>ERZ780207.36-NODE-36-length-163492-cov-44.546125_pt1 | contig 163492 bp, 125 predicted proteins | sample MGYA00510977_ERZ780207 | MGnify/ENA primary metagenome ERZ780207 (study PRJEB29588, sample SAMEA2151383) | human gut metagenome | biome: human gut; feature: human-associated habitat; material: faeces | place: Denmark | collected 2008/2010 ...
CATTGTGCCAAAGCGTGCGGAGCGCTCGTCGGCTGCGCACGGCATCCGAAAATGCGATGCGCTTTCTTCTTCCTTTGCTTGCCGTCATCAGCTCAAAAAATGATAAACGAAATTTGTTCATGGATTTTTCATATCTGCGATATGAAATGCACGCATTGTGCCAAAGCGTGCGGAGCGCTCGTCGGCTGCGCACGGCATCCGAAAATGCAATGCGCTTTCTTCTTCCTTTGCTTGCCATCATCGGCTAAAATCGTTTGAGAATATGGAAAAAAAGAGCATATTTCTGCGTCCGTTTGTGTGCATATGCACATATGTTGAAATGAGAATACCGATATTGATGTATGCGCAAGCATACATATGTCTAAAAAATTGTCGTAGAGGTATTTACGAGACGGAAAACGTGTGATATAATACTAAATTATAATCATTACGATAAGGTGAAAAATGAGAATCAAATCCAATCGTTTTTTCAAAAGCGACGTAAACGGCGTCGAGGTTTTGCTTGCGGAATCACCGGAAGTAAAAGAGCAAATCAAAAAGTACAAGAAAACAGTCAAAAACGCAATCGTATGGTCGATTGTGGGTACATTGTTGTTTGTGTTTGTACTTAATGTCGTGATTTTGCCGCTCACGGGCGGATGCGCAAGAGTCGCGCGTGTGACGAATTATGCGGGGGATAACAAGTACATCGCTTTCCACACCGAAAGCGGTTTGTATTTGTCCGCTCACCGCGCAGGCGGCGTGCTTGAACCCGAGGAAACTATGGCGGCGTTCAAACAATGTATGGAAGAAGCGGAGCGCGAAAACTACAAAGTCGATATTCTTGAATTTGACCTGCATCTTACAAAGGACGACGAGCTTGTGCTTATGCATGACCACGAGATCGACCGCACCTCAAACGGCTCGGGCAAAATTTGCGACAAGACGCTTGCGGAGCTTAAAACCTACAATTTCGGTCACAACTTCAAGACTGTGGAGGGCGAATATAAATACCGCGATAAGTCGGACGCCGAGCTTGAAGACGTGCGCATTGCCACGCTCAGAGAGGTGCTTGAATATGTCGAAAAGGTCGCTCGCCCCGACAAGTCTATGAAGTACGTCATCGAAATCAAGGACGGTGGCGAGCCGGGCAAGCGCGCAATGAACAAGCTCTATCGTATGATGGACGAGTACGACATCATCGACAGAACGGTGTTCGGCACGTTCCAGGGCGAAATCAGCAAGTACGTTGACGAGTGCAACGCAAACGGCGCGTTTGAAAAAGAAATCGTCCGCTCGGCAGGCATCACCGAAGTGCTTGATTTTTATTACGCATTTCTTTACGGCAACACGAAGGCAAAATTCAACTTCAAGGTTTTGCAAATCCCGATGGGATTCAACGGGTTTTTCGATTTGTCCACAAAGGAGTTCATCGACTTTGCCCACAGCCTCGGTATTGCGGTGCAATATTGGACGATAAACGACCCCGACGACGTTGCAAAACTTCAAGCAAACGGCGCGGATTGCATCATGACGGACAATCCTAAAATGGCGTACGAAGTGTTGCACAGAAACGACAGATAACACAATCAAAAGAAAAGGGGCACTCGTTGAGTGCCTCTTCTTTTGTAGCTTTACAAATCTAAAATGGTTTGAATGTTTCAATTCAGTGCGTTCTTTTGTTGGAGCAAATTTGCAAAAACAAAAGATAAAGCAGGCGTATTGCCTGCTTTATCCGTTTGTTGTGCGCTTTGCGCCGTTAAATCGAATGGATTATTTCTTCTTTGCTTTTTCCTTGCCGAAGCCTTTGAGGAATCTGCGGAAACCGCCTTTTCTGCCGTTGAGCATATCCACGAGTCCGTCGAGCGAGCGTTTGGAGATGATGCCCATCGACCACGCTGCAATCGTGCGGTAGGGCATGTCTTTGACGGAGTTTGTGAGCATTTCGGGGTTTTCGGATGAGAGCGCGACGAGGTTGATGACGCCCACGCACAATCTGTACATAAATCTACCGAAAGGTGACACGTTGCATTGACCGATAGTGTTGCACGCTTGCAATTCGCCCTTGGCAAAGGGTTTGTTTTCAATCATCTTTGCGCCGTATAGGGCCTCGAATTGTTCGACGGGGATTTCGGTTGCGTTTGCGATGTCATAGTAGCAAGGAGCGACCGCTTTGTAGTCGGGGATAGGCGCGTCGGGGTTCTTTGACGCAACGTTTACGATGCCTTCGAGTTTGATGTCGCGAGAGGATGCGCCAACCAGAATCTTGAAGTCGCCGCTTTCGACGTGCCAGTCGTTGATGGCAACGTTGTAGTATGCAAACGCTCTTGAATCGAGGCTGATTTCAACGTCTTTTTCTTCGCCGGGTTGCAAGAACACTTTTTTGAAACCTTTGAGTTCTTTTGCAGGGCGATAGAGGGTGCTTTCAACGTCAGAAACGTAGAGTTGAGCAATTTCCGCACCTGCGACTTTGCCGACGTTCTTGACGGTGAAAGTGACGGTGAACGGATCTCCTTCGTTGATTGCGTTTGCGCTCAAACGGAGATTGGAATATTCGAAGCTAGTGTAGGAAAGTCCGTAGCCGAACGGATATTTGACGCGCTTGTTCGCGCTGTCGTAATAGCGGTATCCGACGTAAACGCCTTCGCGATATTCAACCGTTCTCGGTCCCATACGGAAGTATTTCGAGCCGAGATAATCGTCCTCGTGGACGGGGAAGGTTTCTGCAAGTTTGCCCGAGGGATTGACTTTGCCGTAGATAAGATTGTACGCCGCTTCGCCGCCTGCTTGGCCGCCGAGATAGAGGTTGAGTATGCCTTTTACGTCCTTGTCCCACTCGCCGATTTCGACGGGAGAGCCGCAAGAAAGCACCACGACGACGTTTTTGTTGACTTTCAAAATTTCGTTGATGAGAGTGACGTGCGAGGAGGGCATCTTGATGTGATGACGATCGTAGCCTTCAGATTCAAACGCATCGGTAAGCCCGACGAAGAGAAGCACGACGTCTTTGCCTTTTGCCGCTTTGACCGCTTTTTTGATCAAGCTCTTTTTGTAGCCTTCGCCTTTGAGAACGTAGCCGTCGGAGTAGGTATATTCTTGTCCGACTTTGTCGAGCGCGTCGGTGAAGGATGTAAGTTTTGTGGGAAGAATGTGGCTCGAACCACCGCCTTGATAGCGGATTTGTTTTGCGAGTCTGCCGACGACGGCGATACTTTGTTTTTTATTCAAAGGCAAAATACCGTCGTTTTTGAGAAGAACCGCGCCGCCTTCTGCCGCTCTGCGAGCGATGTCGTTGTGCTTTTCGACGTCAAACGTGACGCCTTCGACTTCGCGCACGGTGTTTTCGTATGCAAATCTGATGAGACGAAGCACGTCTTTGTCGATATCTTCTTCGGTGAGAGTGCCTGCTTCGAGCGCTTTATATACGGTGTCACCGTTGAGTCCGCAACCCTTGCTGCCGGGCATTTCGAGATCCATACCCGCTTTGACGCCTTCGGCGCGATCGTTCACTGCGCCCCAGTCGCTGACTACAATTCCGTCATATCCCCATTCGTCGCGCAAGACGTCGTTGAGGAAGCGTTTGTTGTCGCTCAAATACGTGCCGTTCAAGCGGTTGTAGGAGCACATAACCGTGGTTGGTTTTTCTGCTTTGACGATATGCTCGAAAGCCGGCATATAGATTTCACGCAAAGTACGCTCGTCCACGATTGAATCGATGGTCATTCTTATGTATTCTTGGTTGTTGGCAAGATAGTGCTTCAAGGACGTGCCGACGTTCTTTTCTTGCACGCCGTGCACCCATGCGCCGCCCATGCGTCCCGCAAGGAAGGGATCTTCCGAAAAATACTCGAAGTTTCTGCCGCAAAGCGGACCTCTTTTGATGTTGACGCCGGGGCCGAGCACGGTTGAAACGCCCAAAGATTGCGCTTCGACAGCGATTGCTTGTCCCACTTCTTCAACGAGTTTTTCGTCCCAGCTCGATGCCGTTGTGACTGCGCCGGGGAAGCACGTTGCGGGTTCGGGCGTTTGCATGATATTGACGCCACCGCCGATTTTTTCGCGGCGAAGACCGCTCGGACCGTCGCTCATACGCACTGCCGGGATGTCGATATCGTCGCGTTTGACGGGCTGAGTGAGCCAGTTGGTTGAGCCCGAAAGCATGGTGATTTTTTCATCCAGCGTGAGCTTTGCCAAAATCTCCTTGTAATCTTTTTCGTTCATATTTTCCTCCGAAAACAATGTTTTCTTATTTTATTTATATACTTAAAGTGTTGATAAGTATAGTTCATTATACAATTTGTTTCTTCCGGTTGCAAGACGGATTTGAATTTTGCTCGTTATTTTGCAAGTTTTTCTTTCTCTCTCACCGAAAGCGGCAATTCGTCGTTTATATACGTGTTCCAAACGTCAATTTTGTCCTTTTCGTCAAGATAGCGTAGAACTCTTGCAGGCGAGCCGACCGCAATGCAATTTGCCGGCAAGTCGCGCGTTACGACGCTGCCTGCGCCCACAACCGTGTTTTCGCCAATCGTGACTCCGCCGCAAATCGTGACGTTCGACGCAATCCAAGCGTTCTTTTTTATGGTTACGGGTTTGGAATATTCCAGGTCGTGAAAACCGTCGGGGTATTGCGTGTTGATCCTCTCGTGTGCCAAAAGCGGATGGCACGGCGTTGCGATCGTGACGTTTGCACCCAGCCAGACTCCGTCCTCCAAAGTGATGGGAGATATATCGAGAAGGGTGCAACCGTAATTGAAAAACACACCGTTTCCAACGTTAATATTCACGCCGTATTCGCAATAAAAAGGCGTAAAAGCCCACACGGATTTGCCCTTTGAAGATGGAATGAGCTTGTTGAAAAGTCGTTTTTGTCGAGGTTGATTGAGAACGGAGCACTTGTTGAGTTTTTGCGTGAGCCACAAGCCCCTTGCGTGTTGCCAAAAAATATCCTTGCTCGTGGCATTGTAAAGTTTACCTTCGACCATGCGTTTCCATTCGAGTTTTTCCTTTCTCATAATCCACCTCCGGACGATATCATTTTATTAGATTTGCAAGTGTATTTATATCATAAAAGCGAACAAAATATCAAGAATCCGTTGTAAAATACAAAAAGTATGATATAATTTTGATATGACAAACGAAAAAGACACACAACTCAACGTGCGCTTTTTGCCAAAAGGCGTTCAAAATCCTCGGTTCGAACAGCGCGAAAGCGGAATTGCGCACACTCCGTACAGCCGCGAGGTTGCGTTTTATACTTGTATAAAAAACGGGGATCTGCAAGGGCTTGAAAGCAATATGGAGAATTTTGTTAGAGATGCGTTGGTTGTGGGGCGAATGAGCGACGACAATTTGCGCCAAGTCAAATATCTTGCGGTGAGCTGCATAACTCTTGCCACGAGGTATGCCGTAGAGGGCGGGCTTATGGAAAGCGAGGCGTACAACCTCTCCGACTCTTACATTCAATACGTTGACAAAACGGATAAGCCCGAAGAAATAATAAAATTTTTGGTTGCAAAGGCGACGGATCTTACCGTGCTTGTAAAAAATCATCGTCAAAGGCTGGAATATCCGCCCTTCGTGCGCAAAGCGATGAAGTACGTCAGCGCGCATTTGCACGAGAGATTGAAGTGCTGCGACGTTGCCGATGAGTGCGGAGTGAGTGCGGATTATCTGTCGGCGTCTTTCAAGAAATACGTCGGCGAAAGTTTGCACGAATACGTGTTGTCGCAAAAGCTCGAAGCGTCCAAATCATTGCTTGCAAGCGGCGTGGAATACGGCGAAATCGGATATTATTTGGGCTTTTGCTCGCAAACGCATTATATCCAAAGTTTCAAAAAGAAGTTCGGAATGACGCCGAAAGACTATTTGCGTACCGGAGTTGTGGACTAGACCGATTGCGATATATCGTTAATGTTGAAAAATCTTTGTAAACGATGTAAAATGGGTTTCAAGAACAAAATCGAGCACAAAGCGTAACCGAATTGCGCAAAGCGCGTTTATATAGTGAGGAGCAAATGAAAAGCACGGCATGGGAAAACCTGTTTAAGAGATACTACAACGAGGCTCTTTTGTACGTGTATTCCTTTTGCCGCAATCGCGCGCTTGCCGAGGACGTCGTGCAAGAGGCGTATATGAGGGCGATACGCTCCATAAACGAGGAAAAAGACGGATTTAAATTTTGGCTTTTCAAGGTGTGCAGAAACTATTATTTCGACACGTTGAGGAAAAACAAGAGGTTGGAATCCATTTCCGCCGATATGCTGTCTTGCGACTCGCTTGTGGACGACGTCATTCAAAAAGAAGAATATCGCGCGCTGTACAAGGCGATTTCTCTGTTGAAAGACGACTATCAAGAGGTCGTAAGACTATATTATTTCGACTCGATGTCGGTCAAAGAAATAGCGTCGATAGTCGGTCAGTCGACGGACAACGTCAAGATACAGCTTTACAGGGCAAGATTGAAGCTCAAAGAACTTTTGGAGGCAACTTTATGAATTTCGACGAGGCGTTCGAACACTGCAAAAACGGTGTCGCAACCGAAGAAGAAAAACAATACGTAAAACAGCAGCTTGAAAAGGCAAACGAATTTTTGAACAGCGAATCCGTAAGAGAGGATTCTCCCGTCAAAGAAGCGGATGCCGAGGAAGTAAAGAAAGCAAAGAAAAAGTTTAAGTGGCAATACGTCGTTATTCCCGTATGTTCGCTCATAGGCGTGCTTATGGCGATTGCCGCAATTTTGGGTGGCGTGTTCGGCTCCGCGGCGTCCTATGCGAAAAAATCCGTTGCGTTTTCAAAAGTGGAATGTGCCGAGCTTGCCAAAGACAAAGCGTATGAGTTTGTGACGGACAGAAGTTTGCCGTCGATATTAGGAGTGACGAGCAAAGACGATTTTGTCGTCGACGATATGGACAGAGAATTCAATTACAGCGGCAGCGACATAAAAAACAGCTATTACAGCTGGATCGTCGAACTCGAAGCCTACGACTTTGAAATCAAAATCGAAGTTGACACGAGAAACGGCAACTGCAAAGTTATCAAAGTCAAATAAAAACAAAACACGATTTAAACGACGCGCAAAAAATGCGCGTCTTTTCTTTTGCCGTTTTGCAAATCGCACAAAATATTCCACTAATTTTTATATCGCGCCTGCATACAATATTTGTATGTGGTCAAACGTGATAAGCATCGGCAAAGAATACGACAAAGAAATCGAATATATACTTCAAAAACTCCGAAACGCAAAAGATTTGTCCTATGCAAGCGAAGAAAGCAATACGAGATTGTGGTTATATCTTGCGTCAAATTGCGACGTTGCGCAAAAAATCGAAAACGAAATATACGATATGCTTTCGGTGGTGTTTTTGTCGTTTATGAAGCTTAGGTTTTTTCTTGAAAGGTTGCCGATTTATCCGTTGACTTACGCAAAGTGCGCGCTTTTAAGCTCTATGTTACACTTCGACTCGGACTTTGAAGAAAACGTCGTTGCAAAAACGTTGTCGCAATCAATGGATTACAACGTTGACGGACTTTTCAATTTCAGAATGCGTCCGCTAAAAGACGCGTGGGGCGAGATTTGCGACGTTGCGGCAAGACTGCTCGAAGGAAGTCGGGACGATAGGGACGTTTTCGACGTCGCCGGATTTATTTCGGGAAGCGAAGGCGGCAAAAATCTGATTGCGACGGATGGACAGGCAATCGACAACGTCACCAAAAGGCGCAAAGTTGAACTTGTGCGATTGTTCGATGACAAAGAGTATGATTTGTTAAACGCAATCATCAAGGAAAAGCCTTGCGAGATACAACTCAAAAACGCAAAATTTTCAGAGGGTATGCGCAACACTTTGCGAAAAATCGCAAAAGTTGTAGAATTGTATTAAAACACGATAAGTATTACAAAATCCGACAAAACGGACGATAAAACGCCAAAACACGCAAAAATAAGTGTTTCCAAAAGATGTAAAAGCACGAAAGGTGTTGTAATATGTCAAAACAAAACACATATCGTGTTATATGAACAAAGAGAAAATGACGGTTGCTTGCGTGATACAAGTCGATAAGATAAAGGCTATATAACGGAATAAAAAAACGGACAGGTTTGACCTGTCCGTTTTTAAGTTTTGATTTTGTCAATAGACTTTTCTTGCCTTGATGACGTCCTCGCCGTCGATTGTAAGCTCGTCTTCGGTGTCGATTATGGTGTAGCGCAATCCGTTTCTCGTTGCGCTTATTCCGCCGAATCTGTTTTCGCCGTTGTCAATCGAAACGACCGTGTAGCGATGCGATGCGCTCTTTTGCGCTTTTACGCAAGGCAAGTTGACGGAGTTTACGATATTGCCGTTTTCGATATAGTCTTTAAGTTCCGTTGCAGCCATAACCGCACAGTTGTCTTCCGCTTCTTCCGTCGATGCTCCAAGATGCGGAATTGCAACGATGCCGTCAACTCCGATACATTCTTCGTTCGGGAAATCGACGACGTATTTGCGTATTTTTTTGCTTTCGAGCGCGTCTTTTATTGCGGTTACTTCGCAAAGTTCGCCTCGCGCTGCGTTTATGATTATCACGCCGTCTTTCATCGTCGATATGGTGTTTGCGTTGACAAGTCCTTTAGTTTCGGGAGTCATGGGCATGTGAAGCGTCACAAAGTCGGCATCCGACCACGCCGCTTGCATTGTGTCGAAAATCGTAATGAAGGGTATTTCCGCTTTTGCCGCTTCGGATATAAACGGATCGTAGCCCACGATATTCATACCGAGTGCGTGAGCTGAGCTCGCAACTTTTCTGCCGATTGCGCCCAGTCCCAAAACGCATAACGTTTTTCCTGCGATTTCGCTGCCTGCAAATTGACCTTTGCCTTTCTCAACTTGTTTTGCGACGTCGTCGCCTTTGAGAGTGCTTGCCCAGTTTATCGCTTCGTTGATATTTCTTGCGCCGATGATGAGCGCGGCAATCACGAGTTCTTTGACTGCGTTTGCGTTTGCGCCGGGGGTGTTGAAAACGCAAATTCCTTTTTTAGCGTATTCCGCATGCGGAATATTGTTTACGCCTGCGCCCGCTCTTGCAACCGCCAACAAAGAGGACGGCACTTCGTATTCGTCCATTTTGAAAGAGCGCACGAGTATGCCGACGGGATTTTGCGAGTTGTCGGTGAGATTGTATCCTTCCAGCACCGGGTTTGCAAGTTTAGAGATCGAATTGAGTTTTAAAATATCCATATTTTCTCCTGCGTTTCTAAACGACACGGCATTATGCTTGTCGCTTGCAAAAAAGCGAAAGCTTGCAAAACGCTTTCGCCTTTTGAATTATCGGGTTATTTGTTTTCGAGTTCGAATTTCTTCATGAAATCGATAAGTGCTTTCACGCCTTCGACGGGCATAGCGTTGTAAATGGACGCTCTCATGCCGCCGACGAGTTTGTGCCCTTTGAGGCTGACAAGACCTGCTTGCTCGGCTTCTTTGACAAACTTTGCGTTGAGTTCGTCGCTGGGGGACACGAAGGGGACGTTCATGAGCGAACGGCTTTCTTTTTCAACGAAGTTGTTGTAGAAATCGCTCTCGTCGATGAAATCGTAAAGCATTTTTGCCTTTTCTCTGTTGATTTGCTCCATAACCTTTACGCCGCCGAGTTTTTTGAGGTGGCGAAGATTGAGCATCATCATATAAATCGACCAGCAGGGCGGAGTGTTGTAAAGACTGTTCGCGTCGATTTGCGTGCGATATTTGAGCATTGTGGGGCAAATGGGAAGTTCGCCGCCGAGCATATCTTCCTTTACGATGACGAGCGTAACGCCTGCGGGAGCAAGGTTCTTTTGTGCGCCTGCGTAAATCATGGAATATTTTTTAGGATCGATTTCCTCACTCATGATGCAAGATGACAAGTCCGCAACCAAAGGAATATCGCCCGTGTCGGGAAGAGTGTTGTATTTCAAACCGAAAATGGTGTTGTTTTCGGTGATATGCACGTAGCTTGCGTCCTTTCTGAAATCGTCGCGCGTGGTTTTGGGAATATAGGTAAACTTCTTGTCTTCGCTTGACGCGACAAGGCGAATATCACCGTATTTTTGCGCTTCTTTGTATGCTTTTTTTGCAAAGTTGCCCGTAACTATATAGTCCGCTTTTCCCGTTTTCAACAGGTTGAGGGGGATTGCCTCGAACTGCGTGGACGCGCCGCCTTGCACCATGATGACGTGATAATCGTCGGGCAAATGCATAAGTTCTCTGATAAGGTCGAGTGCTTCGGTGTTGATTTGGTCGTACCACTTGGAGCGGTGGCTCATTTCCATTACGCTCATGCCTGAGCCGTTGTAGTCGGCGATGTTTCTGCCGGCCTCTTCTATAACTTCGAGAGGAAGCATGCTGGGGCCTGCCGAGAAATTGTAAACTCTCATAAAATTCTCCTTCTTATATGTCATAATCGCATCGTTTTTTGACGATTATTATACTATAATCGTAAAGGCAAAACCGCAGTTTGTAAAGATTTTTTTTCGCTCGAGGAAGCGGTTTTTGACGCTTTTGGGCGAAACTCTTGCTAATGCGCGCGTTTTGGTGTAATATACTATATTAGAAAAATATGCATTTATTCGGAGAAATAGAATTCATGAAAAAAAATACAAAAACAGTAAAGGTGACCTTCCTCGGCGGTGTCGGCGAGGTGGGCAAAAATATGACGGCAATCGAATGCGGCGACGATATGATTATCGTCGATTGCGGCGTGTCCTTCGCAACGAGCGAGGAAGCCCCCGGTATCGACGCAATCATCCCCGACATAACTTACGTAAAAGAGAATATATCCAAACTTCGCGGCATCGTGCTCACTCACGGACACGAGGATCACATCGGCGCGATTCCGTACTATGCGGACGACCTCAAAGACGTGCCTATTTACGGCACTGCGCTCACTATCGGATTGCTCAAAAGAAAGCTGGACAAAAACGGCAAAAAGTGCAATCTCGTCGTAGTTTCGGCAGGCGATACCGTTACGTTGGGCGGGTTTAAAGTCGAATTTATCAAAGTGTGTCACTCCATGGCGGGAGCGTGCGCGCTTGCAATCACAACGCAAGTCGGCACGGTGTTCGTCACCGGCGACTTCAAAATCGACAATACCCCGATAGACGGCAAAAAGACGGATATAGGACGTATTGCGGAAATAGGAGCAAAGGGCGTTTTGCTCATGCTGGGAGAGTCCACAAACGTTGAAAGAAAGGGCAGTTCCACATCCGAAAAAGTGGTCGGTCAAACGCTTGAAAACATCTTTGCGTCAAACCTCGACAAGAGAATCGTCATTGCTTGCTTTGCATCCTCAAACTACCGCGTACAACAAGTGCTTACGCTCGCTCACAAGTATCACAGAAAAGTCGTGCTTGCAGGCAGAAGTATGAAAGGTATGGCGGAAGTTGCGTCCGCTTGCGGAGAATTGCAAGTTCCCAAGGGCGTAATCGTGGACAGCGTAGGCAAACTTTTGCCAAGCGAAACGGTCATTTTGGCAACGGGATCGCAGGGCGAGCCGCTTTCCGCGCTCAACAAGCTGTCAAAAGGCGAGTTCAACAAGATCAACATAGGTCCGCAAGACCTCGTGGTGCTTTCCTCATCGCCCATTCCCGGCAACGAAAAGTCGGTGTACGACGTCATCAACGACTTGTTCAGAAAGGGTGCAAACGTAATTTACGACGCAATGAACGACATTCACGTTTCGGGACACGCATACGAGGAAGAACTCAAACTTATGCTCACCCTCGTGCAACCCGAGTATTTTATGCCCGTACACGGCGAATATCGTCATCAGCATAAGCATGCAGAGATTGCAAAAACGCTCGGCGTTCCGTCAAAAAATATCGTTATTCCGAATATCGGCGAGTGCTACGGCGTAAACCACAAGGGGATAAGACAACACTCAAATGTAACGGCAGGCAACGCGTACGTTGACGGTGTCGTGCTTGAAAACGGCAAAATGCTCGTAAACGACAGAAAATCGCTTGCGGAATACGGTATGCTCGTGGTGCTTTGCGCGGTCGACACCGATCAAGGCAAAGTCGTGGGCGACGTTGACATCGTTGCAAGAGGATTCAACCTCACCGACGACGTGATAAACTCCATAAAGAACGCCACTATCGACACGATAAACGGGGCGGACTTCGACAAAGTCGACGTCAACGAGATTGCAAGAGCGGTCAAAAAAGCGGTGAGAAAACTCTTCTACAAGGACAGACAATTCCCAATAATCATCCCCGTTATCGTCGAGGACTGATTTAAAATCGGAGCGAAAACAAGCCAAAAGTTTGCCGAAAAAAACGGAAAAAACACGATAAAAACGCAAGAAAAACCGTAAAAAAACGTAAAATAATTGCAAAACCGGATACGCTAAAATGCGATTAACCGCATAAAAAAAGCAAAAAAATCAACGTATAATTTGCAAAAAAAGAAGGCGCAAAAATGTATAGAAAACGCATAATTTTGATACTCACTTCACGCGACGAAAGCGACGATATCTCGCAAAAAATCGCGGAGGCTATCCGCAAAATCGGCACGCATAACGCGGTTGTGATGAGCGACGACAAGTACGGCTCGGCAACCAAACTTTCCGCGCTTGACAAACTTATGGACAGCGGAAGCGAATATCAATATTTGCTTGAAAAGAAAGACAAAGGCGTGCTGCGCGACATATTTAAACTCAAAAGTTTTTCAAAACGCGTCAATCGCATCAATAATATGATAAAACGTTTTCATCCCGAATACATTTTGTGCGTTACGCCGTACGCTCATCACTGTGCGGTGGAGGCGAAGCGCAGGGCAAGATTCCATACTCAAATCATCTATATGCTGCAAACGTTTACTCTCCCCAAAAGAGTGCATGACGACGCAACCAATGTGTTTATCGTCGAAAATGCGGACGTAAAAGCCGATTTGGTGCGACAAGGCATAAAATCAAAAGACGTTTTGGTGATGGGGTTTCCGTTTGAAATCACGCCTAAAACAAGGGAAGAAATCATACTCAAAAAGCAAGAATTGGGGCTTCCCAAAGTCAAAACCGTGTACGTCAACGTGCAAGACAAAAAGCAACTTGAAAACGTGTTTTCGCTTTTGCTCGACCAAGGCGAAATAGCAAATCTCGCAGTTTACGTAAAGGACGCTCATATGCTTGAAACGCTTTCGTCCATGTCGGTGAAAACTCCTCAAACTAAAGTGGTGTTTTTGCAATCGCCCGAGCAGGTTGACGACTGCATGCCCGTTTGCGACGCGGCAATCACGCAGTACGATGCGGCAACGCTTTACAAGTGCTTTAAACTGGGAGTGCCGTCCATCGTTGTGAAAGCAAGCGAACACGAGCAGGCGGATATATCTTATCTTGCTCAAAACGAGCTTTGCCTCGTTGCAAAAAACGACCTTGAAATCGTTGCGTTGTTGTACAGACTTTTGCAAACGGACGCAGGAGAGAGGATTGCGGCAAACGGCAAAAAATGGGTTGAACTCAGCTCGCTTGAAAATATCGCGAACTTCCTAACAGCATACATTGCTGTGTAAACAAAAATCGTCGGACGACGATTTTTGCGCTATCGACAAACATACTTCTACACGACAGGATTGCGATATGCCAAAGATAACCAAACTAAACGAAATTGCAAAAAGACAGGGATTTAAACTCGGCGACGACGTGCTGCGTATCGGCGGCTACAAAATGGTTGACGAGCTTGATTATCTCTACTACGACAACGAAAAGAAATTTTCGGTGGATATTTTGCGTGACGGAAAAGAACATACGATAAAAGTCCACAAAAAAGACGGGCAATCTCTCGGACTTGAATTTGCAATCGATATGAAACCCGTCGTGTGCAAAAACAAGTGCATTTTCTGCTTTGTCGACCAACTCCCCAAAAACATGCGCCCCAGCCTTTACGTCAAGGACGACGATTACAGGTATAGTTTTATGTGCGGTTCGTACGTGACGATGACAAACGTCACCGAAGAGGAAATCGAGAGAGTCATAAGGCTCAAACTCAGTCCGCTCTACATCTCGGTGCACGCATGGGACGACGATATAAGGACGTATATCCTTAAAAATCCGAACACGAGAAAACTGCCCGATCAAATGCGCAGGCTGGGCGCAAACGGCATAAAGATGCACACTCAACTTGTCGTCGTGCCCGACGTCAACGACGGAAAAGTGCTCGAAGACAGCATACGAGGATTGCACACCGTCGAAGGCGTTGAAACGGTTGCGGTCGTGCCCGTTGGTATGACGGGACACAGAGAGCAACTTGCAAAACTCAAAGCGGTTGACGAGCAAAACGCACGAGATACGATAAAACTCGTCGAGGGATTGAACGAGGAATTCGGCGGAAATTTCTGCTGGTGCAGCGACGAATACTACGTCAAAGCCAACGTCAAAGTGCCCGACGGTTCTTATTACGGCGCGTTCGACCAGATTGAAAACGGCGTGGGACTTATCGCCGATTGGATTGACAACTTCGAATATAGCTTGCAAGAGGCAGGGGATATGAACCTCGGCAAGAGAATAGACATGGTGACGGGCGTATCCTTTGCGCCTATGCTCAAAGAGTACTCGAAAAAACTTGCTCAAAAACTCGGCTTGCAAGTTGAAGTGCATGCGATAATCAACAACTTTTTCGGCACGAGCGTTACGGTTGCGGGGCTTGTTACGGCAGGGGATATGATAGAGCAGCTTCAAGGCGTCAAGACGGATGCGTTTGTGATACCCGACAATATGCTGCGCGAATTTACAGACACTTTCCTTGACAACAAAACCGTCAAAGAAGTTGAGGACGCACTCGGCGCACATTTTATCGTGGTGTCGCACTCAGGAAGCGATACGGCGCAAAAAATAATAGAGCATTTTGAAAAGTGAAAAATATGCAATTTGACGCAAAAAGGCGTTTATATTGCAAATAACGATAGATAAAAATCGGAAACGGTGAAAAATATGAAACCATTGGTGGCAATTGTAGGAAGACCTAACGTCGGAAAATCGACGTTGTTCAATAGGCTCGCAGGGCAAAGAATCGCTATCGTCGAGAACACCCCCGGCGTTACGCGCGACAGAATTTACGCAGATTGCGAGTGGTGCGGAAGAGCGTTTACGCTCATCGATACCGGCGGACTGGAACTTAAAAGCGACGACGTGATGTGGAATCACATTCGCACGCAAGTGGAAATCGCAGTGGACACTGCCGACGCTATCCTTTACGTCGTTGACGGAAAGACGGGGCTTACAACCGACGACAACCTTGTGTGCTCGTTTTTGCGCAAGTCCAAACTCCCCGTTATACTTGCGGTCAACAAAATAGACAACAACGATTTGAGCAACGTGTACGACTTTTATGCGCTGGGATTCGGCGAACCGCATGCCGTGAGCGCGGAGCAGGGCAAGGGGCTTGGAGATTTGCTTGACGCAATCCTCGAAGTTATCCCGGAATATTCCGTTGACGAAGATCCCGAACGCATCAAAATAGCAATCGTCGGAAAGCCGAACGCGGGCAAGAGCTCGATAACCAACAGACTTTTGGGTTACGACCGTTGTATCGTGAGCGACATAGCTGGCACGACAAGGGACGCCATCGACACCGAACTCGACGTGGGCGACGACAAATATCTCATCATCGACACGGCAGGTATGCGCAAAAAGAAAGTGGTCAACGAGGATCTTGAAAGATACTCGGTTATGAGAAGTTTGCTCGCCGTGCGCCGCGCGGACGTGGTGCTTGTCGTATGCGACGCAACCGAAGGACTTACCGAGCAAGACGTCAAAATCGCAGGATTCGTGCACGAGGAAGGCAAGCCCTCTATAATCGTGATGAACAAGTGGGATTTGGTGGACAAAAACACTCACACCATTTACGAGTTTGAAAAGAAGCTCAAAGAGGATTTGAAGTATATGGACTATTTCAAGTCCGTGTATATTTCGGCATTGAGCGGCAAGAGACTGGACAATTTGCTTCCTCTTTGCAAAGAAGTGGTTGCAAATTCGAGAAAGCGTATCCCGACGGGACTTCTCAACGAGGTGGTTGGGGACGCTATTCGCATAAGCGAGCCACCGTCTTATCTCGGCAAAAAACTCAAAATATTCTACGTCACTCAAGTGTCGGTCGCACCGCCTACTTTCGTGCTCAAAGTCAACGATCCGACGATCATGCATTTCAGCTACAAGAGATATCTCGAAAACGCGCTCCGCAAGAGTTTTGACTTTTCGGGCACGCCCATACGCTTGCTGATAAGAGGCAACAACGAGGGCGATCAATAAGCTGCGGATTTTTGGAAAAAATCGGCGTAAATTCTTTGTGAAAAAATCGCAAAAATGAATTGCCAAACCCAAAAGTCGGTGGTATAGTCTTTGCGTTGAAAAAACGTCTTGAATATACCGCTCACGGCAAACGGCGCGTGCGGCATATAGTGTAAAAATAGGAAAGGTGGCATTTATGGACTACAAAGCATTGTCTAAAAGCGAGCTTGAAGAGTTGCTCAAACAAGAACAAAAAGCCTACAAAAAACTCCAAAAAGCAGACAGACATGTCGATATGACGAGGGGAAAGCCGTCGAAAGAACAACTCGACATATCCATGCCCATGCTTGAAAACGCCGCAAAATGCGACTTTATGATGAGCGGCGTCGACGCAAGAAATTACGGCGAACCGGCAGGCGTGAAGCAGGCAAGAGAGCTTTTTGCCGACCTTTTGGGCGTAAAGGCGGACGAGGTCATCGCCATTGACGGATCTTCGCTCGACATCATGTACAACGTGGTGCAGTTTGCAATGCAATTCGGCGTACTCGGCTCTACGCCGTGGAATAAACTCGACAAGGTTAAGTTTATTTGCCCCGCACCCGGATACGACAGACACTTTTCCATTTGCGAAAACTTCGGCATCGATATGATAACCGTGCCTATGCTTGCGGACGGTCCGGATATGGATCTCGTTGAGAAACTCGTTCGCGACGACGAAAGCATAAAGGGTATTTGGTGCGTGCCAAAGTATTCAAACCCCACGGGTATCGTGTTTTCGGACAAGGTTGTCGAGCGTATGGCAAACCTCAAACCGAAGGCAAAAGATTTCAGAGTGTTTTGGGACAACGCATATTGCGTGCACTCGCTCTACGACACCGACGACAAACTCAAAAACATCTTCGACGTGGCAAGAAAGGCAGGCACTTCGGATATGATTTACTGCTTCGCATCCACCGCAAAGATTACTTTTGCAGGCAGCGGCGTGGCGGTGTTCGCATCCTCGCAAAACAACGTGCAAGATATGCTCAAACGCTTGTTTTTCAAGAGGATAAACCCCAACAAAGTCAATCAGGTCATTCACGTCGAATACCTAAAAAACGTTGACAATATAAAGAAAATCATGGCGCAACACGCAGCGATTTTGCGCCCGAAATTCGACCTTTTCAAAGACAGAATGGAAGAGGCGTTTGCAGGGGATGAAAACGTGAGTTGGTCAAAGCCGAGAGGCGGCTATTTTATCTCTCTCGACGTGCCCGGATGCGCAAAACGTATCGTAAGCCTTGCGTCCGATGCGGGAGTCAAATTCACGGCGGCGGGCTCGACGTTCCCGTACAGAATAGACGACAACGATTCGAATATCCGCATTGCGCCCAGCGTGCCGTCGCTTGACGAAATGAATTTTGCAATCGACGTGCTTACGTGCGCCATAAGAATCGCGCTTGCCGAAAAGTATTTGGCAAAATAGCGAAAAAGAATTTTAAAAAAATAGGGACGACCAAAGCGGCCGTCTTTATTTTTGCCGATTTTCAAGCGTTTGCAAAAATATCGTACAATTGCAAGATTCGGTATTGAAAACGTATAAATTTTAATATATAATTAATACATATCAAATTGGCGCGCTTGCGCAAAGGGAAAATTATGACGGATTTGGTAAACAAAAAGGAGAAAAAGGCCGGCGCATTGACCGCAAATATGTGGATTTACGCTTTGGGACTGATGGGTATCAACCTCGGTATCGGCCTTATCAACAGCTATCAGGCGGAGTTTTTCAACAAAATTCTTCAAGCAGACTTGATGGCGGTGGCAGGTATCATCCTTGCGGCAAAATTTATAAGTATCGTTGCGGACTTTGTAATCGGCAACCTCATCGACAGAGCCAACTTCAAGGCGGGCAAAATGCGTCCGTGGATTTTGTTTTCGGCGTTTCCGCTTGCAGTGCTGACGATGATTTCGTTTGTGTTTATTCCGTTTTCTTCAAACGCAGGCAGATATATTTACATCATCTTCGTCGTTGTGCTTTGGAATATATCCATGACGATGGCTGACATCCCCTCGCAAGGCATGCTTTCGCTCATTTCGAAGAGCAGTGAAGAGGTCAACAATGCGGCAGGGCTCGGCAACACGCTCAAATCCGTCGCGCTTGCCGCTCCCGGCGTGTTCGTAAGTTTTGTGTGTATTCTCACCGGCTCGGACGGCGCAGTCGGTCAAACGGAATATCTTATCACTGCGGCGATTATGGCGGGACTGGGACTTATATTCCAACTCCTTATGTACTTCAAGTGTAAGGAAATCGTCAAGTCCAACACGTCTGCCGGTATGAGCTTCAAAGAGATGTTCAGAGAGCTCAAAAACAACAAAATGTTGCTCATCGTTTTCGGGACGTACATTCTCGGATTCGGAAGAAACATCGGCCTCGGCATAGCGGTGCAGGCAACGTGCATACTCGTTCGCGACGGCATAGACCTTTCCTTTATCGGCATGGGCACGCTTTACGGCGACGCTTGCAGCTGGGCAATCGGCATAACGTCGGCAATCTCGTCCATGGTTACGATAGTTTTGAACCCGATTATCAACAAAAAACTCGGCGAAAAGAAGTATTTTATCACCGCAGGTTTCTACGGATTTGCGGTTACGCTTATCGCAACGCTCATCTACACGCTCAGCCCCACGGGCAGCTTCGGCAGAAGCATTTGGGCAATCTGGATTTATCAATTCTTCCTCGGCTTCGCTTTCGGCCCGAACGGTTATTTGCCAATGGTTATGACGGCGGATATCGTCGATTATCAAGAGTGGAAAACGGGCAAACGTACCGAGGGTACGCAGTTTGCAATCCTGTCGATGTCCAACAAACTTTCAAACGCGCTTTCCGTTTCGCTCGGCATTTTGTTTATCGGCGCAATCGGTTACGACGCGGCAAAATATGCGGACGTTTCGCACATCGGCGTTCAAGGCAGCGCGGAAAATATGCGGGCAATCGCAAGTTACGTCACCGACGGCATGCAAAACAAAGCGTGGATCATCTATTTCTTGCTCCCCGGTCTTTGCATGCTTGCAAGCTCGCTTTTGATGTTCTTCTACAAGATCGACGAAAAGACGAAGACGCAAATGCGCGAAGAGCTTGCGGTGCGCAGAGCGGAGAACGAGGCGGCGCAAATCGTTGAAGAAGAGTGCGACGGCAATTGCTCCGAGTGTGAAAAAGATTGCGACACACGAAAAGACGGCGTTCAAGAGCCGTTTGAAGAAGCTCTTGCGGAGCATTTCGAAGAAGAAATGAACGAAGCTGACGAGCCTGATAAGGATATGGAAGAATAATCCGCAAAGACGTTAAAAGCCTCGCGAAAAGCGGGGCTTTTTCATATGAAAAACCACCGAGCATAGTCGGTGGTTTTTGCAAATTTTCGATTGTTTTGCGACTTTAAATTTTCGTCGTTTTGCAATTATACGCAGATTAAACGGCTTTTTCGATGCGATAAAGCGTTTATTTGATTATGTAAACTTTGCTTTGACACTTTTCAAGCAATACGGTGAGAGTGCCGTTTGTGGTGAGATTTTCGCCGCTCCATTGCTCTTTTGCGTGATATTCGTTTTGCTTGGTCATTGCAACGTATTTGTCGTCGACAAGCGTGTTGAGATCGAATTTCGCTCTTGCGCCGTGTGAGGCCTTGTTGAAGAAGCACACCGCAACCGAGCCGTCTGCAAGCGGTTTTGCAAGCACGTCCACAATGCCTTTTTTGACACGTTTGGCTTGCTTTGCAAGGGCGTCTTGGTTGATTGCGATCATATTCTTGTTGGCGACGATGCTCCTGACTTGCTCGTTCATGCTGCGCAAATCGTTGCCGAGAATGAGAGGAGCGTTCATCATGCACCAGAGCGAGAAGTGCGATACGTTTTGATTGTAGGTGAGTTTGCCGTTGCCCACTTCAAGCATATCGGGATCGTTGTAGTGTCCTTTGCTTGCGTACGGATAGAGCTTGACGGTGTGCTCGTATATAAGTTTTATCCAGATCCACCACGGGCGAATATCGGGAGTAGTGCGCCACAGATTGCCCGCCTTCGCGCCCCAGTTGTACGGTTTGCCCCAGCCCCATTCGCAGATTGAAAAAACGATGGGTTTTTCTTTTTGTTTGCGCTCTTTGGCAACCCTTGCCGTTGCGTCTTTGAGAGCTTTGCCCATACGGCGATATTGATACATTTCGCTGTCGGCTTTGCTCGTGACGGGATTGAAGAGTTCGATTTTGTTTTTCCCTGCCGTAAGGTTGACGATGACTTGGAATCTTGCGGTGAGGTTGTAGTGCTTTTGAGGAGGGAAGAGAAGTTCGTATTCCTCGCCGTCGTTGACTTTTGCGATGAGATATTTTTCGTACGCACCTTTCTTTTTGATGTTGACGGTGAGCACGTATTTGCCGTCCTCGTCGACTTCGATATTGTTGTAGGTGATGCGACCTTGATTTGCGTCAAGCCCCGAAACATAGCTTCCGCTCGGAAGTTTTGTGTCCGTCATAAATCTCGCAAGCCCCGAAAGCACTGCATTGTGTACGGAATACTCCATAGGGTGCGAATCGAATTGAGATATGCTTATCGAGTACACGAGGGGAGCGTATTTGGAAATGGGGATATGGTGGCAATAGTCGTATTTGAAATACTCAACGCCCCATTTGGCAAGGGTGTAGGCGTCGTATTGCTCTCTGCCGAGGCTTGCCGGCAAGTCTTCGCAGGTGAGAGTGCCGTTTGAAGTGTATGCGCCCAGTTTCAAGCCCATTGCGTTGACTTGCTTTGCAAGGTTTGCTATGCCGTTAGGAAAGGTTTCGTAATCGCCTACGAGCTCGCCGTTTTCGTCTCGCAAAGAGGATTGCCAGCAATCGTCGAGGTTGATGTACTTGTAGCCTGCGTCGATAAGTCCGTTGTCCTTCATCGCCTTTGCGGTGTCGAGAATAAGTTTTTCGTTTATGCGGTTTCTGAACGTGTTCCAGCTAGACCAGCCCATAGGGGGAGTGAGCGCAACGCCGTTTTCGTAGTCGGGCAGTTGCGGATTTACGCTTGTGGGCTTTTTCTTTTGAAACAAGCTTTTGATAAAGCAGAAAGGGCACATGTTGTTACGTTTCATTTTCCACCTGATTATATTGTTTTTTATTTGATTTTCGGTGCTTTTACGCGCATTTTTGCGTCAAGGCGTTCGAATTTCTTCTCGATTGCTTCGCCGTGTTCGAGCTTGATTTGGTTCATAATCGCAACCAAACCGATGTAGGAGAATGTGAGTATCGCTCCTATCGCAAGCATTGCCTTGCCCATCGCCCACGTGATATGATTGTCAAGACGGAAGAAGGTGCGCAAGAACTGTACTACGTCAACTTGCTCGCCATTTATCGTAGCGTTGATTGAGATGAAATAGACGCCTACGAAAATGAATATCATCAGCAAGTACATGAACAAATTGAGCGCGATGAGCAAATTGGATTTGTTGACCTTGTGCTTTTTGCGCGGTTTCTTTTCCTTTTTGACTTTGACGTCCTTCGTTTCGACGACTTTCATCACGACGCCGTTTGCGATGGAATAGCCTTTTTCGCTGTCGTCAACGCAGCCGTCGTACAAACTCGAATCGATTTTTTGCGCTTTGGCTTCCTCTTTCGCCTTTTCGTTCATAAAGTCGCTGATGCCGAAAAAAGCAGACCAACTAGACAGCTTTGTGGGGAGGGAAACTTTGAAAAGAAGCAAGAAGCCAACGAAAGTGATTATCCAAATAAACACCGTTTGCGATTGTGCGTCGGTTATATTCGTGAGGAAAAATCTGTTGCAAATTATCACGGCTATTGCGCCGAGTAGCACCGTAATTCCGCCGGGTACGGCGTTTGAGAGCACTTTTGGTAAAAATCTGCCTGTCACTCTGTCGGCATTCGGTTCGAGAGCAAGCACGACGGAGGGCATGCCTATCGTGACCGCGCCCATAATCGTGAGATTTTGCGGAGTGAAGGGAAGAGGATCGACTACAATCATAAACAACAGTGCCAAAAGCGTGTTGTAGATGGTTTTCATAATATACAGCGCAGCCGAGCGTTCGAGGTTGTTTATGGAGCGTCTGCCCTCGGCAACCACTCTGGGCATGGACGAGAAATTGCTGTCCAAAAGCACTAGAGAGCTTACGTTTTTCGCTGCGTCCGAGCCGGACGCCATTGCAACCGAGCAGTCCGCTTCTTTGAGCGCAAGCACGTCGTTGACGCCGTCGCCCGTCATTGCAACGGTGTGCCCCGCCTTTTTGAGAGCTTTTACAAGCATAAGTTTTTGGTCGGGCAAAACACGACCGAAAATGGTGTATTTTGTTGCCGCCTCGTACACTTCTTCCTCTGTTTCGAGGGTGGACATATCCACAATGTTGTCGCACTCTTCAAGCCCCGCGCGCATTGCGACCGCGCGTACGGTTTGGGGATTGTCGCCCGATATAATCTTGACGGTTACGCCTTCTTGTTTGAAAAAGCGGAGCGTGTCGGGTGCTTCTTTTCTTATCTTGTCGGTGATGAAAACGAAACTTTCCAAGGTGAGCGTTTTGGGAAGAGTGCCGTCGCCGAATTGGTTTTTCGACGATGCCACAACCATGACTCTGAATCCCTTTTGCGCCATTTCGGACATGGTGTTTTCCATGGCTTTGGTGCGCTTTTTGAACACGAATTCGGGTGCGCCTATGACGTAGGAAACGCCGTCTATTCTTGCGCCGCTCCACTTGCGTTGAGAGGAGAAGGGGACGACTTGTTCGACGTTGCCGCAACCGTTGAGTTCCGCAACGTAGGCGCGAAGGGCGTTTATGGTTGCGTTGTCGTCTTCGAGCGCACTCGTCACGTTTTTGATGATTTGCATTATATCCGACGCGTTTTTGCCTTTTGCGGGGGACAAATCGTTGACTTCCATCGTGCCTTCGGTGATAGTGCCGGTTTTGTCAAGGCAAAGCACATCGACGCGCGCAAGGGTTTCAACGCAATAGAGGTCTTGCGCAAGCGTTTTGTGGCGCGAAAGACGCATTATGCTGACGCAAAACACCGTTGAGGACAGCGCGACGAGTCCGGACGGAATCATGCCTATGACGGTTGCGATCGTGCCCAAAACGGTTGTCGAAAGGTGAGAACTTATTTTGTAGCCGAGCAGGGTGGTGATCATCTTTTGAGCGTCTTCGGGGTTGTTTTGCACGAAATATTTGACGCAGAAAAGCACTATGCCAAGCGGAACGATTATGCTTGCCATCACTTTGACGATAAACATAAGCGAACGCCAAATTTCGCTGTTGGGCTTTTTGAAATATTTTGCTCCCGAACTTATTTTGATTGCGAAGTTGTCCGCGCCAACGTGTTCCACTTGCGCCTTTGCCGTGCCCGACACGACAAAGCTGCCCGACATAATTTCGTCGCCGGGATTTTTTTGGATTGCGTCCGGCTCGCCGGTGATAAGGCTTTCGTTGACTTCGATCGAGCCTTCGACGACGATTGCATCCGCACAAATCTGAGTTCCGCTTGAAAGAATGGTCAAATCGTCGAGCACGATGTCCTTGATTGCGATTTCCTTTTGCTCGCCGTCACGCAAAACAATGGCTTTTGGTGCGGAGATGAGGGAAAGTTTGTCTATCGTGCGTTTTGCTCTAAGCTCTTGAAAAATGCCCACGAGAGCGTTGAATACGATGAGCAACATAAAACCGAAGTTGCCCAAAATGGACACTATGCTTTCGTGAGAGTCCACAAAGAAAAATATCAACGCCGCAAGCGCGATAAATACGAAATTGAAAAAAGTGACGATGTTTTCACGCAAAATTTGCGCAACGCTCTTCGTCTTGACGTTGGTGTCGCCGTTGACTTTGCCTTGGGCAACCCTGTTTTTCACGTCCTCTTGCCCCAGTCCTTTTTCGAGGTCGGTGACAAAACGCTCGGCGGTGTTTTGTTCCTGCTCGGACAGAACTTCCGAGGGTATATAGACGTTGTTGTCTTGATTTTCGGACATAATCTCCCTTTTGCGCACGCGCTTTGCGCACGCGCGCTTTTTTTTACATATATAAACGATTATATCACAGTTTGTTCATTATTCAAGAAAAAAGTTGTGCCGCAGTCGCTTTTTATGCGAGTTTTTTGCATAATCGGGAACTACTCGCCGTATATTTTGAGTATGAAAAGAAAAAAATGCTTGATTTTGGTTGCAATATTGTGCGTGATTTCCTCGATTTTTGCATTGTGCGCTTGCAATAAAAAAGCCGACGGAGACGTCAAAGACAACGTGTCGAGGCTCACCGAGGCGTACTATGCCGGCGAGAGCGATTTATTTGCCGTCACAATCGAAAAGGGCAGACGCGAAAAGAGCTTCGTTGCCGACGGAATCGCAAGGGACGTTTGCGATTTTCAAGAGATAACCGTCACTCCGTTGAAGAGCAACGATTATCAATCCGTATCCTACGTGATTTGCTCGGATGACAAAACTTTGTCGGGTGAAATCAAATGTGGCAAAAGCGGTGAATTTATGGATTCTATCACACTCGATTTTGTGCCCAAGACGATAAGCGTAACAGCCGGCGATGTGAAATCGGACATCGAATTGAACTCGATTTTGGACGGTAAATTGTCTTCCGCCGACGTCATAAATATCGCGAAAGACGCACTCAAAGACAAGATTGACAAAGAGTATTCGGAGGGTAAAGCCGAGCGCGAAATCTACGTTAAACTCATCACCGCCGACCGTGAGTCTTACTATTATTACGTGTCGTTTATCGGCGACGGCGTGGACTACTGGGCGATGCTGATTGACCCGAGTACAGGCAATATAGTCAGTCGTAAGTAATGCGCTCAATAAATAGTTTTTATGACATAATAAAAGGCAAACCGTCGATTAAACTTTGCGGTTTGCCTTTAAAATTGCACTGTGCTAGGGAAATCGTTATTTTGTCATTGCTTGCGACATTGCGCTTGCCATTTGTACTGCTTGTTCGCGAATTCGCTCTTGGTCGAATATATCCATTTGTGCAAATACTGCTTTTTTGAAAGATTCAGGCTTTTTGATGCCGTTTATTCGATTATAGAAAAAACGCCGTCAAACGACGGCGTTTTTTATGCGGTTTTTTGAATCAAAGCAATTAGTTGAACAAATCCTTGAACGCTTTGCCGAATTTGACGACGGGAGCTTTGCTTGCCGCAATCGTGATCGGTTGTTTGGTGAGGGGATTGAAGCCTTGTCTTTCCGCTTTTTCTTTTACTTCGTAAGAAGCGAAGTTTGCGATTGCAACTTTGTCGCCTGCTTTGAGAGCTTCTGCGATAACTGCTGCGTATGCGTCAACCGCTGCGGTTGCGTCTTTGATAGAAAGGTCGGCTTTTGCTGCCACTGCTTTGATAAATTCTGCTTTATTCATATTTAGTCCTCCTTAGGATTGTACTGACATTATAGACGAAAAAATCGGGCAATGCAATACTTTTTTTTAATATTTGCGTTTTGCGAGCGGTTTTTTACGCCACCGGAACTCAATCAAACTTATAGTTTGAATAGCGTAAAAAACTTTTTCTTTGCCCGTGTCGAAAAATCCGCTCGTTTTGCAAAAACCGATATGCGTTATATCCCTTTTGCAAGTTTTCAGGCAACCGTGTCCGTGCTTTCTTCTTCGAGAGCTTTTTCGTCGAGTTCTTCTCGGATTTCTTCTTGCTCGATTTGCTCGTTGGTGAGTGCGGCTTTCTTTTCAAAAATCGTCTTTATCGTCTTTAAGGCAATGGGGAAGAATATCGCAACCGACAAAGCCTCGGCAATCGGGAACGCCGCCCAGTAGCCTTTCAGCCCCATAGGCGTGTATATTACAAGCACGTAGCCGAGGGGCACGAGTATGCATAGTTGGCGAAGAAGGGATATGAGCATGGCTTTGATGCCGTGTCCGACCGCGTTGAACATTGCAATCATGATGACGCCCAAAGACGCAGGGATAAACGCAACGGAGCAAAGCCGCAACGCTTCCGAGCCGACTTGAATTCGGTTTGCGTTGTCGCCGACCGAGAAGAGTTTGAGCAGTTGTTCGGGCATTGCGTGGAACAAGATAAGCGCGAACGTCATATATACGAACGCAATGAGTACGGCATATTTGAAGGTTTTGACAAAGCGGTCTTTTTTGTTTGCGCCGTAGTTGTAACCCATAATGGGAATACAGCCTTGGTTGAGTCCGAAAACGGGCATGAATGCAAAGGATTGCAATTTGAAGTACACGCCGAACGCCCACACGGCGTCTGCAAAACGGTTGAGTACGGCGTTTGAGAGCATGTACATAACCGAGCCTATGGAGTTCATGACGACGGTTGGAAGGCCGACGCGCATTATGTCGACGAGAATGTCCTTTTTGATTTTGAAATCCTTGGTGAAAAAGACGTCGATGTCGAGTTGCTTTTTTGCTTTTGCCTTAATAATGACGACGATGGGGATGAGCATTGCCACAACCTGACCTATGACGGTTGCGATTGCCGCACCGGGCGCGCCGAGCTTGCATACGCTGATGAGTATCGGATCGAGGATTATATTGGTGATCGCGCCCACGAGTTGCGTCACCATAGGCACGATCATATTGCCCATCGCTTGCAATATGCGGTTGAGCATGGTTTCGATCATAAAACCGAAAGAACAGCACATGCAGATCGTAAGATATGTCGAACCCATTTCGTACACGGCTTGCACGTTTTCGCTGCCTGCGACCGCTCCCGCGTCGACGGTGTACGCCTTGATGAAAGCGTCGGATACAAAGTATCCCATCACCAAAAACAGCGCGCTGAATATGAAGGATATCAAAAGTCCGGTTTGCGCCGCAAGGCTTGCGTCCTTGTTTCTGCCTTCGCCGAGCAACCTGGATATAAGCGAGCCCGCGCCAACCGCAAGACCTATCGCAAATGCGTTTACAAGCAGCTGCATGGGCATTGCGTAGGACAGTGCCAAAACGCCGTTGGTTGCGTCGTACATGCCGATAAACACGCTGTCTACGATGTTGTAGAGTGCTTGAACGAGCATGGAAAGTATGGCAGGGCCGCTCATGGTAAGTATGAGCTTGCCGACGGGCATAGTGCCGAGTTTCGATGATTGCAAATTTTCTTGTGTAGTCGTCATGTGTTACCTTTTGTCGAAATAAAGTATAATTTAACGAAAAATAAAAAGCAACCGAATGGACGATTGCTTTTTGCGGTGTTTTGGTGAATGGTCTGCTTTCAGTCGTTGGTCTTAGGAAGGTCGGCTTGCGATAGGATATCGCTTGCTTGCGTAGAATCGCTTTGTTCAGTCGCAACGTCCGATTGTTCCGTTCCTCCGTCCGTGAGGGGAGGATTGAGCGGCGTATCGTTGGTTTTGTCGTGCTTGTAGGTGAGTTTCAAAAGCAGAGGAGTGAGCAGGGAGGACACGATGATGAGGATAAGCACAAAGGGCATTATCGACGCGTCCACAAGTCCGCTGTCCACGCCTTTTTGCGTGCATACCAGCACGACTTCCGCTCTTGCCATCATGCCGATGCCCACGCGCAAGCTGTCCATAAACGAGTATTTGCAGATGAGCGAGCCTATGCCGCATCCCAGCACCTTGCCGATAAGTCCTGCCGCGATGAACGCAAAACCGAATCCTACGATTGCAGGTGATATTGCGCCGAAATCCGCGTTGATGCCTATGCTTGCAAAAAATACGGGAGCGAAAATCATGTAGTTGCTCACTTCCACTTTTCTGTCGATGTAGCCCGATTCGGTGAGAGTGGAGAGCATAATGCCGGCAACATACGCACCCGTGATGTCCGCAACTCCGAACCATTCCTCCGCCGCATACGCAAAGAAAAATGCCATCGCAAAACCGATGATGGGAATACGTCTGTGATGCTCGGGGTGACGTTTGAGATAATGTTTGAGGATAATGTGTGCCACAAACCCCACTGCGATTGCCGCAGCGAAGAAGCCTATCATTTTGCCGATTGCAATGCCTATTCCGTCAAGCCCGTTGCCCTTGTCGAGAGAAATGAAGAGGGAAAGAAGCACGACGCCGATGATGTCGTCGAGGATTGCCGCCGCCACGATGGAAGTGCCGACTTTCGTGTTGAGCTTTCCGAGTTCTTTGAGAGCGGCAACGGTGATACTGACGCTCGTCGCCGCCAATATCGCGCCGTAAAAGAGGTTGGTTATGATTTGATGTTGCGATACGTTAAATCCGCCGTTGAACGCCGAAGCGACCAAAAATCCAAGTCCCAATGGGAACAGAACGCCCAAAATCGTTATCAAAACGGAGGGGAGTCCGCTTGTTTTGAATTGTTTGAGGTCGGTTTCCAGTCCTGCCGAGAACATGATGAGGATGACGCCGATTTTGGCAAGGAAGGAAAGCCCCTCCATCGTGGATTGCGTAAATATGTTTTGATTCGGAATGTACTTGATGAAGCCGAGAAGTATGCCTGCAATCAACATTCCAACCACTTGCGGAAGTCCGATTTTCTTGCCCAAAAGAGAAAATAGTTTGGTGCAAAGAAGTATGAGCGCAAGCGGAAGCAAAATTTCGAAATATGCTATTGCGGATAGAGTTTGAGTGAACATTTTTTTCCTTTATTATCGTATGATTTATGCGTATTTTTTTGAAAAAATCGGAAGATTTAACGCCGTCGTGGGTATTAACGTATATTTAGTCCGATTTTTCAAGAAAATGTTATACTCGGTCTTGGTGGGTTAGTCAAGCGATTAGAATTAAAGAAGAATTAAAAATTGTGGTAAAATCCCTGCAAAGCCACAAAATATGGTTTTTGTTTGACAACATTGGTATATGTTGGTACAATAAACTCGTAATTGTGCGCTTATATACTACAAATAAAAGGTGCGCGCAAGGAGAAAATTTGGACTTCTTGTCTTTTCTGACACAAGCTGCGGACTATCTCGTAGGCTTTGCAAAGACGTTTGCGGGGCTTTCGGTCGCACTTATCATATTTATGCTTGCAAGGTGTTTGCCAAAGCGCATACGCAGATATTTTTCCGCTTGCGCGACTTTGGTGATAACTTTCGCATTGTTCAGAGATTCAGTCCAACAATTCACGTTTTTCACGATCAAAGCGTCCGTTGTCAACTTTACGATAGCGTATCTGACGGCTTTGACGTTTTTGTTTTTCGTTTACGTTGCCATCTATATTGCAGACGCGGACGTCGTTCGTTATTTCGTCAACGCTCGTCGAAACGTCAAATGCGATTCGCGCTTCGTAAAAGGATATGCGCTCCACAACGACGGCATAAGCGCGTCGGCTTCTTATTTGCGCATTTCACCCGTTTGTTTGCAATGATTTAGTCTACTTTTGCATGCGATCGCTTTTGCAATTGCGTGCGTGCGCGCGTGTATGTACGCGCTTATAAGGCGAAACCGCCAAAAAAATTTATTCAGGAGAATAACTATGCTTAAAGTTGAACATTTGAAAAAAACCTATCCAAAGAGCGACAGAGTCGCGGTTGACGATATATCTTTTGAATTGCGCCCGGGCGAGATTTTCGGATTTCTCGGACAAAACGGCGCGGGCAAATCCACTACGATAAAGTGCCTTACGGGTATTCTTCCTTTTGACAGCGGCACGATAACCATTTGCGGACACGACATCGTCAAAGAGCCTATCAAGGCAAAAATGGAAATGGGCTACGTCCCCGACAACCACTCCGTTTACGAGCGTCTTACGGGCAGGGAATACGTCAACTACGTTGCCGACCTCTACAAAGTCCCCGCTCTCGTGCGAACGGAAAGAATAGACCGCTACGCAAAACTTTTCAAGCTCGAAAACGCAATCGACAGACAAATCAAATCCTACTCGCACGGTATGAAACAAAAAATCTGCATCATTGCGGCTCTCATTCACGATCCGAAACTTTGGGTGCTCGACGAGCCGATGATGGGACTCGATCCGCAATCCACTGCGGAAATCATATCGTACATGCGCGAGCATTGCGCAAAGGGCAACACGGTTTTCTTCTCGAGCCACAACCTCGACCTTGTCAAGAAACTTTGCCACAGAGCCGCAATCGTCAACGACGGTCATCTCATCGACATCATCGACCTTGCCGGCAACGACAAAAACAAGGCGAACCTCGAAGAAACTTTCTTCCGCGTCACCGGCACGTACGAGCAAAGATTGTTCGAGGACTATATCGCGCAAGAGAGCGCGGATATGCGTCCCGATATGCCTGCTCAAACCGACGTCGAGGAAGAAGTCGTTTGCGAGGAGGAATCAAAATGACAAAAAGCGACTTTTCCATGCAAAGCGTAAGGACGCTTTTCAAACTCGACCTTAAATCGAGATACGGTATATCGCCCGATGCGGGCAAGCTCAAAAAGTTTGCGCAATTCGGCAATATCCTATTTTTTGTCCTCGTGTATGCGGTGCTTGTGGTGGGCATCTATTATTTGAGCAACGTGTTCGTGACGCGTTCGGGCTTGCGTATCGAATTTTTGGTTATCATCGCAACCTTTACCATTGCGCTCGCAACCATAATTTCTACGAGTACGGTCATTAAAAACCTATATCAGAACGGCGACAACGAAATGTTGTTGCGCTTTCCCGTCAGCGGCAAAGAGATTCTCGTTGCAAAATCCATTTACTGCTATTTGCACAATCTCGTGACTTGCTTGCTCACAATGCTTCCGTTCTACATCTCGTTCGGCGTTGTTACGCACGCAAGCGTAGGCGATTATTTTGCGTATATCGGCATCGTGCTTTTGAGCACGTTCTTGCCATTCTTTATCGCAAACATCATCGCAGTGCCCGTCATGAAGGTTATGAACCTCGTCAAAAACCAATTCTTGCTGGTGCTTATATTCACCATCATCGTGGTTTGCGCGGTGTTCGTGTTCTACCTCGTGTCCCTCAGCAACGTGCTCAAATATCTCAAAAACTCCAATCAGACAATTTTCTCTGCGGATATGATTGCAAGATATAAGCATTTTGCTCAAAACGCATATCCTTTCAACTGGTATGCCGAAATCATCAACGGCAGAAAGTACGCAGGGCTTTCGGGCGGACAATATGCGCTCCGTTTCGTGTATATGTTCCTCATCAACGCAGTGTTCGGCGTATGCGCCTATTTCGTGACGACAAGAGAGTATTACAAGACAATCCTTTACGGCATCGAAACGCAAAAGGCGTCTTTCAAAAAGAAAATCAAAGACGTGCGTCGTCCGGTGTGGTACGCGCTTTTCAGACGTGAGTTCTACCTCATTTTGAGAAGTTTCAACTATTCCTTCCAATACTTTGCAATGGCGTGCGCCGCTCCCGTTATGGTGTTTTTCTGCAACAGACTTGCAGCGTCCATGGGAACGGAAAGCGTCGGCGCGAGCATTATGCCCGGTCTTACGCTCATGGTAATCGTGATTTTCGTCACGATAATCGTGTCGTTTGCCTCGACTTGCATTTCGAGGGAAGGCAACTGCTTCTACCACACGAAGATAATTCCCGTAAGCTACACAAATCAGATTCTCGTCAAATTTTTGCTTTACTCTCTGACTGGTACGCTGTCGGTTGCGCTCTCTTGCGCGGTTTCGGGCGGCTATTACACGAGCGAAGCGGGCGGACATCTTCTCACTCCGCTTGACGTAGGCGCGATATTCGGCATTGCGGAAATGCTTGTTTTGAGCCTCACTTGCCTCAGTATGATTGCGGACATCAAATCTCCGACCTTCAACGTGTCGGGGGACGGCGAGCTCGTTGCGGCAAACAAAAACGTCGCTCTTGCGCTTATCGTCGGCATAGTTACGGCAATCGCTTACGGTTTGTTCACTATGCTTTTCAGTTTCTTCCCGTTCTCAATCGGAAGTTTGGTTATCGGAGGAAACATGAGAGCAATATACCTCATTTTGAGCGTAATCACGCTGTTGTTGCTGGCAGGCTCTTTGGCAGGGCTTTTCGTCAATCTCAACAAGCGTTATCAAAAGATCGTTCCTTGATCTGAAAGGGAATTCGCATTATGAAAAAAGTGATGATAGGTATATTGATTCTTATACCGATTATTATTCTTCTCGTCGTTGCGATGGTTTCCACAATCGTTTCGGCACAAGCGCATATTGCGGTTGAAAATATAGAATTAAAGTATAAGAATTCGCAAGATACCATATATGAATTGCCCCTTTCTCTTGAAAGCGTGGCAAACAAAGTTGTAAATATCAAAGACTATCTCGACGTTGCCGTTTTCCCCGAAAAGGCAAACAACTATACTATCGAGTGGAAAATATCGGGAAACGTCACATACACCGACGAGGAATATTATAAAAAGTATAAAAACTATCTCGACAATCCCGAATCGAGCGAAAAAGTCGCCCCTGCGGCGGCATTCGTGGACGAAAACGGCAACGAAACGTCGTCCAACACGTCGGGCAAGATGGTTATAGGCTCGTATTGCACGTTCACGATGCAAGTCGTGGCGGAAAACGTCAGCAAAACTTTGAGCGTCAAAGTCGTCGGATACGACGTATCCAGAGTGGATTTACGCGCGCAAACCGGCAATAACACACTCGAAGTCGGCTCGTCCGTGCGTTTGCTTCCGTCCTATACTCCGATCGACAGCATCGTCAATCAAACCGAGTGGTCAAGCTCGAACGATTCGGTGGCAACCGTTGACAAAAACGGTATCGTCACGGCAGTCGGACAAGGCAGCGCGACGATAACTCTCGGCGCAAGCGTGTTTTCCACGGGCGAAAAAGTCTACGGCTCTTTTGACGTAACGGTAACCGCAACCGGCGCAAGCGTGCGCTACGGCAACAAAATCGTGACAAGCAGATCTTCTCTTACGCTGACAGAACTCGGTATCGACGAGAGCGCAACGGCAGTGGACGGATGTGAAATCGTTGACGGAATTGTCACGGTGACCAAGGATGTTGCCACGCTGAACGTCGACGGCAAAGTTTTCGTTATCGAAAAGTGCGACGCGGACGCAATCGAGATTCAAAACAAAAAGTTCTACGAGCATACCGACGACGGCTACGTGCTTGCCGTGGGTGAACATACTCTCAAACTTACGGCGATTTGGACGGATATGACCAATCGAACCGAGCTTTCAAACGTCGTTTGGACGTCTAACAACCAAAGCGTTGCCACGGTCGGCGAAAACGGTGAAGTCAAAGGTTTGTCAAACGGACTCGTTACAATCACCGCCACCGCAAACGGTAAGAGCGCAAGCGTGACTATAAACGTTCAAAACAAACTTGCGTCCGTGCAATTGCGCACGTCCGACGCGTCGCTTGCCGTCGGTCTTGCAAGAGAAACCGTATTTGCAAGCCAAAGATTTGCAAATCCGACCAACGTAAAGAGCGACGATAGCAAGATTGCCAACAGCACCCGCATTGTCGTTGAGGGCGAAAAGGTCGGAGCAACGGAAGAAGAGCTTGAGCTGTTCTATTCGGCATACGATTTTGAAATCGTCGAGGGCGGAGAATACGCATATTTCGACGATACCGTGCGCAACAAACTCGTTTTTAAGGACGAGGGCAGAGCGCTCGAAGGCAAAGGCAAGCAGAAAATCGTCGTCAAAGTCAGCGCAAAATATCCTAAATACGAGGGTATGACCAAGTTTACCACACAGGAAGTCACGCTAAACGCCATATTCGGCGTTGCGGTGTCCTCGGTTGCCGAACTCGAGGTTGCTTCGAGATACCAAAGATCGTATGCGGAAGCGGACGGCAACCGCATCGAAAGCAAAAAGACTTTCGAAGTCATCAACGATTACTCCAACAGAGTATATCGCGTGCTTTCAAACCCCTCGTCCACCGCAACTTACGCAATTTGCTTCGAGAATAACGTAAGCTACACGATTGCGGAACAGGGCGCAAATCTTTCCGGTCCCGAAGACAGGCTCAATTTCTACGGCGACGTGTACGGCAACAATCATATGCTGTCAACCGAGACCAATCAGCTTTCGACAAACACAAAACTTATGCGCATTTCCTGGTCGAACGTGACTATGTCCAACCTCATTCTCCGCGCAAACAGCGCAGCGCAGGGCACCGAAATCGATTCGGCGGAGGATACAAAAGACTTTACGGGTATTTTGGGCATCATCGGCAGTCACGTGGACTGGGGCAGATTCCGTCTTGAAAACGTAAGAGTGGAGTATTGTATATTCGAAAACGCAAAAGAATCTCTCAATATCAACAATTCGGATGTAACCTTTGACGGTTGCATAGTCAGAAACCTGTGTTATTGCGGATTCGCAACGCAAGTGCGCATGAACGATTACGGCGACGTGATTTATCCCTACTACTCTCATGTGACGATGAACAACTTTGTGTTCTCGAACACAATCGGTTCTATTATGGTCGTCAACTACGAGCACGTCACCACAACGGACAAAGCAACCGATTATCGTTTTGCGGCAACTGCGGAGGAAAACGAAAAGTGGTATATGGAAAACCTTTATGCAAACGGAATCAATTTCCGTTTTAAGCAAACGGGATTCCTCGACGCATACAACTGGCAACCCGTGTCGAGCGCATCGCTCATCAGCGTGGGTAACATCAACGGCATAAACGTGGACGACATTATCGCAAAATTCAGCGATATGATCATAAGAGGCAACTCTGCGTTTGCAAATCGCAGAATAATTGATTCGAACGACGTGTGCTGGATTCACGTTGCTATCGTCACGGCAGGTATCACGACGGGATTTACGGTCGAAAACACATATGCGGACGTAAATATCCAAGACAAGAGATTGTCCTATTTCAACACGAACGAAATGCAAATCGAGCAAACTTCGCCGCTTGCAAAAATCGGCGAAAACTTCCTTAAACAAGCGTCGGCAGGTATCTGGGGCTACGACAATCAACAAAACATCCAACCGTCTACGACTTATATGGTCAACGACGCGTTTATCGATAGGTTGCATACAAAATAATGTCAGAATAATTACGGGAGAAAACATATGAAAAAAGTAATGATTGGAATCTTGATCCTCATACCGATAATCGTTTTGGTTGTCGTTGCGCTCGTGTCCGTCATCGTGTCGGTCAACGCGCATATTGCGGTTGAGGATTTGCAGCTCAGATACAAAGATTCCGACAAGACGATCTACACTCTTCAAATCCCATTCGACGAGGTTGCAAACATAAACATTTACAACTACGTCGACGCAAAAGTTTATCCCGAAAAGGCAACCAACAAAACGGTTGAGTGGCAAATCGTCGGCGACGTTTCCTATACGGACGAAAACTACGAAGCGTCCAGAAACGCATATCTTGCAAATTTGTCCTCTCTCAAAGCGGAGCTTGAAAACGAACTTGCAAACGGTTCGTTTTCGACGCCGGCAAGACAAAACGCATACAACGTCGTAAAAAGCAAGTATTACAAGGATTCCTCCCTTATAATCTCCGAAATGGCGGATATTTTGCTTGAAAAAGTGTATCCGGCGGCGGCATTCGTGGACGAAAACGGCAAGGAAATCGAGTCGAACACAACGGGCAAAATGCTTGTGAGTTCCTATTGTAAATTCACGGTGCGCGCGCAAGCGGAAACGGTGTCTAGAATTATCACCGTGTCCGTGATGGGCTATGACGTCGAAAGAGTTACGCTCGGCGTTTCCGAAGAAGAGGACGCCACTCTGGGCGTGGGGGAATCCATGCGTTTGCTTGCGACATATACTCCCATTGACAGCATCGTCAACACGACGATATGGTCAAGCTCGGACGAAAGCGTGATTTCCGTTGACCAAAACGGCGTCGTCACCGCTCTCAAAGAGGGAAGAGCGACGATAAGTTTGCTTGCGAGCGTCTATTCCAGCGAAAAGAAAGACGAACTTGATTTTGTTGAAGGCACAATCGATCTAACCGTCGAGCAGAAGGGCGCAAGCTCGATATTCGGCGAAAAAGTCGTGACAAGCAGAACAAGCCTTACGTTTGCCGAACTCGGCGTCGTCAAAGAGGAAATAGCAAGCGTTGAAGGCGGACTCTTAACAGAGGACGGAATTACGGTTAACGCCGATATCGCGCAAATCACGACCAAAGACGGCAGACGTCTTACGTTGACGAAGTGTGCGCAAAGCGATATTGCAATAAGAAATACGCGTTTCTATTCAAGCGAGAGCGGTTACGTGCTTGCCGTTGGCGAAAACGTGCTCGATCTCGACTTGGTATGGGCGGATATGCTCCAAGACGGTCATCCGCAAAACGCGGTTTGGACGTCGTTCGATTCGAGCGTCGCAACCGTTGGCGAAAACGGAGAAGTAAGGGGCGTTTCGAGAGGAATCGTTACAATCACCGCAACGGTTGGCGCAAAGTCGGTTAGCGTGACGATAAACGTTCAAAACAAACTTTCGCAAATCCAGCTTCGCACGTCAAACGCGTCTCTTGCAATAGGTATCGCGCGCGAAACCGTGTTTGCAAGCGAGAAATACGTCAACGTCGGCGTCAACAACGACAAGGTTGCAAACAGCACTCTTATCACCGTTCAAGGTCAACCCGAGGGCGCAACCGCTGCTCAACTTGCCGCGTTTTATTCCGCTTACGTCTTTGAAATCGTTGAGGGCAAAGAATTTGCTTCGCTTGACACGGTTGTAAGAAACAAAGTGGTGTTTACAAACGCCATGGAAGGTCTTGGCAAACGACAAATCGTCGTCAAGGTCAGCGCAAAATATCCCAAATACGAGGGGATGACCAGATTTACGACCGAAACGGTTACGCTCAACGTCGTCTACGGCGTTGCGGTCAACAATATCGACGAACTTATTCAAGCCACAAAGGATCAGGAAGCCTACGCAAAGGCGGAGGACAACATCGTCAATCCCGACGGAATAGAGGTGTGGCGACTTCAAAACGGCGGCGACACATATATCGTGCGGAATGCCAAATATTCAAAGCAAACTTATGCGATAGTGTTTGAAAGCAGTTGCGCCTACACGCCTCGATACGATGAAAACGGCGAGATTGTGGCAAGCGTTACCTACGACAATTTTGTGCGTTTTTACGGCGACATATACGGAAATAATCATATGCTTTCTGCAAAGAGAGGACAGGTCAAGGACTATCTTGTCGGCATACATTGGAGCAATATCAAGGTGTCCAACCTTGTCATGAGAGTCAACGATATCGGCGACAATACGGAAATCACCGATGCAAAAGACACTCAATCGTTTAAGGGAGACGTCGTCGACGTCGAATACGGACACGACAGACTAAAAGGTATACGCTTCGAATATTGCATATTCGAAAACTCGCGTCAAGGCGTAACCACGTATAACGCAGACATCGAATACGACGGTTGCATTATGCGCAATATGATTCAATGCGCTATGTATATTCCGCAAAGGATTTATCAGGACGAAAACGGATATCGTCCGTGGTTCTCGCACGTGTCCCTCAACAACTTCATTTGTTCAAATACGCTCGGTACGCTTATGTCCATCACGTACGAATCGTTTACGATGACCAACAGCAAAACCGGTAGGTTTGTCAAAGACGATCTCGCCGCAAACGAAAAGTATTTTATGGACAACTTCTACAAAGCGGGTATAAACTGTGTGGTCACGCAAACTGGATTCCTCGACGCATACAACTGGCAAGACATCAACAACGCAAAACTTATCGATGCCGGCGACGAGAGTCTCAACACCGTCATCGGAGGTATGCTTGGCAATCTGGTATCCGAAAATTCCACGTTCGACAACTACAGGTACACCGCCGGCGACGGCAAGACGTATATGCACGTTGCGTTTATGGTTTCGGGCATTTCGTTCTCGGACGGCATCACCAATGCGCCGACTTATCTCGAACTCGATATAGATGACAAGAACTACCACTGCATAGACACTAACAATCTCAAGGAAGAGGGAAGCAGACTTGCAAAAACCGCTGCGAAATTGCTCAGCGGTATGTCGATTAAGCTCTACGGCTATGACAATACGGCAGCCATAAATCCCAACACTCCGCAATATCAGGTCAACAACGCGCTTATTGAGAGAATACACTCTTAAATCGACAAAGTTGACAAAATCAGGGTTTAATACATCTAAATCAATATGAAAAAAGTTCTTTTGGGTATATTGACGCTTATTCCGGTTATCGTGTTGCTTGTTGTGGCAATGGTATCCAACATCGTTGCTCTTCAAGCGCACATATCCGTTGAAGACGTTTTCCTTCGTCTGAAAAGCACGGGGGAAGACGCTTATGATATTTCGCTTTCTTTCGATTCTATAAGACAAAAAACATTTTCTATCACGGATTATATAGATGTGGTCGTTTATCCTCAAAGGGCAAACAACTATACGCTCGAATACGAACTTTCGGGAGATATTTTATACACCGACGTCGAGTACGAAGACAACCGCAACGAATATCTCCAAGAGAGAGCGGCACTGGTTAATCAGCTTGAAGAAGAAGTTTCGACGGGCATTTTCGAGGATGAAAAGCACCGCGAAGCGTTTTATATCGTCAGAGGCAAATTTTTGGATTCGTCGCAAATCGTAACCGCAATGGCGGATTTGCTGTTGTCCAAAGTACGCCCCGCCGTGTCTTTCGTGGATGCGAACGACAACGAAGTTGCAACGAACAACACCGGAAGGATGCTTGTTGCTTCCTATTGCAATTTCACCGTACGGGTGATTGCCGAAAACGTTTTTAAAACCTTAAACGTGTCCGTGACGGGCGACGACGTAGAAAAGGTTTCCGTCGTGTCAAAGAGCGGCAACACGCTGCAAGTGGGACAAAACATTAGGCTTTTGCCGGTATATACGCCAATCGACAGCATTGTCGAACACACGATTTGGCAAAGCTCGGACGAAAACGTTGCGAGCGTTGACCAAAACGGCGTGGTGAGCGCAACGGGAGAGGGCAGTGCAACGATAAGTTTGTTTGCAAGCGTCAACTCATCTTGCAAGAGCGAAAACACTGAGTACGTGAAAGGCGTTTTTGAAATATTTGTTTCAAAAAACGGTGCGAGCTCGAAATTCTTTGAAAAGATAGCCACAAGCAAATCTGAGTTTACGCTTGAAGATATAGGTGTAGATGCAAGCGATATCGTCGGTGTCGAGGGCGCGACCTTGGACGATACGGGGATTGTTTCTATGACGTCAAACAAAGCCGCGATTTCGCTCGAAAACGGAAAGCAATTCGTTATCGAGAGTTGTTTTTCGGACGATTTAATCATAAAAAATGCGCAATTCTTTGCAAAAGACGGCGGATTTGTGTTGTCGGTTGACGAAAGCTTGTTGAAACTCGAACTTGCCTGGGCGGATATGCTCGAAGAGAGTGTGCCGCAAAATGCAATTTGGACGTCCTCTGACACCGACGTAGCAATCGTGGACGAGAACGGTTTTGTCAAAGGTATATCGGACGGAAGCGTAGTCGTCACGGCAACGGTTGGCGAAGCGAGCATATCCGTTGAATTGAACGTGCAGAAAAAACTTGCGTCGATACAGTTGCGCACGTCGAATTCCGCACTTGAAATCGGCATCGCAAAAGAAACCGTGTTCGCGTCCGAAAGATATTTGGACGTATCGCTCGGCAACGAAAAGACGGCAAATTACACCAACGTCATCGTAAAAGGCGAGCCGCAAAACCAAGCGTTGCTAAAAGATTTTTATGCGGCGTACAAATTTGAAATCGTAAGCGGTGCGCAATATGCCCGTTTTGACGACGAAGTTGCCAACAAGCTGATTTTCTTGCCTACTCTCGAAGGCGTCGGCAAACAGAGTATCGTCGTAAGAGTGAGCGCAAGATACCCCAAATATGAAGGATTTACGAAGTTTACAACCGAAGAAGTGACGATAAAAGCCGTTTTCGGTGTGGAATGTTCAAATATAGCCGAGGCAAGACAAGCAACCAAGGATCAAAGAGAATACGCCCACAAAGACGGCAATTTGCAAAGCAGAAAAAACGTTTTCGAAAAAGAAATCGCAGGCGTCGGATACGCAGTTTACGATGCTCCCCGATCACGCAATTTGTATGCGATCTGCCTTGCCGACAACATCGTTTACGAGGTGAACGAGGACGGCACGCCCGTCACGGTCAACGGCTCGAACAACTTGAATTTGTACGGAGATTTGTACGGAAACAACCACATTATTTCCGCGCTTAAACAGCAAGTGGAAACACACCTTATTCGTATCAATTGGAGCGGCGTTACGCTTTCAAACACGGTTATGCGTTCAAACAGCATAGGCGACGACGGTTTGATAACCGACGCCGAGGACACCGAAGGCTTTACGTCAACCGTTTGCGAAGTTATATGCGGCTACGATTGGGACACCAACCGCCTCAACGACGTTTGCATCGAATATTGTATATTCGAAAACGCAAAACAAGCGATAACGCTTTTCAACGTCGACGCGACAGTCAACGGGTGCATAATCCGCAATATGACGCAAGTGGGCATGTATATACCGCAACGTATGGCGGATATGGGCGATGCCGTTTATCCGTTTTACAGCCATCTCAACATAAACAACGTGGTTTGCTCGAACATGCTCGGCTCGCTTATGAGCGTTGCGTACGAAAAGTTTACAATGAAATCCTCAAAACTCGGCAGATTTGCGGACGATTTTGACGAAAACGAAAAGATTTTCCTCGAAGAGTTTTACTCGGCAGGCGTAAATTGCGTGATAAATCAGACGGGATTTTTGGAAGCGTACAACTGGCAGAATATCAAAAACGCAGGTCTTTTGAAAACGGGCAACGCCGACGTTGACGGTATGATAGGCTCGATGGTTTACGATTTGATCAGAGAAAACTCCGCTTTCGACAACTATAAATACGAATATGGCGGCGAAACGTATATGCACGTCGCTTTCATTTGCTCGGGCATCTCTTTTAAAGACGGCATAATGAACGCTCCGACGTATTTGCAATACAACTCGCAAAACGCAAACTACTCTTGCATAAACACCGCGGACATAAAGCCGGAGGGCGGAAGCACCGCTTCTCTTGCGGCAACCGTGTTGTCAAGAATGTCGTTGAGAATTTACGGTTACACAAACGACGCAAGCATAACTCCCGCATCGACGTATCAGGTCAACAGCGCGCTTATTGAGAGAATACACTCTTGAAACGACAAAGTTAAAACGGCAAATCTTGCAAAAGAGCCGTTGCGATTCTTGCAAAAAAGATATGAAAAAACCTCGCAAAAGCGAGGTTTTTTTGCAAGTTTGACGTCGTTTTCAGAACGGACATTTCGAGTATACTGCGACGTAATCCACAAGAAAGTCAACGGGAAAAGTGCCTTCCGGATTTTCAAAAACGCTGTTTGCAAAGAAAAAATCGGGCTTTTGCGCGACGCCGTTTTTGCCGCCCACTTCAACGGATAGGAACAGATAATCTTTTTCGACGGTGGATATATACTTCTTGTCCGTGATTTCAAACACGAGCTTTCTGTCAAAATAGAAGCGGTAGTAATCCTTGCTCCAATCAAGTCCGAAAGTGTGCCAATCGTCATAGATATCGACTTGCGTTTTTGCGGTTTGCGTGTTGATAAATTGCTCTTTCTTTATATAGTTTTTCTTGTAATCTCCCACATGCACCGCGCACTGATACGTTTCGTTTTCGACGAGCTGTTTGGAGAGCAAGTTGTTGACGGGGTTGAAGTAGGGCGATTCCATTATGTCGATTTCAGCTCCGCACACGTTTACGTCGGAGGTGGGCGAATCATACATCATTCCTTGCGGCATCAGCCAGAATGCAGACCAGATTCCGCTTGCTTTGGGGAGATAACATCTTGCTTCGAAATAGCCGAAAAGCAACTCTTTTTTGTTCATCGAATCGACTGCGCCCGTGTAGAAAGTCCCGTCCTTTTCAACCGTGCGAATCACAAGATTGCCGTTTTCGGTCAACACTTGATCCTTGTCCCAATATCCGCCTTTGCGTCTTTCGTGTAGGGTGTTCCAGACGGTCGTGTCGAGTTCGCCGTCAAAATCGTCGAAGAAAATCCTGTACTGCGCGCTGTCAAGGTCGATTGCGCGCGCTTGGACTTCTTCGTCGTCGCACGCAGTGAAAAAGGATAGCGAAAGTATCGCAATAAGTGCGATAGCGGCGGCAAGTATAATTTTTTTGTGCATTGTATTTTCCCTCTTTGGTTGTTGTTTTTATATTATACAAAAGGTCGTTTAAAGTCAACGGACAAAACTTGTGATAAAATGAAAAGCAGACACAAGTGTCTGCTTAATTGTGCGAATCTGCAAAAGTGTGTTGAAATCTGTCTCGTTTTTTAGTTTTCGACAAAAATCGTTTTTGCAAAGTCATAGAGAGCTTTGCGCCAAACGGTTTGGTCGTGTCCGCCGGGATATTTTTGATCGATATACGTTATTCCGTTTTGCGCGAGTTTGTTGACGATGTGCGGATAAAACAGGCTTGTCGACGTGTCCATATTGCCGATTGCAAGCATCAAAACGTCAAAACTCTTTCCGTCTTCATATTTGAAATCGGGCACGGTCGTGTCAAAAGACACGGGTTTTTCGCCAAAACCCGACGGGGAGAATGCGCCGACGTAGTTGAAATAGTCCTGATATTTGAACGCCGTGAGCAAGGTTTCTCTTCCGCCCATGGAAAAGCCTGCGATTGCGGTGTTGTTTCTATCGGTAAGAGTGGGGTAGTTTTGGTTGATATAGGGCATCAGAGAGGTGATAATCTCGTCCGCGGTTTTGTCGAACATCGTGCAGTAATCTTTTGAAAAGATGCTCGGTTGCTCGCCCGCAGTAATATTGCTGTCCGCCGACACGAGAATCATAGGTTTGATTTCACCCTCGATTTGCAAGTTTTGAATCACGTATTTTGCACTGCACATTTCAAGCCAGCTCTTGTAGGTGCACGACATGCCGTGAAGCAGATAAAGCACGGGATATTTTTTGTTTTCGTCGTAATTTGCAGGCAGTGTGACGTATGCTTTTCTGTCGGTGTCCGTAACGCTCGAGTGATAGGTAATTTCGATGTTTTCGCCGTATGCGTATCCCTCTTTTTCCTCGTAAAACTCCGGCTCGGGAGTAGGTGTCGGCGTCGGCGTAGGTTCGGGAGCAGGGGTATCCGGTGTCTCGTTGCACGCAAAAATCAGACAACTTGCCGTGCAAATCGTCAGAATGAGAATGATAAGTTTAAGAAAAATTTTTTTGTTCATGGTGCCTTTCAAACCCGTTTTGCGTTCTTTTACATAAATGTAACACAGCTTTTTTGTCTTTGCAATATTTTGTGTCAATCCTTTCGCGATTTAATCGCAGGTTGCTGCGAATTTTGTAGAAAGATTATACAATCGAACGAACGTTTTTTCATATAGCCTAGCATTGAATTTTCACACGGAGCGCACCGCTCGAATAAAAAAAGAAACGCCGTGCGGACGCTTCTTTTTGCGGATAGAATATCGATTTTTTCGATATGAATAACGTTTTTGTCGTGTAAAAAACTTATGCGTTTTGTTTTTCTGCAAGCATACGGGACAAAAACGCTTTCGTACGCTCTTCCTTCGGTGAGGTGAATATTTGTTCGGGCGCACCTTCTTCGACAATCACGCCGCCGTCCATAAATACGACTTTGTTTGCAACGTCGCGCGCAAAAGTCATCTCGTGCGTTACGACGATCATCGTAAGTCCCGCCTCTGCAAGCTCTTTCATGACTTCGAGCACTTCGCCCACCATTTCGGGATCGAGAGCGGAAGTGGGCTCGTCAAACAAGATGACTTCGGGGGACATCGCAAGGGCGCGCGCTATAGCCACGCGTTGTTTTTGTCCGCCCGAGAGTTGACGCGGCTTTGCGTTGATATACGCGCCCATGCCCACGAGTTCGAGATATTTCATTGCGACGGCGTTTGCCTCGTCCTTTTTCATTTTCAGCACTTTTCTAGGGCCAATGGTGCAGTTTGCAAGCACGCTCAAATTATTGAAAAGGTTGAACGATTGAAACACCATCGTCACTTTTTCACGGTATTTGGGCGCGCTTTTGGTTTTCGTCACGTCTTCGCCGTGAAAATAGATTTCGCCGGCAGTCGGCGTTTCAAAGAGATTAATGCAACGAAGCAGGGTGGATTTTCCGCTGCCCGACGAGCCGATTATGCAGGTTACGTCGCCTTTTTGGACATCGAAATCGATGTCTTTAAGCACTTCGTGATTGCCGAAAATCTTGCCCAGATGACGCACTTCGATGATTGATTCGCTTTGTGAGTCAAGTTGCGCAGTGTTGTCTATATTCGTTATGTTTTGAGTATCTATTGCGGTGTTTTCCATAATTTGCTCCGTGTTTTCCTCGTTCTGTCTTGAAGTGTTCGCATCCGTAGTCGTCATTGTTCGCCACCTCCGATAGCTTGCTTTTCACGCAACATGGATTCCGCGTCCATATTTTGCGAACCCATGATTTGATAGTCCTTTTTGCCGTCCATCTTCTTTTCGATGAGGCGGAGTATGCGCGTGATGGTGAATGTGAGCACAAAGTATATCGCCGCAACGACGAGGTAGGTTTCAAATATCGCGTATGTGTTGAGGGCTATGGATTTGCCGTAGAAGAACAGCTCGGTAAAGCCGATTACGTTCAGCACCGACGTATCTTTGATGTTGATGACAAATTCGTTTGCTACGCTCGGCATTATATTGCGCAGCACTTGGGGAAGAACGATATTCCACATGGTTTGCGAGTGCGTCATACCTATTGCCTGCGCGCCTTCGAACTGACCTTTATCTATGGATATAATGCCGCCCCTGACGATTTCCGCCATGTACGCGCCAGTGTTTATGGACACGATAATCAAGCCTGCCAAGGTTACGTTCATCGTGTTGCCATTGTTGATTAGCGCAAAGCCCCAGAAAATAACCATAGCCTGCACCATCATAGGCGTGCCGCGGAATATCTCGATGTACGCCGACAAGATGAAGTCGCCGATTTTTTTAAGCACCGCCAGAAACTTGTTTTTGGGAGCGTCGAGAGTGCGATACATTCCAATCAACAAGCCGATAAACAAGCCGACTATCGTGCCGACGATTGCCACGAGTATAGTGTAGCCTACGCCTTTCAATATTGACAGATAATATGTTTTGATTATGTTTCCGATTCTCGAAAAGAAAGTGGATTGTACGCTCGTGTTGTCGGTGGAAAATTCGACCGCTTCTTGCATAATTGCAAGCCTGTCTTCGCTTGAAAGATTCAAAAGTATGTTGTTTATAGCGTCTTTATGCTCGAATCCGTATCTCATGCCGATTGCGATTTGAGTGTCCTCAGCGCTTGCGTCAAAACCCGTATCGTTGTTCAAAAGGTGGACGTAGGTGAGGTTTTCGTTTGCGGCGCAGTCCGCAATCGCGCCAGGCTCTTCCGCAACGTATCCGTCGATGGTTTTTGCATTGAGCGCAATCGTCATTTCGGGGAAGGTCGCCATAGGCGTGCCTGCCGTTATACCGTGAGACGCCGCTTGTTCTTGAAGTACTTTGTCGTGGAACGTGCCTTGTTGCGCAACGATTTTCGCGCCGTTGAAATCGTCGAGATTTTGCGCGTTGACATAGTTACCGTCCTTTCTTACGACAATGACGAGATTGCTCTCGTAGTAAGCCTCTGAAAAGTCGATTGATTCGCGCCTTTCGGCTGTGGGACTCATGCCTGCAATTACAAGGTCGAGCGTGCCTGCGCTAACGCCGGGGACGAGAGAATCCCATTCGGTTTTTACGATCACGAGTTCTTTGCCGAGTGCGTCCGCAATGCGTTTTGCAATAAGGACGTCGTATCCGTTTGCGTATCCGTCGGCATTCGAGATCTTTACCGCGCCGTTTTTGTCCGTTTGTTGCGTGAAATTGAAGGGAATGTATGCACATTCGAGCCCGACAACCAGTTTGTCTTGCGACGAACCGTTCGAGTGGGTGTTGCATGCGCTCAAAAGCACAAGGCTTGCTGTCAAAACCGACAAAATCAATATCAAAACTATGATTTTGGAAGTCTTTTTCATTGTTGTTTCTCCTGCGAAAAGTATTTTTACAAATCGACGGTAGGCGGCATCGGGGACAAAAAAATCCGCAATGCCAACAACATTGCGGATATAAAATATCGCTCAACGTTGATAGCGCTCCACCTTTAAGGTGACAGTACAACGCATATTCTGCGTTGTCCCAAGAAAGATCGTTTCAGACCAAACAAGTCTTTCTTTCGGCGGATTTTCCTTTGCCACCGCGACGAAGTCTGCGCCGTCGGCTTATCATAAAATCCGCACCTCTATCGAGATGATGTACAAAGTTTAGCACGCCGCTTGCTTAAAGTCCAGCGTTTATGACAAGTTTTTTTCACAAAAAAATATTCTTTTGTCGCTTGCTTTCATGTCGTCATTGCAAAAGTGCGACGATATTGCATTGCGACTTGACAAGAAAAGTAACGAAACAAAAATCACAAAAACGCTTGTCTATGTCGCAAAAATGATGTAATATAAGTGAGCAAAACACCAATGGGGTCATGGCGCAGTTGGTAGCGCGTTTGAATGGCATTCAAAAGGTCAGGGGTTCGAATCCCCTTGGCTCCACCAATAGGTACCCATCCGCATCGGTGACGTTTTGACCGGTATGGATGGGTCTTTTTTTATAATTTATCGGTGCAACAATCTTTGTCTTCGATTGAGAATTTACTTGAAGTTTGCGACAAGTTTTCGATTTGTTTTTTTGAGAATACTGCGATTTTTGGGCGTTGACTTTGTATGTGGGGGAAAGTATAATTTGGATATAAGGCGGTGAAGATATGAAAAAACATTTGTTGAAAATCGCAAGTTTGATATTTGTGCTGGCACTGGTGCTGGCAACGTTTGCGGCATGTTCGGCATCGGGCGGCGCAGGCGGCGTGGTGGACGCGCTCAACGTCGAGTGCAAAGAGGGTGCAAAGGTCAAGAACTTCATATACGTTATCGGTGACGGAATGGGACTTGAACACGTTGCGGCAGGCGCGATGACAAGCGGCGAGGCTTGCACGTTCGGTGATTGGAAGAGAGCGTCCGTCAACACGGATTCGCTCACGAGTGTCAAGTTCAGAGCGACGAAAACAACCGACTCTGCGGCGGCAGGCACTGCGCTTGCAGCGGGAGTTTTGACCAAAAACGGGCGCATAGGCAAGGACAAGGACGGCAGGGATACCGTAACCATTCTTGATGTTGCCAAAAGCAAAGGAAAAGCCACGGGTATCGTGACGTCGGACAAATTGAGCGGAGCAACGCCTGCATCGTTCAGCGCGCACGCAATGAGCCGCAAGGACACCGACGATATCATTGCAAGCCAAATCAAGTCGGGTGTGGATTTGTTGTGCGGAGCGTCAAGCGACTCTTACGCAAAGAAACAGGGCAGTATCGAGCAAGAAGGATATGCGTTTTGCAACGATTTTAAGAACAGACAAGCCGTGCTTGACGCACAAAAGGCGTACTGTCTGTTCGATATGGGCGGCAACGGCGGCACGGTGTCTTTGAAAGACGCAAGCAAGTTTGCAATTGACTTTTTAGCAAAGGACGAGGACGGTTTTGTGCTGATGATCGAGCAGGCGCACGTTGACAAGTACTCGCACAAAAACGACTTCGGCAATATGGTCAAAGCAATGAAGGCACTCAACGATACCATTGCTATGATTCTTGATTGGATAGGGGATAGAAACGACACCGCAATCATCGTCACCGCCGACCACGAAACGGGCGGATTGAGCGTGAGCAAGCAAAACAATCTTCCAAACAAGTACGACTCTGCAAGCGGCACGGTCTACTATGCGTGGGAAAAGAAATCGCACTCCGATTCGGACGTCGGAGCGTTCTTCTTCGGCATCGACTTCAAAGTGGCGGATTATTCCTATTTCAACTCGGAATTTTTGCTTAAAAACTGCGATATTCCCAAAATCATAAAAGCGCATATTTAAGTTGAAAAAAAAGAGGAAAACGATAAAAAACCGTACTTGAAAAGAAAACATCAATGCGTATGACAATCAAAAAGCGGCGGGAAATCCGTCGCTTTTTCGATTGCGTTTTAGTTTTAGGCTTTTGGCTCTTGAATCAGAAAATCTTGATTGCGCCTGTCGTGTTGAGGATAAGAAGCACAACGTAGGTCACATAGCCTGCAAGCAACAGCGCTCCTTGCCAACGTTTGAATTTGCCCATGACAAGAGGTGGAATGAGCGCAAATCCTGCCACGGCAAGGCAGAAGGGGAAATCGATTGTGAGCGATTGAGGGTCTACAGGCAGGGGATTGCCGGTTTTGCCCATTGTGATGAATGTGCAAATTGGAAGAATCAAGGACAAGTCGATGATGTTTGCGCCTATGATGTTGCCAACCGACAAATCTGATTTTTTCTTTATGATAGCGGTGATTGCGGTGACGAGTTCGGGCAAAGACGTGCCGACTGCAAGAATGGTAACGCCGATGATGCCTTCGGGGACGTTGAGTGCGCGAGCGAGTTCTGCGCCGTTGTCGCACATAAGTTGCGCGCCGACAAAAATCGTTGCCGCACCGAGAACAAACAGAACAACGTTTTTTGCGATGTCCTTTTTCTCGATGACCATGCCCGTTTTTTTGAGGACTATTTTTTTGCTTTCATGCTTTTGGAAGTATGAAAACAAAATGCCCTCGCCCTTTGTTTTGTTTTCATCTATGCTTTCAAAGCCTTTGTCGTTGATTAGAGTTTGGGAGTGTTTTTTTGCACTTATGACGTTTTCGATAAGGAACAGCACAAACATTGCAAGTATGATGATTGCGTTCCACCAATTAAATTCGCCGCTTGCGCTGAGTCCCCACAGAAGAGCGATTGTGCCAAGCAAAATCGCAACCTTAAAAACATAGTCTTTGCGTTTGAAAACAGGGGCGGTGAACACAAGCGAGATTGCCATGATAAGAGCAATATTGCAGTTGACCGAGCCGACTGCGTTGCCGATTGCCATAGACGCCTGACCTTGCGCCGCAGATATGCTCGAAACCAAAATTTCGGGTATCGTCGTTGCGACGCTGACGATTGTCGCGCCGATGATAAAAGTCGGGATGCCGGACACCTCGGCAATCCAACTTGCCGCGTCCACAAACCAATCCCCGCCTTTGACGACAAAGATGATGCCGAGCGCAAGCAGGATGATATATGCCGCCATGCCGTTGCCTTCCATCATGGATAGTGTTGAAACAATCATAATTCCGCTCCCTTGCGCGTTTTACGCACCGCTATACAATAGCATTTTTGTGCAAAAAAGTCAAGATATAGCGATATTGTACCCGACGGCACGGTGATATTGTTCTGCGGAAAGGGATGTTGCCTTGCGGCAATGATATCGTTGTTTGAAAGAGGTCAAATAAAAAGAGAGATTTATAAAAGGAAAGCAACAAAAAAACCGCTCGGACGAGCGGTTTCAATGTTTTGATTCGATTATTCTTTGTCGGTTTTTTCTTCGAGAAGAGCGGTTGCCTTGTCAACCTGTTGCGCTTTGAGAAGGTCGCGGATTTCGCGGAGCAAATCGTCTGTCGTTTCGGGTTTTGCCGCTTCTGCCGCCGCCGCTGCTTCTGCGTCTGCTTTTGCTTGTGCCTCGTCGCGAGCCGCTTTGATTGCTCTAAGTTCTTTCTTTGTCGCAAATCTACCTTTGATTGTGGCTTTCTCTTCGGGTGTGAGCGATTCGAGGAATTTGGTGTCGCGGGTAAGTCCCGTAAATCCTCCGCGAACCATGTTTATGAGTTTGACCATTGCAAACAACACAAGCGCGGTGATAAGGAAGTTGATGATTGCCATTATAAACGCGCCCCAGTCGATGTACACGGACTTGGACATGTCCGTCACAAACGCGATGCCTTGTTTTGCGCATTCCGCTGCCGTAAGACCATCGGCATTTTTTGCAACGAGCATTGTGATAAGACCTTGCAAATCACCCATCGGGATTGCGTTGATGAGAGGCTTGAATATGCTGTTGACAAGAGCGGTTACGATTGCGGTGAATGCGGCACCTATAATCATACCAACTGCAAGATCGACAACGTTGCCTTTTGTTATGAACGCTTTGAATTCTTTGAGAAGCTTGAATTCGGGCTTCTTGAAATCTTTTTTCATAAAAGTTATCTCTCCTATCGTTGATGCAAAAAACAATATAGTACTTTTGGTGTTTTAAGTCAAGAAAATGACAAATTTGACGAGTTTTTTCTATGTTGACGAATTTTCCGATATTGTGCAAAACAATTGACTAAATCTCCGCCGAGGCATACAATAGGTGTCGCTAGGGGTGCTGTAAAGCTGAGATGATACCCTTAAACTTGTGAGTTAATCCTCGCGTAAGGAAGCAAAAACAACGAAAGTTTCGATATTGCCTTTTCTTTTCAAGTTCTCCTAAGCACAATTTAGGAGATTTTTTTATGGACATCAAAACTCTTGCGGAAAAGTTGCAGTACGTTGCGCTTTACACGGCGATTGCAATTATTGCAAGCTGCATTGTGGTCGGTTTGCTCGTGTGGTTTTTCAAGCGTGAAAAATTCAACGATTTCAAAAAGTACGCAATCGGCATCGTCACGGGATTTGCCGCGACAATGCTTGTCGTATTCTCATACGTTATGTTCCAACGCAACATAAACGACATGAAAGCAATGCTTTTCTATCCCATTCTTGCAATGCTCATCGTGGTGGTTGCAGGCGGCATAGCGGTGCTTATCAGCTCCCTTTTCAGCAATAAAGCCGCGAAAATCAGCTTGATAGTCACAGGCGTATTGTTCTTGGCAAGTTTTATCGCGCTCGTCGTGGTTATATGGAAATACTACAACATCCGCTTTGAAGAATTCAAAGAGATGTATCCCGGTATGAGCCTTGTCGGTATGGTTGTGTCGGCAGTCGTGATTTTGGCGGTGTTGGTCGTTTTGTGGTTTGTAGGCGACAAACGCAAGTTGAACGACACTCGCTCGATTGTTTACGGCGCAGTTGCAATGGCTTTGGCGTTCGTTCTTTCGTATGCAAGACTTTTCAAGCTTCCCAACGGCGGTTCTATCACCTTTGCAAGCCTTTTGCCGCTTATGATTTATTGCTGTATGTTCGGCACAAGAAGAGGTCTTATCGTTTGCAGTCTTTACGGCGTGTTGCAAGCGCTTCAAGACCCTTACATCATTCACCCGATGCAATTCTTGCTCGACTATCCTCTTGCATTCGGACTTGTCGGCGTGAGCGGCATCTTTATGGAAAAGGGCGTTTTCAAAGAGAAAAAAATCTTGGCATTTCTGCTCGGCGGCGTAGTTGCGGTGTTGCTCCGCTATATCTGCCACGTTTGTTCGGGTACGTTTGCATTTGCAGAATACACCGATTTCAAAGCCGCGCTTGCATACAGCTTGGGCTACAATGCAACGTACGTGTTTGCGGATATGGCAATATCCCTCGTTGCGGGCAGTTTCTTGTTTACGTCAAAGTCATTTACGGCGGCTATGCAACAATCGAGTGACGTCAACAAACTCGCAGTGGCAACTCAAACCGCAGACGGCGCAACAGGTGTCGACAACGACGAGGAGCTTGACGAGATTGACAAGCAAATCATCGCAAATCAAGCAAAATCCGAAAATAAGGATAGCAACGACAATCAAGACAATCGATAATTGCAATTTGCAATCGGCAAGAAGGGGAGAGGCAAACCGCCTCTCTCTTTTCGTTTCAAATGGGCTTTGAGTTGTGACTTAGAAAATACCGCATTTGCGGACACAATTCAAAAAGCACGGCATGCCGTGCTTTTTTGTTAGAAAGGTTTGAAAAACGATGATTTTGTATTTTCGATAGATATACAAATCAAGTTTTGGTTTTATTGGGATTTTTTTGAAAAAACTCGCATTTTTCAAAAAAATTTTGAAGAATGCGAGTAGCTTTTGTATGACCTTTGTCAAATATTTTGCGAAACGTGCAATTTTTTGCGATTTTCGTATTGGTTCAGCGTTTTATATAGCGGAACACGAAAACGCCGCCGCGCTTGACATCGATATGAATTTTGCCACCGAGTGACACATTGGACAATCCTCTCGAATCGCAGGATTTGAGCAGGAGTTCGTCAAGCGGATATTCGAGATTTTGAGAGTCGCTCACAAGCGCACTTTCGCCGTAGGGGATAATGGATATAGTTTCGCCCTTTTGCGTGGCGAGGTCAAATTTGCCCTCGACATAGTGTATATCGAGTCCGTCCTCTTCCGCCTTTGCGTTCATACCGAGAGTCGAAGCAAGGCGCATAATGGACAGGTTGCAAAGCACGTGGTCCACTCGTCCTCCTGTTATGCCGTAAAATACGATTGAGTCCGCATGCAAAACCTCTTTTGCATAATACACGGCAAGTTCGCCGTCGCTTGCGTCCTTGTGCGGATTGTGTTCTACAATGGGAATGTCCGAGCTATCGGGTTTTTCGAGGGAGTCGAAGTCGCCCAAAATCACGTCGGGTTTGACGGGGCATACGTTGAAACCGCCGTCACAGCATACGACTTTGTCGCCTTTTATTTTGCGTTTTATTTCATTTCCGCAGTTTAAGATTATGGATACTTGCATAAATACAGTGTAGCACTCCTTTGCGAATTTTGCAATTTTTGATGTGTTATTTTTGCAAAGTGCTATTGATAAAATGAGTTTTATTGTTTATAATGTGCTTAATAAACCTTATTTTGTGCGGAGAGTGCAATATGAAAGAGTTTAAGCTCAAAAGTTTTGACAACACCGAGATATATTGTAGGCTTTGGGACGATGTGAAAGATCCAAAAGGCGTCATTCAACTCGTGCACGGCATGAGCGAGTATGCCGGTCGCTACGACGAGTTTGCACGCTATCTCAATTCAAGAGGTTACATAGTTTTCGGCGACGATCACCGCGCGCACGGTTTGACCGAAACCGACCAAAATCGCGGCAAACACCCCGGCAACATTTTCAAAAAGACTTTGAACGACGAATTGTTTTTCCGTGAGTGGCTAAAATCTCAATATGATTTGCCCGTGTTTCTTATGGGACACAGCTATGGCAGTTTCCTCTCGCAGGCTTTTGCGCAGGAGGGGACGGACGTCAAAGCGATTGCACTCATAGGTTCGGGACATATGCGCAGCCTGTTCACTTTTGGCAAAATCGCGGTTGCGCCGATATTCCTTGTGGCAAGAAACTGGCGTCCTCGCATTGTCAATTGGGTGAGCGACAATTTTCAAAAATTCAAAGGCGACGAGGGCAAGCTGCAATGGGCAAACAGCGTCAGAGCAAGACGAGAGGATGTGCTTGCAGATCCGCTTGCGCATCAAAACATGTCTGTCGGTTTTGACTATTATATGATGAAAGAAACATCGAAGCTGTACACCAAAAAAGCGCAGGCAAAACTCAATCCTGCAACCGCAATCGGCATTTTTTCGGGTGATGCGGACTCTGTCGGGCAAATGGGCAAGGGTGTCAAAAAACTTGACAAAATGTACAGACAAAACGGAATCAACACCGAGCTTCATCTCTATCCGGGCGCAAGACACGAAGTGTTTTACGATTGGTGCGGCGAGCAAATGCAAAAGGACGTTGCGGATTTCTTTGACAAGTTCATCATCTATGAGCAGACAAGCATAGACGATTTGTGCAAATAAAAAAACGAAAGTCCTTCTTGTTCGGAGGACTTTTTTGAGGTGTGAAAATGAATGTAACAATACCTTCCGGTTTTAAGATAGGACACTATGAGGACGAGTTTACGGGCGTAAGCGTAATCCTTGCCGAAAACGGAGCGGTCGGAGGCGTGGATTGCAGAGGAGGCGCACCCGGTACGAGAGAAACCGACCTTCTTCACAACGAAAAGATGATGCAAAAAGTCAATGCCGTCGTGCTTTCGGGCGGCTCGGCATACGGACTTGCATCCACCGTCGGAGTTATGGAATATCTCAAACAAAATGGCAAGGGATTCAAGTCTATGGGCAAGATCGTGCCTATTGTTTGCGGTGCGGTGCTTTATGACCTCAATCAAAAGGAATATCACTATCCAACCGCGCAATACGGACTTAATGCGTGCAAAAACGCCTCAAAAACCCTCGATTTCGGCAATATCGGCGCAGGACGAGGCGCAACGGTAGGCAAGATAAGAGGTTTGAAAAACGCATGCAAGAGCGGTATCGGCGCGGCAACCGTCAAAGTGGCGGGCGTCACGGTTACGGCAGTCGTTGCGGTCAACGCTATGGGCGACGTCGTAGATGAAAGCGGCAAAATCATTGCCGGCGCAAAGGGTAAAAAAGGCGAGTTTATCGACACTGAAAAGTGCCTCTCAAACGGTGAATTTGCCAAACTTTTGCTCGGAACAAACACCACAATCGGTTGCATAATCACCGATGCGAAACTCTCCAAAGTCGAGGCAAATTTGATTGCAAGCATATCCCACAACGGACTTGCAAGGGCAATACGCCCCGTGCATACGATGTACGACGGCGACACTATGTTCTGCCTTGCAAGCGGCAGACGCCCCGTTGTCAATCTTGCACCGGTGCAATCGGCGGCAGTCGAGGCAACCGCAAAGGCAATCGTAAATGCCGTGAGCAAAAGCGCACAATACGAGATTGTATTCGACCAAGACGAAGATTGCGATACGCAACAATAAGCCAAACAACAAGGAAAACCGGTTTTATGAACATAAGCATAATGCTCAAACCTGCCTCGTCAAATTGCAATTTGAGGTGTAAATATTGTTTTTACAACGACCTCTCAAGCCATAGAGAGATGCCGTCGCACGGCATGATGAGCGAAAAAACGTTGCGCTCAACACTCAAAAAAGCCTTCGATTTTGCAGGACACGACAGGGTGATGCTTTCCTTTCAGGGCGGCGAGCCTTTGCTTGCCGGCAAGGAGTTTTTTTTGAAACTGCACGATATTATTCGTGAGTTGAACGTCAATCGCGCGCCCGTCAGCATAGGCGTGCAAACCAACGGAACGCTCATCGACGACGAGTGGTGCAGGATATTCAAGCGCGGCGGCTACCTGGTCGGATTGAGCTTGGACGGCGACGAGGTTGCCGATTCGCTCCGCATAGACGCAAACGGCAATCCCACGTTTTTACGCGCGCTCAACGGCGCAAAACTTATGCAAAAATACGGCGTGGATTTCAATATCCTCGTGGTGCTGACAAAGCAGGTGGCAAACCGTATCGAGCCGATTTATAAGTTTTTCAAAAAACAAAACTTCAAGCATTTGCAGTTTATACCTATGCTCAAACCATTGCGTGTGGACGAGAGCGGCAAGCCTATCTCAAAAACCACCTACAACGAGGCGTTCCCAAGTGATGAGGAAAACTATTCGATGTCTGCCGAGGACTATTCCGAGTTTTTGCAAAAGTGCTTTGCGATGTATCTCAAAGACTGTATGGACGGCAAATACACCTCAATCCGCCAATTTGACAACTTCGTGCGCCTTGCGCATTTCGAGTGTCCCGAACAGTGCGGTATGGAAGGGCATTGCTGTCATCAATTTGTCATCGAAGGGGACGGCGAGGTCTATCCGTGCGACTTTTATTGCCTCGATTGCTACGATATGGGCAACATCAACGACACCGATTTCTTTGCGCTGTCAAAGCACCCCGTTGCAACCGAATTCATAAAAGAAAGTATGCAAATCGAGGACAAGTGCAAGGAGTGCAATTTCTATCATATGTGCCGCAACGGCTGCAAGCGCGAGCGTATCGACCTCGACAAATGCGCCGCCTACAAAAAGTTTTTCGCCTACGCCTTGCCGCACTTGAAAAGAATCAGCTGAAATTGCTTTGGTTTTTAGCGGCGTTTGCGCTGTATGGATTATTTCAAACGTTATTGAGAGCGCAATGCTGCCGTGCAAATCTCAACATAGCAACGTTTTGGAATTGAAAAAAGAAACGACGGATTCAAAATCCGCCGCTTCTTTTTTATAGGGAAAATTATGAGGGTTCAACGTTTGTTGCGTGCCGCATTTTTCGGGCGCAACCGGTTAGTGCTTTGAAGTGACAAGCATTTCGCCGTTTTGAGCATCAACCACGATTGTGTCGCCTTCGTCCATATTGCCTTGAAGGATTGCACGGGCAACTTTGGTTTCGACGTTGCTTTCGATATAACGTTTGAGCGGTCTTGCGCCGAACGTCACGTCATAGCCGCCGTCAACGATGAGATCCTTTGCCGCTTGCGTAACTTCGAGTTTGAGGTTTTGCTTTTCGAGCCTCGATTCCAGCTTTTTGAGCATGATGTCGATGATCTTGTACACGTTCTCTCTTGTGAGCGGAGTGAACAACACGGTGTCGTCAAGCCTATTGAGGAACTCGGGGCGGAAGGTCTGTTTGAGCAGTCTGTCGATTTGCTCTTTTGCTTCTTCTTTGATGTTGCCGTTTTGGTCGATGTTGTCAAGAATCACGTTGCTGCCGAGGTTGGAAGTCAAGATGATGATTGTATTCTTGAAGTTGACGGTTCTGCCTTGACTGTCGGTGATTCTGCCGTCGTCGAGCACTTGAAGCAAGATGTTGAAAACGTCGGGATGTGCTTTTTCGATTTCGTCGAACAGCACGACGGAGTAGGGTTTTCTTCTCACGGCTTCGGTGAGCTGACCGCCTTCGTCGTATCCCACGTATCCCGGAGGCGCACCTATAAGACGAGATACGCTGAATTTTTCCATGTACTCCGTCATATCGATACGCACGATGTTGCGCTCGTCGTCAAACAGATAGGAAGCAAGCGTTTTTGCAAGTTCCGTCTTGCCGACGCCGGTAGGGCCGAGGAAGAGGAACGAACCGATAGGTCTGTTTTCGTCGGATATGCCCGCACGAGAACGCAACACCGCTTCGCTGACCGCTTGCACCGCTTCGTCTTGTCCGATAACTCTCTTGTGGAGTTCGTCGCTGAGGTGAAGGAGTTTCTCCTTTTCGCTTTCCATAAGTTTGGTTACGGGGATACCCGTCCACTTTGCAACGATTTTTGCGATTTCGTCCGCAGTCACTTCGTCACGAAGAAGGGTAGAGCCGTTTGCGGATTTCTTTTCAGCCTCTTCGAGTTTCTTGGTGAGGGCAGGCAGTTCGCCGTATTGAAGTTGCGCCGCCTTGCCGTAGTCGCTGTTGCGCTTTGCTTCTTCGATTTGAAGATTTACGCGGTCAATCTCGGCTTTGGTGTCCTGAACGCTGTTGATTTCCTTCTTCTCGTTTTCCCATTGCGCTTTCATTTCGTTGAATTTGTCGTGAAGTTCGGCAAGTTCCTTTTTGATGGATTCGCGACGGTCGATAGAAAGTTTGTCGGTTTCTTTTTCAAGAGCCATTTCCTCGATTTCGAGTTGCATGATTTTACGGCTGATGACGTCCATTTCGGTGGGCATACTGTCGATTTCGGTACGTATCATAGCGCACGCTTCGTCCACGAGGTCGATTGCTTTGTCGGGGAGGAATCTGTCGGTGATATATCTGTCCGAGAGAGTCGCCGCCGCGACGAGAGCTTGATCGTGTATGCGCACGCCGTGGAAGATTTCGTATCTTTCTTTCAAGCCACGCAATATAGCGATTGTGTCCTCAACCGTAGGTTCGTTGACCATGACGGGTTGGAAACGTCTTTCCAGAGCAGGGTCTTTTTCGATGTATTTGCGATATTCGTCAAGCGTGGTTGCGCCGATGCAGTGCAATTCGCCTCTTGCAAGCATAGGTTTCAAAAGGTTGCCTGCGTCCATGCTGCCTTCGGTTTTGCCTGCGCCGACAATGGTGTGCAATTCGTCGATAAACAGCAACATTCTGCCGTTTTGTTTTTTGATTTCGCCAAGAACCGCTTTGAGTCTTTCTTCAAATTCGCCTCTGTATTTTGCGCCTGCGATGAGCGCGCCCATATCGAGTGCGAAGATGTGTTTGTCTTTGAGTCCCTCCGGGACGTCGCCTCTGACGATACGTTGGGCAAGTCCTTCCGCAATTGCCGTTTTGCCGACGCCCGCCTCACCGATAAGAACGGGGTTGTTTTTTGTCTTTCTTGACAAAATTCGAATGACGTTTCTTATCTCGTCGTCACGTCCGATGACGGGATCGAGCTGACCGCGAGCGGCTCTTTCAACCATATCGTGACCGTATTTGTTGAGTACATCGTAGGTGTCTTCGGGGCTGTCGTTTGTCACTTTTGAGGTTTTAACTTGCGAAAGCGCACTCATAAAGTCCTTTTTTGTGAGTTTGCACTTTGTAAATACTGCTTTGAGGGCAGGGGTGGGGTTGTCGAGGATTGCCGCAAAAATATGTTCGACGCTCACAAAATCGTCGCCCTGTTTCTTTGCGTCTTTTTCCGCTTGCGAAAGCATAAGCGAGCAGTCTTGCGACAGATAAACTTCGCTTGCGCCCGATCCCGTGACCGAGGGCATTTGAGAGAGAATTCTGTCGATTTCTCTCACCAGTTGCGGAGCGTCCGAGCCGCACTTTGTGACGAGTTTCGGAATAAGCCCTTCCTCGTCGTTGAGCAACGCATACGCGATATGCTCCTTGCAAAGTTGTTGATGATGTCTTTCAAGCGCAAGATTTTGCGCCGCATTTATTGCATCCAATGCTTTTTTAGTAAATTTGCTGGTGTCCATAGTTCATACCTCCTTTGAAATATGTTCCGTGTCGTGCCTTTTGAGCCTTCGATTGCTTCATACGCTTTTACGTCTTTGGCAATCACCGTGCTTATTTGTTAGCACTCTTTGTCTTCGATTGCTAATTATATCACTAAAATTTGCTATGTCAATATATTTTGCTCAAAAATTTTAAGTTTTTTTCATTAGGTCGAAATATGGAACATATAGGACGTTGATTTTATAAAATCTAAAACGATATAATAGATTTTTGACGAAGGTTTTTGGGAGATAATAAAAAAAACGAACTGCGTTTTGCAATTCGTCTTTCATAAGTATTTGTTTTATTTTTTCACAAAGCAACGCTCGGCAAGAGGGCAGGTTGCATAGGAGATAAACTCTTCGTACGTGTATCTGCCGGGGTTGTCCACGCACCAAAGCACCGTGTTTATCATGCCGCCCGCAACGAAAGTGGATAGAATTTGAAGGGGCATTTTGATTTCGTACGTGTCTTTGTATTTCGAAAGCTGATACTTGATGGAATGTGCGATGGAATCCTGTATGGTGCTTATCACCTTGCCGTTTCTGTTGAAGCGAATTATGTTGGCGATGTGGTTGTGCTTGTCAAAGAAAAAGTCGACTGCCATCACAATCATCGAGTTGAGCGTTTCGGTGGGGGTGGTGAACTTGGTGTCCTTGGTAAACTTTTTGTAGAGGTCGTCTTTGAGCTCTTCCAAGGCAAAAGTCAAAAGGTGGTATTTGTCCTCGAAGTGTGCGTAGAACGTTGCGCGGTTGACCATCGCTTTGTTGCAAAGGTCTATGACGCTGATTCTTTCGATGGATTCCTCCTCCATCATATCCAGCAGCGTGTTGCTCAATAGTTTTCTTGTGCGAACGATGCGCAAATCTTCTTTTTGTGCAGACATAATGTCCCCCAAACCGTATTGTTGTATAAATTATTGCACCAATATGCCGATTTTGTCAAGATAACTCCACAAATATTGACATATATAAACGCCGATTTTTTTACGTTTTCGATGTGATTTGAAACCAAGCACAATAAGGAATTGTTAAAATATATTTAATATTTATAATTATTTTTAATAATCGATTGACATTTTTTTTAATAAATTGTAAATAAAGTATTGACTGCAACCGATTTGGCAGTCGATGAAACATTTGGCTTTTGCACAGTTTTTCATCGTCGCATCCTGCGACATTAAGGTGATTATGGCAGACGAAAAAAGTAAAGCTCCGAGGGCAAAGAGCGGACTCAAAAAAATGGCGAGTTGCGTGGGACAGTACAAAGCTCCCGCGATTTTCACATCGGTTTTGGTTGCGCTCGAAGTATTGTTTGAAATTTTGATTCCGCTCATCATGGCGCAAATCGTAAACGTAGGTATGGTTGAGGACGCAACGTCTTTTACGTTTACGCTTCAACTTGGAAGCAAAGGCTTCGAGTTGTTTACGATGAACAACCGCGTCTGGTTTATCGTCACTTGCGGCGCAATGATGATAGTTATGGCGTTGATATCGCTGTTTTTCGGCACGATGTCGGGCAGACTTGCGGCGACCGCTTCGACGGGTTTTGCAAAAAATCTGCGCAAAAAGATGTTTTACAAGATTGAAAACTTCTCCTTTGCAAACCTTGACAGATTCAACACCGCAAGCCTTGTGACAAGACTTACCACCGACGTAACCAACATACAGATGGCATTTCAAATCATCATCCGTATGCTTGTGCGCTCGCCGATAATGTTGATTTTGGCAATGTGCATGTCAATCTCAATAAGCCCGGATTTGTCGCTCATATTTGCCGCGGCGATCCCCGTTTTGATCGTAGGACTTATCGTGGGTGTGAAAGTCGTGTTCCCGAGATTTGAAAAGATGCTCCGCAAATACGACGATATGAACGAGTCCACGCAGGAAAACCTCATAGGTATCCGCGCGGTCAAGGCGTTCGTGAGAGAGGACAACGAAATCGACAAGTTCAAAAAAGTCAGTTCAACTGTCCAAAAACTTCAATTTTCCGCGGAAAAAATCATCGTTATCGCATTCCCGTTTATGCAAATCGTGGTTTACGCGTGTATGATTTGCGTTGCGTGGTTCGGCGGCAACGACATCATCGTGGGCAACATGAAACTCGGCGATTTCACTGCATTTTTGAGCTACATAATGCAAATTCTCATGTCGCTTATCATGGTTGCAACGGGCTTTATGAACATCGTGCTTTCGCGTGCGTCCCTCGATCGTATCGTTGAAATTCTCGACGAAAAAATCGACATCGAAGACGCTCCAGACTCACAGGACATCGAAGTCAAAGACGGCAGTATCGATTTCGACAACGTCGATTTTTCCTATTCGAAATCCCGCGACGTCCTCAATCTTGAAAACATCGACTTGCATATCAGGAGCGGTGAAACCATCGGTATCATCGGCGGAACCGGCTCGGCAAAGTCCACTCTCGTCCAGCTGATTCCCAGACTTTACGACGTTTTGGACGGCGAGGTGAAGGTCGGCGGCATCAACGTCAAGGACTACAAGCTCGACAAACTCAGAGATTCCGTCGCAATGGTGCTTCAAAAGAACGTGTTGTTCAGCGGCACGATAAGGCAAAACTTGCTTTGGGGCAACAAAGACGCAACGGACGAGGAAATCGAACACGCTGCAAAAGCGGCGCAAGCGCACGACTTCATTATGTCTTTCCCCGACGGTTACGAAACCGAACTCGGTCAGGGCGGCGTCAACGTATCCGGCGGTCAAAAACAACGTCTTTGCATCGCGCGCGCTTTGCTCAAAAAGCCGAAAATCATGATTATGGACGATTCTACGTCCGCAGTCGATACCGCAACCGACGCGGCAATAAGATCCGGACTCAAAAAAGAATTCGGAGATACTACGGTGCTTATCATCGCTCAACGTATCTCTTCCGTCGAGGACGCGGACAGAATCATCGTTATGAACGACGGCAAAATCGACGCCGTTGGCACTCACGAAGAGTTGCTTGCAACCAACGAGATTTATCGGGACGTGTACAATTCCCAAAAGAAAGGAAGCGACGAGGAGGTGAGCGTCAATGCGTAAAGACAAAAAACAAAACGTCAAAAAAGCGGCGGCTCAAAACAAGTTTAGGGCAAAGAACCCTATGCAAACCTTGAAGCGTATTCTCGGGTATTGGAAACCGTATAGAGGTCAACTTATCGGCGCATTGATTTGCATGATCGCAAACGTGCTTTGCAACATAGCGGGTACGTTTATGCTCGGCTCGGTTGTCGTCAACAACTATATTCTTCCGCTTGCGTATCAGCACGGCGTTTACGTTACGTCAAATGCCGACATAATCGCAAGGGCGGCGGAGGTTACAATCCAAAACTTCGGCGGAATTATAGGCGTTATGGCAGCGATGTATGTCGTCGGCGCAGGTCTTCATTATCTTTACAACTATATTCTCGTCAGAGTTACGACAAGAACTCTTCAAAACGTTCGTGACGAGATGTTCGAAAAGATGGAAAAATTGCCCGTCAAATATTTCGACACTCACACCCACGGCGACATAATGAGCCTTTACACCAACGACACGGACACGTTGCGCGAACTGCTTTCAAACGGCATTCCCAACCTTATCAGCAACTTGCTTATGGTTGTCGGTATGTTTGTCGCAATGATGCTCGTATCTCCGCTGCTGACGCTTTGTTCGGTGGTTATGCTCGTCATAATGCTTTTCATTATGAAGTTCGTCGCAGGCAAGAGCGGCAAGCACTTTGTCGGTCAACAACGCCAGACCGGCGCGATAAACGGCTTTATCGAGGAGCATATCGACGGACTTAAAGTGGTCAAAGTGTTCTGCCACGAGGACGAGGAAAAAATCGATTTCGACAAATTCAACGAGGATTTGTTCCATCACTCCGACAAGGCGCACACGTATGCGAATATACTATTCCCGATCATGGGCAACTTGTCCTACGTGTCCTATGCGGCAACCGCAATTCTCGGCACGATTATGGCAATCGGCGGATTCGGCGGTATGACGTGGGGCGGTCTTGTGTCCTTCATGCAATTCTCCCGCCAATTCAGCAATCCGCTCTCTCAAATCGCTCAACAAATGAACGGCGTTCTTATGGCTCTTGCCGGTGCGGAACGTATCTTTGAATTGATTGACCAGCAACCCGAACAGGACGAAGGCTATGTAACTCTCGTAAACGCAAAAGAGGACGAGGACGGCAATATCGTAGAAACCGAAGAATACACGGGCGAGTGGGCGTGGAAACACTTCCACAAAGCCGACGGCACGACGACTTACGTCAAGTGGAGAGGAGAGGTCGAATTCGAGGACGTATCTTTTGGTTACGTTCCCGAAAAAACCGTTCTCAAACACGTCACTATGGAAGCGTTGCCGGGACAAAAAATCGCTCTTGTCGGTTCGACGGGTGCGGGAAAGACCACGATTACAAACCTTATCAACCGATTCTATGACATCAACGAGGGCAAGATAAGATACGACAACATCAATATAACAAAAATCAAAAAAGACGATTTGCGTCACTCTATGGCAATGGTTCTTCAAGATACGCACCTCTTTACGGGGACGGTCGCCGACAATATCCGTTTCGGAAAACTGGACGCCACCGACGAGGAAGTCAAAGCCGCGGCAAAACTCGCAAATGCGGATTACTTTATCCGCCACTTGCCTGAAGGATATGACACCATGCTTACAGGCGACGGCGAAAACCTTTCGCAAGGTCAACGTCAGCTTCTTGCAATCGCACGCGCCGCAGTCGCAAATCCGCCCGTTCTCATTCTGGACGAAGCGACAAGTTCCATCGACACCCGCACAGAAAAGCTTATCGAGCAGGGTATGGACAAACTTATGCAAGGTCGCACCGTTTTTGTCATCGCGCACAGACTCTCCACCGTACGCAACTCCGACATGATTTGCGTTCTCGAACACGGCGAGATTATCGAACGCGGCAATCACGAGCAGTTGATTGCGCAGAGGGGGAGGTATTATCAGCTTTACACCGGCGCATTCGAGTTGGAATAACAAATTCAAACAGCGATAAACTTCGTCAGAACCCATTTTGCAAATAGTCACGTACGGCTCAGTACGCTCCTATCTGCAAAATGGGTTCTTTCTTGTTTCTCATCTGGTTGCTCTTTGTTATTTCAACTCGAAAGAACGAGTAACAAGGGTGTTTCCTTGTTCTTCATCTCAATACTGCGTTTATTTATAGTTAAAAGAGGAACAAAAACTTTGTTTCTCATCTGTCTGAAAAAAGAAAAAATCCGACGAATTTTCGTCGGATTTTTTATGCTTTGAATTGCTTTTTAGTCAACGCTTTGGGTGTCTTCGGCGATTTGTTCCGCCTCTTTTTCGACATCTTCGAGTGCTTGCTCTTCGTTTTGCTCTTCGTTTTGATTTTCGCTTTGCTCATCGTCGGATTTGACGGCGTTTGCGGAGTTTTCGTCGAGTTCGACGTCGGAAACCGCGATTCCTTCGAGGTGTTCTTTTTCTTCTTGAAGTTTTTGCTTTTTCTTTTCGCGCACGACTTGGAGAATACCGAAGATTGCGCAAAGAGCTATACCGACAAACAAGTATGCCGAGCCGACGCCGAGCTTTGGCGCTGCAAATCCCAAAATGAGAGAGAACGCAACGATGATGACAAGCGGGAATACTGCGAGCTTGATGTTTTTGACGACGTATTTTCCGCCGAGCGATCCAAACAGCGCGTAAACGACGCAGGTGAACGCAGGCGTAATCCACGGAGTGTTTTTGATTGCCGTTTCAACGTTGCTGACAGCAAGGATAAGAACGAACACCGCGATGATGACCGTTGTCACCAGAGTGCTTGTCGCAACCGAGAGGGTGGACACCACTTCGTTTTCTTCCGTGCCGAGTTTTGTGCCGCAAATCTCTTGCGCTTTGACGACGCAGGGGATTTTTAGGTTGGAAAGGTTGCCTGTGATAAAGGCAAGGTAGGCACTGTTGATGCCCAGCATCGGGGAATAGATAATGGGTTCGAAAACTCCCGATAAGAAGTTGATAAGGAAGGGGACGATAACCGCAATCGTTCCCATAACGCTCATGTCGGGTTTGACATCGAAATACAGACATATCGTGGTCGGAACGGCGAAGAAAATCAACATCGCCAAAGCCATCCAAATTTTTCCTACAATGTGTGATTTGAGGTCGTAATCCATTGAAACTTTAACTCTTTCTTTTGCCATAATCTAACCTCCTTACAGTATCATTGCAAAGGCGTTTCTTGCAGCCTCTGCGGCTTGTTCCGCTGCCGCCGACGAACTAGGCGAGAGTGCCCAACCGTATTTGTTTGCGCAGTAGCTTATCACGCCGACCACAAACATTGCTATGAGCATGGACACGGGCGTTGAGAAGCTGTCAAGCCATTTCCAGTTTGCTTTGTTTATAAGCACGTCGCACACGTACATGCAACCCATTGCGACAAGTACGGCGATGAAGTTGTAATATCCGTCAACAAACGCAACGTTGTGAGCAATCGTTTCGATGCTCATTGCGAGATAGCCTATAACCATGCCGATGAAGGACACTTGAAAAACGAGATCGCCTATATTGACGCCGCCTTTCTTTGCGCCGCCCGTTGTCTTTGCCATAAGTTTGCCGATTTTGGGCTGATATAAACGGTAGAAGAAAAGCACTTCGACGCCGCCCGAGCAGATTGCAATCGTCATAATCATAGCCATAGTGGCAAATTCCGTTGCCGCGTCAGGGGTAATACCTTTTTCCGCAAATCCAAAACCGACAGCGGTAGCCATTTGCGTTTCGTATTGAAGAGAACCTACGACGGACAGTCTGATTGCGGGGAACGCAACGCCCAAAGTCCCTACGAGCGTGACAACACCGAGTGCGATTCCAAGCCCGGGGAGTATGGAAAAGGTTGCGGAAGTCGTGATGACTTTTTTGATTTTCGAGGATTCGATGCCCAATTGCTTTGCGTGTTTGATTGCGGTAAGCATGTAGTACAGCGACAATGATATGACAAATGCAAGCACAATACCGTATAGCACATAAATAATTGGATGGCGCAAAGAAAACTCTTTTGACCAAGCCGCTGATAAAAGCATAAGCAAACTCCTTTTAATGTTATTTTAATATTAGAAACAGTATAAACCACATAATCGCATTGCGCAATAATTTTTTTTGTTGCGCTGTCCATTTTCTCTTGCAACTGTTTTCGAATGGTGGTAAAATCAAATCAACATCTATGGAAGTAGTAGAAATTGCGCGTTAAGTGCCGTGCGAACGTGGGGTGTCGGCGGACGAAGAGCTTTGCTCGCGGTGCAATATTCACTCCGGACTTCACATATTACCGAAAGGTTTTTTTGCGAGTGCTTCCAAAGGAGGTGCTTTTTGTTTTATCAAGAGGCAATCGACTACATCAAGAACATCGAAAGGTCGGGATCGGATTACGGCATAGAGCGCATGCGCGAGCTTCTCGACCTTCTCGGCGCGCCCGATAGACATCTTAAATTCGTGCATATCGCGGGCACCAACGGTAAGGGGAGCGTCAGCGCATATCTCACGTCCGTGCTTAAAGAGGCGGGCTACAAGGTGGGAACGTACAATTCTCCGTCTGTGTTTTGCTACAACGAAAGGTGGCTTATAAACGGCAATCCGCTCTCGAACGAGGACGTGGCAAAGTATCTCACCGCAGTGAGAGAGTGCATAGAAAGCGAGCAAATTTTGCGAAACGCTTTCGGCATATCCGAGTTTAAACCGACTGCGTTTGAAATCGAAACCGCCGTCGCAATGCTTGCGTTTTTCGACAAAGAGTGCGACGTGTGTGTGCTTGAAACGGGACTCGGAGGAAGATGGGACGCAACCAACGCCATTGAAGACAAGGTGCTTTCAATCATTACTCCCATAGGTCTTGACCATTGCGCTTTGCTCGGAAATACGCTCGGAGAAATCGCAAGCGAAAAGGCGGCGATAATAAAAGACGAAGTTGTCACTTGCAATCAGCCCCCAGAAGTTATGGAACAACTAAAACGCCCCTTCGCTCTCAAAGACGGCAAAAAAGAGTACCGCAAAGCAAACGTCGTTGTTTGCAAAGAACCGAAGTTTTTGAGAGGCAATCTAGACGGACAAGTCTTTTCCTACGACGGAAAGGAATATGAAATTTCCATGCTCGGCAAGCATCAACTCGTCAATGCCGCGATTGCGATTTGCGCCGTCGAAGAGCTTAACAAAAAGCATTTCGATATAAGCGAAAACGCCCTTAAAGTCGGGCTTAAAAACACGATATGGAAAGCGCGGTTGCAAGTTGTAAAAAACGCAAAAGAGGAGTTTAACATCACGATTCCGCAAGATAAAGTGCTTGTTTTTGACGGATCGCACAATCCGCAAGGTGCAACTACGCTTGCGAACGCAATCAAAGATTTGTTTAAAAACAAGCGCGTGCATCTCGTGCTCGGCATACTTAAAGACAAGGACGTAAAAGGCATTTGCACTATTCTCGCACCGCTTGCAAACAGGATAACGTGCATTACGCCGCCGTCGCCCAGAGCAATGCAAAAGGAAGAACTAAAATGCATAGTCGCGCCTCTTTGCAAAGGGGAATGTTCGATGCAAGACGATATAAAAACGGCAGTGCAAAACGCACTGAACGGTGATTGCGACGTGATGATTTTGTGCGGTTCGCTGACGCTTTTCTCAGACCTTAAATCCAACGAGTAAACGAAAATGAAAAACAATACAATCGATAAAGAAACAATCAAAAAAGCAGTCAAAGACATACTTGTCGCAATAGGGGAAGATCCCGACCGCGAAGGGCTTTTGCAAACCCCGGACAGAGTGGCGCGTATGCTCGAAGAGTTGACGCAGGGATATAGCGACGACGCAAAGACGCATCTTTCAAAAGTGTTTGACGAGAGCGGAAGCGAAGTAGTCATCGAAAGAGATATAGATTTTTCTTCCACTTGCGAGCATCATCTTATGCCGTTTTTCGGCAAGGTGCATATCGCGTATATTCCCGACGGCAAAGTGGTGGGGCTTTCCAAACTTGCAAGAGTGGTTGACGTTTACGCAAAGCGTTTGCAACTGCAAGAGAGGTTGAACGCACAAATCGCGGACGCAATTTTCGCCGAACTTAATCCCAAGGGCGTGATCGTTGCAATCGAGGCGCAGCACACGTGCATGAGCGCACGCGGAGTTAAGAAAATCGGCGCAAAAACCATCACTTTCGCAAAGCGCGGCGATGTTGACGAAAGCATCGAGAGATTGATTTTGGAGGGGTTGAAATGAAAACAGAACGTCACTACGATTTTCACGTCGGCAACGAGGTCTTCGAGAGCGGAACGCACGTTATGGCAATCCTCAACGTCACTCCCGACAGCTTTTTTGCAGGAAGTCGCCACGCGCACGATGCGGTCGAAACGGCAAAAAAATTCTTGGAGCAGGGTGCCGAAATTATCGATATCGGCGGTCAGTCCACTCGCCCCGGCGCGCAAAGCGTAAGCGCGCTCGAAGAGATGGCAAGAGTGCTTCCTGCCGTCGAGAGCATAAAGAAAGAGTTTCCCGACGCACTCGTGAGCGTAGATACGTTTTATCCCGACGTTGCGCAAGCCGCAATCGACGTGGGCGCGGATATGATAAACGACGTGAGTTGTTTGCTCGACAAAAATCTTGCAAAGGTAGTCGCGCAAAACGACGTTGCGATTTGCGTTATGCACGACAGACGCAAGTCAGGGATACCCGACTTGTTTTTCGACAAGGAAACGGGACTTATGAGGGCGGTGGATACGCTTCTTTCATCGGGACTTGACAAAAACAGAATACTGCTTGACGGTGGAATCGGTTTCAACAAATCCAACGACGAGGATTGGCAACTTCTCAACGATTACGACAAACTTTTGGATATGTTTGAAGAGTATCCGTTTTTGCTGGGCACGTCGAGAAAGTCTATGTTCGGCGGCACTCCCGAAACGCGGCTTTCCGCCACGCTCGACTCGACGATGCTTGCCGTGAAACAGGGCGTTTTGTTTGTAAGAGTCCATGACGTCAAAGAAAATCGAGCCGTGATAAACCTTGCAAAATAACAACCTAAAATATAAAAAAATCAAACCCGAATTGCATATGAACAAGATTATTCTAAAAGACTTTGAAGTAAAAGCATGCCACGGATGCAATCCCGAAGAAAAAACAAATCCGCAACGGTTTTTGTTTACGGCGGAAATTTTTTATGATTTTTCGCAAGCGGCAAAAAACGATGATTTGACAAAAACCATCAGTTATAGTGACGTAAAAAAGACTTTAAAGTCGTTTTGTGAAAATAATTGTTTCAATTTGATTGAAACGCTCGCGACAAGGGCGGCGGAGGTATTGCTAAAAAAATACCCCGCAAAAAAAGTCGTTGTGCAAGTGAAAAAGCCGGATGCTCCCATGAGCGGTGTTTTTGATTATGTCGCTGTCGTAGCGGAAAAAGAGTGGCATGAGGTTTATCTTGCGCTCGGCTCGAATCTCGGCGACAAAAACGCTTATCTCGATTTTGCGATTTCAAGACTGAAAGCCGACGACAATATCAAAGACGTCAAAGAGAGTTCCCGCTACTCAACCGCGCCGTACGGAGGCGTCGCAAACGAACGATTCGTCAACAGCGCAGTGCGTATTTTTACGCTTTATTCTCCCTTTGAACTTCTTTCCGTCATATCGCAAATCGAGACCGGCGGAGAGCGCGTGCGCAGTGAAAGATGGGGGAACAGAACGCTGGATATAGACGTGATTTTTTACGACGATTGCGTGATTTCCGCAAACGATTTGTGCGTGCCGCATATCGATATGCAAAATCGCGCTTTCGTTCTCGAACCTCTTTGCGAGCTTTGTCCCAACAAACTGCATCCTATATTAAAAAAGCGCGTCTGTGAATTGAAATCGGACCTTGACAATCGCCGATAGTTCGAGAAACGGCGTGTTTCATATAATTTAGCGTTGAGAAATTAAATCTTGCAAGCGTGCATATTGTATGATAAAATACATACAACAAACACTTTGTGTATTTTTTGCAAAAAGGAGGAAATATGAAAGTTGTCATAAAACAAAAGTATTTTACCGTCGGCGCAAAGTTCGAAATCAAAACCACAGAGGGACAAACCGTGTTTTTTGCCGAAAGGCAGTGGGATAGGTTTATGGGAAACGTCGTGCTTTTTGACAAGAACGGCACACCCGTTGCGCGCATGCAGTCAGAATTTAAGAAGGTGTTTACTTCCTGGTTTTCAATCTCAGATTCGCGCGGCAACGAGGTATGTTGCATCAACGAGAAACTACCATTTCTTTGTTTCCGTCGCGCCGAGTCCTCACATGGCAATCTGAAAGTAAAAATCAAAGCCGGCCCCTTCCATATGAAGGCTTATTTGCTCAACGAGCAAGGCAAAACTCTTGCCGTCAAAGCTCGCAAAAAGATTCTTGCCATTCGGGATACCTACATTATCGATATCGATGAGAGCAAGATAAATCCCGCCTACGGAGTGTTGGTGGGGGTGTGGTATGATTTGGTTTGTCACCCCTCGCATTAAAACCGCGCTATTGAGCGAATAACTGCGTCAACACCCCTTGCCCATCAACTCACGTACGTCTATGTACGCTAGGGTTGCTGTTCAAGGGGTGTTTCCTTGTTCTTCATCTCAATATCGCGGTTTTTAACTTCCAAACAATGCATAAAGTGCGATTAACTTTGTCAGAGCCACATTGCTCAAACGGCGTTGCGGTTATTGCAACCGCCCAAATGTCATTCAGAGGAGCAAAGCGACGTGGGAATCCTCAAAATAGAAATGAAGACACAGTGGCGGTTGCCTCCGACCGCACTTGTTTTCGCAATCGCTACCGCACAGAGAATTTGCGCTATCAGTTCGAGCAGGGACAAGAACTCCTGCCACAGTTGCGCCAAATTATCTGCTTGGTGAAAGTCGGGAGGGACACCCACACCCGATTGAATTACATTCTTCCCCTCGTCATTCCGAGGAGTGAAACGACGTGGGAATCCCCTAAATAGAAACAAAAACCGTTTGACGATTGCCATAACCGCATTAGCCCTCGCGCCTACTACCGCGCAGAAGACCTTTGCTATCGGTTAAAGCAGGGACAAAAACTCCTGCCACAGTTTTGCAAGATTGTCTGCTTGGTTTAATGCGCCTTTGGCGCAAAGCGGAGTATTCCTAAATCCAAACATCGTTTGGATATCATCGTACTGCGTGCGATTGTAGAATTTTTAATTTTATTGATTTTTTTATTCAAAAAATTAATATTGTTGATTTTGTAAACTTTGTATTGAACATTTTGTAAATCAATGTTATAATCTTGTTATGGACTTGAAAAATACCGCATATTTTTTTGCAGCGTTTCGCAAGTTGCTCAAAAGTTACACCGATTATCAACTCAAAGAATTGAAAGGATATGACCTCACGCCAAACGAGATAGTCGTTCTTTCGAGCATAGGAGTTGTCGGAATGGCGAGCGACATTGCTCAAAACGCTTGCGTGTCGAAAGCGCTTGTGTCAAGAAGTGTAAAGGAGCTTCGCGAAAAGGGGCTTATTTCGGCGTCCATTTCGGAAGTCGACAAAAGGGAGCAAAAGTTGTCGCTTACGCCCGAGGGCGAAAAAGCGGCGCAGTTGATTGCGGATGCCAATCAAAATTTTTATAAAGTTGCGTTCAGACGCTTCGAGGACAACGAAAAGAGAGTGCTTCAAGCGCTGTTACAACTTATGTTGAACAATCTTGACGAGGAAGGGGAATGAAATTTCAAGATTTGATCGATAACAGGGAGGAGTCGGCAAAGCGTGCGCGCCAAAGGGTTTCAACCGTTTGCAATACGTTTGAAAATCGCAAATCGGGCAGCGAACAAGAAGCGCAAACGAGCGCATTTTTAAAAGACCAACTCCAAAACGTATGTGAAGTGAAGCAAGAGTTTTTCGACGTGTATCCCGAAGCGTATTCGGGAGTGTTTTACATCGTTCCGACGTTCGCTTTGCTTGCAACCGTTGCGTACTTTTTTACGGCAATGGTGTCGCTTGCGCTCGCACTTGTGGGTATAGTGGTTTTCGTCGTGCAGTTTTTGACAAATTCGCATGCGCTTGACTTGCTTTATCCCAAGAAACAATCGAGCAATTTGACGGCGGTTTTGCCTTGCAAACGTCAAGCCGAAAAGAGAGTTTATTTCGTTGCAAACGTCGACGCGACAAGAGAGTGGACGCTCAAATATCGCATGGGCGGAACGATGTTTATCGCAACGCTGTTTTGCTTGCTCGGAGGGCTTTTGTATCTTGCCGTCGCAAACGTCGCAAGATGGGTTATCGTCGGAGGACTCGGCTCGCAAATCGCAACAGGAAGTATGCTTATTGTCGGTTACGTTTCGTTGGCGTTCGTGCCGTTTTATATCGCAACCTATTTTGCGATAAACAAATCGAAAGTAGTGTCGGGTGCAAACGAAAATATGAGCGGTTGCGCGCTTGCAATCGAACTTTTGCAAAGCATAAAAGACAGCGGCGTCGAGCTTGACCACACCGAAGTGGGCGTGATACTCACCGGAAGCGGCGCAGTCGGTGCATGCGGCGCAAGAGAGTGGTGCCAAAAACATTCGGACGAGGACAAAGCGAAAACGGTGTTCGTTTGCCTCAATACGCTCAAAGAGGTCGATTCGCTTGGCGTAAACACGCGCGAGGGCAACGGAATCGTGAAAAACGACGTCGCTCTTGCGGACTTTGTCGGAAGTTGTGCTCAAGACGTCGAAGTGCCGTTCAAAAAGCGCAAGCTTCCTTTCGGGCATACCGACAGCGCGGAGTTTTCAAGACGCGGATTTTCAAGCGTTAGCGTGACGGGATACAATCCGCACACGCCCGAGTATTTGCACACGAGATACGACACCGTGGACAACGTAAGCGAGCCGTGCCTTGCAAACGCTTTTGCAATTTGCGTAAGCATCGTCGAAAAACTTGACGAATAAAACCGATTTCAAAAAAATCGAAGCATCCGCAAGGGTGCTTTCTTTTTAAATGCATACTTTTCAAAACGACAAACGTATGTTATAATGCAAATAAGCCGTGCAGATTTGTTCGGACATCAACAAAAAGAGGGAAATTATGAAAATCATCTTCATCGGTGCAGGCATGGCATCGCTTGTCGCAAGCGAAAGACTTGCAAGAGCGGGTTACGACGTGAGCGTTTTTGAAAAGGACGCATACGAAAATCTTTCATACGACTGGCACGACGACGTAAACCGAGATGCGTTCGAAATGTTCGGATTGCCGCTCCCAAAAGAGGGAACGTATTTCCCGAAACGCAACTGGACGTTCGTTCCGCCGGCAGAGCGCATAGAGGTGAGTTTGCACATTCCCGAAAAGGAACTGGACTGGTCTACGGAAAGACGAATCCTTGCGCAACAATACGTTGACAGAGCAAAAGATGTTGTGGATTTTCACTTTTCGACTCCCGTTCAAAGTCTTATCGTCGAAAACGGCACGGTCAACGGAATCGTGGCAAACGGTGAAAATTTTTATGCCGATCTTGTCGTGGACAACTCGGGAGCGATGTCGCCGTTCAGAGGACAATTGCCAAAGTCGGCGCACGTCACGGCAAAGCCTCGAAGCAATGAGATTTTTGTCGCATATCGTGCATTCCACAAAAAAACGGACGGCGTTCAGGATCCGAAAAACACCAACAAAGCGTACCTGAAACATCTTGGCGAAGAGGGAATAAGTTGGAGTATAATCGATCCGGCAGGCACGGTCAACGTGCTTATCGGAAGAGCGGGAGAATTGCCAAAATCGACGTTTGACAGAGCATATAAGGCACTTAAAGCCTCGAATCCGATCATAAGCGACGAAATCGTGCGTGGAGGACGCACTTGCATAATCCCCATCAGATATCCGCTTACGCGTATGGTTGCCGACGGTTATGCGGCAATCGGCGACGCGGCGTTTATGACAATCCCCATGATCGGAAGCGGTATCGAAAACTCAATGAAAGCCGCTTGCATATTGGCGGACACGATCATCAAATCGAACTCCGTCAAAAAGGAAGACTTGTGGAAATACGAGGTTGAATATTTCAAGCTTCGCGGCGGCGATCACGTGGGGATCGACATTCTCAAACGCTGGTTGCTCGGCGCAAAACCGCAAGACCTAGATTGGCTCTTTGAAAAAGGCGTTGTGGACGACGCCAATATGGCGGCAGGCGCAACGGGCAAACTTATCGTGCTCTCACCTAAAGACCTCGTCGTCAAAGTGGCGAGAGGCTGGACAAGACTTCCGCTTTTGCTTGCAATGAACAACATGCTTATGCGCTCAAAAAAAGCCGCAAAAATCGCAAAGCACATTCCGGAAACCTACGACGAAGAGAAAATCGCAAAGTGGGAAAATAAAATCGAAAAACTTGTATATCACAAGTGATTTAAGCATAAACACAAAAAAAATCGTCGCAAGCGCGACGATTTTTTTGTTGTAAAGACGAGTGTGTTTTGTGGTTCTATCGTGTTTGATATTACAAAATACCTCTGCGGTTGGTCTTCATCTCTGTGCGGAAGCCTTTGAGTTCGGCAAGCAACTTCGATGCGATTTCGGGATAGGTCTTTGACAGACTGTATCCTTCCGCCGGGTCGGTGTCGAGGTTGAAGAGGTAGTTTTTGTACACTTGGTCGATGAACGCCGAGTTTTCGGTGCGCACTTTGTCGTAGTACTTGAAGTCGTAGGTTGTTCCGTCAAGTTCGACGGCCATTTGTACGGCTTGGCACTTGCCTTTTTTGAGGTAGAAGAGTTTGTCGTGCACGCGAGTGGAGGTCGGGACGGTGCAGTTCCAAAGCGACGTAAGGTCAACGCCGTCGATGATTCTGTCAGAGAGCAGATAGACGCTGCCGTCGCTGTTTGTGATGCCGCAATAGCTCAAAATGGTGTTGAACAAGTCGAAGTTCATGCTGCTTGCGTCGATATGTTTTGTCGTTGCGGTGGTAGGAGTGCTCGATTTCGTCTTGCTTGCGACGTTTGCTTGCGAGGTACGCTCGGCGTTGTTTTCCCATTGATAATAGGTGTAAGTTTCGCTTGCGATTTGGTCGCCGCTACCTACGCCGCCGTTGGGGTAGCTGACGAGGATAGGCACTTTCATACCGCCTTCGAAGGTGGTGTTTTTTCTGCCTCTCATATCACCGGTTACGCCCTCTCTGCCGGGACCGTTGTCCGAGGTGAACACGATGAGGGTGTTGTCGTAAAGCGAGCCGCTGCCGCTCGAATCCGGCGTGGATTTGAGATAGTTGAGAATATCGCCGAGATATTTGTCAAACTCCTCGATGCATTGCACGTAGGTGTCGTCGCTCGTGTTGCCCTTGCCCGTGCCGGAGTTGTCCGAATAGATGGGGAAGTGTGGCCACGGAGGCGTGTAGTATGCAAGGAATTTCTCGTCGTTTTCAACTGAAGAAGAGATAAATTCAAGCATTTTTGCGGTGAGCAATCTCGTGCTTTCGGATTGGTCGAGGTTTTCTTTGTGAGTACGCACTTCTTGAGAGTGGAAGTTGCCTTGCTCGTCAACGTAGTCCTCAACCCAGTTGTACGGAGTCATATCGTTGACGTAATAGCTGCCGTAGAAGTAGTCGAAGCCTTGGTTTGTGGGCAAATATTGACCGTAGTCGCCGAGATTCCACTTGCCGATGCAGCCCGTGTTGTAGCCCGCCGCTTGCAATACTTCCGCAAAAGTGATTTCATCGCCCAAAATTCCGTCGACGTTGTTGAGGAACTGATAGGGATTGAGGAAGTGCGTAGGCGACCACGGATTGGATTGAATGTCGCTGGGGAATACGACGTTGTCGAGGTATCCGCGCGAGGAGTATCTGCCCGTGAGGATGGAGAATCTCGAAGGAGAGCATACAGGGGATGCGGAATAGAAGTTGTCCATCATGATTCCGCCGTCCGCGATAGAGTCGATGTTCGGAGTGTTGATGGTTGCGTTTTTGGAGTCGGTTACCGTTCCGCTCGTTCCGTTTATTTTTGAGGAGAGATAGCTGTAAGCCGAGATATCGCTGTACGCCATATCGTCCATAAGAATGACGAGCACGTTGGGTTTGTCTTGCGTTGTGTATTTGTTTTTGACGCTTGCAAGATAGTCGTCGTGTCCCGCTTGCAAACTCTCAACGGTTGGACGGCAGCGCAAGTTCATGAAGAAAACGTACACTATCGCCGTGCCTACCATAAGGAAAGAGCATACCGCACAAGTGATTTTGAGAGCGGTTTTCTTTGTGATAAACTTGTCGGACACATAAACCAGCGTGGCAAGCAACACGGGGAAGAGCACAAGCACCAAATTGTACCAAAGGTTTTTGCCGAAGCTCTCCGCGCCCCAGATGAGAAAGAACACGAAAAGACCGCATATGCACACCATATAGGCAATCCACATATACAGTCCGACGTTGCTCTTTGCAAGCACGCGCGCAAATATAAGTACGCCCGCAACTATTGCCAAAACGTTGGCGATAAGCGGCAAAAAGTTGTAGCCGGTGCACCACATTATGAGCATAAATGCCGAGCAAAGCGCAAGATAAACTATGTCAAAAATACGTTTTGACTTGTCGATATGCACAAACTTTTTGTCACTGACGGCATCGACGTCGATTGTGTCGCTTTGAATGTCGTTTTCAAATTCGTTCATATGTAAACCTCAATATTTATTTTTCGTATTTGTGCGGCATGCGCCGATTGAAAGAGTGTTTTAGGCTCTCTTCCAAGATTTAAAGTTGAAGAGCAAGAGTATAGGCAAGATTTCGAGTCTTCCGAGCAACATATCGAAGCAAAGCACGAGTTTTGCAAATATCGAATAGCTTGCAAAGTTGCCCGTAGGACCTACCGCACCGCTTCCGGGGCCTATGTTGTTGAAGCATGCAAGCACGGCGGAGAAGTTGGTTTCAAACGCGCTGTACTGACCGAAGTCGTTGTTTTCAATCGAGATGAGCATCACCGACACGAGCACGATGAACATGTAGATGATAAAGAAGCTCTTTACGTTGCGAATGGTTGCATCGTCAACGGGTCTGCCGTCCATTTTTACGGTGTAGACGGAGCGTGGAGAGAGCGTCTTTTTCACGTTTATGACAGACGATTTCGAAAGCATAATGACGCGCGACACTTTAAGTCCGCCTGCCGTTGAGCCTGCGCAACCGCCTATGCACATCACCGCAAACAGAGTTATTCTTGAAAGCACCGGCCACGTCGTGTAGTCCGCAGTGCCGAATCCCGACGTGCTAATAAGCGACGATACGTTGAAAGAGGCGGCGCGAAGAGCCGTTGCAAAGTCGGTGTACGTGCCGGATGCCATAAGATTTGCAACGATTATTGCGATTGCGGAAACGAAAATGCCCAAAAACCAGAACACTTCTTCGTTTTTCAGAGCTTTGACAAAGTGTCCCACAAGCATAAGGAAATATACGTTGAAGTTTATGGAGAAAAGTGCCATAAACACCGTGAGCGTAACTTCGATACCGACGGAATTGTAGGCGGCTATGCTTGCCGCTTTTACGCTGAAACCGCCCGTGGAAGCCGTTGAAAACGCATGGCAGAAACTGTCGAAAACCGGCATTTTGAGCGCGCAGAGTATGCCTGCCAAAATGAACGTCATCACGATGTAGATTGCGTACAAGATGAGGGAAGTGAAGCGCAATTTGCTCACGATTTTGCCGAACGACGGCCCCGGTATTTCCGCTTTTGCAAGCGCGGTGGACATTTTGTCGTTTTGCGGAATAAACACGATGACGAAAACCAGCACGCCCATACCGCCGATAAACTGCGTGAGCGAACGCCAGAAAAGCAAGGATTTTGGCAGAGCTTCGACGTTTGTGAGTATGCTTGAACCCGTCGTGGTGTAGCCGGATATGGTTTCAAAAAGAGCGTCGATGTAGTTGGGAATATATCCGGATACACGGAAAGGAATGGCACTTACGAGCGCAATAAAAATCCAAAACAGAGCGCACATTGCAAAGCCGCTTGTGGAGCGCATGTCGCGTTTGGCTTTTGGGGGACGCACGATGATGCCTATCACGCCCATCAACAAACAAACGCCTATCGCTATGCCGAAAGCGAGTATAGTCGTATCCTCTCCGTAGCCTATTGCCATGAAGAGAGGGATGGACATCAATGCTCCGATTATGACGGCGATTTCGCCTAGAACGAATGCAAGCAAACGTAAATTCATAACACTTAGTTTTCGAGAATATCTCTCAAATCGTCAAGACCTTCTTCCAATGTGACGATGATGACGTTGTCGCCCTCTTTGATGACGTCTTGTCCGGAGGGGGTGATAAGCACTCCTTTGCGGATTATGCCCGCAACGAGCAAGTGCTTTTTGAGGTTGAGTTTTTGAATGGGTATATCGAAATTCTTGAAATTCGCTTTCGCTTCGAATTCCAAAATTTCGGTGGTGTCGTCAATGATGTGGAACATACGCTTGACGGTGCTGCCCGATTTGTTGCTCAAAAGACGCACGAAACGGATGATGTGGTCTGCGGTGGAGTTTTTTGTGGACACCGCGCTGTAAATTCCGCTCTTTTGCAACATATCGTAGTAGCCGAGTTGGTCGATTTTGGTGATGACTTTCGGCACGTTTTGAGAGGAGGCAAACATGCTCATTATGATGTTTTGCTCGTCGATATTGCCAAGCGCGACGAAAGCGTCGGTTGTGGAAATGTTTTCTTCTTTCAGAAGTTCCTGATCTGTGCCGTCGCCCAAAATGACGTCCGCTTTTCTGAAATCTTGCGAAAACATCCGAGCTTTTTGTTCGTTTTTCTCGATAAGTTTGGAGTGGATGCCGAGTTTGTCAAGCTCTTTGCAAAGATAATACGCAGTCGTCGAGCCTCCAACGATGATGACGTCTTTGGATTGCTTGTTCCAGCCAAGTTGCTTGAAAAACAGCGATATGTCTTTTGCCGTTGCGGTGAGGAAAAGTCTATCCTCCGCGCGAATGACGAAATCGCCGCCGGGGATGATCGCTTTTCCGTCGCGTTTTGCCGCACAAATAAGGACTTTTGCCTTGAATTTCGAGCTCAAATTTTTGAGTTCGAGTCCGACGAGGTCGCTTGTTTCGTCAACCCTAAATTCGACAAGCTCGACTTTTCCGTTTGAAAACTCGTTGACTTTGATTGCCGAGGGGAAGCGAAGCATACGGCTTATTTCAAGCGCGGCTTCGTATTGCGGATTGACCAAAAGGCTGATGCCCAAATCGTTTTCGTTGCCGAAAAGTTCAAGATATTCGGGCTTCGAAACGCGTGCAATCGTCTTTTTCGCACCGAGGCGTTTTGCGATGATGCAGCAAAGAATATTCAGTTCGTCATGGTTGGTCGCGCCGATAAAAAGCTCCGCGTACGCAACGTTTGCTTCTTTAAGCACGTCCGCGCTCGCACTGTTGCCTATGACGCCTTTTACGTCGAATTGGTTGACGGCTTTTTCGACTTTGTCGCCGTTGATGTCCACCACGACGACGTTGTGTCCCTCGTCCGCAAGTTCTTGCATAAGGGTTGTGCCGACTGCGCCCAAACCGCTGATAATAATGTCCATTGTGTTCCTCTTTGTTTGAGAATTATATTGATTATAACACTTATAATAAATAATAACAACTATAAAATTGCGCGTGCGCGCGAATATACTTTTCGTGTTGCGACTTAAAAACCTTTCGAAATTGCGAAATTTTGACGGGATTAAACCGCAAGATGCTCCCGATATTTGACCAACTCTATTGAAAACGGCATTATTGCGTGGTATAATATCGATATGAAAACGCGAATTTATATGACCAAAATGCACCAACAATGGACGTACGGCGAGCGCGAGGACCTTTTGCCGTATCTCGACGGCGAGGACGACGAGATTTTCGAGTATGCGATTGAAAATCGAAATTTCGCAATAATCCTCAAAAACGATACGACGTACGACGTTTGCGACACAGAGGACGAAGCGATTGAAAAAATCGCGTATATCTATCGCAATTATGCCGTGGTGCAAAACGACAAAGATTTGTGCTACATCGCGCGCGACGACACGGACAAACGATACAAAACTCCTGCCGACGCGCAAGCGGACGGCGTATTCGATTACGTGTACGTGCCGCACGATATGTTTTTCCTCTCCAAGTTCGGCAAAATCATCGCTATCGGACACAGTGAGGACGAAATGTGCGAGAAAATGTACGAGCATTACAGGGCGAAATACACGTATTTGTATTGACTTGATTTTATCGCTTTTCGGCACGCAAGAAATCTGTTTGAATTTTGAATTGATTTTGCCTCAAAAGCACAAAAAAAAAGCACACCGAGCGGTGTGCTTTTTGGTTTAGACAATTATCAGGCAAGGGTTGCGGTTTTGAGTTCGTAAGTCATCATATTGGTGCTGCCGTCTTTTTTGAAAGGTTCCTCGATTTTGACAAGCACGTGTCTCATTGCCCAGCCGTTGAATAAAACATCGCTTGTAGCATAATAGAGAGTTTGCGAAACGCCTGCGACTTCCGTTGCGCGCGAAACGTAGACTTTGTAGCATTCGATGCCGTTGTCGGAATATTTCTCACTCGAAGCGGTGTAGGGCGTTTTGACGTTGGTTTTGCCGTCCGCTCTCGTGGTGAGCGTTACCGAACCTGCTTCCGTTGCGGAAACGAGAGGCACGGAGAATGAGAACGCAAGCGAATCGCTGAACGTTGTGATGGTGCGCAACGCTTGATGGAATTCGTTGTTGTCGAAATAAGTCGTTCCGCCTGCTTCCACACTGCCTTCGCTCTTTTCACCGTTTACGGTGCGAGTGTAGGAGAACTTTTTGCCGTCGTACGAACCGAAAAGACGGAAAGTTTCCTTTTCGCCGTCCTTTTGCACTCTGTACGAGTAGGCGGGCACCATGTAGCTTGAACCGTTGATGAGCTTGAAGTAGCAGCCCGTTTCGTACGTTTGCGTGCCGACGCTCAGCAAACCGTTGACCAAAATGCCTGCGGAAAGGTTTTCGAGATTGGTGTCGCTCGAACCGAAGTTTTCGATCTTTGCGCCTTCGCCGTACGCTTTGAGCGTGACTTTGTACGTCCCGTCGTAGCCTTCGATTTTGTTGCCGTCCGCGTCCTTTGCGAAGACGTCGTATTCGAAGCTCTCGCTGTTGTGGTCGCTCATAATGTTGCGAAGCTGACCTTGCGTGGTTGCGGTGTTGTTGCAAGCCGTCATCGAAACGCAAGCAAGCGCGACGACAAGCACTATGGATATTGTAAGTATAACTTTTTTCATAATGTGTTTATTATAGCATAAAAATATATTCTCGCAATAAAAAACGGCTTGATTTTCTTCATTTAACCTTAAAATTTGAAAGAAACAAATAAAAATTGTTAATTTTTATTTGTTTTGCTAATGGGATTGAAACGGTACATAAAAGGTGATATACTCAAAATATGAAAATAATCACTTCAAACACGTCAAAAGGCGCATATCTCGGCGTTGTCGAGGTTTTGCGCAAAAACATGGACGGGACGGCAAAAAACGTCGTTATCGCGCCCGACAGATTCACCGCTTCGGTGGAGAGAGGTCTTATTTCCGCTCTCGGCATCGAAAGCACTTTCGGCATAGAAGTTATGTCTTTTACGCGCCTTGCAAACAAGCTCATCGGCAACGACATCAAAAAGTGTCTGACACCTGAAGGCTCGGTTATGCTTATAGGCAAAGTTATATCCGACAGGCGCGACAAACTTTGTTATTACGACAAAGTCGCTCTCAAAGACGGCTTTGCAAGCGAACTTTACGCCGCTCTCACCGCAATACGCAACAGCGGTATTTCTAGCGAGCAGCTTATCGAGTCGGCAAAGAACGCAACCGCGTCTTTGAAGATGAAAACCAAAGACATAGCACTCATATACGAGGGGTATCTTGCCGCGCTCGAAGGCAAGCACAGCGACTCTTCGACGAGGCTTTACGCTCTTGCCGAGTTTTTGAAATCGAATCCCGACAAGATTGCCGCAACCAATTTTTACATCACCGACATATACGATTTTTCCGCACCCGAAACCGAAATTATAAAGAGTCTTGCAAACAACGCTCTTTCGCTCACCGTAGGTATAACCAGCGGATATAACAATCCCAACAGCCGCATATATCCCGACAGAGTCGCAAAAAGACTTGCTTCTCTTTGCGAGGGAAGAGTGCAAATCGAGAAAAACGACGAAGTTTTGCCTTCATACAAAGATGCGATTTCAAAAAAACTTTTCGCATATATTTCCACCGACGCAAACGACAAAGCGGATTGCGCAGACAAAGTGATTTTGCGCTCGGCAAAGAATAGAAACGACGAGATTTTGCGCGTTGCCGTAGACGTTGCAAAAGGCGTGAGAGAGGGAAAAAGATACAAGGATTTCGAGGTGTTCGTCAGTGATCTTGACGCTTATGCGCAAGAGATAAAAACCGTTTTTTCCAGATATGACATTCCGTTCTTTATCGACAAAAAAGAGTTGCTTTCCGAGCAGGCGAAAGCAAGACTTATCCTTGAAACCATAGCTTGCGTGCGCACGGGATTCAGGCTTAACGAAGTGTGCGATTTGCTCAAAAATCCGCTCTTTGCAACATATTCCGAATACGGCTATGAGGGCGCATATTTGTTTGAAAACTATTGCTTGAAATACAACGTCGAACACGTGCCGACAAAAAAAGAGGCTTGTTTCAAAAAGTGCGAAGAAAGAAAGACAATTAAGGGAAAAGAACAAAAAGGCGGTTTTATCAATGCAAAAATAGACGATAAAGACGTTGTTTTGGATAATTGCATCGAAAACGTTATTCCTAAGAGAGTGAGAAAAGAGTTGATAACTCTCGTAAAACCCGAAAAATTTGCCGGCGTGAAAAACGTAAAGGCTTTCGTTTTTGCAACCAAAGAGTTGCTTGAAACTCTTGCGCCGTGTTATGCGAAATACGTTGACCGCCTTGCAAGCGAAAGCGAGTATTTCAGAAAGTGCGCCGAGCAAGTGGATTCAAAGCTGGAGGCGGTGTTCGAAGAGATAGAAGAAGTGTTGGATTACGACACGGATATCGCAGGCTTCGAAAGCGTGTTCAAGTCAATGATAAAGACGCTCAAAATCGCGCTTGTACCTACGTATCTCGATTGTGTGTTTATAGGCGATACCGATTCAAGATTTTCGGGCAACGGAGACATTTACGTTCTCGGCGCAAACAGCGGAAAACTGCCCCCTCAAAGCAGTGGCGGCGTCGTGATAACGCACAAGGACGAGCAAACTTTGTCCGCTCTAGGAGTCGAGATAAATCCAAGCGAAAAACAGAAACTGCTCAACGGTATGTATTTCGTTTGCGACCTAATGAAAAAGCCGCAAGGCAAACTTGCGGTAAGCTATTCCGACAGCGGCGACGGCGGCGCGCTTCGCCCGTCGACCGTTGTGTTCGAGCTTCAAAACATGCTTGAAAAAGACGGCAAACCTCTTCAAATCGAGAGGATTGATTTCGAGCATTTCGAAACCCTCGACGGCACGGATATGCAAAAAGCCGCCCTCGTGCTGTCTACTCAAAAGAGCTGCTTCAACGAAACTTTGAAAAACGGCGTGTCGGGCAGAGCGGACGCAAAGGATATCGACGTTTTCGGCTCGGCGTATTCGCTCGTGTCGGAGGAAGAAAAGAGCCTTATCGAAAAGTCGTTCGTTATCCCCGAAAAAATAAATTTGCCTGAAAAATCTTATTTTGTCGGGCGCACGAGCGTGAGTAGGCTCGAAATGTTTTTCGGGTGTCCGTACGCACACTATTTCAACTATATTCTGTCTTTGAGAAAGCGCAAGGACGGCACTTTCGAAGGCACGGAAAACGGCACGATTTTGCACTTCGTGCTTGAAAAGTTTTTCGGCGACGTGCGAGATGGCAAGATAAACGACAAGCAGGACGCGGCGCAAAAGGCAAGCGAGTATTTCGACCTTGCGATAAAGGAAAACCATTTTGAAGTGTTGCTCGAAAAAGCGGATACGGGCAGAATCCTCGCACGCCTCAAACAAGAGGGAATCACGCTTTGTCAAGACTTGTTCGACGTGCAAAAACGCTCCAAATTCATCCCGTATTTGCTCGAAGCGAAAATAGGCGAGAGCGAGATAAAACCCATGTCGCTCGAATTCGACGGCAAAAATGTGGAACTCAAAGGCACGATAGACAGAGTGGACGTGCTCGGCGACAAGTTCGTCATCATCGATTACAAGACATATAAGAGCGCGGATTTACCCCTTAAAGAGCTTTATTGCGGACAAAAGATTCAGCTTTACGTGTATATGAGAGCGGTTGAAAAAAGCATAAACGCAACGCCTTGCGGAGTGTTTTATTTCCCGGTGTTTTCAAGTTTTACGGACGAGGACGGCAATCGCTACAAATACAAAGGGCAAGCGTGCGACAGTCGCGAAACGCTGGGTTTAATGGACGAAATGACGCTTTCAAACCCCGATTGTGCGATTGTGCCGTACAAAACGGATAGAAAAGGCGAGAACTTAAATCCCGAAATTCACCTCTCGAAAGAGGGCTTCGACGCACTCGGCGACTATGCCGTCGCAATCGCGGGAGAGGGAGCAAGCAAGATTGCCGAAGGGTACATAAAGCCCTCGCCGCTCAAAGACAAATGCAAGCGTTGCGACTTTGCCGCAATATGCGCGTACAAGGGCGTTTGCGAAAGAAAATCGCCGAAAGTCAAAGGACTTGAAAGTTTTGTTTTAAACGGGGAGGAGAACGAAAATGAGTGAAAACAAGGTGACCGTATTCGGTAAAAACGCGGAAGAAAGACTTGAAATTTTGCGTGACGAAAAGGGCAATATTCTTCTCACCGACGACCAAAAAAGAGCCGTGCTCGAAAGAGGTCGTATTTTGGTGTCCGCATCGGCAGGCTCCGGAAAAACGTCCACGATGGTAAAGCGCATAATCGTGATGATATCGGAGGGCGCAACGCTCAAAAATCTGTTGGTGCTCGTGTATAACAACGCCGCTGCCGACGAACTTAAAGAGAAGTTACATCAGGAACTTTTTAAAGCGGCTTGCGCGTCTTCGGGTGAAAAGCGGGACAGATTCAGACAAGAAATCGATGAGCTTCCGTTTTGCCATATTTGCACGATACACGCGTTTTGCCAGTCGCTCATACGCGAAAACTTCGACAAACTCGGCATATCTCCGACGTTCGACGTGCTTGACGAAACTCGCCACGCTTCTTATATGAATCGCGCGCTCGATGACGTGATTGCAACCTATACCGCAAGCGGCGACGAAACTTTTTGCGAGCTTGCCGACATTTTTTCGCAATCCAGAAAGGAAGAAAATTTGAAGAGCAATCTCATCAAATTTTACGGTCTTATCGAAATTCAGCCCGACGAAGAAGAGTTTGAAAGGTGCGTGAGCGAGTGCTACGATTCGTATGAAAACAGCAAATTTTTTGCAATATTGCAAGATTATTACAAGACATTTTTCGCAAACGCCAAGAACGCGCTTTTGCCGATAAAAACGCAACTCGAAGTGCTTGCGCCTGCGTCGAAATATTTGCAAAGCCTTGCAGTCGCGATATGCTTTTGCGACGAGCTTGAAAGCAAAAGCAAACTTTTCGATATGTGCACGCTTGCGAGCAAGTACGAAAAACCGCGCGCAACCATCAGTCCGAAAGCGAGCGAGGAGGAGAAGTTGCTCGTCGGCTACGTCAAAGACTATCTCAAACAGTTTCACGACGCAATCGACGAAATGAAAGAGATTTGCAACAGGCAGGACTCTCTCGAATCCGCCCACGAGCAAAACTCAAAATACGTCAAAAAGCTGGTGGAAGTCGCTCAAACGTTCGCAAAAAAACTCGAAGAGCTCAAACAAGCGGACAACGTATTGTCTTTTGAGGATTTGCAGCACAAGGCGCTCGAATTGCTATCGCACGACGAATACGAGCTTTCGGGGGATTTCGACGCGGTGTTTGTGGACGAGTATCAGGACGTCAACCCCACGCAAGAGGCGATCATACGTAAGCTCGTCAAAGGCGAGTGCTTTATGGTCGGGGACGTCAAACAGAGTATATACGGTTTCCGACTTGCCGACCCTGCGATTTTCATATCCAGACAAAACGCCTACGAAGAGAGCGTAAAAGAGGGGACGAACGTTTATTTCAACCGCAATTTCAGAAGCGCGTACGGAATCCTCGATTTCGTCAACGGCGTGTTTGACAGCGCAATGACGAAGGCGAGTGCGGACGTCGACTACAAAAAGGACGCAAGATTTGAACTTAAAGACGTTGCGCCGGTGAAATTGGAAGGCGTATCTCCCGAAGGATACGTGCAGGTGCATCTTTTCGTAAAGCAAAAGAGCGAAAGCGTCCCGTCTTTCGGACTTTACGATATAGAAAAAGACGAGGGAGAAGAGGACGACGAGGCAAGTTCGCAAGAAGGCAACTTCATCGCAAGCGAAATCCAAAAGCTCGTCGGAAGAGCAAAGGGGGACGGAAAGTATATCGGTTACGGCGATATCGCGGTGTTGTTCCGCTCACGCTCGACGGGTGCGAAAGAAATCGTAAAAACTCTCAAATCGAAAGGAATACCCGTCAACGAAGGAGCGTTCGGCAAATCGGTTTCTTTGCCGGAAAGAGAGCTTGTGGCGTTTTTGCGCGTGCTCGACAATCCCAGACAAGACATTCCTTTCGCAGGATATTTGTTGTCCTATTTCGGCGGCTACGACGAGAGCGAAGTTGCGTTGATCGCATCCGAAGACGGCGATTGCCTTTACGACAAGTTTTTGGCGGCGGCTCATTCGGATTCGTCCGTTGCGGAAAAAGCGAGAAATACGCTGAAAACACTCGAGAGATATAGACTCAAAGCGAGCTTTGAAAGCGTAAAAAACCTTATGAACGATATCGTCGGAGATTGCTGTTACGAGGCGTATCTCATGCGATCGGGAGAGGGGGACGTGTACGGGCTTAAAGCGTTTATGCAAAGTCCCAACGAGGACGATTCTCTCGGCAAATTCCTGCGCGATTACTGTGAAGCCGATGGCGGCGACAGAGGCGCGACGGGCGGCGACAGAGTGGTCATATCCACTTTTCACGGCTACAAGGGACTTGAAAATCCCGTCGTGTTCGTTGCGGACACCGCATTTGGATTCAATTACGAGGCGGGATCCGGCGATCTCATTTTGACAGGCAAAGGCATGGGCGGCGACAAGTCCAACAACAAAGGACTTGTGGGAATGAATTCTTTCGATTTCGAAAACAAAACCAAAAATTCGCTCACGCTGTCCAAACTTGCAGTGGCAAAGTGTATAAAAGACAATCAGCTCAAAGAGGAAATAAGACTGTTTTACGTTGCTCTCACGCGCGCCAAACAGCTGATGTATATCACGGCAACCGTCAGCGAAACGAAGAGCGCGGGCTTCGGCGTAACGGCAAGACTGGGCGGCGCGGGATGCGATATCGATTTCATTTCAAACGCGGTTTTCGACGGCGCGGTGAAGTGTGTGCCCTTCCGCCATTACTCCGGCGACGAGGAGAATCGCAGCGTCAAAAACGAAAGGCTGCAACTTTTGCCGAACGATGAAATCGTGAGCGCGATAAAACAGGCGCAATCGTTCGAATATCCGTACAAACAAGCAACTTCGCTTGCGATGAAGTACAGCGTTTCCGCTCTCGACAGCATGGACGAAGATACCGTAAACTTGTTTGAAGATGCGGCGAAACGAGGCACTGCTTACCACAAGGTTATGCAATATATCGACTATTTCGCAAGCGGTTTAAGCGAGGTCGAAGAACAGATAAATTCGCTTGTAAAACGCAATATTCTCACCGCCGAAGAAAAAGCCGCGGTTGATGCAAAAGACATCGTCGCATGCCTTGAAAGCGAGGTTATGCAGATTGCGCGCGAGGCGGAAAAGAAGGGTAGGTGCCATAGGGAACAATCCTTTATGATGTACAAAAAGGCAAGCGACGTATCCGACGATTTTTCAAGCGACGACAGAGTGTTGGTGCAAGGCGTAATCGACCTGTTTATCAACGACGAAAAGAAGATAATCGTCGATTTCAAAACTTCGTCGCTCAAAGACGAAAAAACGGTTGAAAAGTACAAAAAACAACTTTATCTGTACAAATCGGCGGTTGAAAGCGCAATAGGCGCAAAAATCGATGAAATTTTGCTTTATTCTTTCGCAACCGGAAAGACGCTGAAAGTATAGGACTTGTTTGCATCGAATGATTGTAAAACGTGCGGTAGAAAAAGCAAAACCGCGTCTTGAAATAGAAAGACTTTTGTCTAAAACGGTAAACGCTTTGAAAGATAGAAAACGCTCTGCGATTTTGCCGGGCGTTTTTTCTTTTTGCGCACACGAGGAAAATTTTGATAAAAAAATTCATTTGTTTGAAAAATGTTCTTGATTTTTATGCGTGCGCTATGTATAATTATATAGATATTTCTTAAAGTTATCGACGCGCACATCGGTATCGAAACGGAGGATAATCGTGGAATTTTTCGAAGAGGCGTTTCATTGGCTTGCAGGAGTGTCCGAAAAACTTCCTGTCGTCGACATCAAAATGTTTTTCATCGTCGTACTGTCGGTGATTTCGGGCATTGGCGTCATAACGGCTTTCACGTTGCTCGGCTCTCATGCCCGCAAACTTTACGTTTCAAGCAAAAAAATCAGAAAATACCTTGCCAACGTCGATGCCGTTGACGACGACAACGTCAGCGATTTCACGGCGCATTGTTTCTCGAAAAAGACGCCGCAACAACTTCGCGACACATGGGTGCAATATCTCGGAGTGCGTTTCGGATATCCCAGCGATATAGTCAGCGACAGCGCCGTCTACGACAAGTTTGTCAAAAAGAACAAAGACGTGCGTTCGGGCGTGTTCCTCGCAATATCCCTTATACTGCTCGGCTTGTTTGCCTTTTGGGGTTACGGCACTTTGCAAGACGCGAAAATGGGCGTCGTACACCTTGCCGCTCTCGTGCTTATCGGCGTGATTTATCTCGTGCTCGTGATTCTTGCTCGCAAGCAAAATCAAAGATGTCTTGAAACTTTCGAGGCTATGCAAGAGGATCTCGACGCAAAGGTCAATCTCCAAATCGAAAGTAATTACGCAACCGATTCGTCGCCCCTTCAAGAGCTCAACGCTTTGGTTGAAGAAATCATTGCGCGCAACACCGCAAAGGCTGTCGATATCGACGAAAACGAGCAAACGCCCATCGAAGCTCTTATCGAGCAGAAAATGAAAGAACAGTCGGGAACGGAAGAGGACGAGCAAGAAAGCATCGACGAAATCATCAACGCTCAGGAAGAAGAGGCCGAAGAGATTGCCCAAGAGGAATCCGACCAAACTAAAACCGAAATCGAAGAAGGCGACCAAGAAGTTGCCGAACAACAGCATATAGACGAACTTTTGCAAGAGCAAGAGGAAGAAGTCGAACAAATGGCAGAGGAAGAGGACGAGCAAACCGAGCAAGTCCTTGACGAACAGCTTGAACAAGAAGTCGTAGAACCGCAAGAAGCCGTTGAGGAGCAAGAGGAAATCGCGCCAGAAACCGAAGAAGAGCAAATCGACGAGCAAGAAGAAACCACTGCCGTTGAAGAAAGCGAACAATCCGAACCTGCCGAGCAAGAAGAAATCGAAGAACAAGAGCCTGTCGAAGAAGAGCCCGTTCAAGAGGACGAGCAAGTCGAAGAGCAAGCTCAAGAAGAAACGGTTGACGAGCAATCGGAAGAAGCCGAAGAGCCTCAAATCGAAGAAGCCGATGAAGACAACTCCGACGTAGAGGAAGAGAATACGGCAAGCGAAGAAACGGAAGCGTCCGAGGACGTTGACGACGTCGAAGATGACGAACAAACGGAAGAAGCCGTTGAAGAATCTACGGCGGACAGCGCAGAAGAAGAAAACATAGAAGATTACGCCGAAAAGGACGTTGCGAGCGAAGAAGAGCAAAGCGAGGACGAGTCCGAAGAGGAACAATCGGAGACGGAAAGCGAAGAAATCCAAGAGGCGCAAGAGGACGAAGAACCCGAAGTGGTCTATGTCGTTGAAGGCGACGACGAGGACGACGACGAGCACGTCAAACCGGCAAAACTCGTCAAATTGCCCAATTTGGTGGACTATATGCTGTCGAAAAATATGCCCAAAGCGATGAAAATTCAAATCGCAACAATGCTTATAGGTACGTACAATAAGTTTAAGGACAGCAAAGAAGATCGCAAAATCGTCGTGTCTTGCCTTTCCAAAGTGATGCGCGATTTGCAAAGCAACAACTAAAAAATCGACGTCGGGAAAATTGTGAGCCGACGCAAAATATCAAGAATATCAATAAAACATTGCGAGGATTGTAAAGATGTTTGGTAAGAAGAAAAAGAAACTCGAAGCAGAACGCCGCGAAGAAGAATTGCGCTTGCAACAACAGCAAGAGCTTCAAAAGCAACAAGCCGATCAAGAGGCGGCAAAGAAGCAAGAAGACAAAATTTTCCTTGAAAGCGAACTCATCGATGACGACGAGGACGACAACGCACTCCCCAAAGAGTACGAAGCCATCGCCTATATTCTCAAACAAGAACAGGGCGATGACCTTGTTGCGCAGCCCGTTGACGACGAGTCCGCTCAATCCGAACAAGCAAGCGAAAGCGTAGAAGAAGTCAAAGACGAAGCACCGGCAGAGGAAGCTCCCGTAGAGGAAACCGCCGAAGAAACTCCCGCTCTCGAAGAAGTGAAAGAAGAGCCCTCTCAAGAGCAAGTCGAAGAGCAAGCTCAAGAAGAAACGGTTGACGAGCAAACGGAAGAAGCCGAAGAGCCTGCAGTGGAAGAGGTCGAACAAGAAGAGCCGCAAGAGAAAGACGTTGCCGACGAAACTGCGAGCGAAGAGCAAAAAGAGGAAGTGGTTTACGTCGTTGACGGTCCGAGCGAGGACGACGACGAAATCGTCAAGCCGGCAAAACTTGTCAAACTTCCCAACCTCGTCGATTATATGCTTGCTCAAAACATGTCCAAGCAAATGAAGATGAATATCGCAACGCTTTTGCTCAGCACGTACAACAAGTACAAGGACGTGCCGGCAGAAAAGAAGATTGTCATTCAATGCATGGCAAAGGTCATGAAGTCCCTCATTCAAGGCTGATAGAATATCGGTTTTGGCAAAAAAACGCAAAATTTTAAACGGAAGCGTAACGCTTCCGTTTTTATGTGGAAAAACGCAAAATAAAACACCATTCGCAAATGCGACGGACATTGCAATTAAAGCGGATAGAATACTGAAAAAAAGATAAAACGGTTGACAAATTTCAACGATATAAAACTATTCTTCGACAATAAAAAAATCGGCGTATTGCCGATTTTTTTGTGTCGATTCGATTTTTCCAAAATCCGCATTATTTGAGCATTTTTTTCTTGATAAACACGATGATAAGCGCGATGCAAATAAGCACGTTTATGCCGACGACAACCCAGAAACCCCAAAGTTTGCCCTCGAAAGGAACGCCCGTGTTCATGCCCCAAAGTGCGGCGATCATTGCAGGAGTGTCAACCAAAAGCGTGAGGACGGTGAGCGTCTTCATGACGACGTTGAGGTTGTTGGAAATGATGGAAGCGTAGGTGTCCATCGTGCCGCTCAAAATGTCGCGGTAGATGTTTGACATTTCGATTGCCTGTCTGTTTTCGATAAGCACGTCGTCCCACAAATCGTCGTCTTCTTCGAAAAATCTGACAAGACGCGGAAACTTGTCGAGCACGGCGGTGTTTGCGCGCAGGGAAGTGGAGAAGTAAACGAGGGACTTTTCAAGCGAAAGCATCTCGATAAGGCCTTCGTTTTTCATAGCTTTTTCAAGCTCTGCTTGAACGCGTTGGCTCGCTCTGTCGATTTGTTTGAGGTATTGCAAGTATTTTTTTGCAATGACATATTGAAGTTGAAGCACAAAACGAGTGCGCTTGTGGATGTTGAAATCCTTGACGTAGCGTCCTGCCATAAGGTCGTTGATTATGGACGTTTCGTTTAGGCAAACAGTAACGATTGTGCTTTCCGTTGTGATGCAGCCGAAAGGCAAGGTCGCGTAAGTGTAGCGGTCGTCGTCCTCCTCGGTGATAGGAATGTCGGTGACTGCCATGAGTATGTCGTCCTCTTTTTCGCAGTGAGCGCGCTCTTCGGAGTCCAGTGCCGCTTTGACGTAGTCCTCGGGAATTTTGCATGAGGAACACACGAGCTCGATTTCTTTGTCGGTGGGGTTTGACATATGAATCCATTGCTCGGTGAAATCGTAGCCCTCGACGATAAGTTCGGGATCTACTTCGATGACGGATTTGTTGACTTTTTTGTAGACTTGGATCATTTTGTCCTCCTGGGGCATAGCAATACGCGCCACGCAGGAGAACCTAAAGCGTGTGCGTATTAGTGGAGTTGTTGACTACTTCGTGGGTCAGCGTCCATAAAAGTTGCACCTCTAAAAAATTTGATAAACAAAGTGTAACAAAAAAAAACGGCGGGCGCAACTCATTTTGGAAATTAGAAAAAGAAAAATTTTGCGTTTTGCGCTCGGTTATGGAAAATAATATACATATATAAAATATTTCTGCAACATTATAAAACTTCTTGCAAAAAAAAGCGTTTTTTGTTATCATAGTCAATGAATATAAAGAAATCTTTTAGGAGGAATTCTAAATGGGCAAAAAATACGTTTATCAGTTTGCCGAAGGCAATGCAAAAATGCGTGAACTTCTCGGCGGCAAGGGCGCAAACCTCGCAGAAATGACCAACATCGGTCTTCCTGTTCCTTACGGTTTCACTATTACGACCGAAGCATGCACTCAATACTATGAGGACGGCAGACAAATCAACGACGACATCAAAGCGGAAATCATGGAAAACATCACCAAGCTCGAAGAAAAAGCGGGCATGAAATTCGGTGACAAAGAGAATCCGCTTCTCGTTTCCGTTCGTTCGGGCGCAAGAGCGTCCATGCCCGGTATGATGGACACAATCCTCAACCTCGGTCTCAACGACGACGTTGTGGAAGTTTTGGCAAAGAAATCCGGCAATCCCAGATGGGCTTGGGACTGCTACAGACGTTTCATTCAAATGTTCTCCGACGTCGTTATGGAAGTCGGCAAGAAGTACTTCGAAGCTCTCATTGACGAACTCAAAGAGAAAAAAGGCGTCACCTATGACGTCGAACTCACCGCAGACGACCTCAAAGAACTCGCAGGCAAGTTCAAAGCAGAGTATCAAGCAAAGATCGGCAAACCTTTCCCGTCCGATCCGAAGGAACAACTCTTCGAAGCAATCAAAGCGGTTTTCCGCAGCTGGGACAACCCCCGCGCAAACATCTACCGTATGGATCACGACATTCCGTACAGCTGGGGCACGGCAGTCAACGTCCAAATGATGGCATTCGGCAACATGGGTGACGATTGCGGCACGGGTGTTGCTTTCACGCGTAACCCCGCCACCGGCGAACCCGGTCTTATGGGTGAGTTCCTTATGAACGCTCAAGGCGAAGACGTCGTCGCGGGTGTCCGCACCCCGATGCCCATTTCTCAAATGGCAGAAGTTCTTCCCGAAGTGTACGAGCAATTCCAAGACGTTTGCAAGATTTTGGAAAATCACTATAGAGATATGCAAGATATGGAGTTCACCATTCAACAAAAGAAACTCTATATGCTTCAAACCAGAAACGGTAAACGTACCGCAGCGGCTGCAATCCGCATCGCTTGCGACCTCATCGACGAGGGTATGATCACCGAGCAAGAAGCACTCCTCCAAATCGACGCAAAGACTCTCGATATGTTGCTCCATCCGCAATTTGACGCAAAGGCACTCAAAGAAGCGGACAAAGCAGACATCGTCGGCAAAGGTATTGCGGCATCTCCGGGTGCTGCGGCAGGCACGATCGTTTTCACGGCTGAAGACGCAGTCAAAGAAGGCAAGGCAGGCAAGAAAGTCGTCCTCGTCAGACTCGAAACTTCTCCCGAAGACATCGAAGGTATGAAATATGCACAAGGCATCCTCACCGTTCGCGGCGGTCAAACCTCTCACGCGGCGGTTGTTGCTCGCGGAATGGGAACCTGCTGCGTTTCCGGTTGCGGCGACATCAAGATGCACGAAGAAGAAAAATATTTTGAACTCGCAGGAAAGATCTTCCGCGAAGGCGACGGCCTTTCACTCGACGGCTCGACGGGCAACATCTACGACACGATCATCAAGACCGTTCCCGCAGATCCCAACAGCGGTTATTTCGGAAGAATCATGAAGCTCGCAGACAAGTATAAAGCACTTGGCGTTCGCACCAATGCTGATACTCCCCAAGACGCACAAAGAGCTGCAGAACTCGGCGCACAAGGCATCGGTCTTGTCCGTACCGAGCACATGTTCTTCGGCCCCGGCAGAATCGACAAATTCCGTGAAATGATTTGCTCCGAAACCGTTGAAGAGCGCGTCAAAGCTCTCGACGCAATCGAGCCTATGCAACAAGCAGACTTCGAAGGTCTTATGGAAGCTCTCAAAGGCATGCCCGTAACCATTCGTTTCTTGGATCCTCCGCTCCATGAGTTCGTTCCCACAGAAGAAAAGGATATCGAAGCTCTTGCAAAAGCAAAAGGCAAATCCGTTTCCGAAATTAAGATTCTTTGCGACAGCTTGCATGAATTCAACCCGATGATGGGTCACAGAGGATGCCGTTTGGCAGTCACTTATCCCGAAATCGCGGTTATGCAAACCAAAGCGGTCATCAAGGCGGCTATCAACGTCCAAAAACGTCATCCCGATTGGACGGTTATGCCCGAAATCATGATCCCGCTCGTCGGCGAAGTCAAAGAGCTTAAATACTGCAAGAAGACCGTTGTAGAAACCGCCGACGCAGTCATCAAAGAAAGTGGCGTCGATCTCAAATACGAAGTCGGCACGATGATCGAAATCCCCAGAGCGGCTCTCACAGCGGACGAAATCGCAACAGAGGCAGACTTCTTCTGCTTCGGTACGAACGACCTCACGCAAATGACGTTCGGTTTCAGCCGTGACGACGCAGGCAAGTTCTTGCCCAGCTACTATCAAGCAAAGATTTACGAGTCCGATCCGTTCGCACGTCTTGACACCGTCGGCGTCGGCAAACTTATGAAGATGGCAGTCACACTCGGCAGAGGCGCAAACGATCATTTGCATTGTGGTATCTGCGGCGAGCACGGCGGAGATCCTTCCTCCATCGAATTCTGCCACGCAATCGGTCTTGACTACGTGTCTTGCTCCCCCTTCAGAGTGCCTATCGCACGCCTTGCAGCAGCGCAAGCAAACATCAAGAACCCTAGAGCGTAAACACAATGAAACAGCCGTCGACAAGACGGCTGTTTTCATACAAGCTGGTAAAAACGGCTTGCGCAGGCTGTAAAAAAAGCCGCAAGGCGCAGCGACACGAAACAGCGTTTCGTCTCGCAAAAAGCAGCAGCGCAAGCAAACATCACGGGTGTCAGCGAAGAGGAAAGACGGTATCTGCATCGCTTTCTCGACCTCGTTCCCGACAGCGACGGCTGCGTGCACGGCGACCTCAATATCAACAATATCATGGTGCAAGACGGCGAGTGTTGCCTTATAGACATGGGCGAGTTGTCCACGGGCATCGCAATGTTCGATTTTTCGAGAATCTTGTTCTCTATGGTCTACGCCAATTCCGCTCTCGGCGAGTACAACGGTTTCTACAAAATGCAATCGGACTATGCGTTTTGTCGGTTTTCGGTTGCTATTGACATTATAGAAGATGTTATTGTATAATTAAATTATTAAAGAACATTTTAACATATTGACAATATAATAGCATATGTATCGAAACAATCAAAATCTCAAACACAACAAAACAATGGAGAAAAACAGTATAACCGAAAATGATATAAGAGCCACATTATCGGGAGGAAAGAATATTTCGAAACCAAAGTTTATCGTTTTGTTAATTTTGCTTTGTATTTGCTTTTTGGGTATACTAGCAAGTGGGGTTATGATAATTATTAATTCAGAGAGAATTGCGGAAATTGTAATTTATGCATTAATAATACTCGCTGTTTTGTTTTTATATATGTATCCAATTTATACAGTAGTGAATCACAAGAAAAAAATCAGGTTATGGCTTGCCGATGCCGTACTACTTGACGCATATTGTTATAGATCGTTTGACGATCCCAGTATAATGAATATGCGCTGGTCTGCCGTCAATCAAAATGATAACATGAGAAGAAATTCATTTGGTGCAAAGATTTCGGTATCGTTTTTTTATGACAATCAACAATTTGTGCGAAGAAGCGGTTCAAAAAAACAAAATACGTTTCTATATCAGATCGACGGATATAATGCGGTTTATAAGAAATATGTCGATCGAAATATAAAAATTTTGTATAGCCCTCGATATGACGAAGTTATGATTCCCGAACAATAAAAAGCACTCTTAACTTATTCCGTGCCGGTTGGTACGGATTTTTTAATAATTTAATCGGTGTTGAAAAACAAGCGTTTTGACAACAAGCGGATGTATTCATGAGTTGTTTTTGCCAAGTTGAAACTTTGTGTTGCTAAAAGCGGCGGTTGAGGGTATAATCACTTGACGGAGAGCGGATTGCGCTTTATTGAATTTTTAAAACACAAGGAGATTTTGGATATGGATTGGCAACAAGTGTGGCAAACCGTGCAGGACTGGCTTACAAACACAGGGATCAAGTTGCTCATTGCGATTGCGATTATGATCGTGTCGTTTGCGCTCATCAATTGGCTGAGCAAAAAGATTGCAAAGCGTGCGGACAAGAAAGTCGCGGAAAACAAGAAGATTGACAAAACAATCTACAAAACCGTCAGTTACGTGGTAAAAGTGGGACTAAAAGTGCTTGTCGTACTCGGACTTGTCAGTTATGTGGGCATAGATACAAGCGCAATCACAGCACTGATAGCGTCGTTGGGCGTCGGCGTAGGACTTGCAATCAACGGTACACTTTCAAACTTTGCGGGTGGCGTGCTTATCCTCATTACAAGACCTTTCAAGAACGACGACTACATTCAGGCATGCGGATATGAGGGGACAGTCGAGGATATTCGCATTTGCCACACCAGGCTTCGCACAACGGACAACAAGGTCGTGTATCTGCCAAACGGTAAACTTTCCACCAGTGAAGTCGTAAATTTCTCCGAAAAAGATTTGCGCAGAGTGGACCTCAAATTTTCAATATCCTATTCGGATGACTTTGAAAAAGCAAAATCCATAATCAGAAAAGTCTGCGATGCCAACGAGCTTGTTCTCAAAGATCCCGAACCGTCCGTTCGCGTATCGGCACAAAGTTCGAGCAGCATTGATATTTCCGCAAAAGTATGGTGCAAAAACGCTGACTATTGGACGGTCAATTTCGATATGATTGAAAACGTGAAGAAAGCGTTTGACGAAAACGGAATAACGATACCTTTCAACCAACTCGACGTACACGTCGTCAGCGACGCAACGACAAAAAGCGATGACGCCGTCGCATAATCGTGCATTTTGCACAGTGATATGCACGCAAGCGTGCGTGAAAATGTCTTTGCGGACAGTGAAATTTGCGCATAGCACAAATGAAATTGCACACAAGTGTGCAGTTGCGGAAGATTGCAAAAAAACAAACGCGCCGTTTCGGTGCGCGTTTGTTTTTATACAAGTTGAAAATCATACAAGTTAAAAATCGCAAGCGTTTTACATAACTTGCAGAACAAAAAATTTGAGATATTGGGTTTCTTCGGCGCAGAGAAGTGACGGATGGTCGGGTGCTTGCGATTTTATCTCAACCGTGCGTACGATTTTGCCGCTTTCTTTCGCGCTTTCCACAAGCATTTTTTCAAATAGAGGGAAGGTCATATAATGCGAGCACGACGAGGATATGAGGTATCCGCCGCTTTTGACGAGTTTCATTCCCAGAACGTTGATGTCTTTATATCCTCGGTATGCGTCCTTGACTTCGCTTGCGCTCTTGCAAAACGCGGGAGGATCGAGAATGACGAGATCGAATTTTTCGCCCTCGTTTTTGTATGCGCGCAAAACTTCGAAGACGTCGCCGCACTTTGTCGCGATATTGGTTATGCCGTTGAGGCGCGCGTTTTCTTCGACGTTTGAAAGTGCGGTTTTCGAGATGTCGCAAGCAACGACTTCGTCTGCCGACAGTGCGCAGTTGACTGAAAAACCGCCGCTGTTGCAAAAACAGTCCAAAACTCTGCCTTTTGCGTATCTGCGCGCGGCAAATCTGTTTTCTTTTTGGTCGAGAAAATATCCCGTTTTTTGTCCGTTTTTGACATCAACGGACATTTTCAGTCCGTTTTCCGTGATGACGATTTTGTCGGGAACTTCGCCGTACAAAACGCCCGTGCGCTCTTCAAGTCCTTCTTTTTGACGGACGGCAACGTCGCTGCGTTCGTATATACCTTTGGGGGCAAATACTTTGACAAGGCTGTCAACGATTGTGTCCTTTTGTTTGTCGATACCAAGCGACAAAAACTGGCACACGAGATAATCGTCGTATTTGTCAACTATCAGCGCAGGCAGGTTGTCCGCTTCGGCAAAGATCGCGCGATAACAGTTGTCATAGCCCAAAGCGGTGCGAGAAGCTTTTGCTTTGGTTATGCGCTCGATATAAAGGTTTTCGTCGTCGATTTGATTTTCGTCGCGAATGAATATGCGGACTAGAATTTTTGAAAGGTGGTTAATATAGCCTTTGCCGATAAATTTTCCGTCGTATGCGCAAACGGTTGCCAAAGAGCCGTTTTTGTCCTTGCCGTCTATGCGTGCGACTTCGTTTGCGTACACCCAGCTGTGCCCTTGAAGCACGCGTTTTTCCTCGCCTTTTTTGAGATATACCGTGTATGGCATAAAGTACCTCGCAGTGTTGATGCGTCAATTATAGTTTTTTGCAGCGTAAAAGTCAATAAAGACGGGATAGGGCAAAACCCGAATTTTATTGTTAAAAATGGCGAAAATCGGACAAAAATAAACGCTTTTTTAAAAATGCGTATTGACGAACATATCGAAATGGCGGATAATTAAATAAAGAAAAACGTGGCGTTTTCGCTCGGAAGGAGGGCATATGAACACGATTATCACAATATCAAGAGAGTACGGCAGCGGCGGAAGGTTTGTGGGCAAATTGCTTGCGGACGAGCTGGGTATTCCATTTTACGACAAGGAAATCATTGCGATGGCATCCGAGGATTCGGGCTTTGCGCAAGAGTTTATCAAAGAAAACGAACAGAAGATGAAAGGTTTGTCATCCGTTGCGTTTACGGCAGGCATGTGGGGCGGAAATCTCGTCTCCAACTTCGAAAACGTCGAATCGAAGATTTACGCATGCGAAGCGGATGCAATAGAGAAAATCGCAAAACAAGGCGCGTGCGTCATCGTAGGTCGTTGCGCCGATTACGTGCTCAAAGACAAGTGCAAATGCCTCAACGTGTTTATCCACGCGGATATGCCGTCGAGGGTGGAGCGCGTCATAAAAGTGTTCAAGCGCACCGACGACCAAAAGAAAGCCGAACGCATGATCAAAGAAAACGACCGCATGAGAGCAAGACACTATCGCTATTACACCGACAACGAGTGGGGAGATGCCAAAAACTATCATATCACCCTCAATACGTCGGCGATCGGAGTGGAAAACTGTGCCAAAATTCTCAAAGAAGCGTATTTGAGATTCGACGAGCAGGAATAAACGAAAAGGACAAAATAAAGGCATATGTACAAAACATATAGAGTGGAAGAGCTTGAAAATCCGTCGCAGTATGCATGGTTCCGCACCTTTGCAAATCCGTGTTACGGCATGAACGTCAAAGTTGACGTAAGCGAAGTCGTAAGAATTTCAAAGGAACGCGGGACGAGTTTTTTTGCCAATACGCTCTATCTCGTCACAAAGGCACTCAACTCCGTGCCCGAAATGCGTATGCGCGAGGTTGGAGGCGAAATCCGTTTGTACGACGTGATAAATCCCACTTTCACCGTGATGACGGATTCGGGCAGATTTGCAAATGCCGGTTTCAAAATGATAGACGATTATCAGGGCTTTTACAACGAAACGCGAAGAATAATCGAGGAGAAAAAATCGCAAACGTCTTTTGACGATCAATACAACGACGCAAGCGGTTTCGACGATTATTATATCACTTGTTTGCCGTGGATAAGCGTGGAATCTTTTTCGCATCCACTTCCCGACAACAACTACGAATCCTCTTCGTGTGCAAGAGTAGGTTGGGACAAATATCGCGAGGAAAACGGCAAATGCGTCATGCTTTTGAACATAACGGTCAACCATTGCTTTGTGGACGGCAAGCGTCTTTCGGACGTGTTCAAGGCGGTGCAAACAAACTTCGACGATGCCGAAAATCTGCTTAAATAAGACGGCGAAAAACCAATAAAAACGCCCCGAAATCGAGGGCGTTTTTTCATTGTAGCCTTTAGCGACAATAAACCACCACTTGAAGTGGTGAAATTAAAAAATCTTTAGGTAAAAGAATCCTCCTAAAATAAATTTAAAGTGTATGAAAACGTTCAATTCATACATTTTTTCCATGCCTATTTTACTGTTATATGTATGTCCATAAAATTGCGTTGCAAATACAAGTTGAGAGATAAAAATAAAACGATTGTTTCTCTAGATGGTGTGTAAATTCTAAAATCTTGACGGCAGGGCGAATGCGCTTGAAAAAAGCATAAAATATGCTATAATACAAGCGAGAAAACTTGCTTGCAAGGGTTTTCGAGCGCCGTATTTCAACGAACGGCTGTTATTTGCGTTCAGCGAATAACAAAATGCGACAGCAATGCAAAAATCTATTTTTGCGAGCCGTGTAATGTTATAATATGACCAAAGTCTTTTCCCGAAAATCAAAAGGAGCGTAACCGATGGGCATAAGCGAATCAAAAAAGAATAGTATATTGCCCTATGCGGTTGCGGGTGTGTTGTTCGTCGTTGCGTGCGTGTTGCAGCAGACGGACGATCTCGTGTCTGATTGGAATACAAGCAAATTTATGGTGCTTGCGGCTCAATGTATCTTTTTCGGGATACTTACTTATTGGACGGTGTCGGTGATAAACAGGGTGTCGGACAAGAATATCCGCACGGGGCTTGCGACGACTATTATCCTTATGAGCATGGTGCTTTTGCTCAAACTCGTCAAATACAACGTGGTTTACGAAGGGACGGCGGAGAGGTATTTTTGGTACTCCTACTACATACCGCAATGTATTGCTCCCGTAGTGCTTTTAAAAACCGCGCTAGGCATGGCACGAAAGAGCGGAAAACCGCTATCTAACCTATGGAATTTGCTTTTTGTGCCTGCGGTTTTGCTTATACTTTTGGTGTTTACAAACGACGTTCACGAGCAAGTTTTTTCCTTTGCGCAAGGGCTTGAAAACGCAAATTCGGTATATAAATGGGAGTGGGGATACTATCTCATCCTTGCGTGGATTGCGTGGCTTTATCTTGCAAACGGCATACTGCTTTTTATAAAGTGTCGTATATCTCATTGCCGCAAAAAAGCGTGGATACCGCTTGTTTTGTTCGTTTTGTGCCTTGTGTTTTGCATATTGCGCGAGGTATTCAATCCGCTCTTCATAAAGATGCCCGAAACGGTGGTTTTCAGCGTGGTTATCGTGTGCGAAAGCCTTATCCGTATAGGCTTTATACCGTCCAACACCGACCATGCCAAGTTCTTTGACGTAGCGGACGTATCCGCGGTAATAACGGACAAGAAATTCGACGTTGAATTGTCCTCCAAAAACGCACCCGAATTAACGCGCGAGCAAGCCGTCGAGGCGGCGAAAAACGGCGAAATCGCAATGTCGAAAGATTTGGTGTTGAAAGCCAAAACTATCACGGGCGGAGAGGTGTTTTGGACAGAGGACACGTCGGTTATCAACAAAATCAACGACGACCTTGCCGAAATCAACGCTACGCTTGCAGAAGAGAGCGACCTTATAAGCGCGGAAAACAGGCTCAAAGAGCAACGCTCCAAAATAGAGGAACAAAACAACTTATACAAAGGCATTTTCAACGTTGCTCGCCCGCATTTAAAAAAGATAAGCAAACGGCTTGCACGGGCGACGACGGACGAGGAAAAGGACGCCGCGTTGCGACTTGCGGTGGTATATGGCGTGTTTTTGAAGCGCAGGAGCAATCTTACACTCATGAGAAGCGGCGGCAAAATATCGCTGTCCGAACTTGTGTACGCATTGCGCGAGTCTTGCGACGCATTGACTTTTTGCGACGTCTATTCGTCCGTTTTCTCAACCTGCGACGGAGAATTTTCGAGCGAACAAATAGAGTTTATATACGAATTTTTCGAGGACTGCATTGAGTGCACTTTGCCCGAACTCACGGCTTGCCTCGTCAGATTGTCGGACGGCAAAGGCGAGTTGTCTTGCCGCATTGCGCTGGACAACGTAAAGGCGGCGATACCGAGCGGTTGGCGTGCAAAAGAGTGCGAAAAACTTGGCGCGACGCTATCCGTTGTTGAGAGCGACGAAACATTGTATGCAACGCTTACGTTTGCAAAGGAGGATAGAGAATGACTCCTTTCATATACTCAAACGAAGCCGTGTTTTGCATTGCGTTGACCGCATATTTGTTTGCGGCGTTCGTGGGCGTGGTATGCTTTGCGATGAGCCTTTCATATAAATTGAAATTGCGCTACGTTTTGCCCGAACTTGCGGTGTCCGCGACGTCCGTATTGCTGTTTTGCTATCTGTGTGACGGCATTAGAATACGCTATTTGGGCGCAAAACCGAGTGATTTCGTAGGCTCGCCGTGCTTTATGCCGCTGTGGAGCGTTGTTCTCATCGCACTTGCGCTCATTGCGCTCGGCTCGTTATGGCTTGTGCTTGTCGTGAAAAAGCGCATGTCGAGCCTTACCGCGATGTCCGTCAAGGACGCATTGAGCGAGCTTTCGTCGGGGCTGTGCTTCTATGACGAAACGGGGCGAGTGTTGCTTCTCAACGAGCAAATAAACGAAGAGTGCAAATTCATCACGGGCGAGTCGTTGTACGACGGCAAAGCCTTTTGGAATACACTTTGCGAGGGCAAGGCGGAAGAGGGAATCGCCGTAACTCGAAGCGAAGGCTCGGTTATCGTCGAACAAAAAGACGGATGCGCAACTTGCTACAAGCGTATCGTGCACGACTTTGACGGGAAGACGGTGTACGAGCTTTCGGGTACGGATATAACCAAAGAACTTGCGCTCAAAAAGGAAACCGAGCAAAAGAACGAAAATTTGCGCAAAATGAACTTGCGTTTGCGCAAATACGGCGAAATCGTCGCCGAAGTGACCAAGGACAGAGAAACGCTTGCGGCAAGAGTGAAAGTTCACTCCAATCTCGGTTCGCTGATATTGCGCACAAAAAAGGCACTTACGCAAGGCGAGTACGACAGAGAATCGCTTATTGCCGAGTGGAACGGTCTTACGTCGCTGATATTTGCGTCCGACGAGGAAGAGGACAAGTTTGCCGAGGCGGACAAGACGGCATCGAGCGTTGGCGTAAGAATTTTTTACGACGGGAAACGTCCAGTCAAAAACACGCGCGTAGAGAAGATTTTTGCATCGACGGTGTTCGAGTGCGTGGTCAACACGGCACGGCATGCCGACGGAACGGAACTGTACGTCAAGATGAGAGAAAACGAAAACGAGTATTCAATCGAACTGACAAACAACGGCACTATGCCGACACGAGAGATTAAAGAGGGCGGAGGATTGTCGTCTTTGCGCACTATGGCGGAGAATGCCGGCGGAAAAATGAGCGTTGCAAGCAATCCGCATTTTGCGCTTGAAATGACGATACCCAAGGAGGACAAGGCAAATGAGTGACAAAATAAATGTGATGATAGTTGAAGATCAGGCGATGCCGAGGCAACTGTTCGAGGCAATCGTGAAGAGCGAGCCAAGGCTTAATCTTGCGGTGTCAATAGACAATGCCGAGATTGCGGACATATGTTGTTTGCGCCACGACGTTGATTTGGTGCTTATGGACGTCGTAACAAAAAACGGCGCAAGCGGACTTGTGGCGGCGGAGAAGATAAAAAAGACGAACGCCAAGACGAAGATAATCATTGTCACGAGCATGCCCGAGTGCTCGTACGTCGAGCGTGCAAAGAGCATAGGCGTGGAAGGCTTTTGGTATAAGGATTTCGGCAAAGAGCCGATATTGTCGCTTATAAACAGGGTTTTGGACGGTGAAATCGCATACCCCGACGAAAAACCCGAAGTGACGTTGGGGCTTGCCAAGGGCAGCGAGTTTACCGAGAGGGAACTGGAAGTGTTGAGAGAAATGACGGGCGGATTTACAAATGCCGAGATTGCCGACAAGATGAACTTGTCCGAAAAGCGAGTGCGTAACGTGGTGACGGACATGCTTGAAAAGACGGGTTTCCGCAATCGTACCGAACTTGCGGTGAGGGCAAGAGAGGCAGGCATAGTGATACTCGAACGCAAAGAAGGCGACATTTGAGGATATAGACAACTTAAAAGTAAAATCGGCAAAATAAAGCAAACAAAAATCGACTGCAAACGCGGACGATTTTTTTTGCGTTTATAGGAGATTTTTCCGCTTTCACGGCACAAAGAAGAGATAAAGAAAAAGGCGAAAAGAGAAAGTTTTGTTTTTTTATAAAAAAACGAAAAAACGGGACGTTTGACACTACCGCGCTAAAAACGAATTTAATACAATGATTGTGTAAAGTGCAAAAGTGCGCATTTACGTTTGGATTGTAAAGGAGAGCAAAAAATATGAAAAGGGTTATCGTTGCGGTGCAAAACACGCTCGTTTGCGAGGTGATTGCTTACGCACTGAAAAAACACGATATGCTTGTGGAAAAGGCGGCAGGGGACACTCCCGAGGAAATTGCCAACGTTTGCGGCGCATTCCTTGCGGACGTACTTGTCGTGGACGTAACGCGTTTTGGCAGCGGAGCTTTTGACAGGCGTATCAAAACGTCGGACTTGGTGAAGAAAAACAATCCCAAAGCCAAAGTGTGCTTTGTGTGCGACAACGTGTCGGATGCTGATTTGTCTTATCGAGTGGCAAACGCAAAAAGGCTCGGAGTTATCGACGCGTTTTTCTATCAATCCGTGCCGTCCGATTACATTGCGGACGCAATCGACGCACTTTAACGAACGAAAACGGAAAATTATTAACGGGTTTAGAACGCAATTCTCGATTTGTGGTTTGAAACAAATCAATTTAGAAAAAAGGAGACAAAAATCATGAAAAGAAAATCACTATTCACTATTTTGGCGATAGCGTTGATGCTTGTTTTGTCGCTTTCGGTTCTTACCGCTTGCAACAAGGACGGGAAACACAACTTTTCGGAAGAATGGAGCAGTAACGAGACTCATCATTGGCATGCGTGCGCAGACAAGGGTTGCAAAGAAACCAAAGACAAAGCCGAGCACTCTTGGGACGGCGGCAACGTGACTGTTGAGCCGACCACGGAACAAAAGGGCACAATGGTTTACACCTGCACGGTCTGCCGCAGAGAAAAGACCAAATCGATTGACGAACTTGTCGTCGAAACAGAATATACTATAACTTTTGACAGCAAAGGCGGCAGCGCGGTGCAACCCGTCAAGGCAAGCGCAGGCGCGGCGATTACGGCTCCTGCCGATCCCACCAAAGACGGTTTTGTTTTTGCAGGCTGGTATGAAAGCACGGACGGCGGCGTAACGCTTTCCGACACGGCATTCAGTTTTTCATATATGCCGGCAAGGGTGTTCACTCTTTACGCAAAGTGGGCTACTGCCGACATCAAGGGCAAGACTTTCAACAAAGTTGACGCAACTTTCGAGTGGGAGTCCGAAGCCGTCAAGCAAGCGCTCCTTGCAGAAATGGAAATGACGGAGGAGCAGTTTATACAAACTCATAAGGTATCAAAAGTTACGCTCGTTTTTGCGGCGGATAAAGATTCCGTGACGGCGACTTTTGATCAACATCCGGGCGAAGAAGACGATAAAGGCAAAGGCATCAGAACGCTGTTGTACAGGATTAAAGGCTCTGCTATCGTGTTCTATGACAGCCAGGAAGATATGGAAAAAGAAATCCCCGCTCACGAAACGGGTTTGTTTGTAGGCTCGACATTTGAGTTGTCCGCGGATAAAACAACCATTATACAGAGCAATATCCAACCGGGAATGGGAACGATTAAATATAAGTATAGCGTTGTCGTAAAATAATTCGACAAAGGCATACAAACACAAAAAAACATAATTGATTTCACATCGCAAATCCCAAGCGCGATTTGAAATATATGAATCAAAAAAACAACCTAATAAAAAAGGAGAAAACTATGAAAAGAAAATCATTCATCGCGATTCTGGCAATCGCAATGGTGCTTGTATTGTCTCTTGCGGTTCTCACCGCTTGCAACAACAAAAAGCACGATTTTTCAAGCAAGTGGGAGTATGACGAAACAAGCCACTGGCACGAATGTATGACCAAAAAACATAACGACGTGGCGGACAAAGCCGACCATACTTTCGACGCAGGCGTTGTCACAACTCCCGCAACCGAAACCTCCGAGGGCGTGTTGACGCTCACTTGTACGGTGTGCGGTTTTCAAAAAACAAAGTCCATAGACAAGCTCGAGCATGTGCATACTTTCGATATGACGAAGTGGAGCTATGACAACGACAAACACTGGCATCCCGCAACATGCGCGCATACCGACTTGAAAAAAGACGAAGCAGAGCATGCATGGAACGAGGGCGTCATCACCAAACCCGCCGACTACGGCGTTGCGGGCGAAAAAACCTTCACTTGCACAACGTGTTCTGCAACAAGAAAGGAAACAATCCCCGCAACCCCGCCAAAGTACAATACGCTCACGTTTGACGGCGGTTTGGAACTTAGCAAAACCTACGACGGAACGCCTGTCGTGCTAAAGCCCGAAAACGTCCACTTCAACGGCAACGGCGCACTTACAATCGAATATAAACTCGAGGACGAGGACGACAGCACCTACACCACAACCGCACCCACGGACGCAGGCGAGTATATTGTGCGTGCAAGAGTCGCCGGCACGGCAGAGTGGTACGGAATATCAAACACCAAATCGTTTACGATAATGCATCGCATTCTCACACTGAGCGAAAGCGTGTATTCTAGAAAAATCGACCAAACCCTCGAAAGCGGCAAGTTCGGTTTGGAGTGCAAAAACGTTGCCGAAGAAACCAATAACACCCTGACTTGGGTTACCGTTGAAGTGCCCGCACAATACCGCACGGTGGGCATTCACAATATGCGCGTTGGCGAGTTGATTGTCGACAACCCCAACTATATGTTCGCAATCGCCGACGAATCGAACGAGGTCAGACTCACCGTTTGGGACGCTCCCGAATTTTATGCCGGCGTTCAGGAAACTTTCTATATTACAGGCAGAGGAACTGTTTTGAAGGTTCAAATTGCCAACGGCACCGTGAATGTAGGCGATGAGCTCCACATCAACGAGCTTGGCAAGGTTTTCACCGTGACGGCGATTGAAAAGAGCGGCCAAGCGGTTGAAACGGCAACCGCAGGCGACACGGTCGCCTTGCTTGCAAAAGACATGACCAAAGATGACAAAGATGAGGTTAAGCTCGGATATACGATTACAAAGCTCGACACCGTGGCTTCGTATGACAAATTTACCGCAACTATTAGAGTGCTGGAAACGAAACCTAGCCCGCTGCAAAACAATTACAAACCCAACGTTCGCTTTGTCTTTATCGAAGGCATCGGCGACATACAGTCCACGATTACACTCCCGACAAGTTTCGGTATGCTTATGCCCGGCTACACGCTTGCAGGCGTCACCGTTGATTTCGGCAGCGCAACAGTCCCCGCTTTCGTAGGACGTAGATTCTTGCTCATCGAGGGCGGCAAAGCCGTTGCAGAGGGCGTAGTCACCGACGTTGCTCCCAAGACGAGAGTAAACTGCACGGTGAGCGAGCCCACAGGCAAGACAGCGGTCATCGAACCCATCCAGGGCGGCGAAAAAACCTTTGCGCTCAACTTGAACAGAAGTACCGCGCTCGAAAACATCGTCGATAGCGAGGCAATCGACTTGGTTGTCAAGTACAACGGCGTGATTGTGGGCAGTTACAAGCGCACGGGCATTGGCGTTGGCAGTGGCGATTTGGCGCACGTTGAAAACGGCGGCACGTTGAAAGGCTCATACATCAACATCAATTTGGAAAAGGGCGTTGCGGGACTCACCGACGCCGACGGCAACTGGATTTGCGACCAAGCAAACGTGACTTTCGACGTTTCTGCAAAACAAACCCAACAAGTCAACAACCTTCAAGCAGGCAGCGTAACAACGATTTCGCTTGGCGCGGACGAGGTGAAATACTTCACACTCAACGAGCTTGAACCTCTTACGAGCGGCTGGTATAGCTTTGTCAATGCGTTTAACACCAACGGCAGTAGTCGTTATGAGGTGTACACGGACGCCGGTGTGAAAGTCGATATGATGTCGGATATGTTTAAGTCAACCGGCGGCAAATACTATGTCAGATACACCGTGAATGCCAACATCTTAAATGCTCAAATCGGCTTCATCGCCGCAAAAGAACTTGAGGCAACAAACATCACGACGGGGCTTCAACTACCGGCAGGCAAGAAAGGCGACAAAGTCGTGATTAAAGTCACGGTGAAAAGAGCGATAACATATTTCCATACTAACTATGTTAGATTCACCCAAAAGTCGGGGGCTTTCAATGGCCAAATGGTAAAAGTGTTTTATGCCGATTATTCACAGTTTGACGGAATTGAATACACAACGCTTACGAGCGGAGACAGATTCATAATTCCAAACCGAAACAATCAAGAAATTTATGTCTACATCCGTATGGAGTATGCCGCGGATGTGGCAGCAAACACTGTCGGACTTAAGTTCATCAATTCAAGCACTGCCGATTCTCTGCCTGTCGTGGAAACAAGCGGTGGGGAGCTTAAGTCTGTGAATTTCACGGCTAAAGAATCCAAGAATTTCTACTTCAAGGTGTCTACACCCGGTAAATATAGAATTGAAATCGTACAAAGCGATAGTTCGGGTATCGTGCCGTTTAGCACAATCGGCATCGACAAGTTATACGACTTTAATTTTAATCCAGTCAATGTGATTGGCAGTACGGATTTCAATGTCACCGAAACGGGCAAATAATCTTGAAAAACCATACGGACTCCGCACAAAATGTGAGAATCCACGTGGTGAAAGTGGCGTAAGTCGTTTGGCATAATCAAACAAGCAAATAAGCGGATTGTTGCAATCCGCTTATTTGCAAAAATTCGGCAAGCATAAATGCCGAAATCAATCTCACAAACAGGAGATTTTTATGAAAACAAAATCATTGCTTTTCTTTGCGCTTGCGCTGGCGTTGTCGCTGTGCCTTGCGCTGGTCGCTTGCGGTGATAAGGGGAATGCTGCAACCGAGCTTGGCAGTGACAGCGGCGTGAGCGTTGTGGGTGTGTTTGACAAGGACTCAACGCTGTCAGCCACTCGCCATGCTGCCGACAGTGAGCAAGGCAAGACTGCTATTTTGGCAATCGACAAGCCCTACGACAGCGCAAAAGTTGCCGTATTTGACATCGCTATCACAAAGGGTGGCGAAAAAGTGCAGCCGAGCGGCAAAGTGAAGGTTACTTTGCCCAAGCCGTTTGAGTCGGAACTCGGATATGTCACATATCACATCAAAAGCGACAACTCCGTCGAGGAACTCGCAACTAATGTTGATGGCGGCAATATATATTTTGAAACGACAGGTTTTTCGTATTTTATCGTTGCGGGCTTGGTAAACGCCGATCAACAACATATACACAGTTACGTTGAAAAAGTCACCGAAAGAAACCTCGTGGACAACGCAACATGCCAAAGAAAGGCGGTGTATCGCCTTGTTTGCAGCATTTGCGGCAATCTGGGCAGAGAAACCTTTGAGTACGGCGAACTCGCTCCTCACAACCTGCGCGAAGAAAAAGGTTACGATCCTCGGTGTGAAAAAGAAGGACTCACCCACGGCAAACGTTGCATAAACCCGGGCTGTACTTATACCGAGCAGAAGCCGATACCCGCTCTCGGGCACGATATGCAGGACGTTGCCGCCAAAGAGCCGACTTGCACCGAAATCGGCTGGAAAGCATACAAGAGATGCGCCCATTACTGCGGCAAAACCGAAGGGTATGAGCAAATCGATAAAACAGGACACAATTTGTCCGTTCGCGTTGCAAGAGTCGAGCCTACTTGCGAAAAGTGGGGCCACGAGGAGTATTACAGATGCTCAAACGAGGGTTGTAATTATAATACCGATTATAATGGTTTGCCCGCTCTCGGACACGACAAGGAAAGGCACGATCCCTGCGCCGCAACATGCACCGAGGACGGGTATTGGGGAAGTTATTACACCTGCAAGCGCGAAGGTTGCGATTATTCGTCAAAGGTGGATAGATACGTCGAAAAAGCTCTCGGACATAAGCTCAAACACTGTGAGGCAAAACAAGCGGACTGCTTGCCCGGTTGGGACGAGTATGACGAATGTCAGCGCGAGGGTTGCGACTATAATACAAAGGTGGAAATTCCCGCCAACGGCAAGCACAGTTACGTTTGCGACGTATGCACCACCTGCAATGAGTGCAATCCCGTAAAATACACTCGCGAGGGCAACTATATCTATTTCGGTTACTGGCCGCAAACCTTAGAGCGCGACGAGAACGTAATCGCCAAACTTAACGAAGTGGCAGGGACTATTCCCGAGTACACAATTTACACTGTCCTCGAGAAACCCGAAAACTGGTCATATTATGAAAATTCGAAGGATATCTGGTATATAGACGTTATATATAGCGGTACAAAATACCGTGGCTTTTATATGAAGGAGTTTCGCCCGGCGGTATATGGAAGTCTTGGTTATTCTATTATCAGTGACAATCATTATACCAATCATCAAGTGTACTGGTTTAAGGTAGAACCGATAAAATGGAGAATTTTGACCACAAGCGGAAATTCCGCCTATATTATGAGCGACATCGCTTTGGATGCCTTTTGGCTGGAACCCAATAGAGGAGAAGCAGGCTTTTATAACGGCGAATACGGCATTTTCAGAAAAAATCAGAACGGTAATATGGACGGAACTTACGCCAACAACTGGGAATATTGTTTCCTGCGTCAATGGCTTAACGAAACCTTCTATAACGAGGTTTTCAACGATTTGCAAAAGGAAATCATACAGACCACGCGCCTCGACAACAGCGCGAGAAGTTGCAATCCGGACGAATACCCGACGTATTACCCGGATACTTACAGCTCGCAAAACAAGCCTGGGGAAAACAAGTATGCCGCCCAATGTAAAGATACGGATGATAAGATCTTTTTGCTGTCTTTGAGAGATATTACCACAACGGCGTACGGTTTTAATAAGGACGTAAAAGCAGAAGATCCCGCAAGAAACCTGCAAGCATCCGATTTTGCCAAATTCCGCGGCGCGCCGATGGATATTTACGAAGAAAAATACGTTACCTGGTACACTCGTTCGCCGTCTATAGGTAGTAGTGGTGGCAACGACGGATACGCTACCTTCGTTCTGGACAGACATCAGAAGGGCGCCATAAAAAGCACCGATCTGGTTCCTGACGGCGGTGTTGTCCCCGCGCTCTGGATAACCCTTTAAGACAATCGGGCTGTCTTCAAGTCGCATAGCGACACGGAACATATCCCCACAAAAATTAAAAGGAGATACGATTATGACACACAACAAGGCGAATAAATCAAAGATATTAGCGCTTATACTCGGTCTTGCGATGTGCATTGCACTTATGCTTGGCATAGTTTTTGCAAGTCCGACGAATACAGTATATGCGGAAGAAGCACCAATTGAAACATTGGAAGTAGCATTTAGAAAAGTGGGTATAGGAGATAGTCTTGCCGATGCTTTCGACTTCGAGAATGAAACAACCAAAACGCTCAAAGTCCCAAGCGGCGCAAACTATACGGCAACGCTCGTATTCGTATCCAAAAACGGACAAGCAACAACGTTGTGGGAAAAAGACAGTGCGTCGTTTTCGTGGAGCAGGGTTGAAAACCAACCGATTGAGCAGAAAGTCGCGTATTGCATTCGCGTCCTTTTTGCGCCGAAAGAAAACTATAAGTTGTCCAAACAAGCAGACGTGCTTAAAAGCCATATGAAAGTGACGGGTGCGGAACTCGGCAAAGGCAAGGATATAGAACTTTGGGACAGCGCAGGACAAAACCACACTACAACGGCAATAGAAATGGATTTTCTCATTTCCAGAGGAATGACGTATGTCGGTTATCCGCGATACATATCTCCCCGAATCAACGAAAAGGTGACGGGCAAAATCGCCACAGAATATACCGATACGGGTATATGGCTTAGCGGCGCACCCGGTCCGTATACCTATGAGGCAAAAATTGCGCCAATAGGAATGGAAATTCAAACGAGCACCGTTTTTGACAAATCGTATTGTTACTATCAGATAATCGCAAAAAACGCAATGGACGGCGGAACGATGTACATCACCGCAACGGCAGCGGACGGACAGACTTGCGATATCCCCGTCACGATTGCAGACGTATCGGGCGGACACGAGCATACCTGGGTTGAAAAAATCGAGAAGATAGATTTCGAGCATCACGGCTACACAAAATGCACCGATCCCGATTGCCCGGGCGTTGCCCCTGCTTTTGACAAAGGCTCGCATTATGCAAGCCACGAGTTTAACGGCGGGTGTACCGCATCGTGCACAACGTGTGGCGATCTCGGCAATCCCGACACAAAGCACAATTTCTCTGCCGTTGCGAGCGATGACGACGCAAATTGCCACGTATTTAAGTGCGCTTGCGGAGAATTTGAAAAGGACGCAAGCGGCAACGTCAAAAAAGAAGTGCACAGCGGCGGAGAGCAAACGTGTATCAGCGGCGCAAAGTGCGATGTGTGCGGCGAAGAATACCTTGCCGCGACGGGGCATAAATACGAGTTCAGGTCGTATAGAGCAGGGGGCGTTGACAAACACCTCGGATTCTGCAAATACTGCGGAAATGAAGACCCCACGTTAAGACACAATCCGCTTGGAGGTACAGCAACTTGCCAAAAGCGCGCAACCTGCACATTTACAGCATCCAACGGCGACGTTTGCGGATGCGAATACGGCGATTTCGAGGAGCATAATTTCGTGGACGGAACTTGCACGAAGTGTTCGTCGGACGAGTACATAAGAGAGATCGTAATCGACGTGCCTGAATATTATTACGGCATGCCGTATAAACCGCTGTTTTTCCCGTCTGTCAAAAAAGGTAACGTTATTGTGGGTGACGAAATCAATCTTATTGCATCGCTAAGTCGTGACGGCAACGGCGCCTTATGTAATGCCAAGGACTATGAAACTGTGTTCGTTACAAACAACAGCGTAATGAGATACGTCTTCACTCCGCAATCCAACTGCAAATTCCCCGAAAATCTCGACGAACTGAACGTCACGTCAACAAAGGGAGAAGTGTTGAGCAAACAGATAGACCATCTCGGACAGTTGGTTGTGATTGTGTTGTTGCGTTTGGACAACGTTGTGCAGAGCGTTGACATTGACTTTGGACAAGTGTACAACGACAATTTTGCCGCAAATTATCAAGTAAACGAAAAAAACGGATATGCGGTGACGTTGAACAATTGGGACAACGTGTACGACGGCAAGTTTATGACAAACGTGGCTTCTACCGTTGACGTTACCGTTACAGCGCCGGAAGGAATGATTATGCCGTCCGGTGACGGAATAAGCAGCATTGAGAATTGGCTCGGTCAACTCAACCTCACGGGCGCTACGCTGAGCTATTTGAAAAAGGCTACAAATGACAGAGAAGTCGTATTTCGTGTGCAACTGGCTCGCACAATCGACTGTCCGCACGAAACGGTTATCTTGGAGGCGGGCAAACCTGCAACCTGCACCGAGGACGGAATAAAAGACAAGTACGTTTGCGAGGGTTGCGGAGCAGCGTTTTTCGACGCCGCTCGCACTCTGGTGTGGTACGACGCAATTGCAACAATACCCAAAGGGCATTTGTGCGTACGTCGCGACGCGACGCCTTGCTCCGAGGGTAAGGACGGAAACATCGAGTATTACAAATGTCAGCGCGAGGAGTGCGGCAAACTCTTTGCGGACGCCGCCTGCAGCAGTGAAATCACGCTTGAACAAACGATTATCCACGACTTTAAGACCGAATGGTCGTCAAACAAGGATAAGCACTATCACGAGTGCAAAAACTGCACCGTAATCAAGGACGAAGCGGCTCACCGTCCCGACAGAACAGAGGCGACTGAGGACGATCCCGTCAAATGCCTTGACTGCGGCTATAAAATCAAGCCTGCGCTCGCGCACACCACGCACCATACGACGCTTGTTCCGGGTGAGGATGCCACCTGCATGAAAGAAGGCAAAAAACCGTATTACAAGTGCGACGGTTGCGAAGTGAAGTTCGAAGACAAGGAGGCAACCAAGCCTATCACTGACGAAAGCACGCTTGTGATTGCCAAAGCACACAAGTTCGGAGCGTGGATAGACGAAGTGCCGGCAACCGAGGAAACGGAAGGCGTGAAAGGACACAAAGACTGCACGTTCTGCGGAAAACACTTTGACGAAAACGGAACGGAGATCGCCGATCTTACGATAGCAAAACTCGTAAAGGCAGAAGTCACAGTTGTCGGTGGCACGGGCGGCGGCAGACTTACTGTCGGTGAAAACGCAACCGTAACGGCAGAAGATAAAGAAGGCAAAGTATTCAAAGGCTGGAAGGACGAAAGCGGAAAAATCGTCAGCGCCGAAAAGAGTTATACCTTCAAGGTAACGGGCGCAACAACTCTTACGGCTGTGTATGAAGATGCTCCCGCAGAAAAGGAAGGATTGTCCGGCGGAGCGATTGCGGGTATCGTAATCGGTTCAGTAGCGGTCGCAGGAATCGGCGGATTTGCAATCTTCTGGTTTGCAGTCAAGAAAAAGACTTTTGCGGACTTGGGCATAGCTTTGAAGAAAGGCTTTACCGCAATCGGCAACTTCTTCAAAAATCTCGGAGCAAAAATCAAAGCACTATTTACCAAAAAGAAATAAGATGATATAATAACAACGAGCCGTTCGTAGTCAATGCGGACGGCTTCGACAGGTATATCGGCTTTTGCCGAACTGTCTACTCATAGGAGTATTTATGAAAGCAATAAAAGGACTTATTATCACCCTCGTCGTCATCGTCGCACTTGTGGGTGTAACGATCATCGGCGGATATATTTACGTTCGTTCGACCTACGGAATCGATCTGTTCAGAACCGCAGGTCAACTCAAAACGCTGTCGCAAACACCCGACGAAAAAACTCTTTGCCCCAATGCGTTTTCCGCAAACGATATGGCGGACGTCAAAGCGGCTATGGACAAAAACCTCAACGGACTCATCTCGTATAACGAGGGGGAAGGGTACGAGGGCTACAAGGTGGACTTTTCCGCAATAACGTCCCCGATGCCGTTTGCGGACGAGATCGTGTTTTCATCCAAGCAGGCAGGCGCACTAGCTCAAACCATTTTCTTCGGTCAAACGGGCGGTGTGGTCAAAATCGGTGAAAAAGAATTGTCCGTAAGGCTCGTACAAATGGATTTTGCAAACGTTTCCGAGAACGGCAGTGCGGACTTCAACGTGGTGGCAAAAGTCAATCTTAAACCGTTTAAGGACGAAATGAACGACTTTCCGTTCTCGCTTTTCAAAAAGTACGTGCCGGACGAACTCTACGTGTCTTCAACCGTGAGAGTGGAAAAGACCGACGATAAAATGGGCTACTCCGTCGCGCATAAGGAACTCAAACTCAACAATCTTTCGGCGGACGATACGGACGATTTGTTCCACACGCTCGACGCCGTGCTCAAAATCGGCAGCGCGGAAAATATGAATTTGCAAATCGGCACGACGGCAATCAACGCTTTGATCGGCAACTCCGACAACGCAGGCTTTGCCTATTCGCTGCAAGCCCTCGGCAAAACCACTTTCAAATTCACCTCCGCCGACGGCGGCAGCATAGTCATTGCTTGATTTTCAGAGCATATCTTGCCTCGCTTTATAAGGCGGATTTAACATATGAGTGTACAATATGATTAGATTTTCTTTTAGTACAACAAAAAAACGATTGCGTGATAGGCAATCGTTTTTTTGTTATTTGAATGAGTGATTTATTCTGCGTTTTTGAGGGATTGTTCGTATTCTTCAATCAAGCCGAGGAAGTATGCGTCGTAGTCTTCGGGGGCAACTTCGGGATAGTTGAACCAACATAATCGTTCTTCGACGTCAACGACCTCGCCGCTTACGGTCACTTGGACGGGGCGGGTGGGAAGTCCGCTCGTAAGGTCGTATTCGACGTCGCCGATGGTCATTTTGACGGGTTTATTCGTTTCTTGGTCGCGAGTGAAGGACACTGCAATGTTCTTTTCGACGACGGGTATTTTGTCCTCTTTCAACGCATAATAGAGTGTTGCGGTGCATTTTGCGGAATCGACGGCGTAGTATTTGTAAATGTATTTGCTAAAATTCTTTTGCAAGTTGTTTGTGATTTCCGCATAATACGTCGAGTTGTATTGATACAAATCATAGTCGAACACGGGCAATTCGCCGTAAGCTTCCTTCACTGTCGAAAGGTCGGTTTTGTCGCTTACCTTGTTGAACCGGACGTCGTATGCGTCAATGATTTTGCTTGCGGACGGCCAGCGCGAAATCAGTGCGATTCTATCTCTCGAATCGACGTTGAAAGTCTTGCCGTTTACGCCTTCGCCGAGGATATAGCTTATCAACGTAACTTGGTTTTCGTCGTTCAAAGTGTATTCGAGTTTGACTTTTCGCGCGCAGAGCGGAGTGTCGTTGTCCTTGTATATGTAGTAACCGTAATCTTCGCCGGTGAGGACGATATACGCTTCTCGTCCGTACGTTGCAATGTTGTCAACGGTTTCCTGTTCGTACTGGGTGCGAGTGTCGACGACAAGTTTGTACGTGCCGACTATATTTTCCATCTTGTCGGGGTTACAGGCGACCAAAACGGTTGAGAACGTCAAGGCGATTATAAGAATCCCGACAAGCGGCAATGCTTTCTTTTTCATAATAAACCTCCGATTTATCCTTTATATTTTATCATATAGGACATAAATGTCAACTTTGTGCATTTTCGCGCAAGTTTTGCGGGCAAAAATCGAATACGATTGTACAAAAAAATCGTTTGCACCTTGTCAAAGCGCAGAATGGATATTATAATATCAATATCTCATACGCAGGAGAAAAGTTATGTTGCTTACAACAATGATTATTCGCACTCTTCTTTGCAGGCCGAAAGAAATCGACGCAGGGGAGTACAAAGCAAGAGAGTTCGACAAAGATCTCATAGCGCGCCATCTTTCGGAGGCAGTCCAAATCCCGACAGTGTCTATGGTCGGCGAATTTGAGGGCGTAGATCAGCCTTTTTACGACTATCACGCTTGGCTTGAGAAAACTTATCCGCTCGTTCACAAGACGGCTCAAAAAACCGTTATAAACAATTACAGCCTTGTTTATCGTTTCAAAGGCAAAGATTCGTCTTTGCTTCCAGGCGCGTTTTTGGCACACCAAGACGTCGTACCAGCTCCCAAAGAGGGCTGGGATTACGAACCGTTCGGCGGCACGATAGACGACGGATTCATTTGGGGACGCGGAACGCAGGATATGAAAGGTACGATGATTTCCCTTCTCGAAGCAACGGAAAAATTGCTCTCGGAAGGGTGGCAACCTCAGCGTGACGTGTATTTCTGCTTCGGCCACGACGAAGAGGCTTGGACGGAAGAGGGCGCGGCACATATCTGCGATTGGTTTAAACGGCAAAATATCCGCCTCGAATACATAGTTGACGAGGGCGGCACGATTATCGACGGCAAAATGATAGGAGAGGACAAGCTTTTCGGTCTTATCGCAACGTGTGAAAAGGGCAATATGAACATGACGCTCACCGTCGAGAAAGCGGGCGGTCACGCATCCAATCCCTCAAAACCGTCTGCGGCGGCTATCATGGGTAAGGCACTCGTAAAACTCGACAAGCATCCCATGCCTAGCAAGTGGACGCCTGCGACAAAGCAAACGTTCAAGCTCATCGCTCCGCACGTTAAATTCCCGTTTAGATTCATACTCGTCAACCGAGATATTTTGAGCCCGCTGCTCAAATTCGTGTTCAAAAAAATTCCTCTTACCAACTCGCTCATTTCAACGACGTTTGCGCAAACAATGTTGCACGGAAGCGACGCGGAAAACGTCATTCCGCCAAAGGTTACGGCAAATATAAACACGCGTATCATCACGGGCGTGAGCAGCGACGAAGTGCTTGAATACACTCAAAAACTTCTCGGCAAAAACGTCAAGGTGGAAAGGCACGGCAAGGGCACGGAAGCGACCGCCGTTTCGCCCATCGACGTTAAACCGTGGCACGATCTCAACGTCGCAATCAAGCAAATATTCCCGACGATGGTCACCGCTCCGTATATGTTTATCGCAAACAGCGACAGCCGCTATTACGGCGACGTGTGCGACAACATCTACCGTTTTACGCCCTTCCTTATGACGCTCGACGATCAAAAACGCATCCACGCAATCAACGAGCGCGTGAGCATCGACGCAATGGAAACCGCAACGAAGTTCTTTGCACAATGCCTTGAAGTGATGAACAAGTAATTTTGTTGCATCTAATGCACCTAATTTCAAAAAACAGCCGCAAATAAACGGCTGTTTTTTATCTAAATTATCGAAATCGAGTTGATTTTTGAATATAATGTGATATAATCATTGCACCAAGGCGGTTTTGATTGTCCGCTTTCGGGGGTGTTCTGGATTCGACATTCGGTCTGATACGGGATAAGCACGTCGTAGGCTCGGCTACGTTAAAACGGAACGTTAAAATTAAACGCAAAAAACAATCAAAAGAGCTCCTCTATGGAGTTCGCTCTTGCTGCGTAATTTAGTCAGCACGTCGACCTGAGGTTTTCTGTTCCCTCAGCAATCGGCGTCAGAAAAACAGACAACGCAATCCGATTTCTCGGTAGGATTGTTGTTATCACGAGATCATCGAAGCAAGGTTTGTAGGTGAACCGAAGCAAGAAAAATTTTAATCACCAACTAAACGTGTAGAAAGTGCCGAGGACGGTCGGGTGGACCGGGGTTCAAATCCCCGCATCTCCACCAGTCAGAATACAAGTTGAACCCCTCGACTTGTATTCTTTTTTTATGCTTTGGGTGGGATTAAAGTTTCACAATGCAATAAAAAGGCTCGTTGACAAATATGCCTGTAATTTTGTCGTAACAAGAAATCGTCGTTGAATTTGAGTATAATAAAAAGCCCTGACAATCGTCAGGACTCTTTGTTATCGGGCTTGTAAATCGTATCTCGATTCTGTCGTTATATAGTATTATTTCGTCAATTAAATAGTTTATCAATAATAGCGGTTCAAGTTTCAATGCGGATTTATAATAATTTGCGATTTCGGCTTTTGGAATAAGGTCTACCGTCTTGCTTTTTTCTATCGCTATTTTCTTTTCGTATTCAAGTTGTTGTTCTTCAAGTTCGTTTAGTCGCCTAATGGCATTGTTGGACATAACGCCTCTCTCTATTGCAGACATTATATTGTCTATTGCAAGGTCTATTTTTTGCTTTTCGCTTTGCAATAATTTCAATTCTTTTTGTTCGTTCAACATCTGCTCTTGCACTTGATAAATATGGTCTACGATTTTGCTTATTGCATTTGGCTCTGAAAGTGCATTTATTATGGCATCCATCACGATTTTTTCAAGCGTTTCCTTGCGCACTATCATCAAATCGCAGTCGGTTATGTTTCGCTTTCGTCCCGAACACTTGTAATAGTGTATCGTTTTACCATGCCGTGAAGTTCCCGTTTCTGCCGTAACCGGCATTCCGCAGTATCCGCATTTCACTTTATTTTTCAATAGATATACGACTTCAACGCTTCGTTTGCAGCGTAGATTTTTCTTTGCTGTTTGAGCAACTCTGTCAAAAATCTCATCCGATACGATTTTAGGAAATGTATTAGTGTATGTTTCGCCATGTACGGTATATTTTCCCGAATATCGCTCGTTACTCAATATTTTGTAAACGTGTCCGCTGTTAAACGCTCTGTCTTTAAACAAAACGTTGCGCGCGTTCAATTCTTTAAGAATTTGAGGCACGGTTACTCCGATTGAGTATCTTTCGTATATGTATCTCACGATTTCTGCTGCATCTTCGTCTACGTAAACGCGCTTGTTTTCAACACGGTATCCATAAGGTACACCTCCACCGCAAAACAATCCTTTCTTGCGATTTTCGTTCAGACCGCGAAGCACTTTCTGAGATAACTCTGCGGAATAGTATTCGGCGATGCCTATGTACACGTTTTCAAGGATAATGCCGTCCAAGTTCTTTGTGCCGTCCAGATTGTCCGATGTGCGTTGTGTTGCGGATATAAGAATTTTACCCGTCTTTTTAAGTTTTTGTTTGTTGACTGCAACTTCAACGGCGTTGCGACCGAATCTGTCCAAGGCATACACGAGCACGGCATCCCAACTTGATTTTTCGCTATCTTTCAACATCCGCTGAAAGTCCGGGCGGTTATTGTTCGTGCCTGTCATGGCTCTGTCTATATAGGTGGCAACCACTTGCAAATCGTTGTCTTTGGCGTATTTGTTGCATACGTCGAGTTGACCTTCAATGGATTGCTCCGTTTGGCTGTTGCTAGAATATCTAGCATATATTGCTGCTGTTTTCATATTATTGTTTTTGTCTCCTTTTTTTGTGGTTATTTCGTCTTGCGACGGGAACGAAAATAAACGGAAACGATAGTGTCTATATCATAGTAGTTTTATAGGTTTGTCAAGGGTGCTTCAAGCATACATTTTACCCTTGACAAACCGCAGTTTTCGTTTACGCTCCCATCGCGAAAGACGATAAAATCGTCAGTTTGCCTTTGGCATTTGACTTATTGTTTGCGGACTCACTTCGCCTATAATTTCACCGTCCGCAACGCAAGTGAAATTGTCGAAAAGTAGTAATTTTCTGTCTTCGACACCTATCCTGCACGCAACGTCGTCGTCCATAATATCGGACTTGAAATACGTCGGTAATCCACGTGAATAGACCAGTTTCTCGCCGGACTTTTCAAGGTATTTCACGATGTATCCGACGGACAAATATACGTCTTGTTTCGTGCATAGCGGTTTGAAGTCGTTTCTACCAAACAAAGACTTAAAGTGCGAGTTTATATAACTAAACTGCATTTTGCGTGTTTTTGTGCTGAAATCTCTTACTTTTTCGAGTGCGCCGATCATACCGTTTTCAGGTATGTAAAATATGCCGTGAAAGTGTAAGCGTTGTTTTGTCGGCGAACGCTCCCAAACGCCTATATACTTCCAACCTTTACGAGATGATAAATGCTTGAAACAGTTGCTTAATTTCTTGCGAAAGGTTTCTTCCGTATGCAAAGCCGAATCGTATGTGAAAGTGCAAAAATAGTTCCAATCTTGCAGGTTCACTTTGCGCATAAGCCTTACTTTTCTGGCTATGGAATTTGTCCTTTTTCGCTCTATATTGACATCCACAAAATCTTGTGCGGATTGAGGGTTTTCAAAATACGGTTCTAATTGATTTTGTATAAATTTTTTGCGCTGCTTTTTTGGTAGTTTCGCGCTCTCTTTGTATGCTTCTTCAAACAACGTTTTGGGGCTTTTGGGTTGTTTCGTTTCGGCTGTTATTTCTTCTACATTTTCCGTATTACCTCCGCTTATGTCTTCAAGCGATTTCGCTTTTCGTTTAGGTCTTGTCGTATGCGGTATTGCGATAAAGTGGCTCCCGTCAGAATAGACTTTACACTCGGGGAACGGCATTATCTTTTTGCGCATTGACGGAAGATTGCTCTTCTAATTGCTGACGGCGTTTAGCCAAAATCCGCATAAGCATTGAAACGTAGAACGCTTTTTGTTCGCTCTCGCTCAGCTTGCAGATATCCGGCTCGCCGACGGTTGTTACTTTGAGTTGGACTTGTTTTCTCTTCAATGGCATTACCTCCTTTTTTAGTATTCTTTGCAAGAGTTGAGAAAAGGAAGTAAAGACGAAGATTTGACTTTCACGGACTTGGTTGCTACATAGGCTTTACCTCTTTTTCTCGGTCTTGCGGTTTTATTCATAACACAGCGGGAATGGCGTTGTACACAGATTAAAACGGTCATCTTTCTAGACTATTCCGCCCAATTTCAATACTCAGCCGTACTTTGCCAAGATTAACCCGTACTCAATCAAGACTTATCCGTACTCGCTACACCTTTACGTGTTGTGAACAATACACATCGTAAACGTGAGCGAATAAACAAACAAGAACATCGCTGTGCGCAAATTGGACAAGATTGAAGTCGTGACTGAACGCTGTTCGAACCCTGTTGTGATATGAACTACCGACAGCGTATCATTGCCGACACGTTTTGCACAAATGGGTGCAAGTTTAGTTTCAATGGTTTTCGTTCGGTTTTGCATGACGGCGCAATGGTTTGAGAATGGCGTTGCAATGCCGTTTGTGTGTTATGAACAAATTTAAGTTAGCACAGAATCGTTTTTGAGCGTGAGTACATAAAATCCAACTTTATGGGAAATTTTTGTTAAAAAAATGAATGTTGAGTGGGAATTTGAATGGGAAAATGCATATTAAAGTATACTCAAGCGGCAATTCCGACGCCGAAAAGACAAAAGCAAAATTCGCCGGTTGATATAAAAAAGAAAAAATCCGCCTATGAAAAAGAGGACAAAAAAATCGCATTGCCGATGTGCGAGAAAAACGGGCCCGATTCGCAAGCGGTTTAGCGCGAACGGCCCGTTCCGCACGGCTGCGATTTTGCCTTTTTAGGCGGTTTGTTTTTATACAAGGCGTATGCTTGTCTCGGCGAGGCGCATCGGAGTTCCCCGCAAAACGGAGCGCAGCGACGTTTTGTGGGGTGAAAGGCTCGCCGACTTGTTCAAAGACAATCATACGCCTAAGTGCCAAATTAATAATTTTTGTTTGAAAAATAGGAAAACTGCAATATGCAAAAGTCTAACATTAATGAAGATTTTATGCGAAATATTTTTTTGTGACACGAATAATGTAGGAATTGGGATCTATAATGCAAGTACAGTGCAAGATAAAGCGATGAATAAAAATGCGAGGCAAAATGATTGCGTTTATAACACTTGTAATAGTAGTACATACACAATATTTAGAAAAACGAATTTTTTAATAAAGAGGTTATACCATGAAAAACAAAAAAACAGATTCTTTATCGTTCAACCGCATGCAGATGCAAAAGACGGGAAGCATTGAAGAGCAGAAAGTGCATTTTTCAAATAGTATTTCTTGCGATCGCAGATTTGATGCGTGACAACAACCAAAGATACAAACTTTCAAAGGAGGAACATATGTTAAGTCCACGTTACACACACGGACCGATTGTTAAAACCGGTCCCACAGCAGGTCAAAACAGAAGCAGAACGAAAAGCGGAACTTGGAGACGTAAAAGAAGTGATGCTGGCACAACTAGATAACTTTATCGTCGTATAATCGATAGCAATCCAAGCAATGGCCATATCGGCCGACAATCAAACTTTAAAACTAAAAACACAAACTAAACTATCAAAAGGAGAATAAAACAATGCTGGGAACAATCATCGGCTTGGCCGCAGCGTATACGGCATTTGCAACCGCTAGTAGAAATCTTTCAAATGCAGCGGACGACGAGATCTTTGAAATACGGGAAGATACATCCAATAAGAGAAGATAAAAGCGAGAACAAAGCATATTGCAAAAACATAAAGTAAGAGGAAATTATTGTTTTGTTACATCAATGGTGTCAAAATCAAAATGTATAATGCAAGTACAACGCAAAACAATACGTTGAACAATTACAAGAGAGGTAACTATATGATCGGTTGGCTTTTGGGCGGAATAGCAATAGGTTTGATTTTTGCAAGTGGCAGAACTGACAGTTACAAGGACGAAAACGATCGTTTGAGGCAGCAAAATGCTGTACTTAAGCAACAAAACGCAGTGCTGCGACTTACAGTTTATAATCATTCAACGCTTTTAAGAGATTACGATTATGTAAATGAAGTAGCAAAAAGATACGGTTATCGAGGATGTATATCATTCTTTTATGCACTTGGAGAAGAGGACGAAAGAATGCTTCACATCGCCAGATTTTTGAACAAAGTAAAACATATCAGAGGTGATGTTGCGCACAACGGTACGGTTTATTTGCTCACGGAAGATTTTATGAAAAAATTGGCAGCATGTAGGGTAATCTGTGATAGATATGCACAACAAACAGTACAGCCTATACGTTATAAACGATGTCTTTCGGGCAGATATTGAAACGCGAGACTAAACCCAAATGAATAAATTTAAAGGAGAAAACAAAATGAAATTGACATTAAAAGAAATCGTGGAACAAGGTAGAATCGACGAATTGGTAGCAAAGGCAGAAAGCGGAGATGCAAATGCGCAAGTAATGGTCGGTGACTTATACTTCTTTCCGTTTAGAGGGATAGAGAATATGGATTGTGATATAGCGCGTCAATGGTATCAAAAGGCGACAGATCAGAATTATCCTCGTGGAATCGAACGTCTTGCGTTCGTGTACGAACTAGGCTACGGCAAAGACGGCAAGATCATTTTGCATTCGGACAAAGAAAAAGCTCGTGAGCTGTATGAAAAAGCGGCGGCGCTTGGAAGTGCATCTGCTAAAGAGCGTCTCGAAAAAATTATGGCACGAGAAGCGCAATCTAACAGTGATGAGAAAGGAGAATAAAAAATGAGCAAAGACGGAATAGGCGAATACGCAAAAAGATTGAGCGAGCGGTACGATGAAAAGTACGGCTTGCCAATGAGTATTTCGTCATTGCAGATTGTGTTTTGCATAAGCTTTCCGTATGCGTCTAAAATCATGAAAAGGTTTGAAGACGCCGGGCTAATCGTGCAAGACGAAAAAGGACAAACGTTTCTTAACGTTCTCAAATAGCAATGGATAAAAATTTTATAAATAATTTGCGGAGGAAAAATGTATTTTAAGAAAAACGCAGAATTTCAAATAGACGGCACGGGGAATTATAAGGTTGAAGAATTGTTGGGAGAAGGTGGACAAGGAGAGGTTTATCTGGTATCTAACGCGTCCGATCGATATGCTTTGAAGATCTACAAGCACGATGTAAGTTCCGACTTTAAGTGGAATTTGAAGAACAATATCGAAAAAGGCAGACCGTCCGTCGAGTTTTTGTGGCCCAAGAAGATGCTCGAATGTCCGGACGGGCGTATCGGATATCTGATGGATTTGAGACCTAAAAATTTTGTGTCGTTCGTGTCGTATTTGACAGGAAAGCACCCGTTCAAGAACAGAGCAACGCTCATTAAGTGGTGTATATCGCTTTGCACGGCGTTCAAAAAATTGCACGAGCAAGGCTTTTCGTATCAAGACATTAACGATGGAAGTTTCTTTATGGATCCAAATACGGGCGCGTTGCTTATATGCGACAACGACAATGTAACCGCCGACAAAAAGAATCTCGGAATATTGGGTAAAATGCGCTATATGGCGCCCGAAGTTGTAATTGGGGAGCAAATGCCTGACGTCCATTCGGATAGGTTTTCGCTTGCGATAATACTGTTTATGGCGTTGTGTCTTGGCAATCCGTTTGAGGGAGAAAGGTTGAAAAACTACGATATTCTTGACGAAAAAGCGGAATACGAGATGTTTGGGAGCAATCCGATATTCGTATATCACAAGCAAGATAAAAGCAACAGACCCATAAGAGGATATCACGCAAGCGTTTTGAAGCGTTGGGCGTATATTCCGATATACGTAAAAGAGGCGTTTCATCGCACGTTCGTTGACGGCTTGGAAGACAGAGAAAACGAACGCACGACTGAACTTGAATGGATAAAGTTGCTCACCAAATATAGAGACGAATTGTTGACGTGCCCGATTTGCGGATACGAGTACATATACGGTTTTGAAGAAAAGAAGAGATATGATGTGTGTCCTTCTTGCGGAAAGCCGACCAAGGACGTATGTGTTTTGTATTTGTCCAAGAACAAAATCTTGTTGGAACCTGAGAAAATGATATACGCGTCGCATCTTGATAAGTACACGTCGGATTATAAAACCGCTGTGGGCAAGGTTGTGGTGAACAAGAACAATCCGTCATTGTGGGGCATAAAACTTGCGCTCGAAAACGACGTTGAAATCAAAGATTACGAAGGTAACGAAAAAGTCGTCGCAAATGACGGCGTGATACCGATAGTAAGAAATCTGAAAATACGATTCAAAGAAAACTTAATAGGAGAAATAAAATGAAAGATAGAACGCTTGGCGAAGGAATAGCAAGACAAGAATTGAACTTATTGTTCGTCATAGACAATTCCGGTTCGATGGCGGGTGAAAAGATCGGCGCGGTGAACAACGCCATAAGAGACGTAATGAGCATAATGCCCGATATACAAGAAGATACTGCCGATGCGGAAATTAAGATATCCGCGCTCAAATTCAGCGATTCGGCGCAGTGGGTTTATTCAGAACCTAAAAGCGTTGCGGATTTCAAATGGAAAGATCTCGGTGTAGAGGGCGGAACAAATCTGTCTGGCGCATACGACGCTTTGTCGGGGTGGCTGTGCAAGAAGAGCAAAGGCGGGCAGATGCCGGATATTGGCGGAATCGCACCAATAATTATTCTTATGACGGACGGAATGCCCACGAGTTACGATTGGGAAGAGCATCTCGGAGAACTGAAAAAGAAAGGTTGGTATAAAGTTGCGCTGAAATATGCGCTCGCAATCGGCATCAATACGGACGAAGCAATGGACGTGCTTTGCAAATTTACGGGTAATCCCGAAACGGTGCTTAAAGTGTATACAGCGGAAGCGTTGCGCAAGGTGATAAAAGTTATTGCCGTTACGGCATCAAAAGTCAAATCCAATTCGACGTCATCAAACGGTGCAGGGGGCGTGATTGCAGACAACAACAAAATGGCGCAAGAGCAAATTGCGGACAAGTTGGAGGAGGTGACTGATATTGAGTGGTAGTGTGATCACGAACAATATTGCAGCGGATAGAATAGCAAAACAACGCTTTAATGTGATAATGATTGTTGATTGTTCAACGAGCATGCGTGGCGCAAGGATGTCGCAAGTGAACGGCGCGCTTCGTGATGTCAAGAAGTATTTGACGGAATTGCAAGACGAAAATGCAAATGTTGACTTTTATCTGACGGTTATTACATATTCCACGGAAGCGTTTTTCTTGAACGGTGATAAGTGTAAACCTATAAAAGAATTTGAATTCAACGATATTCGAGGCGGCGGTTGGAGCAATTTGCACACTGCGTACGACAAACTTGCCAATATTTTGAAGAAAGAATCGCAGGGCGGAATCATGCCGGATTTTGGTGGCGTTGCACCGATAATTTTGCTTATGACGGACGGACATCCGACCAAATTTCCGCTCAAAGACGAGATGACCGCGCTCAAAAATTTGCCGTGGTTTAACGTAGCGTTGAAATACGGAATTGCGATAGAGTTGAACGATAAACGTACAAAAGATTGCCTTGCGGAATTTGTGTCGGGAAATGGTGATGTCATCGAGTGTTACGATGCAAAACTGCTTGAAAGAATTATCAAAATCATCGTTCTAACCGCATCCAAAGTGCGTTCTTCATCGACGAACGTACACTCGGATACGAGTGTTACCGTCAACGATGAGATAAAGCAACAAGTGCAGTACGCGATAAGCGAAGTGGACGATTGGGAGTGGTGATATGGTCAAATATTTTACGAAGACGGCTATCGGATATTCGCATATAAAGCAAAACAAGCCGTGCCAGGATTTTTCCGCGTCATATCATGACGATGAACGCACGATTGTCACGGCGTGCGACGGGCATGGAGGTGCGGTATATATTCGCAGTTCTGAAGGAAGCAAATTTGCGTCAGACGCGGTTATAAACGTATTCAAAAGAGTGGATAAATCTCTGTTTTATCGATTGAGCAGAGAGGATATCGAAAATAAGTTGAGACTTGAAATTCTTTGCGAATGGAACGGACTTGTGGAAAAACACTTGTCGGAAAAACCAATCAAAAAGAAAGAGACGGAAGGACTCAGTGAAGATCAGATTTTTAGGTTGCGAATGGACAAACAAACCGCTTATGGCACGACGTTGCAAGGCGCAATGATCTTTGGCAACAAATTTATTTGTGCGTCCATTGGAGACGGCAGTTGTATGGCATTCAAACGAAAAGATTTGTTTTCCGTATTCACCGAAGACGATGACGAAAACGTGGCAAATGTTACTTCGTCAATGTGTCAAACGGATGCTTTTGATCACCTAAAAGTCAAAATCTTTGATGCGTCGTCTGCCGACGGAGTGTTGGTGTTTACGGACGGTCTTGTCAATCCCTATCGCAATCTCGACAACTTTGCGTCGTCGTTTGTTACTTCCGTCGTGCAAAAAATCGATTGTAACGAGTTTGAATCAATAAGCAAATTTATCGATGAAATGGGGCTTGCGCTTGGTGTAGGAGACGACGTTTCTTTTGGAGTGATATCGGCCAAACGCAAGCGATACGGAGGGAAATAAGAGATGACGTTTGAAGACGCTTTGTACGAGGTGTGCTTTTCGCTAACGGCCAAAGACGCGAGAGAACCGTTTTTTGTTTATTCGCGCATTGCCGATTTGATGGGAAACTCTTACGACGGAAAAAAGAAATTGGAGAAATTCTTCGCCGTCGAAAAGAGGATCGGCATATTGGCGTACGTTACAAGACAAGTAAAAGGCGGTGCGAGAGGCGCAAAGGAAAGATACGAAGAAGTGTCCGATATTATGGATTGCAATTCGTATTGCAAACTCGTCGATTACATGTTCAAAAGCCGAAAAGGCGTCAGAATCGATATCACAAATAATGGATTAGAACACGCAAAAGTCGATGAAAAATCAAAAACCGACGATTCCGAAATCCAAGTTCCGACGAGCATAAAAGTGCGTGAAAGCAAACGACAAAACGCAAAAGTCGATAACGAAGTTGCGTCGAAATGCGAAAGCGTAAAACGTGACAATGCGGAACAAAAAGAAAGCGAAGCGCCAACGAGCGCATCGGTATCCGGCGGAAGTGAAGAATATCAATCGGGAGGAGGAACGTGTCTTCCGATGATATTGGTGGTGCTATTGTTTGTTGCAAGCGTTACGGCTCTCGTGCTCGGCGGAGTGCTGAAAGCGGATTGGAGAATCTACAAATGGATAATATCCGTATCGTCAACCGTGTTGATTGTAATGTTGGTTACGGGTATTTCAAGTTTGTTGGATTTTCCCGTTGTGGATAGCGTAGTCTATTGCGTGCTCGTCATAGCAAACGCAGTGCTTACCGGCATGTTTTTCAACGCCTATTACGTGGTGTGTTATTGGGTATCTTCAACGTTGGTTGTCACAGGAATAGCGATTGCAATCAAAGCGTACGAAGATCTCGAAACGGCGTGTTGTTTGATAGATACAGGTGGTGTTTTGGTAGTAATTGCCACGATTGTCGCGAACGCTTTGGTTATGAATTATTAACGTGACACGAATAGTGTAACGATAGGCTTTACAATTTATTGTGAAGAACGCAAAGGAGGTGATGATGGATGCCGTGGTGGGGCGGTTTTATGATTGCGTTTGCAGTGCTGTTTCTGTTTGGAACGATCGTATGGGCAATTGTATTCAGAAACAAGGTGATAATACTACGCGAAAGCATTAAAAACGCAATGAGTATGGTTAGAATAGCAAAAGCTAAGTATTTGCAAGTATTGCGAAAGGTCGATACGACACAGAGAGGCGCGACCAATGCGCAAGGAGACGCGTATAGAAATGCAAATCACGCAAGCAACGGACGGCTTATCGGCGGAGCAATCGGCGGTATAAACTCAAATTTTGAAGAGGCGGGAATTCTCGTTGTGTCGCTCGCAAACGAGTATCAATCGGCACAAAAGAATTTGAACGAGCTTGTCAATAAATACAATGTTTATATTTCGTCTTTTCCGCGTGTGATATTGTCAAAAGCATTCAAATATAAGAAAGCAAACTATGTGGACGCCGCAAATCTTATGGCAAGCACGAGATTGTCGGGATTTGACGAGAAAGATATATAAGGAGATTATCTGTCGATGAAAGTTGTCGGATATATAGCAGCAATAATAGGGCTCATCGCGCTTGGCTATTGCGCGTGTAGGTTTGGTTGGATTGAAGCGTTGATCGGATTGATAAAATAAGATATCTAAACCGATAAATCGAAAAACGAAGGAGAAAATATGGAAAATTTAGGAGCACTTATTCTTGGAATAGTTGATCTTTTGATTGCACTGGCACTCCTTATTTGGGGCGTCGTTGCCGGGATATGGTATCTCATACTTATAGCGGTCATACTTTTCATTGCGCCGTTCGTGGTGTGGGGAATAGCCGCACGGTTCGGTTAAAAGATTAAAAAACGATTGGTCGTATGGGGTAAAGTATTGCAATATAATCTAAGTTATGCTATAATCTAAGTTATGCTATAATTTATTAAATATATACACAATTTGATATTGGAGAAGTCTTATGGGAAAATCAGCAATGTGTATTCAGATGCTTCAAATATTGAATTCCGGTAGGGTCTATAAGGCGTCCGAACTTGCAGACTTGCTTGAAACTAATCCTCGAAATATCATCGAGTATAAAAAAGAATTGGAAGAGGCTGGATATTACATAATAAGTATCCCGGGCAAATTTGGTGGATATCAATTAGATAAGACATATACAATACCAAGCCTTAGGTTTACATCGGAGGAAAAGAAAACCTTGCGCTTGGCTAATGATTTGCTTAAAAATGATTCCAAAATTTTTGACTCTAGGGTATATCAACTGGCAATGGCAAAGGTGTTTTCATCTGCATCTCAAAACGTGGAAGTGCAAGATACTTTTGTGATCCCTGGTGTGACGTTGTCGATGAGTGAGAATGAGATATTAGATCGATATCAAACAATAGAGTTTTGTATAAAAAATAAAACCGTAATAGAGATAGATTTTTTGTCCGTAGATAACGTTGTTAGAACAAGAAAAGTCGAACCGTATAAATTATTCTTGTATCGCAATGTTTGGTTTGTTATTGGGTATTGTCAGCTAGTTAGAGATTTTAGATACTTCAAACTTACAAGAATCGTTGGCTATCGAAAGACCCAAGAGCGTTTTAGAAAACATTTAGATTACAATGAAAGTGATTATTTAGGGAAGGATGGCTTCAAACAGGGGATTGACTGGACATCGGGTAAATATTCTTCCAACGAATGGATACATGTTAAATTGCTGTTGCATGGTAGACCTGCAATGTATGTAAAGGAGTATATTTATGGGAGAAACCAGGTTGTAACAGCGATAGATAAGGATAATACGATATTAGAGTGTGATATGCACTATAAGTATGAAACAATTAAATTCGCATTAGGACTTGGCACAGATTGTGAAGTCATCGAACCAGAGTGGTTACGGGAAGATGTGAAAAAGATAGCGTGGGAAGTTGCTAATGCAAAATGATATAACAGGAAAAATAATAGATTGTCAAAAATGATAAATAGGAGATAGTCGGATGAGTTTACAAGATGATTTTTCAAATGGTATAGATAAATTGAACAAGATCGCCTATACAATTGTTAATGGAAATGCAAAAGCATGGGCCTCAAAGGCAGAACGAAAGGGCATTATTTCTATTGATGAGAAAATAGATATTGAGAATCTTGTTGGGTTGCGAAATGTAATTGGTCATGGTGGCGCAGGGAGAGTTGTGATAACCCAAACAGATGTTGATTCTATTAATAAATACATACTCATAATGAACAAGACATCTAATAGATTTAGAAACGGTAATGGCATTGATATGCCTTTGGGAACATTTAGAAGTTATATAAAAGAATTTAATCTCGAAGGCAACAGTGGCAGACAGTATTACTTTAAATTTGAGATCGTATATGAGTATCAAAAAAGAGCATATGATGACGGAAGTAGATTTGAAGGTAAGGGCTACACGATTTATGTCATTGATGCACCATATCGAAGTTGGTGTTTGGAACATAATACCGAATATGAATTTCATTATTATCAATTTCCTAGAGGTGCGGAATCTATTTGTTGGAATGCGCTTTTAACTACATTTCAAGATGCAAATGCAGTTATGTTTGTTTGGGCAAAAAGATATATGAAAATTATTGATAACCTACTGTATGAAAAGAAAATGGATCTTAATGGGTATGATTCTAACCCAAAGCGAAAATATCATGTGCCGTCTGGGACTTTTAGAAACAGAACCATGACACTTACACGTGACGTATTTAATAGAATTAAAGTCTCTATAGGGAAAATGCCGCCAGAACAAGGAGGAATCTTAGGCATAAGGAATGAAAGCGATGTCATTGATTATTTCGTTCATGATAAGAGCGCAAGAGTTGGTTATGCAGAATATAGTCCGAATGTAAATTTTCTAAATGATATAATTAACAATGATTGGAATAAGAATGGCATAGATTTTTGCGGTTTTATTCATAGTCATCCGAATTATTCAGAAGAACTTTCAAATGCAGACATAGAATACGCTGTAAGAATAATGAAAGAATTTGACCTTGCATATTTATATATGCCTTTGGTGAATAGCAATGCCGATGGGAAATTTAGAATTCATGGGTATTTTGTTTTTCGAGATGGACATGTCGAGAAAACTGAAGTAATTGTTAAGAAAGAAGAGAAGGGATCGATATTTGTTGATGAAAAAGCTCCTTCCTTAACAGAAACTGAAATAATGAAGTATTTTGAAACATCAAAGTCAAGACCAATAAATGACAAAGTTAATACTCAATATGAGAGAATTAAATCCTGTTTACCATTAGATTATTTGAGTAATAGTGTAGTTATTGGAATTGGGTGTGGTGGGGCAAGAGAGTTTTATATAGATATGGCTCGAATGGGGGTTAAAAACTTTGCTTTAATCGATGGTGATGAAATTGCTATTACAAATATTTCATCCCAAAATGTTTATTTATCCGAGATTGGAAAGAAGAAGGTCGAGATTATTTGCGAAAAAATTAAACAAATAAATTCTGACATTAATATTGACGAATATCCAATAATGCTTGATGACTCTATTGATGATTCTTGGATAGAAAATAACTTGATTAATAAATACCAAGGTAAGAATATGCTTTTATGTGGGTTTACCGATAGTTTTTTTGCGCAAGCAAGAATAACTAATATAGCAATAAAATATAAAATTCCGCTTATAACGGCACAACATCATCAATATGGTGAAACATCAGAGATAGTATATTGGTATCCAGATGTTTCTAGGGCGACACCAAAATCAATTTTACAAGAGCGATATAGAGCATATGAAAATGGCTACAAGAATAATGTGACATCAGATGGTAGTCCTATCTTTAATACAGTAAGACTTAATGCGTTATGTGAAAAAATTGCAATAGGGATGCTTCTTTATAATCAAAATAAGTATAATCCATATTGTGGTTTTCTTCTAAACAAGCCAGAATGTAATTTGATTTTGATTAGACAAAATACTTTGCGGGGCTCTAATTCGATGTTTGTTGATTTGTTCAAGGATAATGATGAAGCACTGTTTGACGATCCGATATGGATTGAAGTTGAAGGAGACACCATTTGTGAAGTGATAAACACAAAAAATATTTTTGATAAAAGATTTTAATGAAAAGATGATTTGTCTTTTAATGGTATTTTGTGGCGTTTTTCTATATTTTGCTTTTCAAAGACAATTTTTGTAAGCGATTATAGTAAAAATAATATGCAATAGGAGGTAAAAATATGCCAACATTGGAATGTGTTTCAAATGCAGAAGTTGAAAATGCAGCATGTGTGACTGATTGCGGTCCGTCAGACTAAATTGGACCAGTAGAGGTATCTGGCGAAATCTCGCCAGATACCTCTTAATATTTGAATAGGATGTGTGTTTATGCTAAATAAACTTGCTATACTGTTGGACAAGATCTCAACAAACATAAAATCGTATAATTGTAAAAAGAGTTATGTATCATTTCTTAGAAAATATTACCTAAAAGATGGTAAGAAATATCAAAAAACAATAATCAATTACAATACTTATGAAGGTACTAATATATCATTAGCAAAAAAACTATTGTCTAGCGGAGAAATTAGTCAAACTGATAGAATTTTCGATATCGGATGCGGAGCAGGTATTTTTTTATCTTTTCTTTGGGTTAATGGGTATAAACACTTGCGCGGTATAGAGATTAACAAAGAATTGTATGATTTGAGCGTCGATAATCTTCGCTCTTTGGGTTGTAACACGAATAAAGTATTTAACCAGGATGCGCTTCAATTCTATGAGTACGATGATTCGGACGTTTTTTATCTGTTTAATCCTTTCTATGATTCAGATACTTATTCTAAATGGTTAGATATTATTCAAGAAAGTTATTTAAGGGTAAAAAGAAAAATCAAGATAGTAATTTTATTCCCAACCATCTCATCTATTTCAGCCATGAATAATTGCGGATGGCTAAAGAAAAAAACTAGAATATATGACGAAAATCAGGTTTGTTCAAGGTGTGTTAATTATCTGATTTACGAAAGTGAGGAATAAATGAAGATACTTTTAATATCAATGGGGGGGACTCCAACGACTTTTGGTAATTGTGAAGGCTCAAATTACAAATATGGAAATCCGTGTTTAGAGTATTTAACATCCTACCTCCGATCAAAATATGATTACTGTATCAAAACATTATTTTTAAATAAGCCAGTTATAAATGAAGACTATTTAAATATGGTTGATACAGATTATAATACTGTCGGAATCTTTGTCGATATTTCATATTTTGAAAAAGCTCTAGAAGTTTTTAAATATGTAAAGCGTTGCAACAAAAACGCTATAACCTTTTCTTTTGGAAGGGTTTCATCAATATGTACAAAAGAATTGCTAACTAGATGTCCGTACATAGATTATGCCGTTCTTGGCGATCCAGAGGAGCCAGTAGGTAAAATTATTGAATCGGTTGTATGTGGTGGAAAGGTTGTAGATGAATCAATAGCAACTCACAATGACTTTGAAAATAAAAAATTGGCTAAGTTTTCAGGAGATATTAATCGTTGGCCGTGTTTTGATTACTATGAGCTTGATTCCATGGAAAAGAACAAAAATAAGATTCATTGCTTATCAACCAAGTGCGATACTTGCACGGGGATGTGTTCATTTTGTTGGTCGAGAAAACAGGTGGTAGAATTTAAAAGTGTAGATAGAATATTCAATGAGATAGAGTATGTTTCTAGAGTTTATGGAATTAAAAATTTCTATTTTATCGATAACAATTTATTTGATTTTAATAGAAATGGTAATAAAGACAGGCTGATGTCTCTATTTTTGAAAGTCAAAGAGTTAAACAGAAATCTTCTTTTTACCGCATTGGTTAATGCGGATTCAATAGTTGAAGCTGACTGTGATTTATATAATCTTATGAAGGAGATCGGCTTTTATTCGTTATTTCTTGGTGTGGACACAGGTAATAATCAAGATATAAATTTGTACAATAAAAGAGCCTCCTTATCGGACAATATTACCGCGCTGAAGATTCTAAATAAAGTCGGAATTTGGGCGCGATATGGTTTTATTTTTTTTAATCCATTTTCTTCTGTAGAAACTGTAAGGGATAATTATAGTTTTTTATGCAAAGTGAAGTCGGCAAATATCTATCATTACGGTGCACTTCGTATGATAATTTTTGAAAAAACGAAATTAAAAGATATCGTGCAAAATAGTGGTTTACTAGGAGATGATTATTATGGAATCGATATGTACAACTATCATTTTCAAAGCGATTATTGCAGTGAATGTTGTGAATTCATCTCGAAAGAATTGATCTCGTTGCTTGAAAATTCCGTGCCGGTACAATATTTGCGCTTGAAAAAAAACTATGAAATGGCAAAGGCAATCGATAAATCGGTTATTAAATATCAAGATTGCATTGAAGCGATAGAATCGCGAGAATTTGAGTTGATTAAGAATTATTTCTACCACATTTATGTTGAACAAGACATTGATTATTGTAGACAGAATATGCATTCATTTATAGACGAGATAAAAAACAATGCGATAGATAATCAAAAACTTTCTATTGAATTCGAAAAAATATGGTTGTTGTCCAACATTCAAAAGGAGACATTGAAATGATATATAGAGTTAACAATAAAGTTTTGTTCGTTCAAGGAGCGAAAAATGGTGCTATTTATAATTTTAACACAGGGAAAGTATATTCGGTTAATGATTCTGGATGTGATATTATAAAGGACTATGTCATTGGCAAAACAAAGGTGGACGAAGATAGTTATTTAAAGCTATTAGACGAAAATCAACTCATTAGCCGTTCATTTACGCCGTGCAAGTATTTAACTTCAAATAGATTTGATGTTAAATTAGAGATGGCATGGATAGAAATTACGCAAAAATGCAATCTTAAATGTGTCCATTGTTACGAGGGTAATGAACACATGGGATTCAAAAACGTCCTTTCGATTGCCGAGTGGAAATGCGTTATTGATCAATTAGCGGCTGAAAAAATCAATCGTTTAATTGTTATCGGCGGCGAGCCATGTTGCAATAGAGATACGAATGAGATACTTTCATACGCTGCACAATATCCAATAGATATTACTTTATTCACTAATGCAACATTAATAGATGAGCAGCTATTTAAAACTATAGTTGATAAGAATATAAGAGTAAAAATCTCTATTTATGGTCCTAATGCGGACATTCACGATAAAGTGACCACGGTAAAAGGGAGTTTCGATAAGCTTGTTGCAACGGTCCAAAGACTTAAAGATAAAAGTGTCGATGTTACTTCTTCGATTGTTGTAATGAAAGAAAACGAAGAATACATCGATCAAACTGTTGAATTTGTAAAATCGATAGGGATGAATTTCAAAAAATATGATGTGATTAGAAATGTTTATGGTGGAACGCAAAGCGAGCATACACCTGTATCTAAAAAAGCGTTAGACGTTGCTTATTTTAAAAAGCCCAATTTTTGGACAAGCGAGGAACAATTTGAAAGGAATTTTGCCTTAAATACTTGCTGGTATGGGAAAATTGCGGTGATGGAAAACGGAGATGTGATACCATGCGAATTTGAAAGGAACTATAAATATGGAAACATAAGAAATAATACTATAAGAGAAATACTCGAGAAAGATGAAACTATCAGCAAGTGGTGGTTAAATTTCGATAAAATTGATGTGTGTCGGGACTGTGAATACCGATATGCTTGTAGAGACTGTAGAGCTCTTGGAATATCGGTCTGCGGTTCAATGACGTCTAAGAATCCTAGATGTCTTTATAATCCTTATTCTGGAGAATGGAATGGAAATGAAGAAAAAAATAATTCTAAATAATGGATGTCAGATTCCGGTGATCGGAATGGGAACGGTTAAGGTCAATAACTTATCAGAGATAATCAACGCAGGAATTGAAATTGGATACGAACTTATAGATACAGCAATCAATTATGGGAATGAAAAAGAAATCGGAGATATTATAAAAGAATATCGAACGAAGGTTTTTCTTGTTTCTAAGATACAGATTTTTTCTGAAGGCTATGAGAACACAATCCTATCGGTGCAAGAGTCATTGGAAAGACTCAACACATCATATATTGATTTGATGTTGATACATCAACCATATGGGGACATCTATGGCGAATGGAGAGCATTAGAGACTTTGTATCGAGAAGGGAAAGTGAGAGCTATTGGAGTTTCTAACTTTAACTCCGCTAGGCTAATGGATTTGTGCCTTCATTGCAAAATTAAACCATCTGTAAATCAAGTCGAACTACACCCGTATTTTCAACAAAAAGAGCTAGTTAAGTTTTGCAAGGAAGAAAACATTGTGGTTCAAGCTTGGAGTCCATTGGGACAGGGGAAAATTGATTTTTCAAAGGATAAAATTTTGACAGGGATTGCGAACAACCATGATAAAACGATTCAGGAAGTCATACTTAGATGGGACTTACAGAATGGGATCATTCCATTACCTAGAACTGGATCTGTTGACCACTTGCGATCCAATTATGATATTTTTGATTTTCAATTGTCCAATGAGGAAATGCAATTGATTTCAGACCTTGATAAAAATCATACATTTTACCAAGATCACAATAGCAATGAAATTACAAAGCTATTATCGGTTCTAGTTTGCAGTGCATCCGAAAGGAAGAAACTAAATGTTGATGAGACTTATTTGGAATTCGTCTTAGGAAAAAGTTATAGAAAATAAGTGTTTCATGAAATGATGAATATAATGTAAAGGAATATTGACAATGGCATATGATAAAAAAGAGGAGAATGAAATGTGCTTAAGTTCTGCTTTCAAAGAGGCTTGTGAAAAAATATATAGAAATTGTAATACAGCAAAAGGGGAATTTTTACCAAAACCCGTTCGAGATGAGTATGTCGCTACAATTGAAGTACGTAATGGTAATTGTTCTTTTGTTGATAATTTTGTATGTTGCCAAGAAAAACCACGTTCGGCAAAAGAAACTGAAAGAATAAAAGAATTAGGATTAGAGACTATTTGTTTGGTTTTAGAGTCGCCTCACGAGAAAGAATATAATTCTAATGGAAAGCCAATAGGTCCTGCATTATCTACAACGGGTAAAAACATTGTGAACATTTGGAAGAAATCCTATGTGATGCAATAAAAAATAGCTTTATTTCTATTCCGGACGGAGATTATTCATTGTTGCTTATCGAGGCGGTGTCTTATCAGTGCAGTAATGCTCAAAGTATAAAAATAAAAGCAAATAAAGATGATAGAGATAAGGTTTTTACAGCGGTGTGGGGGAATGGTGGCAAAGAAAATTTTTTAGAGCGAATCCGTAATGCTAGCCCGATATTAATTATCAATTCTTGTACGGGCGGAATAAAAAATGTTGACGATGTGGATTTCTTGAACGGCAAAATTAAGGAAGCGTTAGTTCTGGCTGGGTATGACGAAAAAACAGTTAGTAGCCCACATCCGTCTTCAAGTTGGTTTTGGAGAAAAGGAGTAAAATAATATATTATAGAGATGTAAAGAATTATGAGCGTTGAAAAATCAGCATTTAATCTACATAGTTCAAAAAAAGGTTATCCATAAATCGCGGTATATCTTTGTCGCATTTTGATAAAGTATTCAAACACGGTGGATTGCGCTCGCTCAAGAATTGCAGCGATTTCGGGATAACTCAATCCGTTTTGCCTGCATTCAAGCGCAATTCGCATATTCTCCGTCAGATTTAGGCTGTCAACGATTGAATCGTAGGCGGTATAGTCTTTGGCAACATCTTCTTCAATCTCGCAAGACGGTTCGTTGACGGGCGTTAAGGCATCAAGGCTCACAAAGCGGTAATAATCGCTTGTTTTGCGGGTTATTAGTTTTGACATCGCTCTTATGCACGCAATCTTGACTGTTATCGCCTTGCCTTTTTTATCGCATGTCAAAACGTCGTTTAATCGCTTCCCATAATGATTACAAAGGAATAGTGCGCATTCTTGCACCAAATCATAACTGTCGCTAAAAGTGTGGTTAATATCGTTTTTACGCTTTATATCAACGCATAGGTCGGCATACATCTTTTGCATTCTGCTTCCCATATATCCTATGAGAAAGCGTGTTTCGTACATAGCCAACTGTTCTGCCATTGCAAGAACGTTGTTTTGAGAGATTGTTTCTTTGAAAACGTCATAATTATCAATATTTTTTTTCATTTTCAATACGCTCCGAGTTTTATTTGCCTTTCGGCAACAAGACGGCGCAGCACCGAGAAAACTAAAAAACATATCACTTTAAACTGCAAGATGCCTATGTCAACGACCAGCATAAATTATTGCGCTTACAATAAAAGAGCCTATATCGAACAAGCAATAATTTTGCCGTTGATATAGGCTTTTCTCTGTGCCAAACCGCCACGCCGAAAGGCAATGTAAAACTCGGAGTGCAAGCACAATTAAATGATTATTCAACTTGTGTTACGGGCTTTCCACCAAAAAAGGAACAGCGAAGGCTGTTCCTTTTTTTATTCCGAAGCGGGGATTTTGCACGATTTCATCGTGCCGTTGCTTTGCAAGGCAGGATGCGGGAGGAAAGGCGTGTTTTTTAGGACGGTTTTGTTGCGGGAAATCCTAATTATAATTAAATATATTGTTTTGTAATCTTTACGCTCGCAAACGCCGCGCGCAGTGTGGTATAATCTCAAAGTATGTTTAAGTTGCTTCGTCTGTTAAAGCCCGACGCGGGCAGAATAGTGCTTGTCGTATTTCTGACGCTGATAACCTCGGCGGCAAGTCTTGCGCTGCCGTATCTTATGAGTTATATCGTGGAATACGGTATCGGCGGGCAGAATATGACGGTTACGCTTGTGTGTTCCGGGATAATGCTCGGCGTGTCGATAATGGGGCTTGTCGTGGGCATTTTGTCCTACAAAATCTCGGCGGGCGTCGTCAGCAGATATTCAAAAACCTTGCGCGAAGTAATTTTCAAAAAGGTAAACACTCTCAATCCCGACCAGCTCAATCACTGGGGCACGGGCGCGCTCATCACGAGAAGCACAAACGATATCTGGCTTCTGGAAGAGTGCGCGAGCATGCTTATGCAAGGCGTCATCAGTATTCCCATTCTGGTGCTTGGCGGAAGCGCGCTGGCGTTTCTTGCCGATCCGTGGCTTGCGCTTATCATGTTCACGTTCGTGCCGGTCGTCGTGACGGTGCTGTATTTCGTCGTGCGTCGCATTATGCCGCTGTGGGAAAAGAGCGACGAATACATCGACAAACAGAACAGCATTATCCGCGAAAGGTTGACGGGTATCCGCGTTATCCGCGCGTTCAACAGGGAAGACCGCGAGTGCGACCGCGCCAACGAAGCCACGCTCGTCATGGCGAAAAACATCATAAAAGCCAACGTCAATATGGGGCTTCTTACGCCGGTTATAATGCTGGGGCTTAATCTTGTCACGATTCTTATCCTGTACGTCGGCGCAAAGCTTATGCAGGGCGGAAAGTCGGCGGTTACGGGGGCGGATATTATCGCGATCGTGCAGTACGTCGCGCTTGTCATGAACGGCATTATGATGTTTGCGATGATGCTTGCGTTTTTGCCGAAAGTCGCCGTAAACAGCAGACGTATCAACGAGATTCTGGAAACGGAAGTTCAAAAAGAACCCGACGACGAAAACCTGCCCGCTTTTTCGGGCGCGCTTAAATTTTCGCACGTCGATTTCAGATACGAAGGGGCGTCGGAGAACGCGTTGAGCGACGTGTCTTTCGATATCGCGCCCGGCGAAAAGGTTGCGTTCATCGGCGGTACGGGCAGCGGAAAAAGCAGCATTGTCAAACTGATTATGAAGTTTTTTAACCCGACTTCGGGCGAAATATCCTACGACGGAAAATCAGTGTCGGAAATCAGCGGAAAACGCGTCAGAAACAACGTGACGTGCGTGCTTCAAAACGCCACGATATTTTCTGGCACGATCGGCAGCAACGTCAGAATGTCGGCGGCGGACACTTCCGACGAGCAGGTGTACGACGCGCTTAAAATCGCGGAACTTAAAGGATTTGTCGAAAACCTCGAAACGGGGCTCGACTACGAAATACTAAGCGGCGGCAGTAATTTGTCGGGCGGACAAAAACAACGTCTGTCGATTGCGCGCGCAATGCTTAAAAATGGTTCGATTTATCTTTTCGACGACAGTTTTTCCGCGCTTGACTTCCTGACCGAAGCGCACGTCAAGGAAAACCTCGATAAAACCCTTTCGGGAAAAACGAAAATCGTAATGACGCAACGCGCGTCGACGGCGGCGTCGGCGGACAAAATATTCGTCCTGGACGAAGGGCGCATCGTCGGGCGCGGAACGCACAAAGACCTGCTTTCGTCGTGCAGACAATATCGCGAAATTTACGAGTCGCAGACGGGACAAAAGGTCGAAGGAGGCGCAGTATGAAACGGTTTCGAAGCGGCGACAAAATGGCGAAAAACGAAACGAAAAGCATAATTCTGCGCCTTGTCCGAGAAATCGGCAGAATCAAATGGGGCATGGTGTTGGTGTGCGTATTAAGCGCGCTTACGATGGCGGCAAACATCGCCGCGCCCAAGTTCTTGTCGGACGCTCTGGACATCCTGAATGCATTTAACGGGACGGGCGATCTTGTCGGACAAATCAAAAACACGCTTATACTTCTTATCGTCATATATACGGCGTATTCGCTGCTGAGTTACGTCGAAATGCTGGCGTCGAACAAGATTGTCAGCATGCACTTTACGGCGGGACTTCGCATGGATATGTCCACGAAAATCAAGTACCTGCCCGTGTCTTACGTCGACAGGACGGAAGCGGGACAACTTCTTGACAGAATGACGGGCGACGTGTCGCAAATGGGCAACAGTATACATAGTATTGTCGAAACGCTTTTAATGGGCATTTTGCAACTTCTGACGATTATCGTTATGATTTTCACGATAAACTGGGTGTTTGCGCTGATTGTTATCGCGTTTGTGCCTGCTTCGGTCGTCGTGTCGTACGTCATCGCAAAGAAGAGCGAACCTTATTTCGATAAGATGTTCAAATCGTCCGGCGAGATTTATCAGGTTGTCGAAGAAACGTATTCCGGGTATCAGACGATAAAAAGCTACAACGTGGAAAACCGCCAGGAAGAAAAGCATGCGCGCGTCAACGACGAAATGTGCAAGGCGGAAGAAAGGGCGACGTTCCTGTCGTCGATAATCACGCCCGTCGTGTCGCTCACGAACAATATCGCCTACGTCGCGATATGTTTAATCGGCGCGTATTTCGCAATCGAAGGTATGAAAATCGGCGGCGACGTAGTCAGCGTCGCGGACATTATCGCCGTCGTCATTTACGCAAAAATGTTTTCGTCCCCGCTTGAAAGAATCGCCGGCGCGATAAGCAGTATGCAAAGGGTTGCATCGGCGTCGAAAAGGGTGTACGAGGTGCTTGACGAACCCGAAATGGACGTAAGGGACGGCGAGATGCCCGAAAACGTCCAAGGCGTCGTCGACTTTAACCACGTCGCGTTTTCTTATAATCCCGAAAACCCGCTTATCAAAGACATGAATATCCACGTCGAAAAAGGGCAAAAGGTGGCGATCGTCGGGCCTACGGGCGCGGGCAAAACCACAATCGTCAATCTTCTTATGCGATTTTACGATCCGAACTCCGGCGAAATAATAATCGACGGCACGGACACTGGCAAAGTCTCGCGCGAAAGCGTAAGGGGCTGTTTCTCGATGGTGTTGCAGGACACCTGGCTTTTCGGCGGCACGATTTACGACAATATCGCTTATGGCAAAGACAACGTTTCGCGCGAAGAAGTTATCGCCGCCGCAAAATCCGCGCACGCCGACGGCTTTATAAGGATGTTGCCCGACGGCTACGACACCGTCGTCAACGAATCGCTCACAAACCTTTCGGGCGGACAAAAGCAGTTGCTGACGATCGCAAGGGCGTTTTTGTCGGACAGACCTTTGCTGATTCTGGACGAAGCGACAAGCTCGGTCGATACCCGCACGGAACTTCTGATACAGGGCGCAATGGACAAACTCATGCGTAAGAAAACCAGTTTCGTCATCGCCCACAGGCTTTCGACAATCGTCAACGCCGATGTGATTCTTGTCATCAAAAACGGCGACGTCGTGGAATCGGGCACTCACGAAGAACTGCTTAAAAAGAACGGCTTCTATGCCGAAATCTACAACGCCCAGTACAATTTCTCGTAAATCAACCGGACAAGCAATTTTTACGGTGACGGAAATTTAATTCAAAAAGCAGACAAAACGGCAATTCCGAAACGGCGGGATTGCCGTTTTTCGTTGTCGGTTTTTAATGGTTTCGGGCAAAAAATGTAAACGAAAGTTGTTGTTATTTTCACAAAGTAATGTTATTATAGTAATGTATAAGGGTCAGTGTTCCCTTTTTCAGGAGGAAAATATGAAGGCGAAGAAGAAACTTATCGGCATTCTGCTTGTAATAGTGGTGGTTGTTTTGAGCCTTGGCGTGCTTACCGCATGCGGCGAAACCCCGGGCGAAACGTCGAAGAATAAAAAGGCTGTCGTCATTTGTACGGCGTTGCTTTCGGGCGGTCTGTACGACACGAAGACGAACGAGGCAATCTGGGATCCCGTTGCCGAGGGCGTTTATTTCCAGCAGGTGTTCCCCGGCGGGGATATGATGGGACTTGTCATGGCGGTGCTTACCGACAAGACGACGTACGACTTAATCGGCGGCATTATGAAGTACAAGGACGAATCCGTCAAAAACTTATTATGGCAAATCACGCTTGACGAGCAGGGCAAAAGCAACAATCCGAATCTGCGCCCCGCAAACGTTCGCCCCACAACCGCGGACGGCACGTTCAAGTCAACGCTGTATAACGATTCCGGCGAAGTCATCGACGGATACGGCGCATACACGGCAGGCGAAAAAATTCAATACGGCGCAATCGCCGCGTATCGTCAGCAATGTCTGGACCTGAAAGCCAGATACGAAAAGCAGGGCTGGGACGTCGTCGTTTTCAACTACGACTGGCGCATCGACAACAGGATCAATTCCGAACTTCTTGAACAATTCATTCAGACCAACGGCTGGGAAGAAGTAATTCTCACGTCGCACAGTATGGGCGGCCCCGTCGTTGCGGGATATATCGCAAGACTTCAAAACAAGTGGTTGGATGCGGAAGCGAAAAACCCCGGACAAACCGACGTCAAAAAACCGAACCAGATCATTCGCTCGTATCGCGCGTTCTCGCCTGCAACGGCGGGCTCTCTTGACGCGATTTATTATATGGACGATCCCGTGGGCGCGATTGCCGACGTTGTAAACGGAACGGTCGGCGACACCCTCGGCGGCGTTGTTCTGGGCGTCGACGCGATTTCGGAAGGCATAAAGAAACTTGCAGGGCCGCTTGCACAGAACCTTACTTCCGTAATGCAACTTCTGCCGTTCCAGACCTTTGCGGATTCCGATTACTACGGCGAGAACGAAAGCCCCGTTTACGTTGACGGCGTACCCGTGACGAATATGTACGAATGGTACTGCTCGCGTCCCTGGGCGCACACCAGCGACTGGAAACCGGGCGTCGACGGCATTTACGACAAACTTAAACCCGGCATGAAAAACCTGCCGGCATACTGGGATTCCTTCTACGTCAAAGAAAGCGTGAACGACAAAGAAGCCAACGTTTACGCGCCCGAACTCGTGAACACGACTTATTGCCTGGGCGTCGGATACAACACCAAAAAGAGCGTGCAGATCGTGACGAAAGACACCGACACCGTTAAGGTCAACAAGGTTACTTACGAAATGTGGGACACCAGAAACCATAAGTACGACACGCCGCTTACCAGCATCGAATATTATTCCTACGACCACAAAGCAATACTCTTTGGCGACGGCGACGGAACGATGCCCACCAACGCCTGCCTCGGCGGACTTAACTACAATGGCGACAAGACGATAAGCAACACGAAAGGCCGCGCGATTTATCCCTTGCCGGAAGCGCGCCAGACCACGACGATTTGCTACTATAACACGAACCACGGTACCGTCGGCGGATACTGGGACGTCCTGAAATGGGACTTCTACGAGATGATGGATAAGATTATCGTCGAAGACGAGATAAATCCTTTCTTTTAAGCCTTGATTATCAACGAAAGCACGCGCTCGCCGCGTGCTTTTTTGTTGCTCTTTTTCAAAAACCGAATTTTCTTACAAGTGTATAAAACTTAGGTAAATATTAAGTAATAATTATATACTTGCAATAAAGACTATATTTATGTATAATAAGAAACGTAATGAAAAAGAAGGAAGCAAAAAAACTCAATAAAATCGACGTGCAGGCAGTGCATAAGAAGCGCGCCCTTATCACGGAAAAAATAAGGGAATCTTTCGTATCGACCTTGCCGATAATCATCATAGTTGCGATAATGTGTCTGTCGATACAACCTGTGCCGACGGGCTTATTGTTGTCGTTCCTTATCGGCGCGTTGCTGATAATCGTGGGAATGGGGCTGTTCACGCTTGGTGCGGACACGTCCATGACGCCGATCGGCAGCCGCATCGGCACGACTCTTACGAAGTCGAAAAACCTGCCGCTTATTTTGTTTGTGAGTTTTATTCTGGGCGTTGCGATAACGATTGCGGAGCCCGACCTTCAAGTTCTTGCGGAAACCGTGCCGCACATCGACGGCAAAGTCCTGCTGATTACGGTGGGCGTCGGCGTAGGGTTGTTCCTTGCGGTGTGCATGCTCAGGACGATTCTGGGCATAAGGCTCAAATGGCTTATCCTTGCGTTTTACATAATCATATTCGTGCTTGCGGCGTTTGCCGACAAAAACTTTTTGTCGATTGCTTTCGACTCGGGCGGGGTAACGACAGGTCCGATGACGGTGCCGTTTATCCTTGCGCTCGGCATAGGCGTCGCGAATATCCGAAGCGATAAAAAGGCGGAAGCGGACAGTTTCGGTCTTGTCGCGTTATGTTCGATAGGTCCGGTGCTTGCGGTGCTGATTTTGGGGTTCTTTTACAAGGGACAGGGCGTTGCGGACGTGAACCTTCCGTTCATCCCGGAAACGACGACCGAAATGGGACTGGAATACCTGAAAGCGTTCCCCGCATATATGAAAGAAATGGCGATTGCACTGTCGCCGATTATCGTACTGTTTTTGATTTTCCAGGTGGCTGCTTTCAAGATGAGCAAAAAGAGTTTTTTGAAAACGCTCATCGGTATTCTTTACACATACGTGGGTTTAGTGTTGTTTTTGACGGGTGTAAACGTCGGTTTCTCGCCGCTGGGGTTATATCTCGGTCAGCAACTGTACAGCGGCTGGACGCAATATATTCTCATTCCCGTGGCAATGCTTATGGGCTGGTTCATTATTTCCGCCGAGCCCGCGGTATTCGTCCTTGAAAAGCAAATCGAAGACGTGAGTTCGGGCGCAATCCCCGGGAAAGCGATTAAGCTGAGTCTGTCGATTGCAATCGCGCTGGCGATGGGGCTTTCGATGATCCGCGTCCTTACGGGGATATCGATACTCTGGTTTATCGTGCCGGGTTATCTCGTCGCGCTTATACTGATGTTTTTCGTCCCCGACATATTCACGGCAATCGCGTTCGACTCGGGCGGGGTTGCGTCGGGACCGATGACTGCGACGTTCATGTTGCAATTTTTCATCGGCGTATGTTCGGCGCGCGGCGGCAATATATTAAGCGACGCTTTCGGTGCGGTCGCACTCGTTGCGATGATGCCGCTTATTTCCATTCAGATCACCGGTCTTGTTTACAAGAAGAAGAAACAACGCGCGGAACGCGTACCCGAAGTCGTTTACGGCGACGACGATATTATCGAACTGTGGGGGAACTGATATGTACTTTGTAATCTCGGTAATCAATCCCAACGGATTGTCGATTCTGAATAACATTTGTCAACGGCTGGAAATCCCCGTGATTCTGTCGCTTATCGGCCACGGCACCGCGTCGCAGAAGATACGCGATTTGTGGGGGATCGAGTCCACCGATAAAAGAATCCTTTTTGCGGTCGCGGACGAAAACAAAACGAAGTCGCTCATCACGGAAGAACGACGCCGTCTTTACATCGACGCACCCGGCAACGGCATTGTGATTTCCGTCCCGATTAAAAGCGTCGGCGGCGGCAGCACCCTCAATTTTTTGAACGGAGGAAACAAGGATATGAAAGCACCCGATATAAATTTTGAATACGAACTCATTCTCGCGATTGCAAACGAAGGGCATACCGACGCCGTTATGGACGCCGCAAGGGCTGCGGGCGCGGGCGGCGGCACCGTTATCCACGCAAAGGGTACGGGCGGCATGGGCACCGAGAAATTCTTCAACGTGTCGATTGCAAGCGAAAAAGAAATCATTATCATCGTTGCGAAAAAGGAAAAGAAAGCGGACATTATGCGCTCCATCGTAACGACGGCGGGCGCGGGCACCGACGCAGGCGCGATAGTTTTCTCTCTTCCCGTTTCCGATGTCGAAGGGTTCAGACGGGACGACGATAACGCCGAAATTCCAAAAGCCGAACAAAAAACAGAACAAGCAGAATAAGTTGAGGCCCTCCTATTTTTCGGGAGGGCTTGATTATTTTCTTATTCGGTGGTAAAATATAGACATAATTTACGGTAGGTGGGATATGTTGGACTTCGAAAAACACAAACAGGCAGGGGAAAAGTATTTATCCTGCGACGTTGAAAAGAACTTATGCTTCCCGATGCATTGCAACGAAACGTACGAGTTTTTATACTGCAACGACGGGCTTGCAAACGTTACCGTGCTGGACAGAATTTATCGTCTTCGCGCGGGGAAGTGTATGGTAATTCCGCCAAAGTTCGCGCACGCTTACGAAACGCCCGATTACAGCAACGTCTTCATCTGCAAGTTTTCAAAGGATTGGGTTCCCGACTTTTACGAAAAACACGACGGCTACGTCGCGACTTTCCTGGTTTTCTCGGTAGATTTTGCGGAATCGCTGACAAGGAAAATGCCCCTTGTTACTAACACGTTCAAGCGAAAAGCCGTTTTGTATCATATTCTTGCGGAGTTCGAGGCGCATACGGCATTTATCCCAGTCGACAAAAAGAAGGTGGACGTCCTGAACGCAATCGCGAAATACGTTTCGCACGACTTCACGAAAGAAATAAGCCTGAAAGACCTGTCCGACAAAATGGGATATTCTTACAATTATCTTTCGGCTGTTTTCAACGAATATTTCGGCGCGAATTTCTCCGACGTCGTGAATATTTACCGCATAAATTACGCAACCGATCTGTTGTATTCGACCACGCTTTCCGTCGCGGAAATCTCAAAAAAAGCGGGTTACGACAGCGTGCGTAGTTTCAACCGCAACTTCCAGAAATACAAAGGAAAGTCGCCGCGCGACGCCCGCGAGTTCGTGAAAGAAGGCATTATCGTCGACGTCTGACGGTTTTTTGCGGTTTTTACTGTATATTTTTGGTCGTTTGTATAGTAAAAAAAATAAAGACGTCGTTTGTTTGAAAAGAGCGTCGTTTTTATGATATGATAATCATATAAATATAAAAAATAAAGAGGAGAACATTATGGCAAATTTTTCAAAATTGATTGAAAAAAAGGCAGACGCCGCGCAATATATGGTTGACGAAATCACCCATATCTGCAAGGATATGCCCAAACGTACTCCCGGCGAAGAAGGCGAAAGAATCGCTTGCGAGTATATGGCTGACGTCCTTAAAAAAGACTGCGGATGCGAACGCTCCGACGTTGAATCGTTTAAGGAAAACCCCGGCAGCTTTTTCGGCTGGATTTATATCACGATCACCTGCGTTCTTGCGGGGCTTATCGCATACTTCTTCCTGCCGATATTAGGTTTTGCGCTTATCGTTTTCGGTTTCTACGTAATGATAATGCAATTCGGTCTTTACAAAAAGACTTTCGACTTCCTGTTCCCCGAAAAGACGGGCACGAACGTTACCGCAATCAAGAAATGCACGGGAGAAGTCAAAGGTCGCGTATTTTTCAACGGTCACCCCGACGCAGCATGGAACTGGCCCGTCAACAATAAGTTCGGCGGCAAAGTTTACGAAGCGAACATCGTTATCGTTGTCCTTGGCGCGTTGTTCCTTATGGGATGCAGCCTTGCGACGGCTATACTCACCGGTTTCAAACCCATGATTCTTAAACCCGAAAACGGCGTTCTGTTCTGGCTTGGCATCGCGAACCTTGCATTCGTACCTTTCTATTTCGGTATGTACCGCATGTGGGATCCGAACACGACGGTTGACGGCGCAAACGACAACCTTACGGCTTGCCTTATGGGCATCGCGATCCTTAAAGCGATGAAAGACGAAGGTATCGAACTTGAACACACCGAAGTCGGCGTTATCCTTTCGGGTTCCGAAGAAGCGGGGCTCCGCGGAGCGAAAGCGTGGTGCGAACAACACAAAGGCGAATTCGACGACGTTCCCACCTGGATTTATTCTTTCGACACCATTCACGATCCGAAATTCCTGGGCGTAAATTACCGCGACCTTAACGCAACCGTCAAAGCCGACAAGGAAGTTTCCGACAGCTTTATGGAAGCGGCAAAAGAACTGGGCATTCACTGCAACAAAACTCTTGTTCCTCCCTTCGGCGGAGCAACCGACAGCGCAGCGTTTGCACAGGCAGGTTTCAGGGCAACCGGTATCACCGCTCTGAACCACGTTCTGGAAGATTATTACCACACGCTTAAAGACAGTTACGACAACCTTAACAAAGATTGTCTTGCGGATTGCTATGCAATTTCTGTCCGCGCGCTTGAAAACTTTGACAAAAAGATTTCAAACAAATAAGTAAAACAAACACGATAATGAAGGATAGCGAGTTTTCGCTATCCTTTTTCGTTGAAAAAATCGGAAAAGGCGGCGGATATTTTTTTCAATTCTTGACAACAACGTATATTTAATGTAATAATAAAATTAATTTAACGCAACGTGGAAAGTATGGAAGAAATCAAAAACACCGACTGCAATCTCATAACGGGACTCACGTCCGAAGAAGTCGAAGCGCGCGTCAAGAGCGGGCTCGTCAACGGATTGCAAACAATAAAAACCAAAAGCGTACTCAGAATACTTATCGACAACACCTTCACGTTTTTCAACTTCGTGTTTTTCGTGATGGCGATTATCGTCGCGGCGTTTTCGGGATTCGACGAGGACGGCATGGGCAATTACGGTTTCGTGATACTGTGCGTCTGCAATACGCTTATCGGTATCGTGCAGGAACTTCGCGCAAAGCACACGATGGATAAACTGTCGCTTATTTCCGCCCCGAAAGTCAGGGTTATCCGCGACGGGGAAGAAAAGGAAATCGCCGTGAAAAACGTCGTTATGGACGACGTTACGATATTGCAGGCGGGACACCAGATTTGCGCGGATTCGGTCGTTGTCGAGGGCAGTATCGAGGTCAACGAAAGCCTTATCACCGGTGAACCCGACGCAATCGTGAAAAACGCAGGCGACAGCCTTATGTCGGGAAGTTACGTCGTATCGGGACGCGCAAAAGCAAAAGTCATGCACGTCGGCATGGATAACTTCGCAATGAAAATATCCGCCGGCGCGAAATATTTCAAAAAACCCGTTTCGGTCATCAAAAATTCGTTAAATAAAATCGTAAAAACGATGTCGGTGGTCATTGTGCCGCTGGGCATCGCTTTGTTTTCGGTCAAATATTACATTCAGGGCAACGATATGAACAGTACGGTGCTGACGACAATCGGCTCGTTGGTCGGCATGATTCCGAGCGGTCTTGTCGCGCTTACGTCGGTCGTGTTCTGTCTGAGCGTCATAAGGCTTGCGGGACACCACACCCTTGCACAGGATATGTACTGCGTCGAAACGCTTGCAAGGGTTGACGTGCTGTGTCTTGATAAAACGGGCACGATTACCGAAGGCAGTATGGAAATCCACGGTATAAAAACCGTCGATTTGTCGGAAGACGAGTTCTGCCGCCACCTTAAAAACCTGTCGGACGCCGTTAAGGACGAAAACGCAACGGCGGCGGCGGTCAAAAATTACGTCGAAAAGTACGAGGCGGCGGGCGAAGTCAGTGTTGTCGTGCCGTTTTCGTCGGACAGAAAGTGGAGCGGCGCGGTTATCGACGGCAGAAGTTACGTTCTGGGCGCGCCCGAATTCGTTTTCCCCAATACCGCGGAAGAAATAAAAGCAATCACGCGCGAAAAGGCGGAAGAAGGGCTCAGGGTGCTTGTCCTTGCGTCATCGGACGTCGAAATTATCGGGCACAGCCTTCCCGACGGACTGAAAGCGGAAGGGTTTATATTCATCGCCGATAAAATAAGAAAGGAAGCCCCCGATACGCTGCAATATTTCAGGGATCAGGGCGTTACCGTCAAAATTATTTCGGGCGACAACCCCGTTACCGTGCGCGCCGTCGCAAAACGCGCAGGGCTTACCGACTGCGACAGTATCATTGATATGTCAACCCTGAAAACCGACGAGGAAGTCATCGACGCGGCGGAAAAATACACGATATTCGGCAGGGTTCTGCCCGATCAGAAATTATTGCTTGTAAAAGCCCTGAAAACAAACGGACACACCGTTGCAATGACGGGCGACGGCGTCAACGACGTGCTTGCGTTAAAGGAATCCGACTGTTCGATCGCGATGGCTTCGGGCTCGGACGCCGCGAAGAACGTGAGCAGTCTGGTGCTTCTTGACAGCAATTTCGCGTCGATGCCGAAAGTCGTTGCGGAAGGCAGACGTTCCATAAACAACCTTGAAAGGTCGGCGTCGTTGTTCCTTGTAAAGACGGGCTACAACTTGCTTATTGCGCTGTTGTTCCTTATCGTGCCGTCGATTCTGCCGTTCGAGCCAAGGCATCTGACGCTGCTGGGCGGCGTGACGATCGGAATTCCGTCGGGAATACTCGCGCTCGAACCCAATAAAAACAGGGTGGAAGGCAGGTTTTTGCCAAAAGTCATTATGAACGCTGTGCCCGGCATAGTAACCGTAATGGCGGGTATTATCGCAATCGTAATCACAACGCAGACGATACTCACGGGGCTTTCTCCGGACGAACAGCACGCGCTGTATTTCCTTGCGACCGTGTTTGCGGGATACCTGTTCGTGTTCAAATCGTGCTGGCCGTTCAACCTGTTGCACGCGGTGCTTTTCGTGGGCGTAATCGCGCTTCTGGTGCTGTGTTACTTCGTGCATCTGTCGTTTATCGACATACAGTCGTTCTTCGGTCTGTACCGCGGAATAACGCCCGCAATGTGGAAAGTGCTTGCGGTGGTATGGTCGATACTCGTCGTCGTATTTGCGGCGATGTGGGCGCTTGATAAAAAGTATAACGTGCGCTTCCAGACGACCGTCGGCAACATCGAAGACAAAATCGATTTAAGACGCGAAGAAGTCCTCAAAAAAAGAGAAGCGAAAAAGGCAGAAAGAAAAGCCAAAAAATCCCTGTAAAAAAAGACAAAACAAAACCCGCAATCTGCGGGTTTTTTAATGCGGTTTTTCAGAAGAACGAGTGCAAAACAAGCATCACTATGCCAAGGATTAAAAGCACCACGCCGACGGTAATATTAAGCGTTTTGGGCTTTACCTTGTTTGCGATAAGCGCGGCAAGTTGCGCCGAAACGAGCGTGCTGAATATGCAGGTTATCATTGCCGTCGTGTCGGGTAAGCCGCCGATTCCGAAATGCGATACCGCCCCGACAAGCGCGGTAAACGTCATGATAAACACGCTTGTGCCGACCGCCTTTTTAAGCGGAAATCCCATAAACGACGTGAGTACAAGGAGCATCATCATGCCGCCGCCCGCGCCGACGAATCCGCAAATCATACCAATCGTTGCCGACAGCGCGAACGTTTGCACTGCGTCGCACCGTTTGTTTTTGTACAAGCGATCCTTTAAGGGATCTCTGCCGTTGACGGGAACAAGGATGAATTTAAGCCCGAGTAGTGACGTTGCGAAAATGGAAAAGTTTCCCATAAGGTGATTGTCGATTTTTGACGCAAGAAAACTCCCGAGAACCGTAAAACACAAAACGACGACAAGCATTTTCGAGCCTTTTTTCACGTCAATGTTTTTATCGACGGCGTAAGCGGTTGCGGACACGGCGGACGCCAAAACGTCGGAAATCAGCGCGATACCGATGGCGTCGTACGACGGGAAGTCCAGAAATGCGACAAGCATCGGTGCGATAAACGCGGCGGCGGACAATCCCGCAAATCCCGTGCCTATGCCTGCGCCAATGCCTGCGAAAATATATACGATAATTTTAATATATTCTTCCATACAAACGTAATAAATTATATCACCGCGCGCTTTTATGTCAACCGTTCGCCGTTGACTTTCCGATATTAAAGTGGTATCATATACTTTATGAAAATAATGTTCGTGTGCCTTGGAAACATCTGCCGCAGCGCAATGGCGGAATTTATGATGAAAGACGCCTTGAAAAAGCGGGGGATATCGGAAAAATACGTTATCGACTCCGCTGCGACGTGCGGGTTCGAAGCGGGCAACCCCGTATATCCCGACGCGCTGAAAAAACTGAAAGAGCACGATGTCCCGACGTTCCCGCATTATTCGAAACAGGTCAGAAAAACCGATTACGACAAATACGATTTGTTCCTTGGAATGGACGATAAAAACGTCGCGTATCTCAAAAATCTTTTCGCGCCCGACGAAAAAAAGAAAGTAAAAAAGTTTCTGGAATATGCAGGGCAATCCCGCGACGTCGCGGATCCGTATTATACCGGCAATTTTGACGATACTTATGACGATTTGAAAATCGGTATCGAATTTTTGATAAATAATATTGAAAACAGGAAGTGAATTTATGAGTGAATGTACGCACGATTGCAGCTCCTGCGAAAGCCACGGAAGTTGCAGCGAAAAAACCGACTTTACCGTCCCCGTAAACGCATTGTCGAAGGTCAAACACGTTATCGGCATCGTGTCGGGAAAAGGCGGCGTGGGCAAATCTCTCGTAACGGGGCTTATGGCGTCGATTACGGCAAAACAAGGGTTTAAGACGGCGATTCTGGACGCTGATATTACCGGTCCGTCAATTCCGCGCATGTTTAACGTGGACGGTCCCATCGACAGCGACGGCAGTTTCTTTTATCCGGTGAAATCAAAGGGCGGCATTGAAATTATGTCGGCAAACCTTTTACTGGAACACAGTAACGATCCCGTCGTATGGCGCGGTCCCGTCATCGCGGGTATGGTGAAACAGTTCTGGACGGATTGCGTCTGGGGCGACGTGGACTTTATGTACGTCGATATGCCTCCCGGAACGGGCGACGTGCCGCTTACGGTTTTCCAAAGCCTGAACGTCGATGGTATCATCGTCGTGACAAGCCCGCAGGAACTCGTGTCGATGATTGTCGGCAAAGCCGTGAAGATGGCAAATATGATGAATATCCCCGTGCTGGGCGTCGTTGAGAATATGAGTTACGTCAAATGCCCGGACTGCGGCAAAGAGTTTTCGATTTTCGGCGACAGCAAGGTCGACGAAGTCGCAACCGAATTCGACCTGAAAGTTCTCGGGCGGATTCCGTTTGACAAAAACATCGCAAAAGCCTGCGACGAAGGCAACGTCGAGTCGCTTGACGCGGACTTTCTTGACAGCGCGAAAGAGGCGATAAAACGCCTTGCAAAATAAACGAAGAAAAAAGAGAACGTCCCGAAAAATCGGGGCGTTTCTTAAATATATAAGGGGGGAAGGAAATTATCTTGCGTTGATGCGGTCGAATTCTTTCACGTTTTCCACGATAAGGTCAAAGAATTTTTCAACGATTTTTTTGTCGTCGTCGTTGCCGCGGATTGCAATCGTCATCGTTACGACGTCGTTTAAGGTTGTGAGCGCAAGCTGCATAAAGGGTTTGTACTTGACTGCGCCCGTCATAAATCCGTCAACGGGTTTCGCATTGCCGAAAGTCAGTTTATCGACGGGAAGAAGCCCGATGTTGCTCATACCGATAAGCGGGTTGTCGTACCCGATTTTGATTGCGAATTCCGAAATCGAAAAGGGCAGTATGGTATAGGCGAGTTTCAGAAGAGGCAGGCTGTAAAGCCCCATATATTTGTCGCGCTTGCTTTTCTTTGTGGAACGCATGACGTTGATAAGCGTATCGTTGATAGTTTCGCCTTTGTTATGCACCGTGCAAAGCATAAATCCCGTGTGATTTGCAAGCCCGCCGGCCTCGTCGCCGCCTTCGATATGACGGCGCAAATCGACCATGCAGGGGATTGAAAGAGTTTCGTCGTCGCGCATGCCCGAAATATCGTAAAGCGCGCGCACGTACGCCGCAAGCAGCATATCGTTGACGGTAACGCCCAGACGTTTTCCCGTGTTTTTCATATTAAGGAAAGTGTCGCGGTCGATTTTTCTGATGTTGATCATCGTGTGGTCGTCGGGACGGGGTTCGGTCAGCGGAAATACGTGTTTGTCTTTCACCGCGCTGATGTTTTTGAAAAGACCTTTCGCAACCTTTTTGTCGGCTGCGTCGAGTTTCGTATAAACTTGTTCCGCGCTTCTCGTACCTTGTTTAAGGTCGGTGGGGTTTTCGCCGTTCAAAATCGCGTTGTAGTTTTTTGCAAGCTTTTTCAAAAAGTATTTGAAGTCGCCGCCGTCAAAGCACATATGGTTGACGATCATCGCAAACGTCGATTTTCCGTCCTTGTTCAGGACAATCACCTTAAACTGTACGTTGCTTGAAACGGGGATGCTTTGACACAGGAAATCGTACGCTTCTTTTTCGGGATCGTCGCTGTCTTTTATTGTCAGGATATCGTCGACGGTGTAAGGCTCCACCTTCCAGTAAGGATTGACGGGATTTTCGTGAAAACTACTGTGAAGCACGGGGGCTTTTTCGCACATTATGACCAGCACGTTTTTAAGCGCGTCGGCGTCCAAGAGCCCGTCGAAAGTCAGGGTTGCGTGCACCATACGGTCGTAATAGTTTCGGAAAAGATATTGCATCTTATCCCACATTTCGGCTTTTATAGTTTTGCTCATAGTTTCAAAATCAGTATTTTATCGTATCGTTTTTACGAGATAAAGATTGTATTATTTGTTTTCGTCGTTCCACATTGTGTAGTACGCTTCGTCAATGCGCGCTTTCTTTTCTAAGGCCGCCTTATCTTTTTTCTTTGAATAACTCACAAGAGAGGCGATAAGGATAACGACGTCGAGAAGGGCTGCGCCGACGGGAAGAAGCCACGACGGATGCCACGGGATAACGTGCGACACGCCAAGCATTACGTACAACATAACGGCGGTTACTTCAACGGTTGCAAGCAGGTCGAAAAGCCTTGATTTACTGTTGTAAGAATACGCCTCGGCGGTGTCGGTGATAAGCATTGCGACCACCATTACAAGGAAGGTCATCCAGCTGTATTTGAAGTGCACGAGTATTTGCAGAATAAGGAAAATGAACGTGAACGTAAGCGCGATGATGACGTGCGACAGACCGCGGATTGCAAGGCGTCTTTTCTTTTTCGCAAGGACGATAATACCGAAAATCGCGCCTGCGATAACGCCCATAAACGCGCCGCCCACAAGAATGAGCCAGGTTTTGTCCCATGCGCGGGTTGCGAAGCTGACCGAAAGATATCCGATCACGACAAACAGCGCGATTGCGATGCCGGTGAGCACTCTTGCGCCGATGCGGGGCACTGCGCGCTTTACGTTGTCCAGACGGTTTTCAAAATCGACGAGCGTGTCTTTGAAGTTTCCGAGACTGTCGATGCACAGGTCGTAGATGGCGTTTTCGTCCGTCATACCTTTTATCTTGTATTCCTGCGCGCGGTCGAGAAGGTTTTGCAAAACTTCTTCGCGGTATTCCATTGCCTCTTTTGTGGGAGAGATGGCGCGGAATTGTTGTTCGAGATACTTTTTGAAGCGGTCGATTAACATATTATTTTGTTCCTCCGTTGATTAAGTCTTTCATTATTTTTATGGTGTCAAACCAGTTGGTTTTGTTGAAGTCGTAAAAGGCGCGGCCCTTTTTGGTGATTCGGTAATATCTGCGTCTTGCGCCGGCGTCGCTTTCGCCCCAGTAACTTTCGATAAACCCGTCGTGTTCCATACGGCGGAAGGCGGTGTAAAGGGTGGCGTCTTTCAGGACAAGTTCGCCGTGGCTAAGGTCTTCGATCGCCTTGCTTATTTCATAGCCGTAGCTGTCGTTTTTGATAAGCTGTGCAAGAATTATCGTTTCGGTGTGACCGCGCAGCATATCGGCGCTTATTGCCATTTTATTTCGCCTCCTTATGTATATCGCCTGACGATATATATCATAGCACAAAAAACGACGCTGTCAATAGTTTTTGATAAAAAAACGAAAAAAAATCCCAAAAAATATTTTTCCGCCGAAAAAATACGTGTTTACAAACCCGCATATTATATGGTAAATTATTTATATAAGAATAATTTTGGGTGGATATATTATGAACAAAAAAGAAAGAACGAAAAAACCGATGAAAAAGGGCGCAAAATGGGCGCTTGTCATTTTTATTTGGGGCTTTTCGGCGTATTTTCTCGTTGCGCTGTCGGGATTTATCGCGGCAACCGTTTCGGCAAAGGACGCGAAAAGCGTCTGGGCGGACTGGCAGAACGAATACGTCGCGCTTCTTGAACAGCGTTACGCTGCCGACGAAAACTTTTCAAAGGTGAACGACGAGGATTTTCTTACCCGCACCGATATGTCGGAAGTCCTCGGCGCAAAACTTAACGAGATAAGGTATATCGCGTCGCACAACAGTTACAAAACGGGGCTCACTCCCGAAACGAAGTATTTTTATCACGGCCCGCTTGCGGCGATAATGGGAAAGCAATACGATTATATCTTCGACACGATTACCGAACAGCTCAATGCAGGTATCCGAAGTATCGAACTTGACGCGAATAAGGTGAAAACCGCCGACGGGTTCAGAATCGAGTGTCTGCACAGCGATATGCTGGAAACGAACAGCACGATGATCGACTTCGACAAAGGTCTTAAAGAAATCAGAATGTGGATGGACAGAAACGAAAACGCGTTGCCGATTATCGTCCTTGTGGAGCCGAAAGGCGGTAAAAAATTCGACCTCGAAGCCTTTGATAAATTCGACGAAATGCTGTTTAATAACTTCGGCGAAAAACTCGTTACGCCCAAAAAACTGCTTGACGCGGCGGGCGTTTCCGACTTTGACGAATTCCGCGCGAAAAACGCTTATCCGACCGTTGAAAGTCTGAAAGGGAAAATCATTTTCCTGTTGCACGAAAAGGACAGCCTGGAAACATACATGCAGCGCGATCCCGATATGCAAAAAAGCGCGATGAATATCGCCCTTGAATACAACACCGTCCTGAAAAAAGGCAAGGATTATTCCCGTTTCTCGTTCACCGTGATTCTGAACGATCCGACGAAACACAAAGACCGTATCTCCGAGGCGATAAACCGCGATAATTTTATGGTCAGAACAAGGCTGGACAGGTACGCCGTCGTGAAAGACCACTGGTACAAAAACGGAATCGAGTCCGGCGCGAATATTTTAAGCACCGATTACACCCCGCACGCCAAGGAAAGAATAATGGAATATCCGACGAAAGGGAAGTGGACGGATACCTATTACGCAATATTGTACGAGGCGGACAAAACGGTAACCTTGCGCGGCAAATAACGAAAACGAAACGGTCGGCGACGGCCGTTTTTTCGTGCGCTCGCGACGTTGTATCGTAATATTTTGAATGATATTGAAATTTTTTGTTATTTTTGGGGTTTTCCGAAAAAAATTTTGTTACAAGAACGCTTTTCCGTAAAAAATTCGGAAAAAAATCAATAATTTCGTTTACACCGCATATAACGTATGTTAAAATCGAATGGTAAGGAAAAAGGAGATAACCGTGGATAACACCGACGTAAAAATTTTGCAGTGTCTTATGAAAAACGCTCGCGCGAATTCGTCCGAAATCGCCGAGAAGGTTAAGCTGTCCACGTCCACCGTTATCGAACGCATCAAAAAACTTGAAAACTCGGGCGTTATCAAAGGCTATGCCGCGATTATCGTCCCCGAAAAACTCGGCAAAGACGTCACCGCGCTCATAAGCGTCGCAATCGACCATCCGAAGTTCAACGACGGTTTCGTCGCCGCGGTCAAGGACAACCGCCACATTGCGGAATGTCTGTATATCGCGGGGGAATTCGATTACTTTTTGAAAGTCGTCACCGACAATACGAAAACGCTTGAAAGCGTGCTGAACGAAATCAAAAGTATCCCCGGCGTTTCAAAGACGCAGACGAGCATCGTTTTAAGCAGTCCGAAGAACGAATACAGCGTCCCCATAAAGGCGAAAAAAGAAAAGTAAAATATGCGCGAAAGCGCGAAATTATAAAATAAGGGCGAAAGCCGAAAATTAAGGAGAAATAATAATGATAGTTGGTATCCCCAAGGAAATTATGCACGACGAAGCGCGTGTTGCTGCAATCCCCGACACCGTAAAGAAAATGGTCGCCGCAGGTATGACCGTTCTTTTTGAAAAAGGCGCAGGCGAAGGCTCGCACTACCATGACAAGGATTATCTTGCCGCAGGCGCAACCATTCTTGAAGATTGCGAAGAAATTTTTGCAAAATCCGACGTTATCCTGAAAGTTAAGGAACCTCTCTTCAACGAAGAAAAGGGCAAACACGAAATCGAGATGATGCACAAAGGTCAATATATTATTACGTTCATTCACCCCGCGTCTCCCGTAAACCACAAGATGGTCAAAGATATGGCGGCGGCAGGCGTTATCGGCCTTACCCTTGACGGCGTACCTCGTATCTCCCGCGCACAATCCATGGACGCTTTGTCCTCGATGAGCACCTGTGCAGGCTATAAGGGCATGCTCATGGGCGCAAACGACATTTCCAAATTCATGCCTTTGATCGGCTCGGCAGTCGGCGTTATCCAACCCGCAAACGTTCTCGTCATCGGTACCGGCGTTGCAGGTCTTCGTGCGGTCGCAACCGCAAAAGGTCTTGGCGCGAAAGTATATTCTGCCGATATCCGTCCTTCCGCAAACGAACAGGCAATGTCGCTCGGCGCGAAAATCGTCCCGACCGGTGTTCCCGAAGAAATCGCGGTACGTCGCGTAGGCGTTGTCGAATATGCAAAACGTCTTCCCGAAGAATGGCTTGAAAAAGAACGCGCGGCACTTGCAGACGCAGTCAAAAACGCCGACATCATCTTCTGCTCGGCACTCCTTCAAGGACAACTCGCTCCCACGCTCCTTACCGATGAAATGGTCGCTTCCATGAAGCCCGGCTCTGCAATTATCGATATTTCCATCGACCAGGGCGGCAACTGTGCAATCACCTCTCCCGGTATCCGCGACATCAAACACAACGTCATTATCGAAGGTATCAAGAATATCCCCGGTCAACTTCCCACCAGCTCGACCTGGCTCTTCGCATACAACATCTACAATCTGCTTGCGTTCCTCGCGAAAGACGGCAGCATTAAACTCGATATGAACGACGAAATCGTACAAAGCATTCTCGTAACGATTGACGGTGAAATCGTACACAAAGGTGCTCGCGAGGCGATGGGACTTTAAGCGCCGACATTTAGCGAATTTCTGAGTTTTTTTAAGAACCCGAGTTTTCGTGTACGCAATAGTACACTGGAAAACTCGGAACCTTAAAAGAAACGTCAGAACTTCATCTAAATCTCGCCGCTTAAACGGTTAAAATCCGCCGCTTAAAAGATGATATATTTGACGCCTTTAATGATACGTGGAAAACTCGGAACCTTAAAAGAAACGTCAGAACTTCATCTGAATCTCGCCGCTCAAACGATGATAATCACCGCATAAACGGCGAATATGGCGAAAACCGCTTCACAGCATTAACTTTTATCAACAAAAGGCAATCCCCTGCCTGCTTTCGGGCAGGGGGTATTTTTAATAATGATACAGGCAGGAATTTAATATGTTATCAACGTTAAACTCTGTTATTACCGGCGCGCTCGCAATGGGCAATTTCGGCCTTGAAAAAGCGATTTATTTTCAGCTGATTCTTCTTGGCGTATTCGTCGTAGCGACGCTTGTCGGTTACAAACTTATTTCAAACGTTCCGACGCTTTTGCACACCCCGCTTATGTCGGGTATGAACGCTTTGTCGGGCGTTACGGTGCTTGGCGCGTTGTCGGCAAGTGCCTCGCTTTTCAAACTCGGTACGGCGGGCATCGTGCTTTCCGCGATATTCGGTTCTCTTGCAATCGCTCTCGCGATGGTCAACGTCGTCGGCGGCTTTATGGTTACCGACCGTATGCTCGGCATGATTGCGAAAAAGAAGGCGAAAGGTCAAACCTTGATTTACGCGGTGTCGGCAGTTGCGGGCGCAGGACTCCTTGCGGTAATCTGCTGCATGGACGTCATCGCAAAAGGCGCGGGCACATCGGCGCGCGATTGGGTTTACCTTGCAATGGCAATCGTATTGTCGCTTGGCGTGCTTTTGGGCATCGCGATGATGGGCAAAGTCGCTTACAGTAAAATCGGCAATCGTTTCAGCGCGATTTGCATGCTCCTTGCGATTATCCTTATTATCGTGTACGGCAACGGCACAAGCCACATTGCGGCGGTATGGACGCTCTATATCGGGCTTGCGCTCGGCACGGTTGCGGGTATTGTCCTTGCAAAGAAAGTCAAAATGATTCAGATGCCGCAGATGGTCGCTCTTCTTAACGGTCTGGGCGGCGCGGCTTCGGCAATCGTCGGCGCGTTTGCGATGCTCGGCGTAGGCACGGGCTTTGACGCGTTCTCAACAACAACGTCGGCTCTTGCGCTTGCGGTCGGTATGATCACGCTTATCGGCAGCCTTGTCGCAGCCGGCAAACTTCACAAGATTCTTCCGCAAAAACCCGTCGTTTACAAAGGACATCAGGCGATGACCGTCGGCAGCCTTTGCCTGACGCTTGCGCTTATCGTTGTCTTTGCGGCGATTGCGGCTCTTTCGGACGGCGTAAAAATTGCGGGCGGTTTCGACCTGAAAGCGTTTTGCGGAATTATGATCGCATTGCTGTTCGTCATTTCGGGATTCTTCGGATACATTTTCGCGATTCGCGTAGGCGGCGCGGATATGCCCATTACGATTTCGCTGCTTAACAGCCTTTCGGGCGTTGCCGGCGCAATTGCAGGTCTTGCAATCAACGACTTGTTGCTCGTTGCGGTCGGCGGTATCGTCGGCGCGTCGGGACTTCTCCTGACGCAAATTATGTGCAAGGCGATGAACAGAAAACTCGGCGCAATCCTTCTCGGCGGCACGTCGTCCAACGACAATGCTCAAAAAACCGCCCCCGAAAAGGTCGAAGTCAAGGCGGAAACGAAACCCGCCGAAGTGAAAAAGGAAGTCAAGGCGGAAGAAAAACCCGTTGTCAAGACGGAAATCAACTATGCCGCAACTTTGAACAACGCGAAAGAAGTCATTATCGTTCCCGGATACGGAATGGCTATCGCACAGGCGCAACACCTTGTAAAGCAACTTGCGGATAAACTCACGGCAAACGGAACGAAAGTAAAATACGCAATTCACCCCGTCGCTGGACGTATGCCGGGGCATATGAACGTTCTTTTGTGCGAAGCCAACGTGGAGTACGAAGACTTGTTTGAAATGGACGATATCAATCCCGAGTTCAAGACGGCGGACGCAACGATAGTAATCGGCGCAAACGACGTTCTGAACCCCGCCGCAAACACCGCAGAAGGCACGCCCATTTACGGAATGCCTGTTCTGGACGTTGCGGATTGCAAAAACATCTTCATCTTCAACTATGACTTAAAACCCGGCTATGCGGGCGTAGATAACCCCATTTATACCCGCGAAAACGGCGTGCATCTGTATCTCGGCAACGCGCAGGAAACCCTGCAAAAGTTTATCGCAGATATGGATAAGCCCGTTGAAACCACGACGGAAGTCAAGACCGAAAAGACGGAGGCAAAACCTGTCGAAGTCAAGACCGAAACCAACTACGCTGCAAGCCTTAACGGCGCAAAAGAAGTCATTATCGTTCCCGGATACGGAATGGCTATCGCGCAGGCACAACACCTTGTAAAACAACTTGCGGATAAGCTCGCCGCGGGCGGCACGAAAGTAAAATATGCAATTCACCCTGTTGCGGGACGTATGCCCGGACACATGAACGTATTGCTTTGCGAGGCGGACGTTGACTACGAAGATTTGTACGAAATGGACGACATCAACCCCGAGTTCAAGACGGCGGACGCAACGATAGTAATCGGCGCAAACGACGTTCTGA
>ERZ780207.38-NODE-38-length-163178-cov-13.871845_pt1 | contig 163178 bp, 146 predicted proteins | sample MGYA00510977_ERZ780207 | MGnify/ENA primary metagenome ERZ780207 (study PRJEB29588, sample SAMEA2151383) | human gut metagenome | biome: human gut; feature: human-associated habitat; material: faeces | place: Denmark | collected 2008/2010 ...
GGCGGAACTGGCAGACGCGCTAGACTTAGGATCTAGTGGGAGACCGTGCAGGTTCGATTCCTGTCATCCGCACTACAGGAAAGCTTAGTATGCTCCACGGAATGGAGAATAGGCTTTCCTTTTTTGTGGTAGATTAGTTTGATTTAGAAAGAGAATGATAGATATGTATGAGAATATATTTAGTCTGGAATTACCGGTAGGAGAGAGATTAAAGCTTGTAAGAAACAGATTAGTGCCTGAAGAATATAAAGAGTTAAGTAATAATGAATTAGAGAAGAAGAATCTAAAAAGAATTTCCATTGTAACAGGAATTCATGGAGATGAGATGGAGGGACAGTATATCTGCTATGAACTCATTAAGAGAATAGAGGAGAATAGAGATTGGCTTAAAGGGATAGTAGACATTTACCCGGCTGTAAATATGTTAGGTTTAGACAATGCAATCCATACAATACCAAAAGAGCGGCTTGATATGAACCATATATTTCCAGGTTCGGCAAACGGAAGAATGATGGAGAGAATTGCATTTGCATTAACGGAAAATGTCCTGGGTTCTTCAATATGTATCGATGTCCATGGAAGTGACATCTTCTCAAGAGAAAGCTTGCAGGTACGATTAAATGAGGATTTTGCGGATAAAGTTTTACCATATGCAAGACTTATAAATGCAAATGTAATATGGATTAATCCAAATCCCACTGTGTCAGATTCGACACTTACACATAGCTTAAATTGTATGGGGGTTCCTGCATTTGCAGTAGAATGTGGCATAGGTAACTCAATCAATAAAGCTGATGGAGATAAGATTGTTGAGGGAATATTCAATGTGATGTCGGAATTTGAAATCTGGAGTGGAGAAAAATACAATGTATCAGAGGCTCCGGTCTGCAATGATGATGGTGTGGAATTCATAAGAGCTGATAAGTCTGGATTATTTATTTCGGAAATCAGTGACTTTGCAGAATTGAAAGAGGGACAGCTTATAGGTAGAATAGTCAATGTTATGAAAAATGAAGTGCTTCAGGAAGTCAGGGCTAATCATGATGGAATCTTATTTACCATAAGAGAATTTCCGATGGTGTATGAGGGTGCTTTGCTGGCACGAATACTTATATGTGGGGATTAGGAGGATTACAATGAATAAGGTAGAAATATGCAGAATAAAATCGCCATACAGAGATGATATGGTAGTTAATGGATATTTATTTGGAAAAGGTGAAGAATCAGCATGTATTATCGGTTCAATGCGTGGTACAGAGATTCAGCAGACTTATATATGTTCGCAGATTGTGAAAACATTAAAAGGACTTGAGCATAACGGAAATATCTGTGCAAATAAATCAGTGCTTGTTATACCAACAGTTAATCCATATGCGTTAAATACTGGAAGAAAATTCTGGGGCGTGGAGGATGAGGACATTAACAGAGCATATCCGGGCAGAGAATTTGGTAAGACAAATGAGAGAATTGCCAGACAGATTATGGAATATGTGAAGAATTATACATTTGGAATACAGTTTCCGTCATTTTATGCGGACGGCGAATTTATACCACATATAAGAATGATGGAGACAGGTTATCAGAATACCTCACTTGCTAATCTGTTCGGATTACCATTTGTGGTTGTAAGAAAACCACAGCCAATTGATACTACAACTTTGAATTATAACTGGCAGAATGAGATGACAGCAGCATTTTCAGTATATTCAGGATACAATGAGACAATTAATGAAGAAAAGGCTAAACAATCAGTATCAGCGGTTCTTCGTTTTCTTACAAGAATGGGAATAATCAGATACGACAGCCTTAGCGGATATATAAGCCATGTTATAGATGAAGATTCACTTACAAATATTTATTCGGGAAGCGGTGGCTTCTTAAGAAAATTAAAGAAAATTGGCAAGGAAGTTCATTATGGGGAAGTCGTAGCGGAAATTATAGATCCATTTGAGGGAGAAGTCAAAGAACAGATTAAGGCACCTACAGATGGAATTATATTCTTTGCACAGCGAGAGCCGTTAATAAATGAATCGGATATAGTATATAGAATTGTCAGAAGAATACATGAATAAATCACCTGATTAATTATGTAATTAGATATGAAAAATCTTGACTTTAACCAATCTCTATGATACCTTTATAGAGATTAATTAATATAGCAAAGGCTATGAAGAGAGATAGTAGTTATTATGAAGATTTCAGAGAGAAGACGTATGGTGCAAGTCTTTATCGGAGTAATAGTGAACCAGTCTCAGAGCTTTGAACCGAAAACAATTTATTTGCAAGTAGGCTTCAACGGAGGTCCACCGTTAAAAGGAAGATAATGAGTGCAGTTTACTGAATTTAGGTGGTAACACGGATATGATTATTCGCCCTAAGCTAGATATTATTATATTTAGTTTGGGGCATTATTATTGTATAAGAAAATGTCGGATAAAGCGATATAAAAGTATCACAAAAAATATCACAAAACATTGCAAAATTATATTCATTTATCAGGAATTAATTTTAGACATTTAAGAATAATAAGTGTAACTACCGGTTCTATATTAAACAGAAAAGAGGATAAAATGGCAAACGATAAGAAATTAGTAGAAGCAATTACAGCTATGGAAGATGATTTCGCACAGTGGTATACTGATGTAGTTAAAAAAGCAGAACTTATGGGATATTCAAGTGTTAAGGGATGTATGATTTTTAAACCGGCAGGATATGCAATATGGGAAAATATCCAGCATGAATTAGATAGAAGATTTAAGGAGACAGGCGTAGAAAATGTATATATGCCAATGTTTATTCCTGAAAGTCTTTTAGAGAGAGAAAAAGACCATGTAGAAGGTTTTGCACCTGAAGTAGCATGGGTAACAATGGGCGGTTTAAATAAGTTACAGGAAAGACTTTGCGTTCGTCCAACATCAGAAACATTATTCTGTGATTTCTATAAAGATGAAATTCAGTCATACAGAGATTTACCAAAGGTATATAATCAATGGTGTTCAGTAGTAAGATGGGAGAAAGAGACAAGACCATTCTTACGTTCAAGAGAATTCTTATGGCAGGAGGGACACACAGCTCATGCAACAGCAGAAGAAGCAGAAGAAAGAACACAGCAGATGCTTAATTTGTATGCAGATTTCTGCGAAGAAGTATTAGCGATTCCTGTTGTAAGAGGACGTAAAACAGATAAAGAGAAATTCGCAGGTGCAGAAGCAACATATACAATTGAAGCACTTATGCATGATGGTAAAGCACTTCAGTCAGGTACAAGCCACAACTTTGGTGATGGCTTTGCTAAAGCATTTGGTATACAGTTTACAGACAAAGATAATAAATTGAAATATGTTCATCAGACATCATGGGGAATGACAACAAGACTTATCGGTGCGGTTATAATGGTTCATGGCGATAACAGAGGTCTTGTACTTCCACCAAAGGTAGCACCAACACAGGTTGCAATTATTCCAATTATGCAGAAAAAAGAGGGCGTGTTAGACAAGGCATACGAAGTTAAGAATATGCTTTCTAATTTCAGAGTAAAAGTAGATGACAGCGATAAGAGTCCTGGCTGGAAGTTCTCAGAACAGGAAATGAGAGGTATTCCTGTAAGAATCGAAATGGGACCTAGAGATATTGAAGCTAATCAGGCAATAATTGTCAGAAGAGATACAAGCGAAAAGATTACAGTTTCAATTGATGAATTGAACGATAAAGTCGGAGAAATCTTAGAGACAATGCAGAAAGAAATGCTTGAAAGAGCAAGAGTTCACAGAGATAACCATACATTTGTAGCTACAAATTATGAAGAATTTAAAGATGCAGTTGCTAATAAGCCAGGCTTTATTAAAGCAATGTGGTGTGGTAATCAGGAATGTGAAGATAAGATAAAAGAAGAGACAACAGCTACATCAAGATGTATGCCATTTAATCAGGAGCATTTATCAGATGTATGTGTATGCTGTGGTAAACCTGCAAAAGCAATGGTATACTGGGGTAAGGCATACTAAGATAAAGTAGAATGGTATAAGAATAGTATAAGAAAATATATTATTAAAAGCTTCATAGAGTCAGAATCAATTGGCTTTGTGAGGCTTTTTGTTAATTGACAAATAAAATAAAATGTATTATATATAATATAACACACCCCTCCCCGGGGGCATAACAAACATTTATCGTAAGGCTAATAAAACAAATTATTACACAATATTGCATAGAAAACGAGGTGAAGAAATGCAGGCAGACAGAGATAAAGTAATGAGACTTCTTAAAACAGCAAGAGGGCAGATAGATGGAATTATTAAAATGGTTGAAGAGGACCGATATTGTATAGACATATCCAGACAATTAATGTCGGCTTCAGCAATACTTAATACAACTAACAAGGAAGTGCTTTCGGCACATTTGAAGAGCTGTATTAATTGTGCAGAGACAAAAGAAGAAAGAGATGCAAAAGTTGATGAAATGATGGCAATAATAAGTAAGATATCGAAATAATATTGCAAAAATCGCTCAGAAATGGAGAATAGCGAGAAAAATAATGTTGATACGATTATTTTTCTCACAGCTAAATGTGTTGCAGGCACCACATTTAGCCTTAATCGCAGAGCAAAATCTGAAATTTTGCTCGCGAATCCTCCGGCATAATATGCCTGCGGATTGGAGAATATTATGAAAGACAAGTTTAGTATAACCGGGATGTCATGTGCTGCCTGCCAGTCACGAGTTGAGAAAGCTGTGAACGGATTAGATGGAGTATCTGTTGCAAGTGTTAATCTTCTGACTAATAGTATGGTAGCTGACTATGATGAAAATATTTTAAGTTGTGATGATATTATTAAAGCTGTAGAGAAGGCGGGATACGGAGCAAAAGTTGTCTCAGATAATGAAGCGGGAAAAAGTTCTGCTAATAAAGCTGGTGATAAAACTAAAACTAATGGAGAAGCAGATGCTAATGAGAAAATATATGCAGATTTCAAAAGACGTCTTATAGTATCGTTTGCATTTCTTATACCGTTAATGTATGTTTCTATGGGACATATGGTCGGTCTGCCGCTTCCAGGGTTCCTGTCAGGTCATAGTAATGCAGTTTCATTTGCATTTACACAGTTTCTATTGTGTATTCCGGTTCTATATGTTAACCGGATATATTTTAAGAGAGGCTTTAAAGCATTATTTCATTTGAATCCTAATATGGACAGCCTGATTGCAGTTGGTTCAAGTGCTGCACTTATATATGGAATATTTGCAATATACAGAATGAGTTATGCACTTGGTGCAGGCGATATGGAAGTAGTAATGAGATATCATCATGATTTATATTTTGAATCATCAGTTATGATATTATCACTTATTACAGTAGGTAAATTCTTAGAGGCTAAATCTAAGGGGAAGACGAGTGAAGCACTTAGGAAACTTATGGATATGGCACCTAAGAAAGCTATTATCGAGGTAAATGGCGAACAGAAAGAAGTGTCTGTTGATGAAGTTAAAGTATCTGATATAGTAATAGTTAAACCGGGCAGCAATATACCTGTAGATGGTATTATTATAGAGGGAAGTACCAGTGTTGATGAGGCTGCTATTACAGGAGAGAGTATTCCGGTAGAAAAAGCAGCAGGTGATGAAGTTATCGCAGCTACAATTAACAAGACAGGTTTTGTTAAGGTAAAGGCATCAAGAGTTGGTGCAGACACTACATTTTCTAAGATAATAGAACTTGTAGACGAGGCAAGCGCAAGCAAAGCACCGATAGCTAAGATTGCAGATAAGATATCAGGAATATTTGTGCCGGTAGTAATGGCTATCGCAGTGATAACATTTGTGGTATGGCTTATATCAGGTGCGACATTTGAATTTGCTTTATCGTGTGCAATATGTGTATTGGTTATTTCATGCCCATGTGCATTGGGACTTGCTACACCTGTTGCCATTATGGTTGGTACGGGAAAAGGTGCTGAGAATGGAATACTTATTAAATCTGGAGAAGCATTAGAGGTTGCACATAGCATTGATACAGTGGTTTTCGATAAGACAGGAACTATAACAATTGGTAAACCTGTCGTAACAGATATAAGTGCAATTGGTATGAGCGAAGATGAACTCTTAGATATCGCATATGCAATAGAAGAGAAGAGTGAACATCCATTAGCAAATGCAATCGTTGAATATTCTAAAGAACATATGGGCAGATATAAGCTTGAAAGATTTAATGCAATATCTGGAAAAGGCGTTGAAGCATTTGCAGGGAATAGCAGATTTATCACAGGAAATGAGAAGTTCATTAATGAAAATGGTATTAAGTTAAGTGAAAATGAGAAAAATACAATAGATAATCTGGCAAATGAGGGTAAGACACCATTATTATTTGCAAGAGACAGTAAATTAATCGGAATTATAGCAGTAGCAGATGTTATTAAGGGAAGCAGTCCATTAGCAATAAGAAAACTAAAATCTATGGGAATAAAAGTTATAATGCTGACCGGTGATAATAAAGTTACTGCAAATGGAATAGGAAAATCACTTGAATTAGATGATATTATTGCTGAAGTATTACCACAGGATAAGGAGTCAGTTATCTCTGAGCTTAAGAAAACAGGAAGAAAAGTTGCGATGGTCGGTGATGGAATAAATGATGCACCTGCACTTGTGAGAGCGGATGTCGGAATTGCGATTTCAAATGGAACGGATGTAGCGATTGAAAGCGCTGATATTATTCTGATGAAGAATGATTTATTAGATGTTGTAACCGCTATCAGATTAAGTAAAAGTGTAATCAGAAATATAAAAGAGAATTTATTCTGGGCATTTTTCTATAACATATTAGGAATACCATTGGCAGCAGGTGTGTACTATAATACATTTGGATGGAAGCTAAACCCGATGTTCGGTGCAGCAGCAATGAGCCTTAGCAGTGTATTTGTAGTTACAAATGCTTTGAGACTGAGATTCTTTAAGAAAGATAGAGATGAGCCGGAAACAGACAGTAAAAATGCTATTGGCATAGAAGTAATAAAAACTTCAGAAAATAATGATAAAGATAATAAAGTTAATATAAACAATATATCAAATAAAAAAACAACAGTTGAAAAGGAGAAAGAAAATATGATAGTATTAAGAGTAGACGGTATGATGTGTAAAAATTGCGTGGCACACGTAGAGAAAGCATTGAATTCATTAAATGGAGTATCAGCTAGAGCAGACTTAGAAAGTAAACTTGTAACAGTTGACAATCCTGAAAATGTTTCAGCAGATGCTATGATTGCAGCAGTTAAAGAAGCCGGATATGATGCCGTATTAGAAAAATAATTCTGACCAAAGATGAAAGGTGAACATATAATTGAAGAAGAATAACCGAGCTAAGATTTTAATAAATATTGTATTTATAGCGATAATAATAGGCGTTATCTGCAAAGTATTTGGCGGACAGTCAGAAGAAATAATTGAGCAGATTAGTAAAATGACATTTGCAACATTATTTATTATAATTTTATGCAGTGCATTTTTTAATGCAGCAGATGGACTTGCCTATTATGTAATGGCTAAAAGATATAATGATAATTTCAAATGGTATCAGGGAGTTGGATGTTCTTATTATTGTGCATTTTTCAGGCTGACTACATTCGGAAGCGGTACGGCTGCTTCCGGAATGTATTATCTTCATAAATATAATGTTCCGATGCAGAATAGTTTTGGAATGATTACGATTAATTATATAGTCCAGAAGATTGCCATTGTATTAATGTGTTTAATCTTCTTTATAGGAAATTATGGAATTATGAAAGAATACTATAGTGAGTATTTTGAGTATGTATTACTTGGCGTAATTGTAACGGTACTTGTAGCAATAGCACTTCTTACTGTGGTACTCTGGAAGAAAATCCATGATTTTTTGTTGTTTTTAGCTGAAAAAGTAATTAAGAATATTGAACTAAAGGAACGTATAAAATTACTAGAAAATAAATTAGAGTCATTAAGGGAAGAAAGCAGGATAATGCTTAAAGAAAAGGGAACAATGTTAAAACTTCTCCTGCTTAATATGATTAAATATCTGGGTTGGTATATGATTCCGTGCGTTGTATTAGGCTATACGGATATAAGTAATATAATAAGAGGTTTATGTATATCTGCTTTAGCTTCAGCACTCATAGGGGTTATACCATCACCCGGGGCAAGTGGTTCAACAGAGGCAATGTTTTATGTGTTATTCTTAGCAGTAACAGATAAGGCAGAGGCAGTAGCCGTAATGCTTATGTATCGTTGCTTTACATATATATTTCCGTTTATGCTTGGTGGAATTGTGATTTTGGTCAAAAGGATAATGGATAAAAGAAGATATAAAAAAATATTAGATATGCAGATAAAATAGTCAGAAAATTAGTCTGATTCGATAAAGTGAATTGCTATGTCAATTCATTTTATTGCACTTATTGCACAGTAAAAGCTTTTGTAAAGAAAGCTTTTATATTATATCAGAAGAGAGGCAATGGATAAAATGTATTATATGTTTAACAAACCTAAAGGTTGTATAACAGCAAGGACAGATGAGAAACATAAAACAGTAATGGATTATTTTCCGGAAGATATGAGACATATTCTGCATCCGGTTGGCAGGCTTGATAAGGATACGGAGGGGTTTCTTATCATAACGAATGACGGAATATTTAATCAGAGGCTTATGCATCCGGAATTTCATGTGCCAAAGACATATTATTTTCATGCGTTGGGAATTCTTGATGATGAGAAGATAAGAAAGTTACAAAGCGGTGTAGAACTTATAGGGGAAAAAGATTTATTCAAGGCTGAAAGCATTGAAGTTGACGGAACGGGCAATATTAAAGAAATTTCAAACCTTATAGCAGGTACAAAGTTTGAAAAAGCAGCAAGAAACCCTAGAAACGGACAGACTATATCAGGTAAAATAACAATAACTGAGGGTAAGAAGCATCAGGTAAAGAGAATGCTGAAGGCAGTAGGTTGTTATGTGATATATCTAAAGAGGACACAGATAGGAGAAGTGTCAATTGATGAGAATTTGAAAACAGGTGAATATAGGGAGTTTACAGAAGAAGAAATTCATTTGTTAAACAAATAAATACTACACTAAGTTGTTGATAAATTAACCCAGATAAGGTATAATTTATATATAAAATGTGGTTTGGCAAGAAGGAGAGAAGTACTTTGAAAATTGGCAAGAATAGAATATCTTCTTCGATTATTGTAGTAATTATTATGATGACGATTGTTATAAGTATCGGAAGCATATATATAAGTTATATGGAAGGTCGATATGACACCATACAGAAAAAGGAAATTAATTATGAAACTGATCAGGTAGTTAAGAACATAAAGAAACAGATTGCTGATAATTTCTATTATCTAAAATACTTTTCAAAAAATATTTCGGATACATCTGAATTAAAGTGTGATTCAGAAGTTAACAAAATCAAGTCTGTTAGGACAGGTGAAAAATTTTATTTAATTGGTATTGCAGACAAAGACGGTAATGCGTGTGATATTAATGGGGATAAATATGATATTTCATCAGAAGAATATTTTGTTAATTCGATGAACAATGAATACGTTATTACTAATACAATAATTGATGAAAATAAGAAGTATAATATTTATAGTATACCAATCAAACATGAAGAAGACGTGGTGGGGGTTCTTTATGCCAAAAAATACACAGACGAAATTGAATATGGAATTAATGAAGATGATATGGAGATAGAGAAAGATATATGGGTTGTAGATCATGATGGAACTATAATTTTTGATACAACAGGCGAGGATATGCCTGAGAATGAGAATAAGAAGGTAAGAACTCATAATTTTATAGATAAGTTAGAAGAATTAGATAATTCAACACGTACAATTGATAAGTTATCTAAGGCAGTAAGTTCTAATGAACCAGCATTTATAAGGATAAAATATCATAAGGCGAAGATAGCATATGTTAAACCTATGGATGTGAACGACTGGAAGATAATTACTATTATATCGCATGATAAGTTTAATAAATATATGGCTCAGTCATTAGACAGGTTTAATCAGTTAGTATATATATTTGCAGTTATCTACGGTGCAACCCTGCTTGTGGTATTAGTTATTCAGAACAAGAATAGAAAGAAGATTGAACATATTGCATATGTAGATGAGGTAACAGGCGGCAAATCATTTACAAAATTTAAAGATGATGTAGACAAACTTATTAAGAGTGCATCAGATGAGTATGCATTAGTAGATTTAGATGTTGATAAATTCAAATATATTAACGACATTTTTGGATATGAAGAAGGTAATAATGTTATAAGATTTATATGGGGAGAGATTAATAACATTATGGAGACGGGAGAAGTATTTGCACATTACAGAGCGGACCAGTTCGTATTGTTCCTGAAGGCAAATGATATGGATCATGTCATAAAGAGAATGGAAATGTTATCGTTAACTGTACAGAAACGTGGAGCCCAGAAAGAGAAGAACTATGAGATAATTCTATCGATTGGTATATATCCGGTAGATAGAAAATTCTTTAATATTGATACGGCGATAGACAGGGCAGACCTTACTAAGAAATCTATTAAAGGTAAGCATAGTAAAGTATATGCCATATATGATGATACATTGAGACAGAAAGAGCTTAGAGACCAGGAAATTGAAAATATGATGGAAAAAGCCATTAAAGATGAAGAATTCAAAGTGTATTATCAACCAAAATATAATTCATCAAATAGTGAATTAACAGGTTCAGAGGCGCTTGTAAGATGGTATAATGAAGAATGTGGTATGCTTTTTCCAAATGAATTCATACCGGTATTTGAGAACAATGGTTTCATAGTTGAATTAGATGAATATATGTTTGAACATGTATGTATGGATATAAGAAAATGGTTAGATTCAGGTTATAATGTAGTGCCTGTATCAGTTAATATGTCTCAGTTACAGTTATATAATTCAAGATTTATAGAAGAATATACAGCAATACTTAAGAAATATGATGTGCCGGCTGAATATATCCAATTGGAGATGACGGAAACAACATTATTCTCTGAAACGGATGCTTTAATAGATACAATTGATAAGTTACATAAAGCAGGATTCAAGATTCTAATGGATGATTTCGGAACAGGTTATTCGTCACTTAATATGCTTAAAAGCATTCCGGTAGATATTCTGAAATTAGATAAGAGTTTTGTAGATGACATTGGTGATTCGAAAGGTGACATAGTTGTATCAACTATCGTATCATTAGGTCAGTTACTTGATATGAAGATAGTTGCAGAAGGTGTTGAGACTAAAGAACAGTATGAGTTCTTAAGAGATATTTTCTGTGATGAGATACAGGGATATTATTTCTCAAGACCAATTTCATCGGAAGAATATATTAAAAAGATGACGAAAGGGGCATTGTAGTATGGCAGTTAAGAGAATACTTATTTCGGAAGCGAAAGAAGGCATGGAACTTGCGGGGGATGTCTATGATACTAAAGGCAGACTCATTGCACCTTTTGGTACAGTGCTTGATAAAGAGATAATAAGGAAACTTGAGAATTATGATGTAGTTGTACTTAAAATTATTGTGAAATCTGATATAGATGATATATTTATGGAAAGCAGTGCTTATGAGAGAAGTGAGGAATCAGGATATTTCGAGAAGATAAAACAATCAGAAGATTTTAAGACATTCAGATATAGTTTTGAAGAATCCGTTGACGAACTTAGTAATAAGTTAAATGAAGTTGTATACAAGAATGAAGAAATCGATATAAATGGATTGTTAGAATCCGTTAAGAAAGTCATTAATTCTAATAGTTCCAGATATAATCTTATGGATATCTTAAGCTGTATGAGAGGTTATGATGATTTAACATTTGCACATTCTATGAGTGTTTCGTTGATATGCAATGTATTTGCTGGATGGCTGGGATATGGTGCGAAAGATGTTGAATTATTAACGGCAGCAGGACTTCTGCACGATATTGGTAAAATTAAGATACCTAAAGAGATTATTGCGAAACCATCACGACTTACTGATGAGGAATACAGAATTATAAAAATGCATCCGATATTAGGCTATGAGATACTTAAGAGTCAGCCGGTTGATAACAGGATAAGAAATGCTGCATTAATGCACCATGAGAAATGCGATGGTTCGGGATATCCACAGGGATTAAAGAGAAACCAGATAGATGATGTGGCAAAAATTGTGGCGATTGCAGATGTATATGATGCAATGACGGCGAATCGTGTATACAGAGAGGGAATGTCACCATTTGATGTTATCGAATATTTTGAAATGTGTATCGATATATTTGAACCGGGATATCTTATGATATTTCTTCAGAAAATAGCATTGTTATATGTGGGAAGTACAGTTCTTCTTACTGATGGAACAGAGGGAAAGATAATAATGATTAATAGTACTTCGCTAGGCAGACCTGTTGTATTATCGACTAATAACAAAGCAATAGATTTGTCCAAGGACAAATCTATTAAAATTGCTAAACTTATTTAGTTGTGTAGACTAATATTCCATTCGGAAGAAGAAGTTCATTTTTGTAATTTATTGAGAACAGAACAGATTTCTTAGGAAATGTAATAGAATAATCGTTTGTACTGCAATTCAGTACGACGGTTATTTTATTTTTGCCATCATCGGTAAATCTTTCATAACAGATTATTCTCGGATTATCAGGTATATTAATAAATTTATACAGATTACTTCTAAACGCAGGATTATCGTTACGAAGTGCAATAAGTGATTTCATAAGAGAAATTCTGTCATGATATTCACCACGGTTAATTTTATTCCAAGGCATACAACGACGACAGTCAGGGTCGTAACTACCCTCCATAGCTATTTCTGTACCATAATATATACATACAGTTCCGGGCATTGTAAATAATACTGCTAATTGCTGATAGAATATATGAATATTATTTAATTTAGTTGCAAGACGAATAGTATCGTGAGAGTCTAAAAGGTTGAATAATACGCGGTTAACCTGCTCAGGATACATAGTGAAGCATCTGTTTATGGCATATAATAAATCAGTAGAAGATTTCTTAGAATCCTGCCAGAAAGCATCAATACTGTCTCCGAAAGGATAATTCATTACAGAATCGTATTCATCACCACGAAGCCAAGGCATACTGTCGTGCCATAACTCGCCAAGTATATAGAAATCAGATTTGAGAGCCTTTAATTCCCTATGAATCTCTTTGCATAATGTATGGGAAATTTCACCTGCCACATCAAGACGTATACCATCAATATCATATTTTAATATCCAGCTTTTAAGAACCTTGATAATATATCTGATTACTCGCGGATTATTAGTGTTTAACTTAGGCATACCATCATAGAAGCTGAAAGTATAGTAGTTGCCTGACTTCGAATCAGAGGACCTTCCAGTATTCTTAAAAGGCCATGAATTAATCATAAACCAGTCATAATATTTAGACTCAGGACCATTTTGCAAAATGTCCTGCCAAGGTTTAAAAAATATACCGGTATGATTAAATACACCGTCCATCATTACACGAATACCGTGGTTGTGGGCATCAGAAACGAGTTCAATCATATCCTCATCAGTACCAAAGTGTGGATCAATCTTTGTAAAACTCATAGTGTCATATTTATGATTACTTTTAGCCTTACATACAGGAGTTAAGTAAAGACCTGTAATTCCAAGGTCGGCAAGATAGTCAAGTTTGCTTGTGATTCCCTTGATATCTCCACCATAATAGTCATTATATTTAACAGGTTTATCGGCAGAACCCCATGGCTTAACATTTTTAGGATTGATGTCAGGATTGCCATTGCAGAACCTGTCAATGAAAATCTGATACCAGACAGTGTCATTTACCCAGTCAGGAGTTCTTATAATATCAGAAGGATTCATCCATGGGAACATAAATACCTGTTCACGACCTTTGAAATTCTTAAGTTCGGCAGGAGTATAGAAACGGTCCTCATACATATGATACTTCTCGTTTTCATTTTCAATAATAAAATGATATGCAAGACGTTTATACTTAGGTGCAATCTTAATACTCCAGAAGATGTGATGCTCAAGATATTTTACATCCGTCATCTCGATTGTTTCAATTTTATAGCGACTGTTAGAACCCATAATACCTGTAGAAAAAGGATCACAATAACAAAGTGTTATTTTGTCAACGTCATATCCTGTCTTAATTGAAATAATAATATTGTCATCATCGAGACAATAACAGTAGTTATCAGTACAACGATGATATATAGCTGCTAAATTCATATTTACCTCTTTTCTGAGCGACTTGCTGTGAAGAGACGAAGAGAAATTTGCACAGGCGATTTCTCTTCTGCCATAAAAGCTATTTGCTTTTGCTCTGAAGCAAATAACAGTGTGAAAAATAAGTGTATCAATATTATTTTTTCACACTAACCTCATTTCTTAAAATTCAAGTTCACTTTGATTTTGTAATTTACTAAGGGTACTGTTATGGAATTTGCTCGAAAATGTTACATCTTCGCCAAACCATTCAGGACCACTAAAAGAATTAGCCTCATCCTCAGAGCTGAATTCGACTTCTGCGATTATAAGTCCCTTAAATATTCCTTCAAATATATCTAATTCGATTGTGTAATTATTATAAGGAATCAGGTAACGTTTCTTAGTAATTATATTCCCATCAGCTTTCTTAAGCAGATGGGAATAACTATCTGCAGTAAGCGGAAGATTATATTCTTCTCGGGATAGTAAGCCTTTTGATTTGTAAGTAAGATAATAGGTGTCATCTTCTTTACGGATACGGACTACCGGCTCTGTACACAGATATGCCTGTTCTATAAGATGAAATCTGCATAATTCTAAATTGTCAGGTAAACTTGTAATTAGAAACTTTCTTTCTATTTCCATTATTTTTTACACCAACCTCCGTTTGGTATTACGATTTTTTATATAGAATATTTTAACATATAAGCCTTGAAAAATGTATATTTAAATAATAAAAAAAATCTAAAATGATGAAAAAATATCAGGAATATGTTATACTGTCAGTGTTATAAGGCTAAGTCTATGGAAAAGGAGAAAAAATTATGGTATACGCATTTTTAGCAGATGGTTTTGAAGAAGTAGAAGCATTAATGGTAGTTGATATATTAAGAAGAGCTGGTATTGAGACAGTTACTGTATCGGTCTCAGATAATTATGAAGTTAAAAGTTCGCATAACATTGTAATTAAGGCAGATGCTTTAATTAAAGATGTAGATTTTGATAAAGCAGAATTAATATTCCTGCCAGGAGGAATACCTGGAACACCTAATCTTGCAGCATGCAAGAAATTAGTGGCTAATATTAAAGATTTTAATAATAAAGGCAAAAGACTTGCGGCAATATGTGCGGCTCCTAGTATCTTAGGAGAACTTGGAATCTTAGAGGGTAAGTTAGTAAGCTGCTACCCGGGATATGAAGATTCGTTAAAAGGTGCAACCTATAAACGTGAGAAAGTCATAACAGATGGAAATGTAACAACAGCAAGAGGATTAGGTGCTGCTATTGATATGGGACTTGAATTAGTTGCGATATTAAAGAGTAAAGATGAGGCTGATTCAATAGCAGAGAAGATACAGTTAGTATAATGCATATATCGTGTTAGAAAGGTGCGAATTAATATTGAAGAAATTAAATATAAGATTAACGAAGATAATATGTGTTGCCGGTGCATTAGTATTAGTAATCGGAAGTATGACTGCCTGTGGTAAGAAGAAAAAGATTTCATACGGAGATACAGAGGGCGTTGTTACTGGCTCGTTAGATATTAATGATAGTGGTGTGAAATTTAATCTTGATAATGTAATTGCACCAGCGGGAAGTGACATAGATTACACATCAGGTATTAAGACATCGGGTGAAACAGATGATTATTCACTCGAGGTAAATGCAGTGAATGTCAGAAATGATAAACCAGGAACATATACTGCTAATTATACTGTCAAATCAGGTGGAAGTACATATACAGACAGCATTAAGGTAACAATATCTGATAATGGCAAGAACGCACAGGAAGCTGAGAATCATGGAAATAGTGACTCGGAAAATGGCCAGGCAGGCAATTCAGCAGCCAATGCAGGCGATATAAATAGTGGAAGTAACAGCGGCAATAATGGTGCAGGTAGTGGAAACACTTCTAATAATGGAAACACTTCAAACAATAATGGAAACAGTAATTCTGGAAATAATTCAAATTCAGAAAGTAACGGAGGCAGCCAGACTAAGCCGACAGCACCGAAGGAGCTTATTACAGACGGAAGTAAGACCTATAGAGTATCTAAGATACCTAATGCTACTATCGAACTGTTATCAGGAGATGTAGTGACAATAAGCTGTTCTACTAATAAATATATCGTATCGACAAGGACTGACGAAAGTACGGTGCAGAAGAATGGACATAATTATAAAGTGACAAAATTAATTGTATTATTTAACACAGGTGTAGAACAGACTTTAGAAACTGTAGAAAAAAAGATAGACTAAAAGATTTCTTTATGATATAATACTACGATGTCACATTGCCTTTAGTTAAAATGAAAAGGTTAGAAAGAAAATATTGCAGATATACTGCTAAAAATAGCTAAGCCGTAGTATACGGCAGAATGGAGGAAGTTTAATGAGTTTACAGGTTGAGAAACTGGAAAAAAATATGGCTAAACTTACAATTGAAGTATCAGCAGAAGAGGTAGAAAAAGCAATTGAAAAGGCTTATCAGAAACAGAAATCAAGAATTAGCGTTCCTGGTTTCAGAAAAGGTAAAGTACCTCGTAAAATGGTAGAGAAAATGTACGGTGTCGGTGTATTCTATGAAGATGCTGTTAATGATATGATTCCTACAGCATACGAAGCAGCAGTTAAGGAAAGTGAATTAGAGATAGTTTCACAGCCTAAGATTGATGTTGTACAGATTGAAGCCGGTAAAGAATTTATCTTCACAGCAGAAGTTGCAGTTAAACCAGAAGTTGAGTTAGGTGAATATAAAGGCGTAGAAGTACCTAAGAGTGATGTTTCAGTATCAGATGAAGAGATTATGGCTGAAATAGACAAAGAAAGAGAACAGAACTCAAGAATTATCACTGTAGATGACAGAGCAGTTGAAGATGGCGATATGACAGTTATCGATTTCGAAGGCTTTGTTGATGGTGTTGCATTCGAAGGTGGAAAAGGAACAGATTATCCATTAACAATTGGTTCTCACTCATTTATTGATACATTTGAAGAACAGTTAATTGGTAAGAACATTGGAGAAGAGGTTGACGTTAACGTTACATTCCCTGAAGAATATCATGCAGAAGAATTAAAGGGTAAACCAGCATTATTCAAAGTTACTGTTAAAGAGATTAAGAAGAAAGAATTACCAGAACTTGATAATGATTTCGTAGAAGATGTTTCAGAATTCTCAACAGTTGATGAATATAAAGCAAGCATTAAGACAAAAATCGAAGAGAAAAAGGCTGATGAAGCTAAATCAGCAAAAGAAGAAGCAACAATCGAGAAGATTATCGAAGGTGCTAAGATGGAGATACCTGATGCAATGGTAGATTCACAGGTTAGACAGATGGCAGAAGATTTTGCAAGAAGAATCAGTGCACAGGGACTTACAATTGACCAGTACTTCCAATATACAGGATTAACATCTGATAAATTGTTAGAACAGATGAGACCACAGGCATTAAAACGTATCCAGAGCAGACTTGTTCTTGAAGCAGTTGCTGATAAAGAGAACTTTGAAGTTACAGATGAAGACGTTAATAATGAAATAAATGATATGGCATCAGCATACCAGATGGAAGCTGATAAGCTTAAAGACTTATTAACAGACGCTGATAAAGAGAATATGAAGAGAGATATCCAGGTTAAGAAAGCAGTTGAATTCGTAACAGAGAATGCTAAGGAAGTATAATCAATAGCCTGATCAGAAGTTTATAAAATGAGATAAAGAAAATGGGTTCGCTATGGCGGACCCATAAATAAAATTAGTAGATAGGAGAGGATTTTGTATGAGTTTGGTACCTTATGTCGTAGAGCAGACTGGAAAAGGCGAAAGATCTTATGATATTTATTCAAGACTTTTAAAGGATAGAATTATTTTTTTAGGTGAAGAAGTAAATGAGACAACAGCAAGTCTTGTTGTAGCACAGTTACTTTTCTTAGAGTCAGAAGACCCTAATAAAGATATTCATTTATATATAAACAGCCCGGGTGGTTCTGTAACAGCAGGAATGGCTATTTATGATACAATGAATTATATCAAATGTGATGTATCTACAATTTGTATGGGAATGGCAGCAAGTATGGGAGCATTTTTACTTTCAGGTGGTGCTAAGGGTAAGAGATTCGCATTACCTAACGCAGAGATTATGATACACCAGCCACTTGGTGGAGCACAGGGACAGGCAACAGAGATTAAGATTGTAGCAGATCATATTTTAAAGACACGTAAGAAGTTAAATGAAATTTTAGCAAAGAATACCGGAAAACCATTAGAAGTGATTGAAGTGGATACAGAACGTGACAACTATATGGATGCTTATCAGGCTATGGAATATGGCTTAATAGATAAGGTGATTGAAAATCGTTAATTAATCATTAATTTAGATTGGAGAACATATGGCAAAGAATAATGATGAGAGCAGATGCTCGTTTTGTGGTAAACCGGAGAGTAAGGCAAGAAAGCTTATTGCCGGACCAAGCGGTGTGTTTATATGTGATGAATGTATAGAGATATGTAGTGATATAATGATGGAAGAAATGGCATATGAGACAGATGATGATGTTGATTTCGACATTAATTTATACAAGCCACAGGAGATAAAGGAATTTCTTGATGAATATGTCATAGGACAGGAAGAAGCTAAGAAAGTCTTGTCAGTTGCAGTGTATAATCACTACAAAAGAGTTTTGTCAGGAAGAGACTTAGGTGTAGAGATTCAGAAGAGTAATATTCTGATGTTAGGACCTACAGGTTCAGGTAAGACATATCTTGCACAGACATTAGCTAAGATACTTAATGTCCCATTTGCTATTGCAGATGCTACAACACTTACTGAAGCAGGCTATGTAGGTGAAGATGTTGAGAATATCTTACTTAAGATAATTCAGGCAGCTGACTATGATGTGAAAAAAGCACAGTACGGAATTGTCTATATTGATGAAATAGATAAGATTACTAAGAAAAGTGAGAATGTTTCTATAACAAGAGACGTATCAGGAGAGGGTGTACAGCAGGCATTACTTAAATTGTTAGAAGGCACGCAGGCTTCAGTTCCACCACAGGGTGGAAGAAAGCATCCTAATCAGGAGATGATTCATATTGATACAACTAACATTTTATTCATATGTGGTGGTGCATTTGATGGATTAGAGAAGATTATAGAGACAAGAATGGACAGAAAATCTATCGGTTTCAATGCTGAGATAGCAGACCATAAAGAAGAATCAATAGATGTATTGTTCCCACAGGTAATGCCACAGGATTTAGTTAAATTCGGTTTAATTCCTGAATTTATTGGTCGTGTACCTGTAACAGTATCATTAGAATCTTTAGATAAGGAAGCACTCATAAGAATACTTAAAGAGCCTAAGAATGCGTTAGTTAAGCAGTATAAGAAGCTTTTAGAGTTAGATGGTGTAGACTTAGAATTTACAGACGAAGCATTAGAACTTGTTGCTGAGAAATCATTTGAGAGAAAGACAGGTGCAAGAGGCTTACGTTCAATTATGGAAGATGCACTTATGAATATAATGTATACTGTACCATCAGATGAGACAATCGATAAGTGTACGATAACTAAAGATGTTATCGAGAATAAAGCAGAACCTGAATTAGTCAGATTAGATGAAACACAGATTAAGAAAAATGGCGTAAAGAAGAGATTTAAGGCATAAAATAATAAGCTATTTTTAAATATTTAAAGCCGGTTTAAGAAGATTAAAGTCTTAGTAAAGCCGGCTTAAAGTAAAATAAGTGCATAATAAAAGAATTATAACAGGATAAAATAGAAACCTGAGAGGAATTTAGAATATGATTATAAAGAATGCAGAATTAGAAACAGTATGTGGAATTACCAGTGTACTTCCTGATAATCAGATGCCTGAGGTAGCATTTGCGGGTAAGTCAAATGTTGGTAAATCTTCATTAATAAATGGATTGCTTAACAGAAAATCTCTTGCGAGAACATCACAGGAGCCGGGTAAAACACAGACAATTAATTTCTATAATGTTAATAAAGAATTGTATTTTGTAGATTTACCGGGTTATGGATTCGCAAAAGTATCGAAGGAAGTGCAGCAGAAATGGGGCGCAATGATAGAGAATTATTTAAAGATCTCTAAGCAGCTTAAAGCTGTGATGCTTCTTATTGATATCAGACATGAGCCATCTGCTAATGACAGAAATATGTATGAGTGGATAGTTTACAATGGCTATAAACCTGTTATTATAGCAACTAAATTAGATAAGATTAACAGAAGTCAAAAAGATAAGCACATTAAGATGATTAGACAAGGTCTTAATGTGCTGCCTGATACGGTTATATTACCGTTTTCTGCTAAAACAAAGCAGGGAAGAGAAGAAATTCTTGATTTTATTTCATCAGTGACTTCATAATAAATGCATAGATTTGCTGACTGGCATCTTTCCATTGGTTACACATGGAAGATGCCTCTTCTTTTGTAGGAACAGAAAGGTTGATTTCTATTAAAGTTCCCTCACCCTCTTTAACCTGACAATGTACAATGTAATCCTGATTAGTAGACTTATAATAATCAGCGATTGTTCCGACTTCATTTCGAAGTTCATATTTGTTCTCCATAAGATAGATATCCATATCATCTACGATGGCTCCAGGAATCTTATTAACGAAGAAACCAAGGGTCTGGCTGCCATCAGAGGTTATATGATAGTAAGAAGAATTACGGACGATTTCTACACTTATAAGATGTGAGTCCACAAGTTCAGTTATAACCTGCTGGAATGTGAAATAGGTTGTATAATTCTTCTCAAGAAAAAATTCTGATAACTGCGAATTAGTTAATGGAAAATTAACCTTATTCAGCATATATAATATAATTAGTTTATAAAGTGTTGATGACTCAAGTGCCATTTTTTCTGTACTTCCTTCCCTGGATAATGTTGTTTTTAGTAAAGTAGGTATTAATATAATTTAATACCCTTTTTTTATCTCCACTCCATAAAGGAGCTATAAGTTCTTTCTTGTTGCCGTCACCTGTCATTCTGTGGATAACGATATCCGGTCTGAGATTCTCGATACATTCAGATAACAGTATGGTATAATCCTCTAGTGATAATGTATGAAAATCATTTTCTTTATTAAGGTAATAGTCAGCTAAATCGGTATTTTTTAAAATATGCAATAGCTGTAATTTGACTCCATTAACAGGCAGGTTGTTAAGATAACGTACAGAGGCTATTATATCAGAAAAAGTCTCATTTGGTAACCCTAATATAAGGTGAACTACAATATTGATATTTATTCTATGGAGATTAGCGACAGCGCAGTTAAATACTTCAAGTTCATAGCCACGTCTTATGAAATGTGCTGACTCTTTATGGATTGTTTGTAAGCCTAATTCTACGAATACCGGAATCTTTGAATTAAGTTCGTCAAGTAATTCTAAAACTTCGGAGCCTAAACAGTCAGGCCTTGTGGCAATGGATAATCCTACGATGTCATCACAGAATGCAGCCTCATAAAATATATTTCTAAGATAATCAATGGGGGCATAAGTATTGGTATATGCCTGAAAATAGGCTATGTATTTACCGTCTGTAATCTTATTGCAAATGCGACTCTTTGCTTCGTTTATCTGTTCCTTAACGGATAAAAAACGGGAGGCGGCAAAATCACCGGAACCTCCCGAACTACAGAAAATGCACCCGCGTGTATCTAAAGTACCATCGCGATTAGGACAGGTCATACCACCGTCAAGAGACAGTTTATACACTTTTTGCCCGAAACGCTCACGATAATATTTATTAAGCGTGTATATTTCTGCCATCAGGTTTAATGTTATCCATAACTGCCTTAGCAACTGCATCTTTGACATCAGGATCAAAGGCTTCAGGAAGAATAAATTCGTCGCATAATTTGTCATCAGGAACTAAGTTGGCGATTGCATGTGCCGCGGCTAACTTCATATCCTCTGTAATCTGTGAAGCACGTCCCTCTAAAGCACCCTTAAATATTCCTGGAAATGCGATTACGTTATTAACCTGGTTAGGGAAATCTGAACGGCCGGTACCCACGATTCTTGCACCTGCGGCCTTGGCAACATCAGGCATAATCTCAGGAACAGGATTAGCCATTGCAAATATTATAGAGTCTTTATTCATTGAAGCAACCATTTCGGCAGAAACGATATTAGGAGCAGAAACACCGACAAATATATCAGCACCAACTAAGGCATCTTTAAGAGTACCTGAAAGTCTGTCGGGATTAGTTACATCTAACATTGATTTCTGCATCCAGTTTAAATTAGGTGACTCCTCGTTAATAATTCCGTTGATATCACACATAATAACATTTTTAAAGCCATATGTTAATAATAATTTAGTAATTGCGATTCCTGCACTTCCGGCACCATTTATTACTACCTTACAGTTTTCTTTAGATTTACCAGTAATCTTAAGTCCGTTGATAATACCTGCAAGAACAACGATTGCTGTACCATGCTGGTCATCATGGAATACAGGAATGTCTAAGAGTTCCTTGAGTCTTGTCTCGATTTCAAAACATCTTGGAGCTGAAATATCTTCAAGGTTAATACCGCCAAATGCAGGTGCGATATTTACAACAGTTTTAATAATTTCCTCAGTATCCTGTGTATCTAAGCATATTGGAAATGCATTAACATCACCAAAAGATTTGAATAATACGGCTTTACCTTCCATAACAGGCATAGCGGCATATGGTCCGATGTTACCAAGCCCTAAAACGGCACTTCCGTCTGAAACAACGGCAATTGTGTTGGATTTAATAGTATATTTGTATGCTGCTTCTTTATCTTCGGCAATCACTTTACAAGGTTCAGCAACGCCCGGTGTATATGCAAGAGCAAGGTCTTCTCTTGAAGCAATTGTACATTTTGGTTCAGTAGTTAATTTTCCATTCCATTCTTCATGAAGCTTTAACGCTTTTTCGTTAGTTGTCATTGTAATCTCCATTTCCGTATATTTATTTTTATCCTGATAAGTGGTCGCTAAATGCAGAAACATATATAGAAACCATATATAATCTATAATATCATAATATTTAGAAAATTTATACTACCAATTTTGAAAACATTGGTGTATAATGTGTTTTGCAAATCATGAGAATCATTAAGTCTGATTAAATAATCTATAATCAGATACAATCCCGTTATTATAATTTAATATATTTAGGAGGATAATGGCATATATGAATGTGCCACAATAAATGTATGAGAGAAAAATTAGAAACTTTATCAGTAACTCAGTTACGTGAAATTGCGAAAAGTCAGAATATTAAATATGTAATGAAATTAAAAAAGACAGAACTGATTGAACAGATTTTAGCTGCTGGAATGAAGATGGCTAAGGAAAGTGAGTTGCAAGGTGCAGATAAGATGAAAGCGAAATCGGTTTCAAAATCAGATAATAAAGAGAATAAATCATCAGTTAAAACAGAGGATGGCAGAACAAATGGAACAAATTCCAAATTGGATAATACTGAGCCAAAGTCTGAATTTATTATAGAGGAAAATCCAGAACCGGAGATTAAGGAAGAAGAGCCAGTTGCAGAGGGAATATTAGAGGTAATGCCAGACGGATATGGCTTTATCAGATGTGAGAATTTCCTGCCGGGCGAAAATGATGTATATGTTTCGCCATCTCAGATAAGAAGATTTAGGTTAAAAACAGGTGATATATTAAATGGTAATATGCGCCAGAAGAATATAAACGAGAAATTCGGTGCGATGACACATTTGAATAAAGTAAACGGAATATTAGCTGATGAGATTATGGGCAGACCAAATTTTGAAGAACTTACACCTATATTTCCTAATAAGAGATTGAGAATGGAGACTAGCAGTGAGAATATGGCTATGAGAATAGTTGACCTTATTTCTCCGATAGGAAAAGGGCAGAGAGGTATGATTGTATCACAGCCTAAAGCCGGAAAGACTACATTATTAAAAGAGATTGCTAAGTCTATCCAGATAAATAATCCTGATATGCATATGATAATTCTTCTTATAGATGAACGACCTGAGGAAGTAACAGATATTAAGGAAGCGATTCAGGGAGATAATGTAGAAGTTATCTACTCGACATTTGATGAATTACCAGAGCATCATAAGAGAGTTTCAGAAATGGTTATCGAGAGAGCCAAGAGACTTGTCGAGATGAAGAAAGATGTAATAATTCTGTTAGACAGTATTACAAGACTTGCAAGAGCTTATAATATGACAGTTCCACCATCAGGAAGAACTTTATCAGGAGGTCTTGATCCAGCAGCACTTCATATGCCAAAGCGATTCTTTGGCGCAGCAAGAAATATGAGAGAGGGCGGAAGTCTTACCGTATTAGCTACAGCACTTGTGGATACAGGAAGTAAGATGGATGATGTTGTATTCGAAGAATTTAAGGGTACAGGTAATATGGAACTTGTATTAGACAGAAAATTATCTGAGAAGAGAGTATTTCCGGCACTTGACATTCTTAAATCAGGTACACGTAGAGATGACTTATTGCTTTCTAAAGAAGAAGCGGAAGCTGTATATCTTATAAGAAAGGCTACAAATGGTATGAAACCTGATGATGCAGTAGAAAAAATACTGGATATGTTTGCAAGAACAAGAAATAACAGAGAATTTATACAGATGATTAAAAAGTGCTTGCATTAAAAATTGATATATGCTACAATATAAAAGCTGTTTTTAGAATATGATTGGCGAAAGCCATTTGCATATCATTAATTTGTAAAGAGGTGAAATGAAATGAAAGAAGGTATACATCCAGCATATTACCAGGCAAAGGTTGTTTGCAACTGTGGTAATGAATTCGTAACAGGATCAACTAAGGAAGATATCCACGTAGAAATTTGTTCAAAATGTCACTCATTCTACACAGGTCAGCAGAAAGCTGCATCTGCTCGTGGACGTATTGATAAGTTCAATCGTAAATATGGTATGGCAGATAATAAATAAGTAATAGTTATAGAGGCTGTCGCATGAATGTTCTATTTTAATGAATGGAATTTCTTGTGACAGCCTCTATTTTTATCATAAAAGATATGATATAATAATCACATCAGGGAGGTGACATAATGAAACCATCAGGAATTGGTGGTCAGGCAGTATTAGAAGGCATAATGATGAAGAATAAAGACAAATATGCCGTAGCTGTCAGAAAACCTAATCAGGAAATAGAAGTATGTGTTAAAGAATACAAAGGAATAACGAAAGGTAATAAAATACTTAATCTGCCTTTTATTAGAGGTGTATTTAATTTTATAGATTCGTTAATCATAGGAATGTCAACTCTTATGTTTTCGGCTGAATTTTATGAAGAAGAGGAAACAGAAGAAGTAAAGAAAGGTGATAAAGTTGCCGATTCTTTATTCAAGGAGAAAGCAGAAAGTGCGGTAATGACGATAACGGTAATTGTGGCGGCACTTATTGCGATTGGTTTATTTGTAGTATTGCCAAGCATTGCTTCTGATTTAATTAAGAAACATTTCCATATTATTTCGTATACAATAATTTCGTTAATCGAGGGATTGATAAGAATTACATTATTTCTTATATATATATTCTTAATATCGAGAATGAAAGATATACAGAGAACATTTATGTACCATGGTGCAGAACACAAATGTATTAACTGTATTGAACATGGTATGGAATTAAATGTAGATAATGTATTAAAAAGCTCAAGACTGCATAAGAGATGTGGAACGAGCTTCTTATTCCTTGTAATGGCAATCAGTATTATATTCTTTATTCTTATTCCGGTTCAGCAGCCGGTTATGAAGATAGTAGTAAGAATATTAATGATACCTGTTATTGCAGGAGTATCTTATGAAGTGCTTAGATTTGCCGGACAACATGAGGGTAAATTAGTGGATATAGTAAGTGCGCCGGGTATGGCATTACAGAAGCTTACAACTAAAGAGCCGGATGAGAAAATGGCAGAAGTGGCAATTAAGGCAGTCGAAGCAGTATTCGACTGGAGAACATTTTTAGCAGAAAATAGTGAAGAAACTAATCAATAACTGTTATATGAATCAATAGGCGGAGGAAGTATGAAGTACGCAGAATTGGTAAAACAGGGACAATTGAAACTATTTAGATCAGGGATTAATGACCATGATTATGATGCGTGGATTCTCGTAGAGAAAATATGTGATATATCAAGGACGGAGTATTTTATCAAAATGCATGATGAAGTACCATTAGATATTGAAGAGAAGTATTTTCAGGCAATTGAGAAGAGAATGACACATTATCCACTTCAATATATAGTTGGAGAATGGGAATTTATGGGTTTGCCATTTAAGGTGAATGAAAATGTATTGATTCCTCGTCAGGACACCGAACTGCTTGTTGAAAAAGCGGTTGAAGTCATCGGTGCTGATTATTATGTGGATAAACAGGATGTAAATGTGCTTGATTTGTGTACGGGAAGTGGCTGTATAGCTATATCCATTGCGAAAATGTGTCCAAATACGAAAGTAACAGGTTCGGATTTGTCAGAAAAAGCATTAGAGGTAGCTAATGAAAATGCGAATTTGAATAAGGTGGACAATGTACATTTTGAAAAAAGCGATTTATTTACTAATATCAAGGGAAAATATAATATTATTGTATCAAACCCACCATATATTAAGTCAGAAGAAGTAGAAAAGCTTATGCCGGAGGTAAGGGAATACGAGCCACGAATGGCATTAGATGGTGATGCAGACGGACTTAAATTCTACAGAAAAATAATTGATGAATGTAAGGAATATATGGAAAAAGACGGTTACATTATATTTGAAATCGGATATGACCAGAGCGAGCAGGTTAAGGAACTGCTTCGTCAAAAAGGGTTTACTGATATAGAGGTACTAAAAGATTTGTCAGGAAATGACAGAGTTGTAACAGGAAAAAGGAGACAGATTTATGTTTGACAGATTAGATGATCTTGTAAGAAGATATGAAGAGTTAATGCTTGAGCTTAATGACCCGTCAATTGCAAATGATCAGGCCAGATTTAGAAAGCTTATGAAAGAACAGGCAGACCTTGCACCTATTGTTGAAGCATATAAAGAATATAAGAAATGCAAGGAAACTGTACAGGACAGTCTTGCCATTCTCGATGAAGAGAGTGACGAAGAGATGAAAGAACTTGCTAAAGAGGAATTAAATGAAGCTAAAGCAAGAATTGAAGAATTAGAAAAACAGCTTAAGATTCTTTTACTTCCAAAGGACCCTAATGATGACAAGAACGTTATCGTGGAGATTCGTGCAGGTGCAGGTGGAGATGAGGCAGCATTATTTGCCTATGAAATCTATCGTATGTATGTGCATTATGCAGAAAGCAAGAACTGGAAAGTTGAATTAATGGAATGTGAAGAAATCGGAATAGGCGGAATGAAGAATGTTACATTTATGGTAACAGGTCAGGGTGCTTATTCAGTTCTTAAATATGAATCAGGTGTGCATCGTGTACAGCGTGTACCGGAGACAGAATCAGGCGGACGTATCCATACATCTACAATTACAGTTGCAGTTATGCCGGAAGCCGAAGAAGTCGATGTCCAGATTGATGAGAAAGATATCCGTATCGACGTTATGCGTGCTTCAGGTAATGGTGGACAGTGTGTCAACACAACCGATTCAGCGGTTCGTTTAACACATTTTCCATCAGGAATTGTTGTATACAGCCAGACAGAAAAATCGCAGTTACAGAATAAAGCTAAGGCATTTGCTTTATTACGTTCTAAATTATATGATATTGAATGTCAGAAAGCCCATGATGCTGAGGCTGAGGCAAGACGAAGCCAGATTGGTACAGGTGACCGTTCAGAGAAAATCAGAACTTATAACTTCCCACAGGGAAGAGTTACAGACCACAGAATCGGTCTTACACTTTATAAGTTAGATAAGATTATGAATGGAGACATTCAGGAGATAATTGATGCTTGTATTGCAGCTGACCAGGCTGCTAAGTTAGCGAAGATGAATGAGGATTAAATAAAATCGTAATTGAAACGGTCTTTGACATATGTCATCGACCGTTTTTCTTTTGAGCATATAGTTTAGATGCACTGTACACCCTTATTTTTTGGTTTGGATGTATTTATTTATAGACCTATGGTTAACTTTAGTTAATTTTATTGTTTGCATTCATATACAAATTTAAAAGTCCTGTAGTTAGTTGAGTTTGAGCTGACTTCTCTTTAAAATTTAGAAGGTCAAATAATGTATCTATAGAGTTTATTTCATTAGAATGTTTTTCTACAGTGGAATATGCATGTTGTATTCTGGCTTCTGTTAAATTCAGGGATATGATATTTGTGTAGAGACAGAACTGTTGATGCCAGATAGGACTAGTAGAAGTGGCAGTCTATTCTGTACAGTATCCATTTGGCGGAGGCTGTAATGGAGATATGGTTGAAAAACTGCATACAACTATCGGTAATTTTGGATATCAGGTGTATCAAGCAATACTGGTTGTTATTTGTGAATGAATATTTCTTGCAGGTGTCCAGCATAGAAAGCATTTTAAAAACTTCAAATGTTGATTGGTTATGGTTTTTATGTGTAGTTGTCGAATAACGGGTATTTTCAGGAAGATGTGAAATATGTGATTGTATTGGTATTTTTATGTAGTTTTCAGGTCAAGAAATTATTCTAAAATTCTGATGGGTTATTCTGTTTTTAATGTGATTTTTATGAATAAAAGAGGTTGAAAAAAGACATAATTATGGTATAATTAAACCATAAATAAGGAGGTGTATATTATGCCACAAATAATTCCAATTAAAGACTTGAAGAATACATCGGAGATATCTGATATGTGCCATAAGACAGAGGAGCCAATTTATGTTACGAAAAATGGCTATGGTGATATGGTAATTATGAGCATGGAGATTTATGAGTCAACAATGAGACAGATTGCCATGTACAGAGATATAGAGATATCTGAAAAGCAGATAGAGGCAGGACAGGTAAAGGATGCCAGAACAGCACTTAGAGAAACGAGGGCAAAGTATGGCTTATAAATTAAATGTTACAGAGCATGCTGATGAATTGCTTGATAATCTTATATATCATTTGATTTATCGATTAAAGAATAAACAGGCAGCGAAGCATTTGTTAGATTGTATAGATGTAATCTATGATAGATTGGAGGTCAATCCTTTTCAATTTGCAGAATGTAGGGATTCATATCTTGTAAAGAAAGGGTATAGAGAAGCAGTTGTGCCACAGATGAATTATATTATCATTTTCGATGTGAGAGATGATGTTGTAAATGTAGTTGGTATTTTCCACCAGTTAGAGAATTACCAAAATAAATTATAATATGCTGGGGGTAGATCAGCTTCCGAATATGGCTTTTCAAGCAGAAATGCGGCAAGGTATCTGCGACTCAATCATCTGATTCAGCCATTTAAGGATATGATGGGCAAAAACAAGATTGCTCTGTTGGCAGCAGTGGATGTGTCTTATCTCACAGAGGAAGAGCAGCAGAGCTTTGGAATATTGTGGAGCGTCAGGGACTTAAGGTGAAGCCTGTATACGCAGAAAAGCTTCGTAAGGCATCCGGAAATCTGACAGAAGAGAAGATGGCAGAAATCCTTGAAACGTTGCAGGTGAAGCACACGGATGGCAATGACGGTGTAATCTTTAGGCTTCCAAAGTCTATCGGTAGTAAGTATTTTGATGGAATGGATTCAAAGCAGATGGAAGCAGTTGTGGAGCAGGCTTTGGCTGCGTGGTTTGAAGGGAATGAGGCTTCGGTTGTTCAGTGCAGAAGATTTGAAGTGCCTTGATCCCCGATATTTTAATATCATATCAGTTGATGATTATGATGTGACAGTAATGTCCAGAAATACTGGACATTACTGTCACCTTCATAATCCAGAGTATCCGGGAGAGGACTTAGTGGTTATTTTACATAAGCATAAGTTTTCACATCCATATCATCAGCATGGCAGAGCGAATACGCTGAGACAGGCGGTGAGAGGGATTAAGAGCCATGATAAGTGGCAGATGGGCGGAAGGAAATAATATTTAGGAATATCTGGGAAGTTGGTCGACGATTCCAGGTATTTTTTTGAGTTAAAGGCATATATTTATAAATAGAATCACATCAAAAGTGCAATCAAAATAGAAAAAACAAGTAAAAAATACAAAAACGAGGATTTGCTTGACATTTTATAAGGAAGGTGTATAATGCATTATAGTGGTAAAAGTATTTACGGAAAGGTGAACACAATGGGACAAATTACAGAACAGTCATTTATTACTGAAGAGCATGGTAATAACTTACCGACTGTAAGAATAAAAAAAGTAGTATTAGATAATTTTAAGAGTGTTGGACATGGGATGATTACATTCAATTGTGGTCGTGAATTCATTCCATGCGATACAGAATCGGACATTTTAGGCATATATGGACAGAATGGATCTGGAAAAACATCTTTTATCGAAGCACTTTCCATTTTAAAAGGGCTTATGGCTGGAGCTTCCGTGCCTAGCGTATATGCTGACTGCGTTGCGGTTGGTAAGGATTTTGCTAAATTGGAATTTGTTTTTGATTTGCAATATGAAAACGGAGTTATACGAGAGGCGGCCTATTCATTCTGCATGTCCAGTGCTGCATTGTCTAAGGAAGAGATAGATGAAAAATATAAGGGCGCACCAGATGAGTTCGATATTCCGGATGAAGACTCCAAGGTTATTATTTTTGATGAGAAGTTTTCATTACTATGGGAAGACGCATCTAAATGTCAGGTGATAATTGATACTTCTTCAGAAGAAAATGCCTTTGTACCAACAACTAAAAGAAAAGAAATTGCGGGTGGCGGGAAAAAGGTATTGGTTGCATTAGAAGTAAACAAACAACTTGCACGTAGCAAGTCTCGGTCTTTTATTTTTATGCATGACACGCTGAAACTGTTTTCGGAAAATGACGATAAGTCTGTTTTCTTTAGGGTGCTTGTAGAGTTGAGACTGTATGCACGTCATTATCTATATGTGATTGATACAAAGTCTTCGGGATTAATTCGCCTTAATTTTGCGCTTCCTATATATACAACTGATGGGCAGATGATGTTCAATGCAAAAAGACCGGAAGTTATTCCAGCAGAAATGGTGGAAGATTTAAGGGCTGATTTAAATAATATTAGTTCGGTGTTAGGTCAATTGGTACCAGGTTTAGCTATCGGATTTAAGGAACTTTCGCAAACATTGGACAAAGATGGCAATCCGGCAACAGTAATGATGTTGACAGCTTATAGAGATGGAAAAGAATTGCCACTTAGAGATGAGTCTGATGGTGTACGAAAGATTATTTCTGTATTAAGTTTGATCATTGCAGCATTCAATCAGAAGTCGGTCACTGTTGCAATTGATGAATTTGATGCAGGCATTTTCGAATACTTACTTGGAGAAATCCTTCAGGCACTTGAGGAGTCTGGAAGAGGACAGTTTATCTTTACTTCTCATAATCTCAGACCATTGGAAGTAATTGATAAAAAGTTCTTATACTTTACAACGACTAATCCAGATAACAGATATATTAGACTGAAAAATATTTCTGCTACAAATAATTTGAGAGACACATACTTTAGAGAAATAATTCTATGTGAGCAGGAAGAAGGAATATACAATAAAACCAAGCGCTTTAAGATAATTGCTGCGTTGAAGAAGGCAGGAGGAGAACGTTAATGGGAAAAAGACCAAAGAGAAAGATTGTTTTGTTCCTTGTAGAAGGTAAATCTGATCGAGAGGCGCTTCAACTTGCCATTCCTGAATTATATGATGAGATAGATGAGGATATTGAAGTCTATTTTCCTATAATTAGAAAAGAAGAGGAAGAAAAGGGCGGAGATATCACATCTACAAATTATGTGAATAAGCAAGGAAAGCGTTACTGGGTACATCCAAGCAACATCGAAGAAGCGATTTATGAATTATTCCTAGATGATTTCTTTGATAAAGAGAAAATATTACCAAAGGACATTTCAGAGATAATTCAAATTGTCGATACAGATGGGGCTTATATCCCAGATGAATGTGTGGTTTTAGATTCATCGTTATCTGAAGAAGATTCTCCATTTTATAAGGATGATAAAATTGCTTGTTTGGATGTGGATAAGATTGTTAAGAGAAACGAGCAAAAAAGTGAGAATTTGGATTATTTAAGTTCTTGCAAAAATATAAAGGTTAAGCAGAAAACAGTTCCGTATTCGGTATACTATGTTTCTTGTAATTTGGATCATTACCTTCATCAATCAGCTAATTTAGACTATCGTATTAAACGTTCATTAGCTGATACATTTGCAAGAACGTATATTGGTGATGTCGAAGGGTTCGTTAAAGAAATTTCTGATGATCCAGGAGCAGTAAAAGGTATGAGTTATGACGAATCTTGGAATTATATTAAAGAAGATAAGAATTCGTTACATAGACATACCAATCTGAATTTGCTTTTTGAGAAACTGCTAGCAAAAGCGGAGAGCTGAAGAATTGGATGTGGGAGAGTCCTGTAATTGAGTGATGCTTGGTATTCTTAAAATTGAGGCAACTACTAATCAAGCATGTTGTGCTTGTATACCATATAGTTGTGTTATGAATAAGTACCTATTTTATTATTTGATGTCACAAAGAAGAAATTATATTAAAATGGGAGCCGGAGGTGCACAACCAAACATATCAAAAGAAAAAATAGTTATATCTTTGATACCACTCCCGCCACTTGAAGAGCAGCATCGCATTGTTGCCAAGATAGAGGGAATTCTTCAATATATTGACCAGTATGACAAGGCTTATACGAAGTTGGAAACATTTAATAAAAAATTCCCAGAGGATATGAAGAAGAGTATCTTGCAAATGGCTATGCAGGGAAAGCTGTGGAACAACAACCAGAAGAAGGAACTGCCGATGAGCTTTATGAGCAGATTGTTGCTGAGAAAACCCAGCTTATCAAGGATGGCAAGATTAAGAAAGAAAAGCCATTGCCTGAGATTACTGAGGATGAAATTCCTTTTGAGATTCCTAGTAGTTGGAAATGGGTGAGATTAGGAGAGCTTGCTATATTGCAAAATGGAGATAGAAGTAGCAAATACCCTGTAGAGTCAGACTATGTAGAAAATGGAATTTCTTTTTTGGTGCAAAAGATATGGGCGAAAAATACTTGTCTTATGATAATGTTAGGTACATCAGTCAAGAAAAATTTAATGTATTAGGGAATGGAAAACTTAAATATGAGGATTTTGTTTGCCTGTTAAGAGGTTCTGTAGGAAAGGTTGAAATTTTCAAATCAGATGAAACCCCTAATACAGGATCTATATGTGCGCAAATGGTAATATTAAGTTCTATATGTAAAGACAGTGTGGAATATTTGTATAGTGTATTAAAATCACCATACTATTTTGAAATAATTAAATTGAAAACAACAGGAACTGCAGTAAAACAACTTCCTGCTAAGGAACTAAGTAATGTTATAGTGTCACTCCCACAACTTGAGGAGCAGAAGCGTATCGTTGCCAAGATAGAGGAGTTTTTACCATTTTGTGACCAGCTTATCAAGTAAATTGAATTGTGCGAGGAGGTGTATTGTCATAGATAAATGGAGTATGGCAAAGTATTTGATTGATGCAAAAAAGAATGTGGATAGCATTCTTTTTATAGAAGAAAACATTGATAAGGTGTGCAATCTTAACCTTAGACGAAAAATTGAGGAATTAAGGAGAGAATTCTACATAAACTGCTGTGTTGTACTTGATAAATCACATCCTAAAAACAAAAAGAAAATTTGTGAAGACAAGCTGATTGAGGCGATTTATTATGAACGTGATAAGAATTGTGCGCATAGAGATGATGATTACAAATCTCCAGAGTTCAATCAATTGAGTGATATGATTGAAACGATGAAACAACAGATACAGCAAGTACTTGTGGTTTGCAAGGATTCACTTCCTAATAATATTACATTGGATTTTGTATCACATGATAGGGAATTATTTCGTTTAATATATGGAATTACTGCTGAAAAGGAAGAAGAAATAAAATGTATAAAGTATCCTGAATATGGCAAGATACCACAGTCAGGAAATTTTATAACAAAGAAAGTATTTGAGGAGACTGAGGATATCAGAACAATTAAGGATAAAAATGAGTATGCAGTAATAATTGAGGATGGCATTAATTTTTATGAGTCGCTACAAAATCATCAAGATGCCTGTATAAAGATAAATGTCCTTTATAATTTGGAAACATGGTGTAGTTTTAATCAAGAAAGTTTTTCAAAGATTCAAAAACTCAAAAAAGCTGGAGGATTAAATGAATTTGATATGCCAGTTATGCCAAAGGGTAATGCATAGTTAGAAGAATTTATGAGATTGCTATCAATATAGTATATTTTGGCTTTAGTTTTGGTAACTGAATAATATAGATATTATGAATCAGATGTTTTGTTGATGCTAGAAGTAAAATGAGCAATGGAAAACGGTCGATTGTATAAATTGACTGTTTTTAAGTATAAGTTTAGAAAATAATTGAATTTAAAAAATTTGCAAAGGGGTTAAAAAGTAACATAATTATTCAGTAATATAGAATATGGATAAGTGAGGTGGATATTATGTCAGTTGATACTAATACAATGGTTTCTAATACACAGGCTATTGATTTTAGTAAAGCGGAACAGGAAAAAATTGCATCAACAGAAGATGTATTTGCAATTTCGGAGTGCTTTATTAAACAAAATATGGAGGCTTATGAGGAACTGGCAAAATGATACGATTATGCAAAAGATAAGAGATATAGTCATCTTTAGATGGTTCTATTTTAATAAGAAATGAAATATTTATGAGGTTTGTGGTGTCTGTCAACCACTTATAGGTACTTAAAGGATAAGGAGAATGAAATGAAATTTAGAAATTTTGAAAAAGAAAATATAGCATACAAAGTAGAACAGCAACGTGAAGCGGCAAGGAAAGTAAGAGATACTATAAAAGATGCAGATTTGTCAGAATGTGAAGCAGGCTTTGAATTAGCAAAAGAAATGTTAATAAAGAATGAAGAAGCAGGAGTAAGTGTTATTTTAGAATATTTATTTAATGAATATGGTAGTGGCGCTTTAAGATGGCTTCAAATTTCAATAACATTTTTGCTTGGTATGTGTGCAACAATAATTACTGATAACAGTAGAGGTGAAGTAAATGATGTATTAATAGGAAATGTTATTGCTTTACTATTATTTGGTTGGCTAATTGATGTGGCGGGAAAAGTATTTGAAAATAGTAATGTCAAGCTTAACATAAGAATTCTTAGGTCAATGTCTTTTGAAAGATATAAAATGCTTATAGATTCTGATACAAAAGAGGAAGAAAAGAAGTAATTGAGCATTTAGGTTGCAATATAGATAAGTAAATGTAGTTAGAATTTTCATTAAGTTAGAGAATTATCAAAATAAATTGTAATGATTAGATAAATCAGAGCCAGACTATCAAACCTACATATACAATGGATTTATATAGAAAATATGGCAGATTTATAATCTACTGAAAGGAGAGCAGACCGATGAATGAAATTATGAATAGTGTAAATAATGCTATTATGAATAATTTTGAAAAAACAGACAACATATTAAATGATGTACAAAATATTATTGAAGTATCTCAAAAAGAGGCATACCGTACTGTAAATATGATATTAACGCAAAGGAATTGGCTGATTGGATATCGAATTGCAGAAGAAGAATTAGCTAGTGAACAACGTGCAGAATATGGTGCTGAAGTTATTAAAAGATTGTCAAGGGAACTTACAACAAAATATGGAAAAGGGTTTACAAAAACAAATCTTTATAGTTTTTACAGATTCTATAAATGCTTTCCAGAGATTTTCCACACAGCGTGTGGAAAATCTAATATGTGTTTATCATGGTCGCATTATCGTACTTTGCTTCAAGTTCATGATGAAACAGCTCGCAAATGGTATGAGAAAGAAGCTTATGAGCAGACATGGAGTGTTCGTACCTTACAGAGAAATATTGATACCCAGTATTATTATCGTATGCTTCAATCACAGGATAAGAATGCTGTAGAGTCTGAAATGAAAGAAAAGACATCCTCATATCAGAATGATAAACTTGAGTTTATAAAAAATCCTGTAGTAGTGGAGTTCTTGGGCTTAACACCAGATACATCTTTTAATGAGACGAAACTAGAGACAAGTATAATCAGTAATTTGCAAAAATTTTTGATGGAAATGGGAAAAGGGTATGCATTTGTAGCAAGACAGCAACATATTCATACAGAAAAACAGGATTATTATATAGATTTGGTCTTTTATAATTATATCTTGAAATGCTTTGTACTTATAGATTTGAAAACGGAACGTATTACCCACCAGGATGTAGGGCAGATGGATATGTATATTCGCATGTATGATGAATTAAAGAAATCTCCAGATGACAATCCGACACTGGGTATTGTACTGTGTTCTGAGACGGATGAAGACATTGCTAGATATTCGATTTTACATGGTAATGAGCAATTATTTGCCAGCAAATATAAATTATATTTACCAACTGAAGAAGAACTGAGAGAAGAGATAGAAACACAAAAAGCTATGTTTTATTTACAACAGAAGGATGAAGAGAAAAAAGTCGGAGGAGAAACAGAGGTCTAAGTGTATTACATTCCGATTGTAATTGTAGGTGAGTCACAGAAGATTGAGGGCACTGCGAAAAAATAAAATCAATTGAATAAATCAAGAAGTATCAGGTAGTTATCATTTCGATAGCTACCTTTTTCTTTTGAAAAAAATATCGCATAATTCGATATAAAAGTAGTGTAAAATATTGTTAATTCATCATTTCTTTACAATAGATATTTACATTTTTGGTAGAAAATGTTATAATTGAGTACACTCAAAACTAAACTCATAATTACAATCAAAAGGAGAAAATACATTGAAAGGACTACAACCTAAAGGGATAGCACGACGCAATAAAATGTTGCTTGCTGCGATACAGCTGTTCTTAGAACAAGGATATGAGAAAACGACTACAGCCCAGATATCAAGGGCAGCAGGAATGTCACCAACATCTTTTTTTGCAGCATTTGAAAATAAAGAGGCATTGCTCTTGAAATTGACACAGATAATGTTCGAAAATCAGTTTGAAAAGGCACGTTCATTTGCCGAAAATCATGAACCACTTATGGTATATTGCCTCGAAACGGCACTACAGATAAACATAACAGAATTATCTGAATCACTTAGAGAAATATATGTTATGGCATATACATTGCCTAGTACGTCTGAATATATCTATCGTAGTACAGCTATTCAGATTAAAAATATATTTGCGGCATATATGCCAGATGCAGAGGATAAGGATTTTTACGAAATGGATATAGCATCGGGAAGTATAACAAGAGGATTTATGGCAAAACCTTGCGATATGTATTTTACATTAGATAGAAAGCTAAGAAGATATCTGGATTGTTGTCTTAAATTGTATAATGTACCAACAGAAAAACGCAATAGCCTTATTGAGGCAGTACTTGCTGTTGACCTTAATTCAGTTGCAGCTAAATTGATAGAGGAGATTGTAGCAAAGGCAGAAACAGGACTTGAAGAAGCTATAGGTAACAAGATAACTTAAATGATCAAGGAGGTGCATCTTATTGAATGGAAAAGCATTAAAGCAAAGGCAAAGACTAATTGCATGGCTAATTTCAGCAGTGTTTTTTGCGATTTCATGTGTGATGGCGGTAACCACAGTGATACAGGCACAGGAATCTGCACTTGTATCAGCTGTATTGACTACGGACAAGGACAGCTATAATGAAGGCGAAGATATCAATATCGTACTTAAGGTTACAAATAACAGTACATATGATGTCGGTGGTATAATATCTGAAATTACACTACCTGATGGATTGACTCTTAAAAGTGGAGGGCTTTCTGAGGGGGAATATTCGCTGGCAGCCGGGAAAGACAGAATAACAGAATTAACAGCGTACATAGAGAAATTAACTCCAGAGGAGACAACATCAGAAGAGTTGACAACAGAAGGGACAACAACCCCAGAGAAGATAACGACATCAGGAGAGACAACTACTCAGGAACAGACAACATCAGATGAGAAGACAACAACACCTGATAAATCATCTAATCCTAAAACAGGAGATTCACACAGTAATATATGGATAATACTCGCAATTTTATCAGGAATAATATTTTTGGCATTCAGCATTAAAAATAAAAAATTAAAGAAAATATTTTCAATATTTTTATGTATGATAATGTTATTCTCGATATTACCTGCTGATGCATTTGCAAACAATGGTACAAACACAACTGCTTCAGGTGGAAGTGTAATTGCAAACAAGGATATAACAGTAAATGGTGTTAAAAAGACGATAACTGCAAAGGTTGCATATACAGACAATGAGCCTTCCGAGGGCGAAGAGGTTACTGTAACTTTTGATACGGGAGATGGAACACCTGTTGAGCCAATTACAGTGAAAAAAGGCGGAACAATAGAACAGCTTCCACAGTCTTTCGGAGCAGGTAAGGCATTTATGGGATGGTTTACCGACACAGGATTTACCGATGAATTCTTTTCAGATACGCCTGTAAATGAAGATATGACAGTTTATGCATCATTTAAGGATTCTTCGGATGATTATGAACCTGTGGAAGATACAACTTATTATGAGGAAAATTGCGATGAAAATCATTCGATAACTCTTATCAGCGATGAAGTAATAACTGCTGATAATATTAACAGTTTTATTACACTTTTTGCATATACAGGTGATACTCCGGAGAGATTTACGGTTACACCAAATGGTGAAAATGAGTACACCATAGTTCCTGAAACTCCATATACAAAGGGTTGTATGTATCGTATGACAGCCAATGATGGGGTACATTTTAAGGGACTTAATGAAGTAGTTTCAGAATATACATTTAAAATATATAAAGAAGAATCTAATATAGTAGAGCTTAGGGATGGCATTAAATATCTTGATAAAGCGAAGCTTACAGAGACACCTAATGAATATGAATATATTATTCAGAAAGATTATTACGAGGCAAATACGCTTGCAGTAGATGATGTTATCTGTATTGGAGATGGTACAAATAATATTACGGACGATTGTCTTTTTGTTAAAATCATTGACAGCATAAAGGATGATGACGAGTATTATATACAGACAGATGATTGTGATGTTGAAGATGTATATGATAAGGTTGATATATATTTTACTGATCCTGCACAGAATAAATATCTTGTAGATGGTATCGATACTGCAGCACTTGAACAGGAAATCTATAACAGCGAGGGAGCAAAACAATTAAATTATGTACTTGCAGCTGTGCTTGCAGAAAGTGAGACAGTAAAAGAAGAGTTAGATGGGGAATCACTGGTAGGAAGTACGCTGGATGATGACAGGCTGAAGGATTTTTCTGATTATGCGCATCCTAAGGAGGATACACTTGCTGATCTTGCTAAGAGGTTAGGCAAGAACCTTAAGGTATCTGTTAAGATAGGAGAGGCAGAAAATAATAATTTTACATATCCTAATCCTGACTATTGGACAGCAATTACATTTACACTCGGTTATAAGGGAAATGTCAAAGGTAAATTAAAAGTTGATGCAACATTTACCATTACCGAATATATTAATGTATCTTTACAGGGATATAAGCAATTTGAGTTTAAATGGTTTGATACGCCTGAACTTGAATTTAACTATGCGGCTAATATGTATACGCAGACTGATATCGAATTGCAGGTACTTGTATGTTCTGTAGGGGCAAACAGTTATAGAAATATCACTGATGAAGTTACAAAGATGCTTAGAAGTGATAAAGAAAATGATACTCAGGGACTTGTTAAAGAAGTTCAGGACATGCTTAACAAGAAAGGCGGTTATATAGAACTTTGCAGACTGCCATTATTCTCTACGGCAAAGCCGTTAGCATTATTCCAGCTTAACTTTGAACTTGATTTTGTGGTAAAAATGAGTTTTGCAGGTGGTATAGGAAGTAAATTTTCTGTACTTGATGCAAGACAGGTGGGTGCATATGGTAATTCTAAAGAAAAAGAATTCAGTATGTACAAGAATAAGCTGATTGGAGCTGACAGATATAGCTTTGATCTGACTTTATGCGGATATACAGGAATTAAGATGGGAATTGCAGGTCAGCTTACAGTATCATTTATTGGGCTTAGACGACTTGGCGAAGTCGGAGTCGAAGTACAGGTAGGGGCTTATCTTGATATCTATGGATACGCACGTTATCATGTTGTAAAACCTGACCACAGATATGATACAGTATATAGTACACTTATGGGCGGCTTCTATTTAGAAGGTGGTATTTATCTGGAGGTAAATCTGGTAGCGGAATCTAAAGTATTTAATATAAGAGTTGATGCACCATTGATACCGGAATGTAAGTGGCCGTTATTCTCAATGGGTGATAAGAAACTTGTTGTATGCTTAAATGATCCGGTAACGCCAATAGTATTTTATTCTAATGGAAGCTCATATGCCAGCATAGACGTGAATGACCTTTCACCAATGTCCGGACAGGTAGTAGATATTACTACCGGAGTACTTGATAAAAATGCGACTATACCATGGAATAAGGTGACATTAAAAGTTTCGGGTAAGGGATTCAGAGTAGTTTATGACCGTCAGGGAAGGCATCTGACATATGACCAGCCATATTCATCATATAGGCAAAGTTCTGACGAATGTACAGCTCAGGTCCACTATTATGGCAATACATTACAGTTTACAAAGACTGCTGATTCTAAAGCAAGTACAACTAAAACAGTTAGAGTAATATGGTATGATAAATCAAGAGTTAATTTTGATGACATAGGTAAGATGTACACTGTTAATTTCTTCAGAGAAGTTGATGGAGAAAAAACACTTGTTGGTACAAGACAGGTACCGGCTGGAAATTATGCAGGCAGTTTTGATACAAATGGAGCTGTAGACAGTTGGAAATACATGGATGAAGAATGGGAAAGTGATCCGTATTTTACTCCGGTATCTAAAGATAATACAGAAATTATATACCATGCAAAGAGAGCGCAGGCATTAGTCAGCTTCACTTATTATGATGTTAATAAAGACATATGGACGACAGAAGTAAGAGCTGTTAATGTTGGTGATGATGCAACACCTCCGGATATAGTCGATAATGAAAATATAAAATTTAGTGGCTGGTATTCAATAAATGGTGTGCCACAAGGATATTATAATATGTTTAAATATGCCGCAAATAATATGAAGAAAATCGATTATAAGGTAGATAAATACTATCTTAAGAGCGGACTTCCTACTGATAAGGCATTGTGTTCGGTTAGGTTACATCATCTGATTTGTATGGAGCAGAAAGACAATTGTTTTATAGTTATAACAAGGAATATCATCAGGTAATTTATTATTACAGAGCCGGTTATACATTAAAAAATATGTCAGTTAAATTCAAATCGCAGACAATGTATGGAGAGCCGGTAGTCAGAGAAATGGAAGTACCTTATGGTAAATCACCTGATATGCCTTATGCAGCAACACCGCTTGGCAAAACATTACTTGGATATAGTTCAGATGGTGGTAAGACAATTTATAAATTATGGTCTCAATTACCAAAAGTATATGAAGATACGGTTTATGAAGCTATATATAAAACCAATGTATACAATGTAGACTTGTTCTATTATGATGACATAGCACGCGAGTTCAAGATTTATAAGACATTAAAGGTTGATGGTGGAACGTCTGTACCAAAGTCTGAATTAGATGAAGCATTTGCCGCATGTAACTGGCAGGAAGGAACTTCATATCAATTTATACAATGGTGTGAAGACCAATATGGTTACAATGTTGGAGAATTTGAATTAGATAAGCTTATATATAGAGACCTTAGAATACGTCCGATTATCAGACGTAATGTAAGGATTAATCTTGATGCAGGTGATGGAAGAAATCTGTTCTATGATTATTTAGATAGCTTTGACTCAGAAGATTATGAAGTGACTATTTCAAGATGGGCTGTAAAAGATTCTGATAAATATAATGATTACGAGCCGATAGGCTGGAAAGATAATAAAACAGGACAGGTTTATAGTATCGGTCAACAGGTTAAAATTGATTATGCTACAACACTTACAGCAATTTATAAAGTAAATCCTAAGACATATACTGTAAAAGTTTCAACTCCATATGGTGAGCTTCTGAATGGTGAAACTACTGATACATTTACAGGCGGTTATGATGATTACCTGGCATTTGTTGAGAAATATAACAACTATATACCTCAGAATGTTGAGGGTGAAGGTTATACTCTTGAGTATCAGGGTTCATCAAGTATTCCATCAGCAGATGGGCTGTCACTTGAGATAATATTTGGCAATTGGAAAAAGAATGTACACAGACATACATTAAAACTTGATGTTAATGGTGGTAAGCTGACGGGGAATGATGAAAGAACTGAAGCTTACGGAGCAGAGATTAAATTGTCAGATATGGCAGAGGTATCTAAGACAGATGATTTGCGTGATTATATATTCGGAGGCTGGATAGATGAAGATGGAAATATCTATGGAGCAGATGACACAATAACACTTACTAAAGATGTAACACTTACTGCAATATGGATTGATGGTACAGTTATTGAAAGGAAGAATTATCATTATGGCGATATGCTTCCGGTATTTGGTGCACCTTCAGAGGCAGCAGGATATATTTTCAATGGCTGGTCATGGTCAGGGGCAGCAGGTGCTTTAGTAAAACAGCCGGAAACAATGCCTGCTTCAGGATTAACTGCAATTGCAACAACTACAAAATGCTATATAACCTATGAGTTTGACGGACAGATTTATAAGACTAAGGAAGTTGCAAAAATAGGTGATACAATTCCGGTTATTGATAAACCGGTAAAAGACTATTATGATGTTACGGAATGGTCAGCAGATGGTATAGTTGTAACAGATGGAAAATTTGTAATGCCTGCTCATGATGTTATATTTAGAGCAACGTCATCACCTAAATTCTATGATATAAGTATCACAATTGACGGTTCAATAAGTGAGGATAGTCCTTTAAGTGAGCAATACATGAATGTTGTGACACTTCCGGTTCCGCCACAGAAGAGTGGCTATACTTATTACTGGAAATCGGATGATGTAGATATTTATGAAGAAAATGGTGAATATAAATTCATAATGCCACATAATGATGTCAGTGTGGAATGTATTTATACAACAGCAACACATAATATCTACTATATAATAGATGGTGAAACTGAACCATATTGTACTATTTCAGATGTTCCTGTAGGTAAAGAAATGTTTTCATATATTGATTTGCCGCAGAAAGATGGATATATGTTTAATGAAACATGGATATGTCTGACAGATATTTCACTTGTCAACAAAGAGGGAATATATACTATGCCTGACAGTGATGTTTACTTCTGGGGCAGATATTGCGAAGATACAGAGAACACGATTATTCTTGGTATCGAGATAAGCATTGATGGTGTTACAGACAATTATTATAGCCTGTTTGTAAATAAAGGCGAAATAATAACACTGCCTGATATTAAACGCAATGGATATACACTTAGTTATGAAAGTGAAACGTTGACAGTTACTGATGGCAAAGTTAGAATACCAGATGATGGTACAGATGAGATAACACTTACGGCAAAATTTACAAAGAAATAAATTTATAGAGAAGTAATTTTATAAAGAGAGTTATAGGATAAAGCATTTGATGGCTGAGATTAGTCATTAACACGATTAGCCCTATAACTCTAAGATATAAAGTATTATAGAATGGATAAATGATGAAGTTATGAAGTAATCATTTATCCGTTCTTTTTTCTGTATTCTCTTGGCGAATATTCAATTTTTCTGTAAAATAGTGATAAGATAATGTAATCAAAATGAATAGTCAAATTGGAGGTAATCGGTTTGTATTTTATATATGGAGATGAAGAAATTGAATATTTAAAAAGTAAAGACAAAATATTAGGTGGGGTCATTGAGAAAATTGGACACATTGAACGTGTAACAGATACCGATTTATTTTCATCGGTTGTACATCATATCATAGGACAGCAGATTTCTACTAAAGCACAGGAGACTATATGGCAACGTCTGAAGGATGAGTTAGGAGAAGTTAATGCAGAAAATATTTATAAAACAGACATATCAAGATTACAGTCCTTGGGAATGAGCTTTAGAAAAGCTGAGTATATAAAAGACTTTGCGGATAAGGTACATAGTGGAAACTTTAATTTACAGGATATTTCAGAGATGTCTGATGAAGAAGCCATTAAGGCACTTGCTTCTTTAAAGGGAATTGGCGTATGGACAGCAGAAATGATTTTACTATTCTGTCTGCAAAGACCAGATATCTTCAGCTTTGATGATCTGGCAATACAGAGAGGGCTTCGAATGGTATATCATCATAGGAAGATTGACAGAAAATTATTTGAAAAATATCGCAGACGTTTCAGTCCGTATTGTAGCGTAGCAAGTCTGTATTTGTGGGCAGTTTCAGGTGGGGCGATAACTGAGATGAAAGATTATGCACCTAAGAAAAGGAAAAATTAAAATAAAATGAATAAAGGATAGTGCAAAAAAAGAATAAAAATGATAAAAAATTAACAATTTTCAGAAAATCAAGATTTTTTGTTGATTTTGTTTTGTAATAATGTATAATATTATGAGTGAAGTTGAAAAAAGACTTCGATAGAAAGAAATGACATATTCTGCACATGCAGATGTAAAACTTTCTACTAACTATTAAAGAAAAGGAGTTAGATTCAAATGGCAAAAATTGATTTAAGCAAGTATGGTATTAATGGAACAACTGAAATTGTTCACAACCCTTCTTACGAAGTATTATTTGAAGAAGAGACAAAGGCAAGTCTTGAAGGCTATGAAAAAGGTCAGGAAAGTGAACTTGGTGCAGTAAATGTTATGACAGGTATTTACACAGGACGTTCACCAAAAGACAAGTATATTGTAATGGATGAAAATTCAAAGGACACTGTATGGTGGACATCTGATGAATATAAGAATGATAATCACCCACTTTCAGAAGAAGTATGGGCTTCATTAAAAGACATCGCTAAGAAAGAGCTTTCTAATAAGAGACTTTTCGTAGTTGATGCATTCTGTGGTGCTAATAAAGATACACGTATGGCAATCCGTTTCATCGTTGAAGTGGCTTGGCAGGCACATTTTGTAACAAATATGTTCATCAAACCTTCAGCAGAAGAGTTAGAGAACTTCGAGCCAGATTTCGTTGTTTACAACGCATCTAAAGCTAAAGTTGAAAATTACAAAGAACTTGGTCTTAACTCAGAGACAGCAGTAGCATTTAACATTACAAGCCGTGAACAGGTTATCATCAACACATGGTACGGCGGAGAAATGAAGAAGGGTATGTTCTCAATGATGAACTACTACTTACCACTTAAAGGTATGGCTTCAATGCATTGCTCAGCAAATACAGACTTAAATGGCGAAAATACAGCAATCTTCTTTGGTTTATCAGGAACAGGTAAGACAACACTTTCAACAGATCCTAAGCGTTTACTTATCGGTGATGATGAACATGGCTGGGATGACAATGGCGTATTCAACTTCGAAGGTGGTTGTTATGCAAAAGTTATCGACCTTGATAAAGATTCAGAGCCAGATATCTACAATGCAATCAAACGTGATGCTCTTCTTGAGAACGTAACACTTGATGAGAATGGTAAGATTGATTTCACAGATAAGAGTGTAACAGAGAATACTCGTGTATCTTATCCAATTAATCATATTGAGAACATCGTTCGTCCAGTATCTTCTGCTCCAGCAGCTAAGAATGTTATTTTCTTATCAGCAGATGCATTCGGAGTACTTCCTCCAGTATCTATCCTTACACCTGAGCAGACACAGTACTACTTCCTTTCAGGATTCACAGCTAAATTAGCTGGTACAGAACGTGGTATTACAGAGCCTACACCAACATTCTCAGCATGCTTCGGACAGGCATTCCTTGAGTTACATCCTACAAAATATGCTGAAGAACTTGTTAAGAAGATGGAGAAGAGTGGTGCTAAAGCATACCTTGTTAACACAGGTTGGAATGGTACAGGCAAACGTATCTCTATTAAAGATACTCGTGGTATTATCGATGCAATCCTTAGCGGTGACATCAATAAAGCTCCAACAAAGAAGATTCCACACTTTGACTTTGAAGTTCCAACAGAACTTCCAGGTGTAGACAGCGCAATTCTTGATCCTCGTGATACTTACGCTGATGCTTCTGAATGGGAGACAAAAGCTAAAGACCTTGCAAGCAGATTCATTAAGAACTTTGCTAAATACGAAGGAAATGAAGCAGGTAAAGCACTTGTTTCAGCAGGTCCACAGTTATAATCTGAATAAAATAAATCTGATGAATATTATATAGAAAATGTACAAATTGTATAGACTATAGATATATAAAGCATTAGACGAATATAGAGGTGTCTGGTATAATTATCAGACACCTTTAGTATTAATAGGAGGAGATGGAAAGATGGAAATAAATAATAATAACCGAATTTATATTGCAATTGATTTAAAATCTTTCTATGCTTCTGTAGAATGTGTGGAAAGATGTTTAAATCCATTAACAACGAACCTTGTGGTTGCTGATAGGTCAAGAACTGAAAAGACAATATGCTTAGCAGTATCACCCTCATTAAAAGCATATGGAATACCGGGACGTGCAAGATTATTTGAAGTAGTACAGAAAGTTAAAGAGGTCAACCGTATAAGGCGTGGCAGAACAAAGGATGGAAGATTTACAGGCAGTTCATATGATTCAGAAGAATTGAGAAATTCACAGTATGAACTTGATTATATAGTTGCCAGGCCAAGAATGGCATTATATATGGAATATAGCAGGAAAATATACGATATTTATCTTAAATACGTAGCACCTGAGGATATTCATATATATTCAGTCGATGAAGTGTTTATGGATATTACGGGATATCTGAAAATATATGGAATGACTGCTAAAGAGATAACGATGAAAATAATTGAGGACGTATTAAAGAATACGGGAATAACAGCTACAGCAGGAATTGCAACAAATCTGTATCTATGTAAAGTAGCTATGGACGTGGTGGCAAAACATATTGAACCGGACGAAAATGGTGTACGAATTGCAGAATTAGATGAGATGAAATACAGGAAAATGTTATGGAACCACAGACCGATAACTGATTTCTGGAGAGTTGGAAGAGGATATGCAAAGAAATTAGAAGAAAATGGCATATATACAATGGGAGATGTAGCACGATGCAGCATTGGTGAAGCTGGAGATTTCTACAATGAAGAATTGTTATATAAATTATTTGGAATAAATGCGGAATTGCTGATAGACCATAGCTGGGGATATGAACCCTGTACAATTGCAGATATTAAAGCTTATAAGCCGGAGACAAAGAGTCTTGGGGCAGGACAGGTGCTTACTTGTCCTTATACAATGGATAAAGCAAAGGTAGTTGTAATGGAGATGAGCGACCAGTTAGCATTGAGCCTTGTGGAGAAACGGCTTCTTACCGACCAGATAGTTTTAACAATTGGATATGACATAGAAAATATTACTGATGTCAACAGACGTAAGAAATATTCGGGCGAAATCACAATAGACAGATATGGACGTTCCATACCTAAACATGCACATGGAACTACAAATCTTAAGATGAAAACATCATCTTCAAATGTTATCATGAATGCAGTTTCAAAGCTATTTGATGAAATAGTAGATTATAATCTGCTAGTACGACGAATAAATATTACAGCGAATAGAATTGTAAATGAAGATGAAGTAAAGGATGCAGTAGAAGAATATATGCAGATGGACTTATTTACGGATTATGAGGCATTAGAAAAAGAGAAGAAGAAAGAAAAAGCTGCATTAGATAAAGAAAGAAAATTACAGGAAGCTATGCTTACTGTTAAAAATAAATATGGTAAAAATTCAATGCTTAAAGGAATTAACTTTGAAGAGGGTGCAACAGGAAGAGAGAGAAACAGCCAGATAGGAGGACACAAAGCGTGAATTATGATGATATAATTAATCTTCCACATCACGTTTCAAAGAACCATATGCAGATGTCAATTCATGACAGAGCTGCCCAGTTTGCACCATTTTCGGCATTAACAGGTTATGAAGAGGTAATAAATGAAACTGCAAGGCTTACAGATGAATTAACTGATATGGACGAATATATCAAATCTGAAATAGATATGAAATTGCAGCTATTGAGGGAGAAACTAAAGAACCGGCAATCAGTAAATGTATATATCAGATATTTTAAGCCTGATGATAGGAAAGCAGGAGGAAAATATCTTGAATACAGAGGAAATGTCCGGAAAATAGATGAAGATAATGGCTGTATAATTATGGAGAATAAGACATCAATAGAAATCTCTAAGATAGTTGATATCTCCATAAATGAGAAAATTGTTACATTTGATTGAATGATATTCTTTATAGCTTGACATAAATGGTAAAATCTGTTATTACCAAAGAGAGAATTAATTTAATACGCATTGTGGAATGGAGGACAAATGTTAGAATTCAAATATGATACCCAGTTATTAATTGAGGGAAAAGACCTTGACGAAGATGTCATTAGTGATTATTTTACAAACAATTTTAAAGGTGACTGCCTGTTAGCAGTAGGTGATGATGAATTAATTAAGATTCATTTTCATACAAATGAGCCTTGGAAAGTATTAGAATACTGTTCATCATTAGGCGAGATATATGATATCGTAGTTGAAGATATGGACAGACAGGCAAGAGGACTTAAAGGTTAAGATAAATCTGGTATAGTGAAAATTAAATGTCCGCCTATGGAACACACTTATAAATAATAGTGTATGTTTCATAGACGGACATTGTTATTTCGAAGCAGGTGTTACGTCCATATTTTTAGGTAATACAAGGTTTAATATAATAGAGACTATAAATACAACAGCTACGCAGTTTTCAGCAAATACAGTTTCTACAATCTTTGGAAAAATAGAAAAGATTTCAGGTACCTGTGTGAAACCGATTCCAATACTTAATGAAAGTGCAGCAATTGTGATATTTCTCTGTGTATATCCGCATTTTCCTATCATCTGTAAGCCGCTTACGACAATGTTACCGAACATCATAAGTGTACAACCACCAAGAACTGCATCAGGAAGAGTTGCGAGCAACGAACCAAAGAATGGGAAGATGCCTGCGAGCAGCATTATAACAGCACCGGCAGCGATTGCAAATCTGTTGACAACCTTAGTCATAGCTACCAGACCGACATTCTGGCTGAATGAAGTAATTGGCAGGCAACCCAATATTGATGATAATGCACTTATAAAACCATCACAGGCAATAGAGCCGGATGTTTCTTTAAGAGTCACATCTCGATTTAATCCTGAAGCAGCTAATGCAGATGTATCACCGATAGTTTCCGTTGCAGATACTAAGAAGATTAATGTAACGGAAATAATTGCATTAATATTGAATTCAGGTTTGAAAGGCATAATTGATGGTAATGCAATAAACGAAGTATTCTGTAATGCAGAAAAATCAATCATACCCATACAGGCAGCAACGATATAGCCGACAATTAAACCGAATAATACCGAAAGCTGTTTTAAATAAGATTTAGCAAATATATTGAATACAATACAGCTTAATAAAGTAACTGTTCCAATAATCCAGTTCTTAGCTGAACCAAAATTCTCTGTACCTGAACCACCACCAAATGATGAGGCACCGACTGAAAGAAGTGAGAAACCAATAGCAGTTACAACGCTTGCCGCTACAATTGGTGCAATAAGTTTAATCCAATATTTGGCAAAAAGACCAAGTACACCCTCGATAATACCACCGACAAGAATTGCACCAACAATTGCGTTATAGCCATACGTAGGTCCGATGTAGCAGAAAACAGAAACAAATGTAAAACTGATACCCATAACAATTGGAAGTCCTGAACCAATACGCCATATAGGAAAAAGCTGTATGAGTGTACCTATTCCGGCAATTATCATTGCACTCTGAATAAGCATTGCAGTTTGTGAAGCTGACAGATTACAAGTACCTGCCACTATAAGAATAGGTGAAATATTAGCAACAAACATTGCTAATATATGTTGTAAGCCAAATGGTATAGCCTGAGTAACTGGAATTTTGCCATCAAGTTTATAGAGATTAGCTGTCGAAACAGTAGAATTTGTACTTTTCATTTATTTTCTTATCCTCTTTTAATATAGTATTACAGTAATATTACAGATGTGATGTTGGGCAAAAGATTTTCTGACACCAAATTACTGTTCACGAAACTGTATTGTACCGTTTGCAGCATCCATACTTTCGACAATAGCAAGTGACTCTAACTGATAACCAAGATTTCTTATGATACGTCCACCTGACTGGAAGCCCTTTTCGATTGCGATACCGATGCCTTCAACTGTTCCACCGGCTTCATTTACAATAGAGATTAATCCCTGTAATGCACAGCCGTTCGCAAGAAAATCATCTATAATTAAGACTTTATCATCAGAATTTAAAAATTTCTTAGATACTATAACCTGATTCCTGCATTTATGAGTAAAAGATTCTACTTCAGCTATATACATCTCACCTTCGATATTTATGCTTTTTGATTTCTTTGCAAATACAACAGGAACATTGAAGTATTTAGCAACAACACAGGCAATACCTATACCTGATGCTTCGATAGTTAAGATTTTATTGATTGTTTTATCTGCAAAACGACGTTTAAACTCTTCGCCCATCTGTTCAAATAAGCTGATATCCATCTGGTGATTGAGAAAACTGTCAACTTTTAATACATTACCCTCTTTAACAATGCCGTCTTTAATAATTCGTTCTTCTAAAAAATTCATCTTTATCCTCTTTTCTACTACAATATATTAAGAATAGGTTAACAAATTTTATGGATTATGGCAACCAAAAGATAAGAAAAATTACTTATAAAAATTGGAAAGTCAATAATTCTTATATTTATATTTGCAAATTCACTTAATACAGAAGATTTGATTGCAATATGTGTGTGTGAAGTTTAGGTTTATAACATAATATGTAGTATTTATATGGATTGACATTTTTAATTTACATAGTAAGATATAGAAGATAATAGAAAATGAAAAGTCAGATTAAAAGTATCAAACGTAATAATATATATGAAATACAAAAACCAATATTAGAAAACACAAAAATAAATAAAAAAACAAAATAAAACGATAAAATAAAGTGATAAAAATGGAGATGAAATAATGTTAATCAGATTAATAGAAGATAAAGATAAAGAAGAAGTTCTAGAGATGATGAAAGTGTTTTACGCATCACCTGCTGTTTTACATAAAGCTTCTGAGGAAATATTGAAGAAGGACATAGACGATTGTATTGGTAAATGTCCATTTATCGAGGGATATGTATTTGAATGTAATTCAGATAATATGAAGAGACATAATGAAGAAGATAAACTTGCAGGTTATGCTATGCTTGCAAAGAGTTATTCAACGGAATATGGCGGAATGTGTGTATGGATTGAGGATATATATATTAAAAATGAGTACAGGGGAATGGGTATAGGCTCTAAATTCTTTGAAAAATTACAGGATATGTACGGAGATGATTCAGTCAGATTCAGACTTGAGGTGGAACCGGAGAATGAAAGAGCAGTTGCAGTATATGAGAAATGTGGATATAAAAAGTTACCATATATGCAGATGACAAAGGAATTATAAAATATGATGGTGTGAAAAATACAGATTGATATCTGATTTTTCACACAGCTATTTGTGGTGCCTGCGAAATGGAGATTATTATGAGTAAAATATACGAAGAGAAAAATGGTGAAAATGAAATTATAATAAGAACAGCTGCTTTAGATGATGCAAAAGTACTGTTAGATATTTACAGACCATATGTAGAAAAGACTGCAATAACATTTGAATATGATGTACCTGCAGTAGAAGTATTTCGAAGCCGCATAGAGAAAACATTGAAGAAATATCCATATTTAGTTGCAGAAATTAATGGAGAAGTGACTGGATATGTTTATGCCAGTACATTTAAGGGAAGGGCAGCATACGACTGGGCGGTTGAGACAAGTGTGTATATCAAGGAAGATATGAGAAAAATGGGACTTGGTAAATTACTATATGCCCAGTTAGAGAAGATTTTGAAGAAACAGAATATTGTAAATCTTTATGCCTGCATCGCATATACGGAGGTTGAAGACGAATATTTAACAAATGCAAGTGTAAAATTCCATAAACATATGGGATATGAATGGATTGGCGAATTTCATAAATGTGGATATAAATTTAACAGATGGTATGATATGGTGTGGTTAGAGAAAATACTCGGAGAACATACTGATAACCAGCCGGCAGTCATTAAATTTGAAGATTTGGAAATTTAGATAAATAGATGACAAATATCCTATTCAATTTCAGAAAATCTTGTAAGTAGAGAGATAATAAAAAATAAGTAAGCAGAAGTGAAAGAAAATGAATAATAAATTAAAAAATAAACAAAATATAGTTCCAGAGGGTGAGTTATATGGTAAGGAGAAAATTGGGAAGATTTTACTAAAAATTGCACCACCCGTGATGCTCGCACAGTTAATTCAGGCATTGTATAATATTGTTGACAGCCTGTTTGTGGGAAAATATTCAGAAAGTGGTCTTACAGCATTATCAATAATTTATCCGATGCAGTTATTAATGATAGCTTTAGGTGTTGGAACGGGTGTGGGTATTAATACAAATATGGCTTATTATCTTGGAATAAAGAAGAAAGGTAAGGCTGACGAAAACGCAGGAATCGGAACTCCGTTAGCACTTGTACTATGGATATTATTTGCGGTAATATGCTTTTTTATTATGCCGGTGTATGCGAAAATGTCTACAGATTCGAAAGAAGTCATAAGATATGTAGTGATATATGGGCGAATTGTGTGCGTGGCAAGTATAGGATTATTTCTTGAGAGCATATGGAGTAAAATTCTTCAGGCCAGAGGCGATATGAAAACACCTATGTATGCCCAGATTGCAGGAGCGATAACTAATATAATATTAGATCCTGTTTTGATTTTTGGAATGTTTGGTGTAAGAAAATGTGGTATCGCAGGTGCAGCAATTGCAACAGTGGCAGGACAGATAGTGGCAGCCGTAATTGTATTCAGAAAAGCATATCATAAACCACCACATATTTCTAAATTTCTTCCTGAAATCAAGAGAATATATATACTTGGAATACCTAATATATTAATGCAGTCAGCATATACATTTTACATATTGGGATTAAATCTTATTCTGGCAGGCTTTTCAGACCAGGCAGTGACCGCACTTGGATTATATTATAAATGGCAGACATTTTTCTTTATTCCACTAGGAGCATTGCAGACCTGCATAGTGCCTGTAATAAGCTACAATTATGCAGCAGGAAGCTTGGACAGGTGCAGAAAGACATTATCGACCTCTTTGATAGCAGGGGTATGCCTTATGGCAGTCGGAACATTGTGTTTTGAAACCATTCCGTCACAGATGCTTTCTGTATTCACAAGCGATAAAACAGTAATAGAAATAGGAACAATAGGCTTAAGATTTATAGGTTTTAGCTTTATTCCGATGGTAACTTCATTAATATTTCCAGTATTCTTTCAGGCGATAGGCCGTGCAGTAAAAAGTTCAGTATTAACAATAGTAAGAACTGTCGTATTATTTGTTCCATTAGGCTATATATTCTCAAGATTTGGACTTAATAAATTCTGGCTTACGTTCATAATTACCGAATTACTTACGTCTTCACTAGGCATATACTTTTATAAAGACTTCTTACGCAAAACCATAAAAGAAAAATAATTTATAATGCAGATTTCGCACATATAAGGATTCGTTTAGAAACTACCGGTGAATGACTTTGCATATATAAATATTAGAACTCGTGTTTCAAATTGCTAATTTGTCGATATTATCTTTTTGCTCTTTTGATTATTTGTGTTCATTCAATATCCAGACATTTAAACCGAGGTATCCGTCTATGACACACACTCGATTTATGCCGTATCGTGTGGGCGTTATATGCCGCCAGATGCAAAAGGACGGTGCCGTAAATCACCGTTCAAGCGAAGCGCGTTTGATTGGCGGCACCGTAATAACCTCTGCAGATGGCGGCATTTACACCCACTAGATTAAGAAATATGAGAGAGTGTGTCATAGACGGACACCTCGGCTTAATGTCTGTATCGTGAATGTACACAAACTTTGAGCAAAAAGATAACATCTGACAAATTTACGCAATTCTTACAATGAGTTCTAATATTTATATATGTCAAATTCATTCTACAGCAGTAAATAAAAACGAGTCCTTATATGTGCGAAGTCTGCTTATATAAATTATTTTTTATTTTATGCAATCAAAAGAAGTCTTAAAACGTATACATAGTGAAAGACAAAACACATACATTCGCGAATAATAATATGAACTGATAGTATCAGGTGGTGTTTTGCAAATAATTTACAGTTTTATCTGACTGCAAGATGGAATGGATTGGAGAATATTGTTTTGATATTGATGAGACTTTCATAGAGATTATGAAATTACCACCTAAATATAAAACTGTTATTTATATGTACTATTATGAAGAATATTCTACCCGGGAGATAAGTGAAATATTGAAGAAAAATAAATCAACAGTATGTAGTCTGCTTAAACGTGGCAGAGAGATTTTAAAAGAAAGACTGGGTGAGAATAATGAAGAATAGTAATGATAGATTAAAAGCAAAAATAAAAGATTCATATTCCAAAATTGCAGTTGATAATAGCAAAACAGAAAGAATGTTAGGTGATATTATGGCAGCAGTAAAGGATAAGAAAGAGAAGAAAAAAAGTGTATTTTTCATCGGAGTTGTATGTGTACAGATGGCGGCAATAGTTATTTTATTAACCATTGTGATCAAGAATGGAACTAAGTTAGGTGATGAACCCCAGACTACTAAGAGGGTGGCAACAAAATTTGATACTGTTAATGAATCAAATGATAAAGAAACAGACAGTAAAAATACAAGTACCACTGAGAATATAACATCTGAGGAGATGACTAAGAATACTAATACAAATAATAACGATATTCCACAGGATATAATTAAAAATATAATAGAAGAGACAGTATATAATAATAATTTCCTATGGTTATATAGAAATGAAGTATCTGCGGAAAAAGGAACTAACCTTACTAATGCCGATAAACTATGGTATATACTTAACCTTGTAGGCAATGGTGAAAAAATTGACATATTTAGTGAACCGGAAATAAGTGGAGAACTTATAAGAAATTACTTCCAGAAGAGTTGTATAAGCAACAGCGGGCTTGAATTTACGGATATCGGATATTATGGCAGCAGTGATATTATCTATAATTACGATAAGAAAAGTGATACATTTATTTATAATGAAGATTTTAAAGCCAGAGGTGTATCATTAGCAGTACCGGCATATTATAAACTTGACAGCCTTAGACAAAGTGATAACCAATATGTGGCAGATATTACAATTCTATATGTTGGTGATATGGTATCAGATTTTGAAAATGAATGGGCTAAATGCAGATTATATTTTACTTATAATAATGCATTAGAAGACAGAAATGGCATAAATATGTATGGAACATTCAAAGGTTCGGGATATCCGCAGAATCAGGAAGCATATTTCGATTATATAGCAAATAAGGGTATGTCAGAAAATATGAATGTTACAACCCATAAATTAGTATTTAGAGTATCGGATGGTGGAAATATTGTTGTATCAGAATTCTATTCGGTAACACAATAGAATTAATCCTAGCCAGTTAAACACAATGATGTTATAATGACGGAAAAGAGTTTACTGTAAACGAGGATAAAGATGGTTTTTAGCAGTTTAATATTTCTATTTAGATTTTTACCTTTAATATTACTGATTTATTATATAGTACCAGGAAAATTTAAGAATATGGTTTTATTATCAGGAAGCCTTGTATTCTATGCTTGGAGCGAGCCAAAGTATGTTCTTATAATGATTTTCTCGACACTTGTAAATTACATTTTCGGAATATTAATAGAAGATTTTAAGAAAAAAGATAAGATTTCTGCATCAAAATATATGGTTGTGGCATCAGTTATTGTTAATCTGTCGGTGCTTGGCTTCTTTAAATATGCAGATTTACTTATTAACACAGCAAATAAATTAACAGGAAGTGGGTTTCAGTTACTTGAAATTGCACTTCCTGTTGGCGTGTCTTTTTATACATTTCAGACAATGTCATATACGATTGATGTATACAGGGGAAATGTTGCAGCCCAGAGAAATATTATTACATTTGGAACATATGTAACAATGTTTCCACAATTGATAGCAGGACCGATTGTTAAATATAAAAGTGTTGCAGACGAGCTTAATAACCGCAAGGGAAATATTGATACATTTGCAGATGGAATAGGGCGTTTTATAACCGGATTAGGTAAGAAAGTGTTATTAGCTAATAACATTGGTAATCTGTGGGACACAATAAAGGCTGTTAATCCGGAAAATATGTCGGTGTTATCTGCATGGCTTGGAATTATCGCATTTACATTCCAGATATATTTCGATTTCTCAGGATATTCAGATATGGCAATCGGGTTAGGTAAGATGTTTGGTTTTAATTTTGAGGAGAATTTCAATTATCCGTATATTTCTAAAAGTGTTACGGAATTCTTTAGAAGATGGCACATTTCACTTGGCACATGGTTCAGGGAATATGTCTATATTCCGCTTGGAGGAAACCGTTGCTCTACATATAAACATATCCGTAATATTTTGGTGGTGTGGATACTTACAGGCTTGTGGCATGGTGCAAGTTATAATTTCATGTTGTGGGGATTATATTATGGTGTAATTCTTATCCTAGAGAAGATATTTCTTAAGAAATACATAGACAGACTTCCAGCATTTATACAGCATATATACACTTTACTTATTATAATTACAGGCTGGGTAATTTTCTCGTTTGAAGATATGGGACAGTTAGGAAGATATCTTAAAACAATGTTTAATGTTACAGGCGGAAAAATCTATGATGACCAGTCAATTTATCTGTTATATACACACGTAGTTTTATTGATTATATTAATAGTGGCATCGACACCTGCTGCTAAGAAATTAGTAAACAGGCTGTTTGAAATTATAAAGAGTGAGGCAGTTAAAACAGTCCTTGCAAATGTTTTCTATGTTGTTGTATTTGCAATGGTAATAGCTTATCTTGTTGATTCAAGCTATAATCCATTTCTGTATTTCAGATTTTGAATAAGGATAGCGTGAAAAATGAAGAAATTAAAAGGAAGCATAAGAAGTAAAGTTACAGTTACAATATTTTTATTAATTTTATCAGGAATGTCAGTATTTGGCTTTGCGGCAGGTGATGAAAGATATTCAGAAAAAGAGAACCGTTATCTTGCGATAAAGCCTGATTTAGACAGCGGGAATCTGTTAAATGGCAAATATCAGGAGGATTACGAAACGTATCTTGCGGATAAGACCATATTTAGAAATAAATGGATAGAATTAAAGACGTATATCGAGCTTGCAAGCCTTAAAAAGGACGTAAATGGAGTGTATTTTGGTAAAGATAATTATCTGATAGCAAGACAGGATAAAGATAAGTTCGAAACGGAAAATGCGGATAAAAACTGTGAATATTTAGAAGAATTTGTGGATAATTACAAGAAAAATACCGATATATGTGTAATGTTAGTTCCAAATACTTCGGAGATTTTAAAGAAAAAGCTTCCAAAGTATGCATATAATTTCAACGAAACTAGGTATATTAATGACATTTACAAGGAAATCGGAGAGGATAATACAGTAGATGTAAATCAGATGCTTAAGGCTCATAAAGACGAATATCTGTATTATAAGACAGACCATCATTGGACAACACTTGGAGCATATTATGCATTTACGGAGTATGCGGATAAAACAGGAATTAATATAGAAAAATATATGACTAAATTAGTAACGGATAAATTTTACGGAACAATGAGTTCAAAGGCGAATTTAGAGATTGAAGCTGATAAGGTATACATCTATGAGCCGGATAAGGAAGAAGAGGTATCAGTGCGTTATAATAATTCTACAGAACTTAAAGATAGTCTGTATGAAATGTCAGCACTTGATAAGAAAGATAAATACAGTATATTTCTTGGGGGCAATAATCCATTAGTACAAATCACTACTAATGCTGAGAATGACAGAAAGGTTCTGGTTATAAAAGATTCATTTGCACATTGCTTTATTCCATTTATGATTAGTGGGTTTAGTAAGATAGATGTAGTTGACTTGCGATATTATAATGAGAGTATTAGAAAGATGATAGAAGAAGGTGGTTATACAGATATTCTGGTGCTGTATAATGTTGGAAATTTTGTAGAAGATAAAAATATATATAAGTTGGTGAATTGATATTGGAGAAAAGAATGCAGAAAATTTTTATTATAGAAGATGACAGTATAATTGCATCATCGGTTGAGAAGTATCTGAATGGTTTTGGATATGAGACAAGACATGTAAGAAAATTTGATAATATAGTGAATGAATTTGCGGAATATAATCCGCATCTGGTATTAATGGATATTTCCCTGCCTTATTATAATGGTTTCTATTGGTGCAGTGAGATAAGGAAGATTTCTAAAGTACCGATTATATTTGTTTCATCAAGTTCTGATAATATGAATATAGTTATGGCGATAAATATGGGTGGAGATGATTTTATTGCAAAGCCTTTTGAATTATCGCTTCTGTTAGCGAAGATTCAGGCAATGCTTAGAAGAACCTATGACTTCGCTTCACAGACTAATCTTATAGAGCATAATGGACTTATATTAGATATGGGAAATGCGACTGCTACATATAATGGTAATGCAATCGAACTTACCAGAAATGAATTTAAGATATTAAAAATTCTTATGGATAACAAGGGCAAAACTGTAAGCCGAGAAGATATAATGACTGTATTATGGGAATCAGACAGTTATGTTGATGATAATACATTGACGGTTAATGTGACCAGATTAAGAAAGAAATTAGAAAATGCAGGTTTAGAAGGATTGATTGAAACGAAAAAAGGAATGGGCTACTATATAGCGAATGGAGAGTAGTATGTTATATAAATATCTGAAACAGAATATTAAAATGATAAGTCTGTATATAACTATAATGATTTTAAATGCTGTTATCTTATATTTCGAAAATGTTGATAAAACAGCAATAATGTATTCGACAAGTGTAATTCTGTATATTGGAATTGTGGTTGTATTATTTGGTATGTTCAGATTCTATAAAAAAAGCAAAGTATTAGAGAGAAAATCAATTCCTAAGAAGTTAACTCCGATAGAAGAAGCATATGTGGATATTATTAATGAAAAGGTAGAAGAGATAGAAAAGCTTAAGTCGGAAAATGGCATAAAGCGTAAAGAGATGATGGAATTCTATACAATGTGGCTTCATCAGGTCAAGACACCGATAGTAGCACTTAATTTTCTGTTACAGGAGGATGAAGTTAAGGAGTCAGCTAACCATAAGGAATTAGAGAACGAATTATTTAAGATAGAACAATACGTGGAAATGGTTTTGTCATATCTTAGAATGGAAAGTGACAGTACGGATTATGATTTTGAAAAATATTGCTTAGAGGACATAGTAAAGCAGTCTGTAAGAAAATATGCAAGGCAATTTATCAGAAAGAAGATAAATGTAGAACTTAACAATCTTGATATGGAAATAATAACAGATAAGAAATGGTTGTTATTTGTAATCGGACAGGTGTTATCAAATGCGCTTAAGTACACGAATGAGGGAAAGATAAAGATATACACGGATGTTCATGAAAGGCTTGTAATTGAAGATAGCGGAATAGGGATAGCTAAGGAAGATTTGCCAAGAATATTTGAAAATGGTTTTACGGGCTATAATGGAAGAATCGAGATGAAGTCGACAGGAATCGGATTATATCTGTGTAAAAATGTGATGAAAAATATTGGCGGAGACATAACAGCAGACTCAGAGATACATAAGGGAACAAAGATTTTCATAAACCTTACGAAAATGTAAGGTTTATTTTTGTATTGTAAGTCAAATCTATGGAAACAATAAAGAAATTTAATTATACTCTTATCTGTAATCAGGTAATATATTCTAGTAGAAATGAGGATTAAAATGAATAAAGCAATTTTAGAAGTAAAAAATTTAAAGAAAATATACACAACAAGGTTCGGTGGCAATAAAGTCCAGGCATTAAGTAATGTTACATTCTCAGTTGATGAGGGTGAGTACGTTGCGATAATGGGTGAAAGTGGTTCGGGTAAAACGACATTATTAAATATTTTAGCTGCACTTGATAAAGCAAGTGACGGAGAAGTCTTATTAGATGGAAAAAATATTATGACACTTAAAGATAAAGAACTTTCAGCCTTCAGACGTGATAATCTGGGGTTCGTATTTCAGGACTTCAATTTAATGGATACATTTTCACTAAAAGATAATATTTTTCTTCCATTAGTATTATCGGGCTGCAAATATGATGAAATGCAGTCAAGACTTGAGCCGATAGCTAAGAAGTTAGGGATAAGTGATATTTTAGATAAATATCCATATGAGGTATCAGGTGGACAGAAGCAGAGAGCAGCAGTTGCAAGAGCATTGATAACAAGACCAAGACTCATACTTGCAGATGAACCAACCGGAGCATTAGATTCTAAAGCAACAGATTCGCTTTTAAGATTATTTGATGATATTAATAATGATGGTCAGACAATTCTTATGGTTACACATTCGACCAAAGCAGCAAGCAGTGCGAAAAGAGTAATGTTTATTAAAGATGGTGAGGTGTATCATCAGTTATACAGAGGCACATTGAGCAGAGAAGAAATGTTTGCAAAGATTTCGGATACTCTTACAATGATTACTTCGCAGAAATAGACAGATATTATAATACAATTATTTAATTAATCATAAATGTGTAATGCAATTGCTTAAATATATACACATACAGAACTAAGAGATTGCATTGAAAATGGAGGAAAAATGAAGAAAACAGGTAAAAATAAAGCATTTTATCCAAGGCTTGCATTAGAAAATATCAGAAAAAACGGTAAATTTTATTATCCATATCTTATAACATGTATATTTACAATTGCAATGTTCTATATAATAAGTTTCTTATCGTTTAATACCGGACTTGACGTTATAAGAGGTGGAGAATCATTAAGAATTATTTTAAAGTTTGGAATGGGTGTTATCGGAATATTTTCATTTATATTTCTGATATATTCGAACAGCTTTTTGACAAAAAGAAGAAAAAGAGAATTTGGTATTTACAATATACTTGGCATGGAGAAGAAACACATTGCCAAAATAATGGTAATTGAAAATATATATACAACAATAGGAACATTGATTGCTGGAATCTTGAGTGGAATAGTATTTAGCAGATTGATGCTTATGATTCTTAGCAAAATGGTACGTTTTGATTCGAAAATTAAGTTTGACATAAGTGTAACAGGAATTTTAATTACTGTGGCAGTATTTGTAATGATATTTATGATAATTCTGATTGGAAATCTTATTGCAATCGGACGTTCTAAGACAATAGAGCTTCTTAGTGGAAGTAATGTTGGTGAAAAAGAACCTAAAACTAAGTTACTAATAGCTATTTTAGGTGTGACAATGTTAGTTATCGGTTATTATCTTGCAATGACAACGGAATCGGCAACAGAGGCACTTAAGAGATTCTACATAGCAGTATTATTCGTAATTGTTGGAACATATTTTTTATTTATTGCAGGTAGTATAGCTATACTTAAGATGCTTAAGAATAATAAGAAGTTCTATTATAAGGTTAATAATTTTACGGCAGTATCAGGAATGATTTACAGAATGAAGAAGAATGCAACCGGTCTTGCAAGTATCTGTATTCTATCAACTATGGTATTAGTCGTTGTGTCAACTACGGTATCTATGTATGCTGGTGTTGAAGATGAGATGAAATACCGCTATCCAAATGATATTACTATTGAGAAAATATATAGATTTTCTGAACTAGATAACATTGAAGGTATGGATGAATCCAATGAAGATTTCAGAGAAATAATATTGAATACAGTAGCTAAAACAGGGATCCAGGTAAAGCATTTCAGAGCATACGAAGAATGTACTATAACAACTACTTATGAAAATGGTAAATATAATTATATCGGATATTATGGAAATGATGATACTCACGAGTTCCATGTCATATCAGCTAAGGATTATGAAAATCTTACCGGAGAAAAGATTGAACTTAATAGTGACGAAGTATACATATACAGCGCCGATAAGAAAGTAAAAGACGAGTTTACCATTGGTAATTATAGCTTTAAGGTAAAAGGACGAATCGCCAAATTCGATATGGAAGCTGATTATATGAGAAATATGCATTTGCTTGTAGTTAAAGATAGCGAAGTCCTAAGACAGATTTATCTTGATAAATGTGATAAGTTAGGAATTACGGCAGAGAATTCAGAAGATGAAGATGTAAAGCCTGTTTGTTATATGATGAAGATTGATTTTAATGCATCCGATGAAAAAATATCGGGTTGTTATAGTAAAATATTAGATGCCTGTGACAAATTGAACTATGATGTGATGTTTTCATGTCGTGCTTATGTAAAAGATGAATTCTATACAATGTATGGTGGTTTATTGTTCATTGGAATATTCTTAGGCATATTATTCTTAAGCATTACTGTATTGATTATCTATTATAAACAGATTACAGAGGGCTATGAGGATAAAGAAAGGTTCGACATAATGCAGAAAGTCGGAATGAGCCATTCAGAAGTGAAGAAGTCGATTAAAACCCAGGTATTAATGGTATTTATGCTTCCGATTGTGGCAGCAACAATTCATGTAGCAGGAGCATTTAAAATGATAAAGAATATACTTATGACGTTAAATCTTAAAAATGATTCATTATTCATAAGATGTACACTTGGAACAATAGGAATATTTGTTATAGTCTATGCAGTGGTATATCTTCTTACATCTAAGGTATATTATAATATTGTAGAGAATAAAAAGTAGACATTGGACTACGAAAAGTAGACATTAAAATGCAAAAAACAGATATTGCAAAATAAGAAGTAGACATTGGAATGTGAAAAAGTAGATATTCAGAACAAAAAAGTAGACATTGAATATACAAAAGTACAGTAAAAAGTGGTATAATTATCAGTATAAATGAGTTGTAGTTATTGTTGTAAAATGCAAGATTATGAAATGAGGTAGGCGAATATGGAAAGGGACCCATTTAAGGAGTATTTGAAAGAGTCTGAACCTGATAAGGTTAGTAAAGGATATGCGTGGAGTACGGCAATAGGACTTCAGGCAGTAGATGGACTACGACCATCTAAGTATCTGGTTGAAACTGCTATACAGAATATTGATGGTAAAATTACTGTTAGGGAAGCTAAGAATCTTATTGACAGCTATTATGAGGAAAGACCTGTGCATATGTCAGATGATGATAGGACCGAAGAAGCTGATAAGGTAGCATCACGTATTGCAGAGATATTGTCAGAAACCGCGTTTTCGTTTTCGCCAAATGAATATATCTCAATACATCGTAAATTATTTCAAGGAATTTATGACCACGCAGGCAGAATAAGAGATTACAATATTACTAAAAAAGAATGGGTTTTAGATGGAGCAACTGTTATGTATGGCAGCGCTTCAGAACTTCGTGCAACGCTTGAGTATGATTTTTCACAAGAGAGGAACTTTAGTTATAAAGGTCTTTCGATGAATGAGATTATTCATCATCTTGCAGTATTTATATCGAGATTATGGCAAATTCATATTTTCGGAGAGGGCAACACCAGGACAACAGCAGTATTTTTTATTAAATATCTGCGAACACTTGGCTTTTATACAACGAATGATATTTTTGCTAAAAATGCCTGGTATTTTAGAAATGCGCTTGTACGTGCTAATTATACAAATCTTCAAAAAGGTATTCATGAAACAACAGAGTATCTTGAATTATTTCTAAGAAATATGCTCTTAAATGAGAAAAATGAACTTCATAATCGTAATTTGCACACAAGTGGTAAATTTGATAATGTGAGAACAGATATTGTTAAGGAAGATTTAGACATTGAAGATAAATGTGTATTTTCTGATAAATTAAGTAGTTTTTCAACTAAGACAATTGCTCATATTTATAAAATGTTCAATAAGTATGGATATAATGAAGTCTTTGGACGAAGTGCTGTCAGAGAACTATTAGAACTTAAAGATTCTAGTGTTTCTAAATTGCTTTCTAAATTATTGCAATCTGATATTATCGAAAATGTATCGGGTTATGGTAAAGGAAAATATAAATTCAAATGAAATGATTAAAAAGAATAACCTGTAATTTCGACACATATACTAGATACAAATGTATCAGGTGAAGTGACGAGTCACTGCGGAATGGAGCGGAATATGTGTGGAATTGCAGGTTTTGTGAATTATAGAAGAAATTATCTGTCAGACAGAGGTAAATATGAACATATCTTAATGAAAATGTGTCAGGTATTATACCATAGAGGTCCTGATGAAAGTGGGCGGGTGTTAAGAGAAAATTATGGACTTGCACATACACGATTGTCAATTATAGATTTAAAAAATGGTAAACAGCCAATGTCATTAAAAGTAGGCGGGAATACCTTTAGTATTGTATACAATGGAGAGATTTATAATACATCGGAGCTTCGAAATGACTTAATTAGTAAAGGCTGGAGTTTTGAGACCACTTCAGATACAGAAGTAATACTTGTGACATTTGCAGAGTATGGCAGTGATGCATTTAAAATGCTTAACGGAATATTTTCATTTATGGTAGTTAACGACAAGAGTAAAGAAACATATTTAGTAAGGGACCAGATCGGGGTAAAACCGCTTTATTATAGCATTAGAGATGGAGAAGTAATTTTTGCTTCGGAGATAAAGGGCATATTTGAATATGAGGGTATCAGACCAGAGATAGATACAGAGGGACTTAATGAAGTACTATCCTTAGGTCCCGCAAAAACCTATGGAAAAGGTGTGTTTAAGAATATTCTTGAAGTAAAGCCTGGACATTTTATAAGGATAAATAAAGAAGAGATACAGGAACATAAATATTGGGGATTAGAGGCAGAATATCATACCCTTTCATATGATGAAACAGTTGAGAAAACCCGTTTTCTTGTATCAGATTCCATAAAGAGACAGATGATTTCAGATGTTCCGATTGCCACATTTCTGTCGGGAGGAATCGACAGTAGCGTAGTCTCTGCAATATGTTCAGATGAATTAAAGAAAAGGGGAGGGGTGCTTGGAACATTTTCATTTGATTTCGTGGATAATGATAAATATTTTAAGGCAAATTCATTTCAACCATCGCAGGATAAACCATTTGTGAAAATAATGGTTGATTATATGCAGTCAGACCATCATTATCTGGAATGTAATAACAGTAATCTCTATGATAAACTCTATGAATCAGTTGATGTAAGAGACTTGCCGACTATGGCTGATGTAGATTCATCTATGTTGTATTTCTGTAGTCAGGTAAAACCTTATTATAAGGTGGTTCTGACAGGCGAATGTGCAGATGAGATATTTGGAGGATATCCATGGTTCCATAAGAAGGAATGTTTTGAAGCAGATACATTTCCATGGTCTATGGATATTACAGCAAGACAGAGTGTGTTAAAAGATGAAGTCATCAGAGAACTTCGAATGGACGAATATATAAGAAATGCCTATGAGAATACGATAAATGAGACTCCGGAATTAGATGATGAGGATAAAACTGAAGCAAGACGAAGACAGATATCGTATCTTAATATTAAATGGTTTATGCAGACATTATTAGACCGAATGGACAGGGCGAGTATGTGTTCGGGACTTGAAGCGAGAGTTCCATTTGCAGACACCAGAATAATGCAGTTTATGTACAATGTTCCATGGAAGATGAAAAGCGAAAATGGTGTTGAAAAAAGTCTGCTTAGAAATGCCATGAAAGGACTTCTTCCTGACGAAGTATTATTTAGAAAAAAGAGTCCATATCCTAAGACATATGATCCGCATTACGAGAAACTTCTTGCAGGCAACCTGATAGAAGTAATCGAAGATACGTCATCACCTGTGAACCGATTGGTAGACAAAAATAAAGTATATGCATTCATTAATGAGAAGAAAGACTATGGAAAGCCATGGTATGGCCAGCTTATGGCAGGTCCGCAGATGCTTGCATATCTGTTGCAGATTAATTATTGGCTTAGAAAATTCAATTTGTAAGGTGCAAATTTACAGAAAGTATGGTAAACTGAAGTAATCAGAATTGTTGATAGTTAATAAATGTGATTGCAAAATAATAATTTTACGATTATTTTGCAATCATTTAAAGAAATGAATAGAAATATATATAGAAATGGAGAATGAAAATGGATATCAAAACACAGGCAGAAAAGATGAAGTTAGACAGCTCAAAGATGTCAGCTCTGACATTTGAAGATAGAAATAAAGCACTTATTGCGATAGCAGATGCTATTATGGCTAATAAAGAGAACATTAAAAAGGCAAATGAAACAGATTTAGAGAAAGCAAAAGAAGATGGAATTGCCGCACCTATATTAAAGAGATTAAAATTTAATGAAGATAAGATAAATGATGTGGTAAAAGGCATACGTGATTTGATTGCATTACCTGATCCGCTTGGCAAGGTACAGATGAAAAGAGAACTTGATACAGATTTATTATTAATCAGGGAATCATGTCCTATCGGAGTAATCGGAGTTATCTTTGAATCCAGACCTGATGCCATGGTACAGATTTCTACATTATGTATAAAGAGTGGTAACTGTGCGATATTAAAGGGCGGCAGCGAAGCTATGAATACGAATAAGATAGTATTTGATACAATATATAATGCGGCAATAGAAGCAGGTTTGCCAGAGAATTGTATGATGCAGGTAGAGGCAAGAGAAGAGATAAATGAATTGTTGGCCTGCCATGAGTCAGTAGATTTACTTATACCACGAGGTTCAAACGCATTTGTTCAGTATATAATGAGTAATACAAAGATTCCTGTAATGGGACATGCTGACGGTATCTGCCACATTTACGCAGACAAAAATCTTGATATAGATAAGGCAGTTAAAGTCATAATAGATTCTAAGACACAATATACAGCAGTATGTAATGCGACAGAAACACTGCTTGTACATAAGGACATAGTAAATGAACTTATGCCTAAGTTAAATGAAGCATTTAAGGCAAAATCAGTAGAAGTAAGAGGTACTGATGAAATCAGAAAAGTAATTGACTGTGAAGAAGCTACCGAAGAGGACTTTAAGACAGAATATCTCGATTTAATAATTTCTGTAAAAACAGTAAATGATATAGATGAAGCGATTAATCATATCAATAAATATGGTTCACATCATACAGACTGCATTATTACGGAAGATAATAAGGCAGCAGAGAAATTTATGCAGTATGTAGATTCGGCAGGAGTGTATCAGAATTGTTCGACTAGATTTGCGGATGGATACAGATATGGTTTTGGTGCAGAAGTCGGAATCAGTACGAGTAAATTACACGCAAGAGGTCCGGTAGGACTTGAGGGACTTTGTACTTATAAATACAAATTATTTGGAAATGGAAATGTTGTAGCTGATTATGCAGATGGAAAACGTAATTTTAAATTTAAGGATTTGATGTAATGAAAGAACATTTTAGAAAGGTATTTAACAGGATTTTTCTTACAGTTATAATTATTTTATTTCAGATCGCATGGTGGACATTACTTGTGATGAAGTTGATGAAATACTCAGATATTATCGAGGTGATTTCAGTAATATTAAGTCTTGCCATGGTCGTATATCTGATAAGTAAGGACGATAACCCCGAATATAGAATTATATGGATAGTTCTGATATTATTATCGCCATTATTCGGAGGCTTATTATACCTGTCATTTGGCGATAAGAAGCCATCTAAACGTTTAAGAAGAAAATTTAATCTGGCACATAATGAGCTTAAGAAATTTATGCCACAGGATAATGATACATTAGAACGTTTAGAAGAGATGAATATCAGAGCAGCACAGACATCAAAATATATAACTAACTATTCAGATTATCCGGTATGGACCAATACAGAGACTACTTACTATAAAGTGGGAGAGGAAATGTATGAGGACATGCTTGAGGAGTTAGAGAAAGCAGAGCATTTTATCTTTTTGGAATATTTTATTATTCATGAGGGTAAGATGTGGGATTCAATCTTAGAGATTCTTGTACGAAAAGCTGCTATGGGTGTTGAAGTAAGAGTTATATATGATGATATTGGTTCTGTTGCAACATTACCACCACAATATGATTTATATTTAGAAAGCCTTGGAACAAATATACATTGTCTTGCATTTAATCCATTTGTACCGATTGCTTCACTGGTTATGAATAATCGTGACCACAGAAAAATAATGGTAATAGATGGTAAAGTTGCTTTTAATGGCGGAATCAATCTGTCAGATGAATATATCAATGAGAATTCAAGATTTGGACATTGGAAAGATACAGGAGTACGGATTAAAGGTGAAGCGGTATGGAATTTCACATTAATGTTTCTTGAAACGTGGCGTGCATATAGAAAAGATGACGAAGATATTATGAAATTCAAGACAGAGCCACTTAAGAAAGATGACAGACTGTCAAATGGTTTTGTGCAGCCATTCTGTGATACTCCGTTAGAGAATGAGCCAATAGCTGAAAATGTATATATAGAAATACTTAATCAGGCAGAAAGATATGTATATATTTACACACCATATCTGATTATAGATTATGAAATGTTAAATGCACTCTGTCTTGCAGTAAAAAGGGGCGTAGATGTAAGAATTGTCACACCGGGCATACCTGATAAGAAGATAATATACAGGCTTACAAGGTCAAACTATACACCACTTTTAAAGGCGGGTGTTAAAATCTATGAATACTTGCCAGGATTTATACATGCCAAAAGTTATGTATGTGATGATAAATTCGCTGTAGTCGGTTCAATTAATATGGATTATAGAAGTCTGTATCTACATTTTGAATGTGGAACATATATGTATAAGACTTCAGCAATACAGCCTTTAAAAGAAGATTGCTTAGAAACATTTGAAAAATCATATCAGGTAACTTTAGAGGATAGAAAGCAGAGAATTATTGGTAGAATCATTGATGCACTTTTACGAGTGTTGTCGCCATTATTATAATGTATCACATATCTAAAATGCTTATTAAAAAAGTATAAAATGCATTGACTATAAAAATTCACTATGCTATGATACGAAAGAATAAAAATATAATTTAATAACGTTTATAAAAGCGTGGAAAGGGCTGAGTGATATGAGGAACGAAGATAATAACAATTATTATTCGGACTATGATAACTCAAGCAGTAATCAGTATTCGAATAATAACAATAATAACACATATAATTATTCAGGCAACAATTACTCTAATGATAACAGATATAATTATTATGGAAATGATGGTGGATACAATAATAACAACTATAATAATTATAACAATAATTATAATAATAACTACAATGCAAGTAATTATTACGATGGAACAGTTTATGATTCAGCAGAGACACAGTCAAAGATTATGACAAGGTCGTTTATAATTGTATTAGCTGCATTATTAGTTACAGCAATTTCAGCATCATTAGTGTTAGTCAGCAAAAGTATTGAGGAAATGGTATTTTCCGGATTTACAGCCTGGCTTGTACTTGAGTTTGCGGTAGTAATGGGTTCGTCATTTGCAATTGCAAAGAGAAAGACAGTACTTGCAGCAGTGTTATTTGCAGCATATTCAGTAATTAATGGTCTGACATTATCAGTTATCTTTTATGCATATGATTTTGGTTCAATACAGGAAGTATTTTTACTTTGTGCCGGAATGTTTGCCGGAATGGCAGTAATTGGTGCAACAACACGTATTAACTTAACTAAGATGGGTTCAATCCTAATGATGGCTCTTTGGGGTGTTATACTTGTTACACTTGCTAATATATTTTTCATTCATAGTTCAGGCATTGATTTACTTATGGATTATGTCGGAGTAGCTATCTTTGTAGGCTTAACAGCATATGATACACAGAAGATGAAGAAACTTGCAAGCAGTGGTGAGATGTCAGATATGAATATTATTGCATTATATTGTGGTATGGAATTATATCTTGATTTCATTAACTTATTCTTAAGATTATTAAGTATATTTGGAAAACAGAAGAACTAATAGTATATAACCGGTTATAAAGTATAGAATATAAGTCTGGTATATGTAAGATTACAGATAATAACAGACATTTTATGGCAGAGGAGGAACTGCATATGCAGCTCCTCCTTACCTCTTAAAATGGTATATACGGAATGGAGATAGTGTGAAAGGATTGCGCCGATGCGCCAATCCTTTCGCACCGCTATTTGTTTCGCAGGCGTCACAAATAGCATTATCGCAGAGCAAAATCTTAAATTTTGCTCGCGATTCCTCCGACGTAAACGTCTGCGGAATGGAGTTTAGTGTGTTAAAAGTAATAGTTGCATTTTTGTTTATATCGATAGATATCGTTGTAAGTCCGGACAAGAAAGCAAATCTTGATTTATTACCTGATTTCATAGGATATGCGATATTGATATATCAATTTTTTAAATTATGGAAAGATAACAGTGAAAATGATTCACTTAAGGTGGCTGCGAAGCAGGGAATGATTACGGCAGTAATAACATTTGTGATATCATATGCTGCATATATTCTTGATATGTACGGAATATTATATAAGATTAATGCTAATATAATAGTGATGTTAAGTGCTATATTGGAATTGGCATTTTTACTTAATATATTTATGTTTATACAGAATCTTTCCGCATTACAGGGAAATGAAAGTAATTATCAGATTAAGAGGATGAATATGTTATGGAAGATAATGTTCTTATGCATATTATGTGAATACATTTCTATGCCGATAGAATCAGTAGCATTAACATTCTTTATATTTGAAAAAGCGATAATGGTTATATTTATTTGCTATATATTTACGTCTGATATGACATATAAGAAGAAATTAAAAGAAAAATCAGGAATAAAAAAGATTGAAAAATAGACGATTATCAAATAAAATATAAATTATAAATCATAATAAAATGAAAATATAAAGAACTATGGAAAGGAAGAATAAAATGAGAAAAAGATTCTTTGGTAAAAAACTTGCCACCAGTGCATTAGCACTTTTATTAGCAACATCGGTTGCACTATCAGGTTGTGGAAAGAGTAATAAGTCAGACAACACTAAGGAAAAACCAGCTAATGATAAGACAACTGAGAAGATTAAGATAGACGGAGAGGAAGTTCCGGCACAGTTACAGTCTACACTTAATGTAATTGATGATAAGAACAGAAACTTTTATGAAATCTTTGTTGGTTCATTCTGTGACAGTGATGGTGATGGAATGGGAGATATTCAGGGAATAATCAGTAAGCTCGATTATCTGAATGATGGTGACGATTCAACAGATACAGACCTTGGTATAAATGGTATATGGCTTATGCCAATATCTCCCTCACCATCATATCACAAATATGATATAACAGATTATTGCGATATTGATAAAGCATATGGTTCACTTGATGATTTCAAGCAGTTAATTGAAGAGTGTAATAAACGTGGAATTAAGGTTATCATTGACCTTGTAATGAACCATTCATCAATCGGACATCCTTGGTTCAAGGAAGCGAGAGAATACTTACAAAATCTTCCTGATGATAAAGAACCGGATGCATCAGAATGTAAATATGTTAATTATTATACCTTTAAAAAAGGCGAGCAGACTGGTAATTATTATCAGGCAGGAACTTCAGCATATTATTATGAGGGAGTATTCTCACAGCAGATGCCAGACTTAAATCTTGGTAATCCAGATGTGCGAAAAGAATTCGAAGATATTGCTAAATTCTGGTTAGACTTAGGTGCAGCAGGATTCAGATTAGATGGAGCAAAAGAGTATTATTCAGGTGAAACAGACAAGAATATAGAAGTATTAAGATGGTTTAATGGTTACGTTAAATCAGTAAAACCAGATGCATATATAGTAGCTGAAACATGGTGTGCAGACTATGCAAGATATGTTGAAAGCGGAATTGACAGTGCATTTGATTTTAGTTATTCAAGTTTTGATGGAAATATAAGTCTTGTAACACAGGGCGTTGATCCTGCTTATAATGGGAAATATTTTGCAACAGCACTTAAGAATACACAAGATACACTTGCGGGATATTCTAAAGATGCAATTTCAGCAACATTCGTTGGTAACCACGATTTAAACAGAGCTGCACATTATCTTGCATTTGATGAAAATAAGATTAAATTTGTACATGGTTTGTTAGGAATAATGAATGGCTGCACATACATTTACTATGGTGATGAAATCGGTATCGGTGGAACAGGTGCAGATGAGAATAAACGTTCACCAATGATATGGTCGTCAACAGATAAGACAGGCGAATGTAAAGGACCTATTAATATGGATAAGAATTATGTAATTAACAAATTTGCTTCTGTAGAAGAACAGGAGAAAGATGAGACATCAATTCTTTCATATGTTAAGCAGTCAGTAAAATTAAGAAATATTTTCCCAGAAATAGCAAGAGGAACAATTGAAATATTATCAGATGTTGAGGATGGGGATATATTCGCAGTTTCTAAGACATACAATGACAGTAAGATAATAATTCTTGCTAATACAGATAAAGAAGAAACAAAGACAGTAACTTTATCAAGAGAAAAAAATAATTACACATGTATTCAGGGAATGTTAACAGTTGGTGAAGACAAACCATATCAGGTAGAGGACACAATAGTTCTTCCACCATATTCAATAGTAATTCTTAAATAATGTGAATAAAATTAATGTTAATAAAGTCAGGATAAACTAATTTATTTGAACAAACTTAATGTGACAAATAGTCCAGGGGGATTATTTGTCACATTATTTTTAACTTACCAGGAAATTTCGTTGAAATTGTACTGGTAAGTAAAAAACGCTCCGCGAGGATTGCACTGCGGCGGAGGAGAAAATGTTGCTGTAGCAACCCGCTATAGGCGGAAAATGTCGCAAGCGACATTCTTTAGTACTTTAGAGTAAATAATGTCTATGGTCTGTAATCAGACGTTTACTAAAATACAAGATTGTTATAAGATAACTAATAACAGATTTTATAGAAAAAATGGAGAAAATTATATGTTATATATTATGAGACATGGAAAAACAGATTGGAATGAACTTCATAAGCTGCAGGGTCGTACCGATATTCCGTTAAATGACGAGGGAAGAGAGATGGCAAGGGAGGCAAGGGAAAAATATAAGGATATCAATTTTGATATATGTTATTGTTCGCCACTTGTAAGGGCAAGAGAGACAGCTAAGATATTTCTTGAGGGCAGAAATATAGATATAATACCTGATGACAGGTTAAAGGAGATGAGTTTCGGAATATATGAAGGGACAGCAAATTGTATAAGAGACCTGAATTGTCCGGTGAGAGTATTATTTAAAGATCCTGCTAATTATAAAGGAGTAGAAGGCGGTGAAAGTCTTGAACAGTTATATGCAAGAACTGGTGATTTTCTGGAAAAAGTAGTAAAGCCTCAGCTGGCAGAGGGTAGAGATATACTTATAGTCGGACATGGAGCCATGAATTCAAGTATTTTATGTCAGGTGAAGAATATTCCGGTAGAGAAATTCTGGGATGCAGGAATCGAAAACTGTCGCTTGATGAAGTTATAATGACATAGTAAAAACATACGACACTATGAAAAGGAGTAAAGTTTATGAGAATAAAGATTCTAAGTACCATACTTGCAGTTGCCATATCATTTACAATAATGATATCGTTTGGCGGCTGTGGTATGAAAAAATATGATATAAGAATTGGAACGGCGGGAGAGGGTGGTATGTACTATTCTTTTGGAAGAGAATTTTCTAATAAGATATCATCGGAAGAAAATTTAAAGGTTAAGGTAAAAGAAACTGCAGGTTCTGCAGCAAACCTTAGGTTACTCTCTAAGAATTATATCGAACTTGGAATTGCGCAGGCGGATTTAATTGATGATGCATATAATGGGACAGGAGAATTTATAGATAGTACTTATAAAGGATATTCAGCAATAGCAGGACTTTATACTGAAGCATGCCAGATTGTCGTGATGAATGATTCGGATATTTTATCTATTGATGATTTACAAGGTAGAAAGGTAAGTATTGGAGAATATGAATCAGGAACAGAAAGAAATGCAAAGCAGATATTACAGGCGTATGGATATAATGATACACTTGTTGAAATGAAGAATTATGATTATAAAACAGCCGTAAATAAGTTGGAAAATGGTGAAATAGATGCATTATTCTGTACGGCAGGTATTAAAACAGAAATTATTGATGAACTTGCAGGCAGAAGTAAGATACGTTTGTTAAGTATAGACGATAATCAGATGGAAAAAATTACATCAACATATGATTTCATTATGGAATATAATATACCTGCTAATACTTATGAGGGTCAGACTAAGGATATACAGACTATTGGTGTAGAGTCAGTTCTTCTTGCAAGTGATAAATTAGATGAAGATATCGTCTATAAGATAACAAAGTGCCTGTTTGAACATGGTAAAGAACTACAATTTAATAGTATGACAGATTTAGAGCTGACACAAGATATCGTGACGCAGGGAATTACGATTAAATTTCATAAAGGTGCGGCAAAATATTATAAAAAGAATGGAATAGATGTTGAAAATAATCAATAATTTTTAAATATTGCATCATAGTAAATTATTCGGAAATGAGGAAAATAATGATTATACATTTAGATATGTATCAGACTCTGGCTATTGCAGTAGTTGTTCTGATGCTAGGTCAATTTTTGAAAATGAAAATAAATTTTTTGGAAAAATTCTGTGTTCCGGCACCAGTTGTCGGTGGACTTATTTTTGCAATTTTTACTTGCGTATGTTATGTGACAGGGATAGCAGAGTTTGATTTTGATGATACGTTAAGAGAAGTGTGTATGGTATTTTTCTTTACTTCGGTTGGCTTTCAAGCCAATCTTAAGGTCTTAAAAAAAGGGGGAAAATCATTAATAGTATTTGTATTATTGGTGGTAGTTCTGATATTTGCACAGAACTTTTTAGCAGTTGGTGTTGCCTCTCTGTTAGGACTTAATAAATTAATAGGAATGTGTACAGGTTCCATACCTATGGTCGGTGGACACGGAACAGCAGGTGCATTTGGACCAGTTTTAGAAGATTTTAATATATCGGGAGCAACAACGATTTGTACGGCAGCAGCCACGTTTGGACTTGTGGCAGGAAGTCTTATCGGAGGTCCTATTGGAAGAAAACTTATTGAAAAGAAAAATCTCTTGTCAACAGTTGTACCGGAAGATGACAGCCTTTTAGTTGAAGATGAGAAAAAGCATGAAAGACATACCAATATGTACGCGATAGCAGTATTCCAGTTAATTATTGCAGTAGGTATAGGTACGATATTTTCAAAACTTCTGACACTTACCGGTATGACATTTCCAGTATACATTGGGGCCATGATTGCTGCAGCACTTATAAGAAATATTGATGAATATACAGGAAAATTCAATATACACATGGGCGAAATTAATGATGTGGGTGGTATAAGTCTGTCATTATTCCTGGGTATTGCGATGATTACATTGAAACTCTGGCAGTTATCAGATCTGGCATTGCCACTTGTAGTATTGTTGATGATACAGGTAGTGTTGATATATGTATTTGCCAGATATGTAGTGTTTAACATAATGGGCCGGGATTATGATGCGGCAATATTAGCAGCAGGAACCTGTGGCTTCGGAATGGGAGCTACGCCTAATGCAATGGCTAATATGCAGGTATTATGTGAAAAATATGCACCATCAGTTAAGGCCTATCTGTTAATTCCGTTGATTGGCAGTTTATTTGCAGATTTTATAAACAGTCTTGTAATAACATTATTTATTAATATTCTGTAATGGAGGTTGTGAAGATGTTTTTTAAAAGAAAGAAAAGAGAAAAATATTTCAAGATTAAGGAAATTAAAGAGAAGAAAAAGTATAGGATGGACTATAATTATCTTGCTGTACCTGAGATCCATACAACTAGTGTGGCGAAGAAAGAAGATGAATGTGAAGAACTGGCTGAATCAGAAAACAGTAATGATGTAAATGATAATATTACATATGATACTGTAGCGATGCCTGAGATTCATATACATAGGAAGAAATAAACATCACGTTGCAAAAGAAAATAATCTGTATTAAAATATCCCATATTTATATAAAAGTGGAAAGTTGCCTGGAAATGAGGATTATTATGATAGAACATTTAATGATTGCAGAACAAAACATATTATTGTGGATTCAGAACAATATGCGAAATGATATATTGAATCATATTATGATATTTATAACGTCACTTGGAAATGGTGGTGCAATATGGGTAATAATGGCTATGGGATTACTGATACCTAAGAAGACAAGAAAAACAGGTATTATGGTAATATCAGGATTATTGTTGTCGCTTATAATTAATAATATAATCTTGAAAAATCTTGTAGCAAGAACAAGGCCTTATGATATGATTGCCGGACTTACTTCACTTGTCGGAATACAAAGAGATTATTCATTTCCGTCAGGTCATACAGCAAGTTCATTTGTAGCGGCTATTATAATGTTTAGAAATTTACCAAAGAAATATGGTATACCTGCACTAACACTTGCATTCTTAATATCATTTTCAAGATTATATGTAGGTGTTCATTATCCATCAGATGTTATTGCAGGAGCATTGATTGCAACTGCAATAAGTCTGTTTGTATGCTGGATTGAAAAAATTATTGAAAGAAAAAATTACTGGAACAAGAATTCTATAAAATGAATGGCAACTTCTAATCTTGTTGTATTAATAGGAATAGAGAGAATTGGGGGATCGACAGGATTCCCTGCACCATCGTAAAACTTATAATCTATATCATCAAGTAATATACCATAAGGAATTGATTCAGAAGAATCACCTTTGGTTGCATATACAAGCTTATCTTCAACCTTCTTAAGTAAATCATCTGGAAGAACCTTTGACAGGTCCTTAATTGTACCATTACCTATGTAATTCTTAAAGGTATCTTCACGGGTAATAAATATATCGAACATATTCTTATCAAAGAAGCCATCTAAACGGATATCATCAGTGAAAGTAGAATAGAATACTTCGAAGTAAGTTCTGTCAGCATTTATATATCCTTTATAGCCTGTCTTGGTCTTAAGATACTCAGTGAATTTATCTGGCATTTCATCCATCGTTTCTTTGTCAAACTGTACACCTGTCATCATACCACAATAGAAAGACTCTTTCTGTTTGTCGGTTTTATGTATGGAAACCACTACATATGTCATTGCAACTACGATTGCAAGTACAATAAGAATATATGGAACATAATATTCCTTATAATATAGGAATTTCTCACGACGGGATAATTTATTGAATTCTTCCTTATTAAGAGTTTCTGAACGGTTCTTATTGTAGATTTCAGAATCCTTGTCTAATCTGGTTTTCTTAACTTCGTCATCAATTGAGCTGTTTATATCTGGTTTGTTATCCGGATTATTAATATTGTCATTTGCACTCATTACAGTTAAGTCCTTTCATATTTTTATTAGTCTATATTTAGATTCACACTTTGTTAAATATGTCTAATCATAGTGGGTATTTTAACATATGGGATATGCATAAACAAGTAAATAATTTATAAAAAGAGTTGTATATAATGAAACTTGTGCATATTAAAGTAAATGTGCATAAATTTTAAATAAATTATTAATTTTTTTTGAAAAAAATTACAAAATTGCTTGCAAGACAGAAAGAAATATATTATAATGTCGATATTGACAGTAGTGTCAAAAGAATACAAACAAAAAAATAGAAAGGGATGGATTTAAAATGAGAAAATCTATTAAGAAAATCGCAGCTACAATGTTAGCAGCAACAATGGTATTTGGAACCTTCACAACAGCTTTTGGTTACACAGTTGAGGATGTAACAATAGAGAATGAGGATGGTACAACTACAACAAAGAAGCAGATTACAGACCTTGATGATGGTGAGTACATCTACTTATTAGCAGGTAATGCTACAGGATGGGATGCAAAAAATCCAGATGCAGTTCTTGCTAAAACAGACAGAGAAGGCGTAGTTTCATTCAAGTTTACTCTTCCAGCACCAGTAATGGATGAAACAGGAGCAGATACTAACGAATATATGAGAAGATTCTCAATCTTAGGAAACTACTCAGATGGAGATGCTTATGTACAGGGTGGATGGTCAAGAATGTTATTAGGCGAGCCTAACTACAAAGCAAACGATTCATTTACATGCTTATCAGCTATTGCAGTTGATAATCTTGAAGCAGATACAGAAGTAACACTTTATTATGATACAAGAACTGCTACAGCTTATATCGAAGATGCAGAAGGCAAGGCAGTAGATTATACAGTTGGCTGGGTAACAAACGATCGTGATGAGAAATTCTACACAGTAGATGAACTTGCAGCTATGAAAGTAGATGATTTTAAAGCTCAGCTTTCAGCAGACAGACAGGCTGATCTTACTAAAGTTGCAGCAAGCACAAAATTAACATATTCTTTATTTGATGGAACATACAAAGCAAATGTTGAAGGTTTAGCTAACTACATCAAAACTGGTACAGATTATGTAAAGAAAGCTGAAGAAGAGCCAACAACAGAAGCTCCTACAACAGTAGCTCCTACAACAGCAGCTCCTACAACAGCAGCAGCTACAACAGCAGCTAACCAGGCTACAAAGACAGGTGATGTTGCACCAGTAGCATTAATGGTAGTATTATTCGCAGCAGTTGCAACAGTTGCAGTAGTTGCAAAGAAGAAAGAAGCTTAATTAGATAGGACAATCTATTAATTAGAATGATTTAATCTAAAAGTTATGAGGAAGTGCAATTAAGTTGCACTTCCTTTTTACCTACCAGGAAATTTCGTTGAAATTGTCCTGGTAAGTAAAAAACGCTCCGCGAGGATCGCACTGCGGCGAAACAGAAAATGTTGCTATAGCAACCCGCCCAGGCGGAGAATGTCACAAGCGACATTCTTTATTCCATAATGACATAACGTGGTTTGGACGTTGGAATATTTAAGAATAACAAGATGATATTTGCCATTATTTGTATATAATTCACAGTTTATAAAAAAAAAATAAACGAAATGTATAAAAAATGTTTAAAAGAGATTGCAAATATAATTATTTTGAGATATAATGTTTAAGAACTAAGTTACAAGAAAATGTAACAGATATTTGAAAGGAGAATTTTTTATTATGAGAAAAATCATTAAGAAAATTGCAACAGTAGTTGCAACAGCAACAATGATTGCTGCAATGGGAATTACTGCATTTGCAGACGAAGATTCAACATACTCATTCATGGGTAATCCACACATCTTTGGATGTACAGATGAAGGTGACAAAACAGTAGGTTGGGTACCAACAAATGAAGATCAGATTATGAAACCAGTTGACGGTATGGAAGGTGTATACACATATACAGGTAACTGTGTTGTAGCTGGTGATAAAGAATACAAAGTTGTTAAGGATGCTGTAGATTTTGCATGGAACTTCCAGATGTGTCTTGGTAATCCAGATGCAGCTTGGGCAGACAACCAGTCACAGTTCAGAAGTACATTTGAGACAGGCGAATATAAAGTATATGTTAAACCAGCTAATGGTTTTGTAGTAGTTATCCAGAATCAGAAAGCACTTCCTACAGTAGTTAGATATCATTCAAAAGACGAGGATTCATCTAACTTTGTAGAGCCTAACAAGGCAGCTATCGAAGCTGATGGATATTCAGATGTAGCACTTGATGATGCAGCATATGAAGCATTTATTAAAGAATGTGTTGAAAAAGAAGGCGGTACATATGAACCAGCTAACAGCACAGGCGATAATAAGAAAGATGAAACTGTAACAACAGATGATTCTAAGAAAGATGAAACAAAAGATGAATCTAAAGCAGATACATCAAAGAAAGAAACAAAAGATGATGATAAAGATGGTGTTTCTCCAGTAGTTATCGTAGTTATCGTAGTTGTAGTAGTTGTAGTAATCGGTGCAATCGTAGCTTTTTCTAAAAAGAAAAAGAACTAATTTCTGACTAACAGATATTAAGAGATAATAAAAGGTCATTGCTAAAAGGCAGTGACCTTTTTTTGGTTACCAGGAAAATTCCTTGAAATTGTCCTGGTAGGCAAAAAACGCTCCGCCGCAGGCGGAGAATGTCGCAAGCGACATTCTTTATTCATTTATAAGTAAAACTATACTGTATTAAAATATGAATGAGACATCTTCTATAGAGTAAAAAAGCACCATGAAATTAGTGTATGATATAGGCAGAATGATAATTATCTTCATAGTATGATAGCTATGTGTGAAATATGTACAAAAAAAGAAAGTAAATTAATAAAAAATTAAAAATATTAACAATAAAGTATTGCAAAATGAAATAAACTGGTATATAATTACGATAATTGAAACGGGCTTAGCTCGTTCAAAAATAAGAAATAAAAAAGGAGAAGAAAAAAATGAGAAAACTTAAAAAAGCAGTTGCAGTTTTATTAACAGCAGCAATGACAATGTCAGCAAGTGTTATGGCATTTGCAGATCAGCAGGTAACATTTCATTTCCAGAATGGAGCTAACTGGGAAACAGTAGGAGCTTGGATTTATCAGGGTATCGCATTTGACACAAACGTATCACCTAAGGATAAATGTGCAGTAATTACTAAAGAAGAAACAGGTGATAAAATTGTTTGGCCAGGTGCTAAAATGGATGATGACAAAGCTACAGGTTGGAAGACAATCACAGCTACATTCACTGATTCATACACAGCAGATGGTATTGCAGTAATCTTCAACAACTACGTTGGTGATACAACAATAAATGATACAACAAGAGACATTGACTTAGAGGCAGTCAGAAATTCTGGTATTAAAACAACAGATACAGATGCTAAGGCACAGACAGATAACATATTACTTAACAAGAAAACTATCGCTAACAAATTTGGTGGTGCAGTTACTGATGTTTATGTAACATATGATGGAACAAAAGCAGAATACTCAGCAACAGCTCCAGAAAGCTACACATCAGCAATTAAAGCAGAAAGCACTCCAGCAGCAGGAGCAGATAACAATGCAGCAGGAACAGCTAATAGCACATCTAAAGGAACAGGTACATCTTCAAATACAAATGCACCTAAGACAGGCGATACAGTAGCAGTTTCAGTAGTTATGTTTGGTTTATTAGCAGCAGTTGCATATGTTGCTTCTAAGAAAAAAGCTAATGCTTAATCTTAAGAAATAACGAACAAATAATAAACTTTTAGAAGAAGTCAGTACTGACTTCTTCTTTTTTGTGTGAAAGTGTGGTAAAATTGTCGTAAATGTGTTACAATGAAACGAAAAAGTGAAGAAAGAATTTTTGATACACAATTATATTTTACAAATATATTGTTCAGAAATGAGGATCAAAATGAAAAATTTACTATTTATATATAATCCATATTCAGGTAAGGGTATGATTAAAGAAAATCTGTCAGATATTGTAGACTGTTTCGTTAAGCATGGATATCAGGTAGAAGTTTATCCTACACAACAGAGGCTTGATGCAAAGGAAAAAGTAATACATTTTGCATATCAATATGATATGATTGTATGTAGTGGTGGTGATGGCACACTTAATGAGGTTATAAGTGGGCTTATGGAATTACCGGAAAGACCTGTTTTAGGTTATATACCGGCAGGCTCCACGAATGATTTTGCACAAGGTATAAGATTGCCTAAATCAATGATTGAAGCTGCATCAGTTGCTGTTAATGGTATGCAGATATCGGTTGATATCGGAGGATTTGGTAAGAAGAAGTTTGTATACATTGCAGCCTTTGGTGCATTTACAGACGTTTCATATATGACACCACAAGAGATGAAGAATATATTAGGGCATCCGGCATATATTATAGAAGCTGTTACTAAACTTACTTCACTTAGGACATATCATATGAGCGTAAGTTATGAAAATGGCAATGTTGAGGGAGAATTTTTGTATGGAATGGTTACGAATTCTATTTCAGTAGGTGGTTTTAAAGGTATAACAGGCAAAAATGTTGTAATAGATGATGGAATGTTTGAAGTTATGTTGATTAAACAACCAAAGAGTCCGTTAGATTTACAACTTATTCTTGGTGCACTATTAGGAATGGACATCAAGACAGACAGTGTTATTTCATTTAAGGCATCTAAGATTATTTTTGATGCTGATGAAAAGGTGCCTTGGGTATTAGATGGTGAATATGGTGGTTCGCCAAAGAGAGTAAAAGTAGTTAACTATAATAAAGCTATAAAGATTATGTCTGGAATTTCAAAAAAATAGATGATTTTTTCGAATAAAAGTGACAAAAAATCATATTTTTTAACAAATTTCAGAAAATTCAAAATAGCTGGTTTACATCAGCTATTTTTTTGTGTATAATGTTGCAACGTACAAGAGATAATGTAATTAGATGAAGAGAAAGGACCGATTTTGGTGGTTGAAGAAGAATTCTTAGGTAAATTAAGAAAATTAGTAGAAGAAGCAAAAGGAAAAAATAATACAATAGAGTTTGGTGTGATTAACAAATTCTGTAAAGATGCAAAGTTAACTGGCGATCAGATGGATATGGTATATCAATATTTAGAAGATAATAAGATAGAGGTCTCACAGGCAGAGGAAATGGAACCGGAGTTTACTAAAGATGGTAAACTTGTTGAACCAGATGCATTATTACTTGAGCCTACAGATGAAGAGCTTGAAGAAGAAGAGAATATAGATTTAGACGCAATAGATTTATTAGAGGGTGTTGGTACTGAAGATCCTGTAAGAATGTATCTTAAAGAGATAGGTACAGTTCCATTGCTTAGTGCTGAAGAGGAATTGCGTCTTGCCAAGAAAAAAGCTGAGGGTGACCAGCATGCTAAGGATAGATTAATTGAAGCAAACTTACGACTTGTAGTAAGTATTGCTAAGAGATATACAGGAAGAGGAATGAGTTTTCTGGATTTAGTTCAGGAGGGTAATCTTGGACTTATTAAGGGCGTAGAGAAATTCAATTATGATAAGGGATTTAAACTAAGTACATATGCTACTTGGTGGATTCGCCAGTCGGTTACTCGTGCATTAGCAGACCAGGCGAGAACAATTCGTGTCCCTGTTCATATGGTTGAGACTATTAACAGAATGTCTAAAATGCAGAGAAAACTTACTCTTGAACTTGGTTATGAGCCATCAGCAGCCGAACTTGCAGAGGCTCTTGATATGACAGAGAGTAAAGTGTTAGAGATAATGCAGATAGCGAGAGAACCGGCTTCATTAGAGACACCTATTGGTGAAGAAGATGATTCTAACTTAGGAGATTTCGTGGCTGATAATAATACGGTAACACCTGAGGCAAATGTAGAGGCAGTTATGCTTAGAGAACATATAGACCAGTTGTTAATGGATCTGAAAGAAAGAGAGAGGCAGGTTATTGTTCTAAGATTTGGACTAGAAGACGGACATCCAAGAACACTTGAAGAAGTTGGTAAGGAATTCAATGTAACAAGAGAAAGAATTCGTCAGATTGAGGCGAAAGCCCTTAGAAAGCTTCGTAATCCTGTAAGAAGCAAGAAGATTAAGGATTTCTTACAAAGCTAGAATGAAATATAAATATGTATATGTATGCCGCTGATTATAGCGGCATTTGTTATATCTTATAAATTCAAACTAATATCGGTTGTATCTGTTTAGAATCTAAGGCATTTTCCAGGGTAGGAATAATTAATTCTGTGTGTGCAATCATTGAATTAGGTTTTGCAACACAATTATCCTGACCGAATGGAACGAAATATATATTTTTACAGTTTAACAGTGATCCGACATTTTTAAAATTCATCCCGAGGGCATCGTTAGTAGATAAGGAGATGACAAGAGGTCTGCCTGTTCGTAGATGACCTTTAGCAGCCATTAGAACAGGTGTGTCAGTTATTCCGTTATTAAGTTTAGCAAGTGTGTTTCCGGTGCAAGGAGCAATTATAAGAATATCAAGTATTTTGTTTGGACCGAATTTTTCGGCTTCGGCTATAGTGACAACAGATTTGTTCTGGGTTGTATCCTCGACAAATTTAACAAAGTCGCTTGCTTTACCAAAACGACAGTCAGTTGTATAAGCATTATATGAAAAAATAGGAATGACGTTTACGCCTTCCCTGGTCAGATGAATAAGTTCGGTTTTGATTCTGGCAAATGTACAAAAAGAGCCGGTAATTGCAAAACCTACGGTCTTATTTGCAAGTTTCATTTTATACCTCCACTTCTGAGCAATTTATTGTGAATAGGCAGTCAGAAATTCGTGAAACGATTTCTGACCTGCCATAAGATGCTATTTGCTTTCGCTCTGAAGCAAATAGCCATGTGAAATAATTGGTGCATCAGCACAATTATTTCACATTGACCTCCATTTCTGAGCAATTTATTATATATTAATTCAGCATAGAGACAATGCATCTGCTGATTATCTGTGCCGAGGCTTTTGGTGAATATTTGCCGGGAAGTGACAGACAAAGTCTGGCGGTTATGCCGAAGTGCTTACAGGCTTCAAAGTCGGTACCACCCGGATTAGAGGCAATATCTATTATGGTTGCTTCTGTATTTGCATTACTTAATATGTTGCGATTAAGAATTAAAGATGGTATGGTATTAAAAATAAAGTCGAATTTATTAATATGTCTTGTTAATTCATTTAGTGGAATAGGATTGTGCCCTTGTTCGTATGCCATAGACAATTGAACCGGATTTCTTGCGGCAACGTATGTTATGGCATTTAATGCCTTAAGTCTTGCTGCGAGCACCATACCGCATTTACCGTAGCCTAACACAAGAGAATGTGATTTATGGATATTTATCGGACTTGTGCAGATTGCTTCTGCAACAGTTCCCTCAGCTGTTGCTATGGAATTATATAACTCGAAAGATGGAATATCCATTAAATCCTTTGTTACAATGTTTAGGTTATTACATTTACTGATAAAATCGTTATTGAAACAGCCTCCGCATATTACAGAGCAGGGATTGATAAGTGTAAGGAGATAGTCTATATTTATCTGAGTAGAAATTTTAGAATATAGATTTATTTTATCCTTGGAAAATGGAATAGGAAATAGTATAAGATTACATAGTGGCAGGCGTTCAGAGATAGAATGTGTATCATTAACATCTTCAATATAAAATGGATAAATGTTATATCCCTGATTCCTAAGTTCATAATATAAGAATTTCTGCCTTGTGTCACCGCCTATAATGGCAATATTATTTTGAGTTTTCATACTACTCCAATATTTATATTCTGTTTTATAATATAAGATATGATAATAGCCAGTAGATGTGACATTGAAAATTAGAAAGGAGTAATGCACTATGATTTATAATATTATTTATGATGCTGTTAAAAAGAAAACCACAACTAATCCGCCTAATATATTTATCGGAAATGTGGAAATGGCAGCAGGTATGGGAATTGTATTAGGGGAACTTGGAGTGAAGATGAATTTCGAAGGAATAGATGAGCCGGGTAAGATTAAAGAAAAATTTAATGAAATATTGGAAGAATCAGATGTATCAAAGTTGAGCGATATGTCGAATACAATAATAAAGCTCATTGACAGATACCAGGTTAAGGACATGGTTAATGAGACGATGAAAGATATAGAAATATTAGTTAACAGCAGAGAAGATAGTTTGTAAATAATTCAGCTTGAAATTTACAAAAACTGCTATTAAAATGTGAAATAAAAGTAACTGTAAAAAGTATTGGTAAAACAATTGCTAAGAAAATTGATAAGAAAATATTAAAAAGACTAACAGGCTAAAGTTAACCAGTTAGTCTTTTGTTGATATATTCATCAGAAAATAATTGTATCAATATTATCCTCTTAAAAAATTAGCCTCTGTCAGACATTGGAACGTAGTCAATGTGTTTTGCTACATTCTTATAAGCAGGACGAATGATTTTACCAGCATTAATTAATTCCTCAATACGGTGAGCACTCCAACCTGAAATTCTTGCGATTGCAAATATAGGCGTGTAGAGTTCCATAGGAAGTCCTAACATTCTATATACAAAACCACTATAGAAGTCAACGTTAGCGCTTACACCTTTATAAATCTGGCGTTCCTTAGCAATTACTTCAGGAGCAAGACGTTCTACTGCTGAATATAATGCGAATTCTTTATCAAGCCCTTTTGCTTTAGAAAGCTTTTCAACATAACCTTTAAAGATTCTTGCTCTTGGGTCTGATATAGAATAAACAGCATGCCCCATGCCGTAGATTAATCCGGCCTTATCAAATGCTTTCTTGTTAAGTAAGTCAGAAAGATAAGCCTTTATCTCATCTTCGTCTGTCCAGTCGGATACATGTTCCATCATGTCGTCAAACATCTGGATAACCTTGATATTTGCACCACCATGTTTAGGACCCTTAAGAGAACCCAAAGACGCGGCAATTGTTGAATATGTATCAGTTCCTGATGATGATACTACGTGAGTTGTGAAAGTAGAATTGTTACCACCGCCATGGTCGGCATGGATAACTAATGCGATATCTAAGATACGCGCTTCTAATTCAGTATATTTGCTGTCTGGTCTTAACAGATGAAGAATATTCTCTGCTGTAGACAGATTAGGATCAGGCGAATGAATGAATAAGCTCTGACCATCGTGATAATGCTTGTAAGCCTGATAGCCATAAACAGATAGTTGTGGAAATAAAGCTATGAGCTGTAAGCATTGCCTTAGGACGTTAGGAATTGAAATGTCATCAGCAGCATCATCATATGAATAGAGTGTAAGCACACTTCTTGCTAATGTATTCATCATATCGTGACTTGGTGCCTTCATGATTATGTCTCGCACAAAACTTGTAGGCAATGAACGATAATGTCCAAGCAATGCATTAAATGAATCTAATTCTTCCTTTGTTGGAAGCTTACCAAATAATAATAAATATGTGGTTTCTTCAAAACCAAATCTTTTCTCGGAAACAAAACCGTTTACGATATCTTCGATATCTAAACCACGGTAAAACAACTTACCCTCACAAGGAATCATTTCGCTGTCAACTGTGATATACGAGCGAACTTCTGCGATTTCTGTTAAACCAGTAAGTACGCCTTTTCCGTTAATATCTCTAAGTCCACGTTTTACATCATATTTACCATATAACGATGGGTCGATTGAACTATTATCCAAACATAGCTTAGAAAGATTAGTTATTTCCGGTGTAATTGTTGAATAACTGTTTTCAGTCAAATGAAAACCCCCTTTTTCCGTAATAAACTTTATTTTACCATAAAACAAATGCACTAACAACAGAATTTAGAAAAACTTAATAGAATTTATAAAACTTAATATGATTGTTAAAGAGCTGGAATAGTGGTAAAATTATTATAGATTTATGTGAAATGGAGATTAAAATGGATTTATTTGAATATATGAGAAATAATGCTAAGAGTAAGGAATCACCACTTGCTTCAAGAATGAGACCGGAGAAACTTGAAGAAATGGTAGGGCAGAAGCATATTCTTGGTGAGAATAAGCTATTATACAGAGCAATTAAGGCTGATAAGTTAAGCTCGGTCATCTTCTATGGACCACCGGGAACTGGCAAGACCACACTTGCAAAGGTTATTGCTAATACTTCTGATTCTGAATTCCGCCAGATTAATGCGACGGTTGCGGGTAAGAAAGACATGGAGGAAGTAGTAAACGCAGCTAAGGATAGTCTCGGTATGTATGGAAAACGTACAATTTTGTTTGTGGATGAGATTCACAGATTTAATAAAGGACAGCAGGATTATTTGCTGCCATTTGTCGAAGATGGTACAATTATTTTAATAGGTGCTACAACAGAGAATCCATATTTTGAAGTAAATAGTGCACTTATATCGAGGTCTACCATATTTGAATTAAAGGAATTAGATAAAGAGGATATAAAGATTCTTATTAACAGGGCAATGTCTGATGAAGTTAAGGGAATGGGGGCTTATGGTGCAAAAATGAGTGAAGATGCCATTGATTTCCTTGCAGATATTGCCAATGGAGATGCAAGAACAGCCTTGAATGCAGTAGAATTAGCAGTTCTTACAACGGACAGAAGGGCTGATGGAGTTATTCATATCGATATTGATACCATAGAGGAATGTGTACAGCAGAGAAATCCTCGTTATGATAAGTCAGGGGATAATCATTATGATACGATATCGGCATTTATAAAGAGTATGAGAGGCTCTGACCCCGATGCTGCCATATATTATCTGGCGAGAATGTTAAATGCAGGAGAAAGTGTTACTTTTATTGCGAGAAGAATTATGATATGTGCAGCAGAGGATGTAGGTCTTGCAGACCCACAGGCACTAGTCGTTGCTGTATCGGCAGCAGAAGCAGTGCATCAGTTAGGAATGCCGGAGGCAAGGATACCTTTAGCAGAGGCAGTCTTATATATTGCAAATGCACCTAAGGGAAATGCTGCATATATGGCAATTGACAAAGCACTTGATTTTGTAAAAAGAGAGCCTGCATATCAGATACCGGCATATTTAAAAGATGCACATTACGGTGGAGCGAAAGAATTAGGCCATGGGATTGGCTACAAATACCCTCACGATTACGAGGGACATTATGTGGAACAACAGTATTTACCAGACGAGATAAAAGACGTTAAATTCTTCGAAGCAGACTAGACATTCAGAGATATTAATTCTACAATGCATACTAGTAATAGAACGACATTTGTGATAAAATTCAGATAAGAATTTTGACAGATATACAGAAAGAGGTATTTTTTTGAAAGAACTAATTGGGAAGTTATCAAGAGGCATAATTGAATATAATCTTCCGGAGGTTGAAGTATCGGTTACAGATATTGATAAATCAATAGAAGCAGGAGAACTATACCATGGCTCATTTGAGATTTTTAGTAAAGATGACAATGAACTAAAAGGGATAGTTTATTCTACGTGCGAGAAATTCAAGATAATTAATGACCAGTTTGTTGGCAGAAATAATAAGATAGAGTATGTAATAGATGGCAAAAATAGTGAAATCGGGGATGTTATAAAAGGCCGTGTGAATATCGTAAGCAATGGTGGAGAACTTTTTATACCATATACTATTGCTGTTAAGGAAGAGAGTATTCCATCTTCCATAGGCGATATATCGAATCTGTTTCATTTCATTAACCTTGTTAAGCAGGAATATGACGAGGGACTTAAGATGTTTCTGTCGAAAGATTTCGAGAGAATTATTCTTAAAGATAATGTGGCTGATAAGAGCCTTTATAATGGACTTATCAACAGTTATAGTAAAAAGCGTGCTTTAGAGGAATTTATGCTTGCTATTAATAAGAAGCAGGAAGTAAAGATAGAGCTTTCAGATACATTAAGAGAGTATGATATGTTAGAAGAATCATATGGAGATATTCTTACTCTTACCAGAAATACATGGGGATACATAGATATTAAGGTAGATGTGGACGGAGATTTTATAACGGAATATAAGAAGAATATTACTGAAGATGATTTTGCGGGAAATAATTATGAATTCAGATATCTTATAGATATTTCCAAATTGCATAGTGGAATGAATTATGGAAAAATCAAATTTTATACGATGAACCAGTGTTTAGAATGTGAGATTTCTATTGATAATACAGGAGAAATAGATTCGGCAAATCATGAGATTAAGAAGTGTATTGCAAGCCTTAATGAACAATATCTTAATTTCAGAATGAGAAAGAGCAGTATTGATACATGGGCAGAGAATTCGAATGTTTTAATTGAGAGAGCCAGAGGTTTCAGAGATGATATGCCATTTTTAAAACTTCTACAGGCACAGATGTATATTTCGAGAAGAAGAGATGAAGAAGCAAAATGGCTTATAGACAGTGTAGCAGAGGAGATATTAGATAAGAAAGAGGAAAACGTAGTATTATATTGTTACTATCTCTATGTAAGAACTTTGCAGAAGAGAAAGTTAGAGCAGACAATTATTGCTACGGATATTATTAGAAAATACTATGAAAATGGATACGATAAATGGCAGCTGCTATGGATACTTCTATATATTGATACATCATTTGAGAATAATAAAAGTCTTAAATTAACAAGAATTAAAGAACAGTATAAGATAGGCTGCAGAAGTACGCTTATGTACTATGAGGCATTGTATGTATTAAACAAACAGCCGGCATTGTTAAGAGTTATTAATTCATTTGAGTTACAGGTGCTTAATTTCGGAAGTAAATATGATGCGATAGATTTAAGACTTGCAGTCCAGATATCTGAACTTGCAATGCTTGAGAAGAATTTCAGACCTCTTTTGTTCAATATTCTTGTTAAACTCTATGATAAATTTGAGAATAAAATAATCTTAACTGCAATTATAAGTCTGTTAATCAGAGGTAATAAGACAGATGAGAAGTATTTCAAATGGTATGCTAAGGGTGTAACTGCTGATATACAGGTCACAAGATTGTATGAATATTATGTATACTCGATGCCAGAGGATTATGATGGTATAGTTCCTAATACTGTGCTTATGTACTATGTATACAATGGTAACCAGCTTATGAACAGAGAAGCATTTTTCTATGGTCTGATTATAAGAAATAAGGATAAGCAGCCAAATGTATACAAGAATTATAGAAGAAATATGGAGCATTTTGCATTAGATAAATTGCGAAATGGAGAAATAGACAGATTTATTTCTGTAGTATATGCAGATGTACTTACAGAAGAGATGATTACAGAGGAGAATGAGAAGAATCTTGTGAAAATTCTTAACACATGGAAGCTTGAATGTGACAATGATATAATTAAGGAAGTTATTGTCAGACATAAAGAGATTGTGAATGAGCAGACATTTGTTATTAATAAAGGAATTGCATATATAAATATTTATACGGATGACGCAGTTGTGTTATTAAAGGATATTAATGGAAATATTTATCATAACACAATTAATTATACATTGACAAAATTATATGATGATAAAGGATTAAATAAGATTGCATTAGAAAGAAATCCGGAAAATATTTATCTGATGGCGAAAGAATGTGAGCAGACACTAAAATATCATAAGAGTATTCCATCAGGTGTAAGTCTCTTTAAAGAAGTTATGATAAGTGATGATTTTGAAGAAGTTTACAAAGATTATATCATACAGGACATTATAGAATATTATTCTAATAATTATGATGGCGAAGAATTAGATGAATATCTAATGAGCATAGACGTAAGCAGACTTAAGAGAAAGTCAAGAGTGAGTGTTATAGAACTTATGATTATGCGTGGCTTATATGAGTATGCGGAAAAATATCTTATAGAATATGGTTATAGCGATATAGACCCACGTAAGATACTTAAATATTGCTCAAGGAGACTTAAGGAAGATAAGGAGATAGAAGAAGATAAGCAATTATTAGAATATTGTAATTATGCATTTTCTAAGGGAAAATACAATGAAATTATTTTAGATTATCTGTGCAGATATTATTATGGAACGACTAAGGAAATGATGGAGATATGGCGTGTCTCTAAGGAATTTGAATTTGAAAGCAGGGACTTAGAGGAAAGACTTATTGCACAGATGTTATTTTCAAGGACATTTATTTCAAGTGTGGTTACAATCTATGATTCTTATTATAAAAAAGGTGCAAGCGAAGTAATAAGATATGCATATTTATTCTTTATGTCGCACGAATATTTCATCAGGGAGAATCCAGTAGATGATATGTTTTTCAAACACTTAGGTGATGAGCTGGTATTTGACAAAAATATTATGGATATATGCAAATGTGCATACCTTAAATACCAGTCTGATAAGAAGACTATTTCTGATACTAATAAGGAAATATGCATGGATTGTATGAAATATTTAGATAAGAAGACTATAATATTTGATTTCTATAAACAGTTCACTAAATGGTTTGCAGTGCCGGACAGAATACTAGATAAGACAACGATAGTATACAGAGCAGAGCCACAGGATAAGGTTCTTATTAGTTATTATCTTGAAACAGGTAATAATGAGGAGAAAGAGTACACGACTGAAGAGATGAAGTGTTGCTTTACGGGAATGTATACAAAGTCTTTTACGTTATTCTATGGAGAAAAGTTAAATTATTATATAACAGAGATTTCAGATGGTGAAAGCCGCGTGACAGAGAGTAAAGACCACCAGCTTGATGACAGAAATGTTGAGGCAAGTCAGTCAAGATATGGAATGTTAAATGATATACTTATGTGTATGGAGATGAAACAAGAGGGAATGATAAGCGAACTTGCCGGAAAATATTATGTAAATAATGAACTTGTGAAGCATTTGTTCAGGTAGCACAGATGTCTTTTGATGTTAAAATATGGAGGAACTAAGTTGAGTACAAAGACAGCGAACAACTTAATATCCGTTTCGATAGATTTGTGTAGAGATTACACGCAGATTGCGTATTGTATGGGAAATATGGCAGAGCCGGATTCAGTAAGTACAATTGCAGGCGAACAGAAATATCTTATTCCAACGGAAATAGGAAAATTAAATAATAGTGATGAATGGTGCATAGGTGATGATGCATTGCTTAGGGAAAAGAATGGCGAGGCTATATTAGCTGATGATATCCTTAAGACAATTTTATCTGAGAAAAGTATAGTTGTAAGTAACAATACTTATACGGGATATGAGATATTAAAGCATTTCTTCGAGGGATTGTTTAAAATACTTAAAAGCAATTATCACATTGTGCAGCCTGATTATATATCTGTAACAGTTGAATATCCGGACCGTATTCTTGTTAACCTTATTAGAAATGTTTTAAATGATATGGGCTATGACAGGGAACACGTAAAAATTATCGGTCATTCAGAAAGCATTATATATTATATGATTTCACAGAAAAAGGAAATATGGGTAAATGATGTGCTGATATTTGATTTTACAAAGCATCAGTTTCTGGTAAGATTACTCACAACTGTAAGAGCAAGAGTACCACAGCCGATTATAGTTGAAGAGATGGATATGACACAGAAGTTCAAAGTGAGTGATTTACAGACTGAACAGGGCAGACTAGAAATGGATACGAAATTCTTAGAGCTTCTTAAGAAGTTATGTAGTAAACATATTGTGTCAGCAGTATTCCTGACAGGTGTCGGCTTCTATGAGAAATGGATGGAAGATTCGATAAGGTTCTTATGCAGTAAACGAAGAGTATTCCAGGGATATAACCTGTTTGTTAAGGGTGCAGGCTACGCTAATCTTAGTCAGATTGGTATAGGTAATGCTGACAGTTATCAGTTTGTATGTTCGGGAAGAACATTAGTTAATATCGAAGTAGAAGTCGAAAAAGATGACAAGAATATACCAGTCATATTGTCAAAAGCAGGAACCAACTGGTACGAAGCAGGCGCAAGAGCAGAGGGAATATTAGATGATTCTAAAGAATTAAGACTTAAAATAGTATCTTCACTTAGCAAGAGTGAGAAAGAAATAGTGATAGATTTACGAGGCTTTCCACCACGCCCTAATAAGACAACACGAATTGAGATTGTGTTAGCTTATAGGAATGACAGACAATGCATAGTGGTGGTGAAAGATTTAGGCTTTGGTGATTTCTTTAAGTCAAGCGAAGAAATGGTGAAAAGGGTAATTGATATAGAAGATTATCTGTAAGAAATGGAGAAGTGTATGAGTGGATTGATTTTATGCAGTAGAAAAGCAGATGTTCCATACAGGATAGCCGATGCAGACTTAAATATATATTCTATTGAAGAATTTGCATACTATCTGTACAATAACGCATATTTTGTAGATGATGGTTTCTTTAATGAGGGACTTTGCGATTATATTGAAAACAATCTTAATCTGCCAAAGGTTGCACAAAAGCTTATGTATGCAATGGGACAGAGAATGAATTTCGCAGAGCTTGTTATGATAATTATAAAATCTTCCCGTTATTACAGCGAAACAGAAATCAAAGCATTTGAAAAGGAATTAAAGACTATCAGTTCAAAAGGAATGTTAGAGCGAATGAAAACAAGAGCTGATATGCTGTTTGAAAATGGCAAGCTTGGAAGTGCGTTAAAGACATATGAAAATATTCTGAATAACAATATATATAAAAGAGAAAGCAATGAATTCTATGCAGGGGTATACTTAGGAATCGGTAAAATAGAGGGCAGAATGTTTTATTTAGAAGAAGCATTAGAAAAATTCAAACATTCGTACGAATTAAAATCATCTGATGAAGCCTTAAAGGAGATTATTAATGTCAAATTTGCGATGAAATATTCAGGCATTAAAAAGGACATTGATTTTACTAAAGAGAATGAGATTAATTCTGAACTGGTTCTTAAATGCAGTGAAGAGGTTAAGGATATCTGGGAACAGATTAACAATGGAACTGAATATGAGAATTTATCTCAGACATTTATATATGATGGCAGACATAACCTTGATGATTATTATGTGAATGTTCAGGAAGTTCTTGATGAGTGGAAGAATGATTATAGAAGTAATATAGGTTAGGAGACACTATAGAGATGAGATTGTTCAGAAGAAATAAAACGGAAGAAACGGATTATCTTGACGAATTAGAGATAACAAGTGAAGATAACGAGGCAGTTTATATTAAACCCGAGCCTATGCAGGCGGAGACATTAGAACAGAAGAAGCAGACAATAGAGAATTGTTGTGACAGAATAATGGGTGCTAATTCAAGAATTGCAGAGTTAAAGGTTGAGTATCAGACAGTAAATTCTTATCTTACTGATATACAGATAATAGAAGAGTTACCTGATACACAGGAAGAAAGATTGAAAAACATTGCGAAAAAAATTGTGGTATTAGATAAGGATAGAAGAGACTTTGGACGTTCTATGGCAAAATTATCTGAAAAGCAGTTCAGTCATATGAAAGAATGTGAAGATGATATAAAAGACATTTTAAAGCAGATGTCAGAAGATGAAAGTTATTGCCAGACAGTCAAGACGGATATGAAATATTTAGAGGGTGAAAAAGCCGGATTAAAGATGGAGATACAGGAATACAAGAACAGACTTTATCTTATAAATGGTGCCTCAAAGATAGGAATAATAGCATTTGCAGTGTTGTTCTTATTATTTCTTATAGTCAATTATGCATTTAATAAAGATACCAGCCTGTTAATATATTTGCTGATTGGAATCACAGCCATATTTGCAGCCGGAATATTTTACCTCCATAATCAGACAATAAATGAACTTAGATTAAGTGAGATAAAATATAACAGGGCAATCGGATTGCTTAATAAAATCAAGTTAAAATATGTAAATATTGCGGGACGACTTACATATTCATACGAAAAACATGGTGTAAAAAGTGCCTATCAATTAAATAAAATATGGGGTGCATATTTGACACTAAAAAAAGAACACGAAGTCTATAATAAGGCATCGAGCAGACTGGCTGATGCGGAAGATGAATTAGTGCAGTTATTAAAAAATATGAATGTCAAAGACCAGAATGTATGGATAAGTCAGGCATATGCAATTATTAATCCAAGTGATATGAATGAAATAAAGAATCATTTGATGAATAGAAGAAACAGTCTCAAAAAATCGCTGGATTATAATACAGAAGTTATAGGCAATGCAAGAGAAGAGGTTAAAAATATAATTATGAATGATAAAGAGAACAGCACTGAATTAATGGGAATACTTGATGCCTACGAAGAAAAACTCTAATAAACGCTGATTTTTTTATAAACCTGTTGCACATACAGATATATTTAATAATCATATGTACAGGCGATTTGATATATAAATATTGGAACAACTTGTGGGAATTGCGTAAATTTGTCAGGTATCATTTTTCGGCTCGGATTTTGTGTACATTCACCAGACAGAAAATTAAGCCAAGGTGTCCGTCTATGACACACACTTTCATAATTCCTTTATCTGGTGTGAGTAAATGCCGTCATCAGCAAAGTTTATTACGGTGCAGCCAATCAAACGCGCTTCGCTTGAACGGTGATTAACTGCACCGACCTTTTGCTTCTGACGGCATATAACTCACACACACGATACGTCATAAATCAAGTGTGTGGCATAGACGGACTTCTTGGTTTAAATGTTCTGGATGTTGAATGAACATAAATAATCAAAAGAGCCGGAAAATGATACCGCCAAATTAGCAATTCATACAAACGTTTCAATATTTATATATGCAAATGCCTGTACAAAGATGATTTTCTCTAATCTGTATGTGCAATATCGGTTTATAAAAATTAGCGTTTATTAGAGGTTTTATCTTGACAAATATTTTTAAAACCTTTATCATTAAAAAAGTTAATATTATAAATGCAGTGATAAAGAGGAGTAAAAGGTTAACCCTTAAAGAGAAAGTAATTCGCAGGCTGAAAGATTACTAAGGCAGTGACCTTTGAAGGTAGCTTTTAAGCAGTATGGCTGAACATTTTATAGAAGATTAGAATAAGCAGATGTTTGATTTGAAATTATAGATTGATTTGTAATAGCAAAGAGCATCAGCATATTTTATATAATCAGTAGGTCATAACGGAACCGTCCACGTTATAGGATAAGATGAGACACGATGATAGTCGTAAATAAAGGTGGTACCGCGTGATATACGCCCTTTTTGGAATGTAGCTGATATGTTTCAAAGAGGGCGTTTTTACTTATTAGGAAATATTATTAAAATAACATTAGAAAGGAAGTCAATAATGGCAAAAGAATTAGAGAAGAATTATAATCCTGCTGATATTGAGCAGAGACTTTATGACAAATGGACAAATAAGAAATATTTTCATGCAGAGGTAGACAGAAGTAAGAAACCATTTACTATCGTTATGCCACCTCCAAATATTACAGGACAGCTCCATATGGGACATGCATTAGATAATACAATTCAGGATATCTTAATCAGAACAAAGAGAATGCAGGGATATGAAGCATTATGGGTACCAGGAACTGACCACGCCTCAATTGCAACAGAAGCTAAAATTGTTGAAAAAATGCGTGAAGAGGGCATAACTAAGGAAGAAATCGGAAGAGATAAGTTCTTAGAAAGAGCCTGGGAATGGAAGAAACAGTATGGCGGAAGAATTGTTGCACAGTTAAAGAAGATAGGTTCTTCATGTGACTGGGACAGAGAAAGATTTACAATGGATGATGGTTGTAACAAGGCTGTAAAAGAAGTATTTGTAAATCTCTATAATAAAGGACTTATTTATAGAGGAGAAAGAATTATCAACTGGTGTCCTCATTGTCTTACATCTATTTCAGATGCAGAGGTTGAATATGAGGATCAGGCAGGACATTTCTGGCATTTAAGATATCCATTTAAAGATGGTTCAGGATATCTTGAACTCGCAACAACCAGACCTGAGACATTATTAGGTGATACAGCAGTAGCAGTTAACCCTGATGATGAAAGATATAAAGACGCAGTTGGCAAAACCTTAATTCTTCCATTAGTAGGAAGAGAGATTCCGGTTGTAGCAGATGATTATGTTGGTATAGATTTTGGTACGGGTGTAGTTAAGATTACTCCGGCACATGACCCTAACGATTTCGAGGTTGGTTTAAGACATAATCTTCCAGTATTAAATGTAATGACTGAAGATGCAAAGATTGTTGACGAATATCCTAAATATGCAGGAATGGATAGATACGAGGCAAGAAAGGCTATCGTAGCAGACCTAGAGGCAGGTGGATATTTAGTTAAAGTAGAAGACCATGAGCATAACGTTGGTACATGTTACCGCTGCCATACTACAGTTGAACCAAGAGTTTCAAAACAGTGGTTTGTAAGTATGAAAGAGCTTGCTAAACCTGCAATTGAAGCCGTTAAAAATGGTGATACCAAGTTCGTTCCTCCTCATTTTGATAAGACATATTATCATTGGTTAGAGGGAATTCGTGACTGGTGTATTTCAAGACAGTTATGGTGGGGACACAGAATTCCAGCATTTTACTGTGACGACTGTGGCGAAATGGTGGTAAGTAAAGAAAATGAAGTATGTTGCCCAAAATGTGGTAAGAAGATGCGCCAGGACCCTGATACACTTGATACATGGTTCAGTTCAGCATTATGGCCATTCTCAACACTTGGCTGGCCAGATAAGACAGAAGAGTTAGATTATTTCTATCCAACAAGTGTACTTGTAACAGGATATGATATCATTTTCTTCTGGGTAATCAGAATGATGTTTTCAGGACTTGAACATACAGGAAAGGTACCATTTAACACTGTTTTAATCCATGGACTTGTAAGAGATTCACAGGGTCGTAAGATGAGTAAATCTCTTGGAAATGGTATTGATCCACTTGAAGTTATAGATAAATACGGTGCTGATGCATTGAGATTTACACTTATTACGGGAAATGCACCTGGTAACGATATGCGTTTCTATTATGAAAGAGTTGAAGCAAGCAGAAACTTTGCTAATAAAGTATGGAATGCATCAAGATTCATAATGATGAATATGCCTGAAGGTGGTATTAAGGAAGTTCCTGTAAGCACACTTACAGATGCTGATAAATGGATATTATCAAAGGCAAATAAACTTATTAAAGATGTGACAGAAAATATCGATAAATACGAATTAGGAGTTGCTGCAGATAAGCTTTATAACTTTATCTGGGAAGAGTTCTGTGACTGGTATATTGAAATGGTTAAACCAAGATTATACAGTGAAGACAACACAACAAAAGATGCGGCACTTTACACCCTTAAGTCAGTTCTTGAAACATCACTTAAGCTACTTCATCCATATATGCCATTCGTTACAGAAGAGATTTATTGTACATTAAATGAAGATGCGGAATCACTTATGGTAACAAAATGGCCTGAATATAAGGACGAATTTAATTTCGAGAAAGAAGAAGAGGATGTTGAATTAATCAAACAGGCTGTTTACAATATCAGAAATGTAAGAGCAGGAATGAATGTTCCACCATCTAAGAAAGCACAGGTATATGTTGTAACAGAAAGCAATAAGGTTGCAGGTATATTTGAAGAGGGCAGAGTGTTCTTCCAGACTTTAGCATATGCAAGCGAGGTTATTATACAGACAGATAAGAATGGAATCGGTGAAGATGCGGTATCAACAGTTATACCTGAAGCTACAATCTATATGCCATTCGCTGAATTAGTAGATATTGAAAAAGAAATAGAAAGACTTAAGAAAGAAGAAGAGAAGCTTTCTAAAGAACTTGCACGTTCTAATGGAATGCTTTCTAATGAGAAATTCGTAAGCAAAGCACCTGCTGCTAAGATTGAAGAAGAGAAAGCAAAGCAGGCTAAATATATGCAGATGATGGAACAGGTTAAGACACAACTTGCTCATCTTATGAAATAAGGATAATTTATTTTTAGCTGTATGGAAAATCAAATTTTGTATGTGATTTTTCATACAGCTATTTATTTGAGCGGGTATGGTAATAGATTTTTTTAATGAGTTTGATGCATTTGGTGAGAAAAATCTAAAAACAGATTAGGCTAATTAGCTAATTGTCGAAATTACGTGATAACATTTGCTTGCAAAATCATAAAATAATTCCTATAATCGTTGTTAAACAATTGAATGGAGATAAACCACTCAGAAATGAGGATTAGTATGAAATACGAAGATGTTGTAGAATACATAGATAATATTCCGAAGTTCACAAGTAAGAATTCTCTTGAACATACAAGAAGATTCCTAGAGGAGTTAGGAATAAAACAAGAAGAGAGTAACAAGATGAAGATTATACATGTTGCAGGTACTAACGGAAAAGGTACAGTATGTGCAATATTATCTAATGTACTTGTCAATTGTGGGAAGAAAACAGGACTTTTTATTTCGCCACACCTTGTACATATTAATGAAAGAATACGAATAAATAACAAAGAAATAAGTGATGAAGAGTTTGTACAGGCATTCAATGAGGTAAAAAATGTCGTGGATAAGATGAAACAAGAGGATTATCCACATTCATCATATTTTGAATTCTTATTTCTTATGGCAATGTGGAAATTTAATAAAGAAGCTGTGGAATACATAGTCTTAGAGACGGGACTTGGCGGACGACTTGATGCAACTAATTCTATGCTGTCACCATATCTTACAGTTATTACTTCAATCGGAATGGACCATATGGAATATTTGGGTGACACGATAGAGAAGATTGCTGTGGAGAAAGCGGGAATTATTAAAAAATATGTTCCCGTAATATATTGGGGAGCAGATGAGAGAGTATCAGATGTGATTAGTGATGCTGCAGAAAAAATGCAGGCGAAAACAGTAAAAGTTCTTGCAGATAATTATAAAATAATCAAAAAAACGAATAAAAGTGTTGATTTTTCAATAGTTAGTGAGTATTATTTAAATGATATATTCTCAGTTCCTTTTATATCTGAGTATCAGGTACAGAATGCAGCTGTCGCTATTAAGACAATTGAGTGTATGCCGGAGATAAGGAATATGAAAGATTTAGTTAAGTCAGGAATTGCAAATGTACACTGGGAGGGCAGAATGGAAATGATTATGCCGGGTATCATATTAGATGGTGCGCATAATGGCCCGGGGATAGATGAGTTCATAAAAACATTTAATGAATATGAATGTACCGGTGATAAGAACATTTTGTTTTCAGTAGTTAAGGATAAAGATTATGAATATATGGTTTCTAAGCTATCAGAAACTGAAGTAAAGAATGTATATATAACACGAATAGATTCGGACAGAGGCTTAGAGACAGATAAAATCTATGAAGATTTCAGAAAATACGGTTGTGAGGCGAACATTTCAGTAAATGAAGATGTAAGTCAGGCATTCCGGCAGGCTGTAGATGCGAAAAAAGAAGAAGATGTGCTTTTCTGCGTAGGCTCACTATATTTAGTTGGCGAGATTAAAAAAAGCCTGCAGAATTAAAGTTAATTCGCCGGATTAAGACATATGCATACCAAAAAATTAACATGATAAAAATAATTTGCAGAATTAATAGTATTTGCAGATAGATTTAAGATATACAGATAATATTTATTTAGAAAGAAAGGGTAATCCTATGATTAATTATGATGAAGAAATAAAGAAATTCAGTCCAAGTCTTGAAGTAGATGAGACAGAAGATGCAATATACAATAGTAATATCAAAGATATAACAGATGTTGTGCTTGAAATGTTAAAAGAAATGAAGAATAATGACTAAAATATCTGCAGAATGGAGATTAAAATTAAGATGAGATGCTATAGATGTAACAGCGTACTTTCAAGTAACGATTTCTGTAACAGTTGTGGAGCAGATGTGGCTGTATATAAGAAGATTGTAAGATTGTCAAATGCATATTATAATATGGGACTTGCAAAAGCCCAGATTAGAGACTTGACAGGTGCATGTGAGTTACTTAGAAGAAGTGTAAGACTAGATAAGAAGAATACAAATGCAAGAAATTTATTAGGACTGGTATATTTCGAAATGGGAGAGGCAGTACAGGCTTTTTCAGAATGGATTATAAGTAAGAATTTCCAGCCGGATAAGAATATTGCAGATGATTACATAAAGAGATTACAGTCTAATCCTGTGAGATTAGATACAATCAACCAGACAATTAAGAAATACAATTATGCTTTAAATTATGCTAAGCAGGGAAGCGATGATTTAGCTGTAATCCAGCTTAAGAAAGTATTAAATACTAATCCTAACCTGATTAAGGGGCATTTATTACTTGCATTATTGTATATGAAGAAAGGCGATTATGATAGAGCCAGAAAGCCTATTATGAAAGCCTTAAAGATTGATACAAATAATCCGTTAGCTAAAAAATATCTGAAAGAGATAAATATTGAAACAGATACCAAGAGAATTGATATCGGTAAAGAAATCAAGAAAGATAAAATACGTGATTATGATAAGGAACAGACCGAAAAGGAATTACGAAATGGATATGATGTGATTATACCTAAAAGACGTAGTGTATACAGGGAATCTAATTCAGGAATGATTACAGTTATTAACGTTGTAATAGGTCTGATTATCGGTGTTGCAATGACATTTTTCTTATTAGTTCCTACTAAGGAGAAAACTCTTAAAGATAGTCATAATAAAGAAGTATTAAAGTTAAATTCTCAGATAGAAACACTTAATAATGGTAAGAAAGAGTTAGAGAGTAAGATAGCATCATTAGAGGGTGAAAAGACAGAGTTATCAGGGCAACTTGATTCTAAAGGAAATGAAAACACACAGACTCTTGCAGATTATGATAACCTTATAACTGCAATTAATTATTTTAATGCCAAAGACTATATTAATTGTGCAGATTCATTACAGAAGATAACTAATAATGCGCGTTCCGAGACATTTACCACATTATACAATTCGATTCAGCCAGAAGTATATAATCAGGCAGCAGCTAATTATTATAATAATGGCAGAAATGAGTTAGCTTCAGCTAATACATTAGAGGCTTATGATAAGGCAATAGAAGATTTAACAAAATGCTTCTTATATAATTTTACTTCTATTGATTATGTTTCAGCAGCAGACAAGCTTGGTGAGGCATATGAGAAGCAGTATACGTTAGCATTAGGTCAGGATGTAGCAGCGGCAGCAGGCTACAAGGAAAGAGCACTTAAGAATTTATCAAGTCTTGTTAATGACACCTTTGCTAAGACAGAGGGACTTGATGCGAAAGCAACTGAGAATGTACAGGCAAGAATTGTAGCCATTACTGATAAATAATCATAATCCATATAATATAATGGAATTTAAAGTACACAAGAAGGATAGCTTATGAAGAGTTGTCCTTCTTTTTATTTAGAAAAATGCACAAAATTTTAATCAAATATCAGAGATTTTGTGGAAACCATATAGAATTAGGAAATTAAAAGAAAGATAAAACAAATGCTTAATTTATGACAAACTAATCTATATTGAAAATATTTTATCGGGAGGGAGAAAGAAATGAGATATAAAGAAGAATTAATTAATCAGGAATATGATGAAAGTGAGTACGAAATTGATTTGAAAACGCTGATAATCCACGTTAATGGAGAATTAGATCATCATAATGCGGTTGCGATAAGGAAAATGGCGGACAAGAAAATATATGATAATGGTATCAGAAACATTTTATTTGATTTTGATAAAACAGAATTTATGGATAGCTCTGGTATAGGTGTTATTATGGGGCGTTATAAAATGGTACATAGTCTTGGGGGAAAGGTAGCTGTGATAAATGTAGGGAGAAATGTTGAGAAGATATTGTTATTTTCAGGACTTAATAAAATTATAAAAAAGTATGATTCTATGGAAAATGCCATAGCTGATTTGAATGGAGGAGAAGATTAATGATAATGGAAAATATTGACAAAATAAATGAGAAAAATATTGATTATAACAGAATGTGTGTTGAATTCAGCAGCAAATCAGAAAACGAATCATTTGCAAGGATAGTTGCAGCGGCATTTGTTACAAGGCTGGACCCGACCTTAGAAGAGATAGAGGATATAAAGACAGCAGTATCAGAGGCTGTTACTAATTCGATTATTCATGGTTATGGTACAGATGAAGGTATTATAGAGATGGAATGTGTGTTAAAAGGAAGAGAAGTTACTATCAAGATTAAAGATAAAGGCGTGGGAATAGCTAATGTTGAACAGGCTATGCAGCCACTATATACAAGTAAACCTGAAGAAGAGCGTTCAGGAATGGGATTTTCATTTATGGAAATATTTATGGATAGTTTAGAAGTAGATTCAGCACCTGGCAATGGAACTACGGTTTTAATGAAGAAAAATCTGAGAAAACCGGATTAGGTGGTGTCCTATGGAGAATAAAACACTGATTGAAATGGCACATAAAGGTGATAAAAGAGCCAGAGATATATTGGTTCAGGAAAACATAGGATTAGTGTGGAGCATTGTCAAAAGATTTGGCAACAGAGGTTTTGAGTTAGAAGATTTGTTTCAGATTGGCTGTATCGGATTGATTAAAGCAGTTGATAAATTCGACAATTCGTTTGAAGTGCAGTTTTCGACATATGCAGTTCCGTTGATTATGGGTGAAATTAAAAGGTTTATAAGAGATGATGGATTAGTTAAGATTTCGAGAACAATTAAGGAGAATAATTGGAAGATTAAGAGAGCATCACAGGAGTTAGCCCAGAGATTAGGAAGAGAAGCCACGATTGAAGAGATTTCTAAAGAGACAGGTCTTAATACCGAGGATATTGTTCAGGCGATGGAGGCTATAAGTGATGTGGAAAGTATATATAAGTCAGTATATCAGAATGATGGAAGTGAGATATATTTAATCGATAGAATTAAGGCTATAGAAAGCAGCGGAGAAAGTGTAGATAGAATTATAAACAACATGGTTGTGGAGCAGGTACTTAATGAGCTTGATGAAATTGAGCGTAATATTATTATAATGAGATATTTTCAGGATAAAACACAGTCAGAAATAGCTAAAAAATTGGGAATAAGCCAGGTTCAGGTTTCGCGAATGGAGAAAAAGATATTATTTAATCTGAAAAAGAAAATTTTAGCATAGAGTTTTGTTAAAATTAGACAAATTAGCATAAAAAACGTCAAAAAGACTAGAGATTTTGTATATATTATTGTATAATAGATGCATACTGATAAAAAGGCAGGTGTGCGGAAGATGGAAGAAATGAATAAAGGCACTACAGATATAGAAGGTGTAGATAATAGCGCCAATAATATAGAGGTTTTGGAGCAAATGGAAGATGATGAGCTTAATCCTGCGGATAATAAGAGAACATCAAAAAATAAGATAAAAGAACCAAAGCCTAAAAAGGAAAAGAAAGTAAGAGAACCGAAGGAGAAGAAGGCAAAAGAGCCAAGACTCCCAAAGGAGAAAAAAGTAAAAGAGCCGAAGATTCTAAAGGAGAAGAAGGCGAAAGAACCAAGACTCCCAAAGGAGAAAAAAGTAAAAGAGCCGAAGATTCCAAAGGAGAAGAAGGTAAAAGAACCTAAAGTTCCTAGGGAGAAAAAGGTTAGGAATAGTAATAAGAATACAGATAAAGTGGCCGGATTAGAGGAAATAAAGAAAATATCGAGATTAAGAGGAATACAGAGTAAGTTGATAGGAGCGTTTTTATTACCTGTCTGCTTGTTCATTATTGTCGGCATTATTATTTATTCTAAGTCAGAGCAGGGACTTAAAGATAATGCTGAATCATTAACATATACCAGTGTTGATATGTTAAAGGAGTATTTCGAATTAGGATTTGAAAGTATTGAATTGACATCTACACGTATTTCAGTAAATAGTGCAATTAGTTCACATTTTGGTGGAATGTATGATTCAAATTACGAAATTGAAGCAAAAGGTGCGGTAGTAAATGAGGCTGTAGCTGATAAATATATCCAGAGTATTATTGCATTTAGTAAAAATCAGAAGAATTCAATATCTAATACGGGTGTTGTGAAGAAGAAGGATTTATACAATGCATTTGTTAATTCAGAAACAGGTAAATATGTAGAAGCCAATATGGAGAATAATATGTGCTGGATCAGCAGTCACCCTGAAATTGATGAATTGATGAATTACAGTCAGGATGATTACGCACTTGCACTTGTAAAGAAGATTAATGACAGCAATAATAAACCAGTTGGTTATATGATAATTGATGTTAAGAAATCATTTATCCAGGATATATTAGACAATGCTAAAGTTGGTGATAAGAGTATTAAAGGTTTTATCACAAGCGATGGAAATGAAGTCATAAGTGGTAAAGAAAGTTTTACATTCAGCGATAAGAGCTTCTTTAAGAAGATTAAAGAAAAGGAAAAAGGCGGATATACATATGTCAAATATAAAGGTGAGTCATATTTATTCTTATATGACAAAGTAGCAACCGGTGATGGCTATGTTTGTGCAATGGTTCCTAAGAATGTAATTATTGAAAAGGCAAATGATATAAAGATATATACAATTGTTACAATAATTGCATGCTGTATAATAGCTGTAATTGTTGGTTCACTTCTTGCTATGGGAATAGCTAAAGCAATAAATAAGATTAATGCTGTAATGAAACAGACAGCCGAGGGTGATCTGACAGGAACAATCACTATGAAGCGTAAAGATGAATTCCATCTGTTGTCAGGGAACATCGGTAATATGATTAAGAGTATTAAACATCTTATCATCAAGATGACAAAAGTGAGTGAGCAGGTTCAGCAATCAGCAGGTCAGGTTAGTGACAATTCAGAAGTACTTTATAATGCCACAAAGGACATTACTGAATCCATAGGTTATATTGAAGCTGGATTAATACAACAGTCAGAAGATACAGAGAATTGTTTGCATCAGATGTCAGATTTGGCAGATAAGATTTCAGTTGTATACGAAAATACTAATGAAATAGAGAGAATAGCCAGTCAGACACAGGATACCGTAGATGATGGAATGGTTATTGTATCAGAGTTAGGCAACAGGGTTCAGGATACAACGAAGATAACAAAAGATATTATTAATGATATTAATGAATTAGAGAGAGAATCTAAAGCGATTAATACAATTATTGCAGCAATTAATGAGATTGCAGATGAAACCAATCTTCTTTCTCTTAATGCAAGTATTGAAGCAGCAAGGGCAGGTGAAGCAGGCAGAGGATTTGCAGTTGTATCAGATGAGATAAGAAAACTTGCTGAGCAGTCAAGTGAAGCAGGTAGACAGATTGGTGAAATCGTAAGCAGAATACAGGAAAGAATGGGCAAAACCATTGAGACAGCCAGAAAGGCAGATGATATTGTATCTTATCAGGCTGAAGCTCTTGGAACTACAGTTAATGTATTCCAGGATATAAAAGGTCATGTAACAACACTTGCTCATGATTTGGATACAATTTCAATAAATGTTAAAGGTATTGAGATGGCTAAGAATGATACATTAGAGGCAATATCAAGTATATCTGCAACATCTAATGAAACAGAAGCAGCATCTACAGAACTTAGCCGAAATGCTGATAAACAGTTGAAAGCTGTTGAGGTATTATATGGTGCAGTTAAGCAGTTAAATACTAATTCTACAGAACTTGATGAATCAGTAAGTATTTTCAAGGTCGGAGAATATCTTGAAAGTGAAATAAACCAGGAAGAACCTAAGGAAGAAGAGTCTGCTCTAGAGAAAATAAATTCAGAAGAAGTTAAGCCAGAGGAAGTTAATTCTGACGATGTAAATTCAGAGGAAGTAAGTCTGGAAGAAGCTGATTCAGACGCAGTCGCTTTAGAAGAGGCGAATTTAGAAGAAATTGATTCAGAAGAAGTTAATATGGAAGAAGCAGGCTTTGAAGAGGCAGATTCAGAAGAAGTTAATTCAGAAGATTAATGGATATTGTGATGAATTGACTAGGATTTGAATGTTTAAAACTATCAACTGATAAAAATAAAATTAATAAAAGAATAAAGAGAAGTTTTTGCAATAAAACTATCCGGGACAGTGGATTATGTTTTGATTTGCAAAGACTTCTTTTTTTGCTTACCAGGAAAATTCGTTGAAATTGTCCTGGTAAGCAAAAAACGCTCCGCAAGGATCGCACAGTGGCGGAGCAGAAAATGTTGCTATAGCAATCCGCCGCAGGCGGAGAATGTCACAAGCGACATTCTTTATTCTAAAAATTACTTCTTGTGGGATTATTAGTATAATTTATAGAAAATGATACAAAATATTAATTAAGAAAAATGGAATGGAGATAGTGAAATAATATGAATTCTAGTTTTAAAGAGAACACAAAAACGGTTCTGATATGTATTATTGTATTATTTGGTTCTGCTTTTGCGATTATGTCATTTAATGAGGACGTAGGAGTAGGTGATTTGTTTCAAAAGATATATAAATTGGTAGAGGGCAGGGAACATACAGGTTTTGGTATATTGGAATTAACATATGGAATAGGAATAGCCATTGGAATAACCGTATTTTTTAATTGTTTTAATAAAAAGAAGAAAAATAGTGAGCCTACTCCGATAGAACTTAAAATGCAGCAATATGATGATGATGTTCAGACTTATTTACAGAGTAAGAAAAAAAGTTAGAGAAGGGATATAAAATGCGAACACTACTTTTAGCTTTCTGGGGTTTATGTATGGGAAATATTGTTGCAAGCGGTGTATGTGGATTACTGACTTCCTTAGGTGTCATAACAAGACTTGCATGGAGAACAAAGACACAGGATAAAGTCAGGGTATATGAATATTGCGTTTTTATAGGAACTACACTTGCAAATTTCATTTATATTTATAGAATTGGCTTAGCGTCATTATGGATATTAAATGTCATAATCCTAGGTATAATAGGTATGTTTTTTGGGATTTTTGTTGGATGCCTTGCATTATCATTAGCAGAGGCATTAGATGTGTCTACAATTATTTTTAGAAAATTTAATATAAGAAATCATACGAAATATGTTCTGCTTGCTGTTGCAGTAGGTAAATTTATTGGAAATATAATATATTTTGCAATTGATTAGAAATGGAGGTAAAGATGCAGGTAAAAGATGATAAGGAATTGAGTAAAAAATATAATGAGTTCGTTAAATCTGTTACAAAAGAAAATAATATGTGGATAGATATGTTATGGGCTTTCATTGTCGGTGGAATAATATGTTCAATCGGACAAATGATAGGTGATATATTAAAAAATTATGGTGTTGGAGAAGAACATGCTAACAGTATTACTTTATTGATATTGATTTTTTTATCAGCATTTCTGACAGGATTAAATATTTATCCGAAGATTGGTAAATTAGGTGGAGCAGGAGCACTTGTACCAATAACGGGATTTGCTAATTCTGTAGCTGCTCCCGCAATAGAGTTTAGGGCCGAGGGAATGGTAATGGGATTAGGCTGCAAGATATTTACAATTGCAGGTCCGGTTATTCTATATGGAACTTTAAGCAGTTGGCTGTTAGGTATTATATATTGGATAACTACATTATTTTAATAAAATGGATAAAGGAGGTAAATAGATTGAGTGGCAGGGTTAATCAGATGAAAGGGATGCAGAGTATTGAATTTGCAGAGAAGCCATATATTATGGAAAGTGCGTGTATCTGTGGCAGTAAAGAGGGCGAAGGTCCTTTGAAAGATACGTTTGATACATTTGTCAGTGATGATATGTTTGGCTGCGATACATGGGAAAAGGCTGAAAGTGCATTGCAGGAGAAAACTGTTAAATTACTTATGGCAAAATCATCACTTGATAAAAAGGATATAAGATATATCTTTGCAGGTGATTTAATGGGACAGCTAATTGCATCAACATTTGGATTAATGAATTTTGAAATTCCACTTTTCGGACTGTATGGTGCATGTTCTACAATGGGTGAAGCGATAAGTCTTGGAGCAATGACAGTTGCAGGCGGTTATGCTGATAAGATAATTGCGTTGGCATCAAGTCATTTTGCAAGTGCTGAAAAAACATTTAGATTTCCCTTAGAATATGGTAACCAGCGACCATATTCTGCAACCTGGACAGTAACAGGATGTGGTGCGGTTACAATTGTAGATAGGAAAAAAGTAGATTGTACAATGGCAAAGGCAGCAATAAAGGGTGTTACAACAGGTAAAATTATTGATTATGGTGTAAGAGATTCAATGAATATGGGAGCATGTATGGCTCCAGCAGCAGCCGACGTTATCGAGAATAATCTCAAAGATTTCAATTACAGACCTGATGAGTACGATAAAATAATTACAGGAGACTTAGGATATATAGGTCAGACAATCCTTATTTCGCTTCTTAAGGAAAAGGGAATAGATATTAGTGAAAATCATATGGATTGCGGAATAGAGATATTTGACAGCGAGAAACAGGATACACACGCAGGTGGAAGTGGTTGTGGCTGTTCGGCCTCTGTATTGTGTGGTTATATACTTAATAATATTAAAACAGGAGTTTGGAAAAAAGTGCTATTTGTACCAACAGGTGCATTACTATCGACAGTCAGTTTTAATGAGGGACAGACAGTACCGGGAATTGCACATGGTGTAATTATTCAAAATGTGGAGGTGGAGTAATGTCAATGATGGTGGATGTAATTAAAGCATTTATAATTGGAGGAATAATCTGTGCAGTTGTGCAGATATTTATAGATAAAACAAAACTTACTCCGGGAAGAATAATGGTTGGCCTGGTTGTGCTTGGAAGTATTCTGGGTGCTATTGGAATATATCAGTCATTTATAGATTTTGCAGGAGCAGGTGCAAGTGTACCTTTGCTCGGTTTTGGTAATACATTGTTTAAAGGTGTAAAAGAAGCAGTTGATGAGCATGGATTATTAGGTGTATTTATGGGTGGCTTTAAGGCGAGTGCTGTGGGGATATCAGGCGCTTTAATTGCAGGCTTTATTGCATCACTTATATTCAAATCTAAAATGCAGGGTTAATGAAATGGAGATGGTGTGAAAAATCGAATTGATATGTCGATTTTTCACACAGCTATTTGCTTTGGAGTGAAAGCAAATAGCTTTTATGGCAAGTCAGAAATCGCCGTTGCGAATTTCTGACTGCCTTTTCGCAATAAATCGCTCAGAAAAGGAGAGGCAGTGTGAAAAATATAGAAGATAATAAGGAATTTAAACCATATATTCCGGCAGATAAGGTTATGTCTGAGCTTAGCATAACATCAGTTATTTTAGGAATAATACTTGCTGTGATTTTTGGAGGTGCAAATGCTTACTTAGGGTTAAGAGTAGGGATGACAGTATCAGCATCTATTCCAGCGGCAGTTGTATCGATGGGAATAATAAGAATAATATTAAAGAGAAATTCAATTCTTGAAAATAATATGGTGCAGACGATTGGTTCAGCAGGAGAATCGGTGGCAGCAGGTGCGATATTTACACTTCCGGTGTTATTTATGTGGTTTAACGAGGGTAAGGCAGACTATCCGAAGTATGCCGAGATAACTTTGATTTGTGGTGCGGCAAGTATATTAGGAATATTATTTATGATTCCATTGAGAAAAGTATTAATTGTAAAAGAACATTATAAACTGCCTTATCCGGAGGGAACCGCGTGTGCTAAGGTGTTAATGGCCGGTGAAAATAATAAATCAGATGCAAATCTGGTATTTGCAGGCTTAGGAATCGCAGCTATTTATAAATTTATGGCAGATGGCTTAAAGCTATTTAGCAGTGAAGTACATTATGATATAAAAAGACTTAAAGGTGCGGCAATAGGAATAGATATTCTTCCGGCACTTTTATCTGTCGGGTATATCTGTGGACCAAAGATAGCAGGATATATGTTTGCGGGTGGACTAATTTCGTGGATAGGATTGATGCCTCTTATTAATATGTTTGGAGACAATATTATAATGTTTCCAGGAGATAAAGCTATTAATCTTATGAGTTCTGGTGAATTATGGAGTAATTATATAAGATACATTGGTGCAGGTGCGGTGGCAGCAGCTGGAATAATAAGTCTTGTTAAGACGCTGCCTATTATATTTTCATCATTTTCTAAGACATTAAGAAGAAAGGGAGAAAATGAAGAGAATGTAACACGTTTGAATAAAAATATTGATAATAAACTTATCTGGACGGGCATTGTGGTAATTGTATTATTTCTATGGCTGAGTCCGATATTTCCAATTAATTTTCCGGGAGCAATTCTGATAGTTATATTTGGTTTCTTTTTTGCAACAGTATCATCTAGAATGGTTGGACTTGTAGGAAGCAGTAATAATCCGGTATCAGGAATGGCAATTGCAACACTTATTATTACAGGTGTAATACTTAGTTCATCAGGAATAAAAACTAATAATGCACTTACAGGTACAATAGTAGTCGGATCTGTAATCTGTATAGTAGCAGCTATATCGGGCGATACGTCACAGGATTTGAAAACAGGCTATATATTAGGTGCAACACCTATGAAGCAGCAGATAGGCGAGATAATAGGTGTAGTGGCCTCTTCGTTAGCCATAAGTGGTGTCTTATATCTGTTAAATAATGCATGGGGCTTTGGTTCAAGTGAATTACCTGCGCCACAGGCGACATTGATGAAAATAGTTGTTGAGGGTGTTATGGAGGGAAATCTTCCATGGAATCTTATAATGATTGGTGCAGCTGTTGCAATAGCTGTAGAAATTATGGGAGTTCCAGCGCTACCATTTGCTGTAGGAATGTATCTTCCGATATATCTGAGTGCGGGAATTATGCTTGGTGGAGTCGTGAGATTCTTAATAGATAAATTTGCAGATAAAGTGTCAGAAAAAGGAATATTAGTTTCTTCGGGAATGATTGCAGGAGAGGGGCTTGTTGGAATAATTCTGGCTATATTGGAGGTAGTGTGAAAAAATACGCCGATGCGATATTTTTTCGCACAGATAAATGTGTCGCAGGCGCCACATTTATTTTCTATCACAGAGCAAAATCTGAAATTTTGCTCGCGATACCTCCGGCACAATGTGCCTGCGGATTGGAGGTAGTGTGAAAAATTATATTGACTTAATTCCTATTATAAATAGTGAAAATACATGGGAATTTGATTGGACAAATAAGGTAATAATTAAGGTTCGAAATAAAGGTATAGTTAATGCATTTGCAATAAAATATCTTAATAAAGAGCCTGAAAAAGAAATAGAATTAGACCGTTACGGCAGTTTTGTGTGGCAGCAGATAGACGGTGTAAATACTATACAGGATATAATCGATAATATTGTTGAAACTTTTGAGGAGGAAAGGGTGCTTGTAACTAAAAGAACTGTGATGTTTTTTGAAATGCTTAGAACCAATAACTTAATTGAATTTAATAAATAAGTTGTAAAAAAAGTGGTAAGTAAAGAGAAAAATATGATATATATTTTATATAAATAAGAATGTTAAAAGTTAAGACAATATGAATATGTGGTTAATAAATCAGGGTAGGTCTATGTGGACTTGCCTGGTTTTTTGTGTTAGAATGTTCTCTAATAAAGTCTGAAAGGAAGATGGCAAAATGGATTATGGTTTTATAAAAGTTGCGGCAGCGACTCCTAAAATAAAAGTAGCAGATGTAGATTATAATACAGAACTTATCTGTAATCAGATTGATGAGGCGGCTAAAAATGGTGCAAAAGTGCTTGTATTTCCAGAATTATGTCTTACGGGATATACTTGTAGTGACCTGTTCTGGCAGTCATTGATGCTTGAGAAAGTAAAGGAAAAGACAATTGAGATTGCTAGATATTCAAAAGATTATGATATGTTAATTATGATTGGTATTCCATATGAACATAATGGCAAGTTATATAATGTTGGAGTTGTGCTTCATAAAGGTAAGATATTAGGTATGGTTACTAAAAAGCATTTGCCAAATTATTCAGAATTCTATGAAGCAAGACATTTTACAAAAGGTTTTGAAAAAGTTGTAACAGTAGATTTTGCAGGTCAGAAAGTTCCAATGGGAATGAATATTTTATTCAAATGCGAGAATAGACCAGATATGGTAATCGGTGTAGAAATATGTGAGGACTTATGGGTTCCAAATCCACCAAGTATCAGACATACCATGGCAGGCGCCACAATAATTGCCAATCTTTCAGCAAGTGATGAAGTTACAGGAAAATCTATATATAGAAGAGATTTGGTAGCGGGGCAGTCAGCCAGACTCATATGTGGTTATATATATGCAGATGCAGGAGAGGGTGAATCATCTACAGACCTGGTGTACTCAGCTCACAATATGATAGCAGAGAATGGAAGAATGCTTGCTGAAGCAAAGCGTTTTATTAATCAGACTGTGTATGGTGATATTGATTTAGACAGAATTAAGAATGAACGCAGAAAAATGACTACATACGACAGTAAAGATGAAGAAGATTATACAGTTGTTACATTTGAAATGAATATGGATAATAATGAATTATCCACTAAGATTAATAATATGCCATTTGTTCCCGGAGATATTGCAAAGCGTAATGAAAGATGTGAGGAAATTCTTACAATTCAGGCAATGGGACTTAAGAAGAGACTAGAGCATACTAATGCAAAATCGGTTGTTATAGGTATCTCAGGCGGTTTAGATTCTACGCTGGCACTATTAGTAACTGTCAGGGCATTTGACATGTTAGGAAGAGACAGAAAAGGAATTGTAGCAGTTACGATGCCGGGCTTTGGTACGACTGACAGAACATATGATAATGCACTTAAAATGATTGAGAAATTAGGAACAACATTTATAGAAATCAATATTTCTGATGCAGCAAATGAACATTTTAAAGCAATAGGACACGACAGCAGTATTCATGATGTAACTTATGAAAATGTACAGGCCAGACAGAGAACATTGTATCTTATGAATCTTGCAAATCAATATAATGGTTTTGTAGTTGGAACGGGTGATTTATCAGAGCTTGCGTTAGGATGGGCAACATATAATGGAGACCATATGTCAATGTATGGCGTTAATGCTTCAATACCTAAGACCTTAGTAAGACATCTTGTAAGATATTATGCAGACACTTGTGATGACATAGAACTTAATAAAGTGTTAATGGACGTATTAGATACTCCGGTAAGTCCTGAATTATTACCACCACAGGACAACGGAGAAATTGCGCAAAAGACAGAGGACCTTGTAGGACCATATGAATTACATGATTTCTTTATGTACTATATGTTGAGATTAGGCTATACACCAAAGAAGATTTATTATCTTGCAAGAAATGCATTTGAGGGAATATATGATGATGAAACAATTCTTAAATGGTTAAAGACATTCTATAGAAGATTCTTTGCACAGCAGTTTAAACGTTCGTGCCTGCCTGACGGACCAAAAGTCGGTACAGTGGCTGTTTCACCAAGAGGAGATTTGCGAATGCCAAGTGATGCGTGTGCGACTATCTGGCTTAAGGAATTAGAGGAGATTTAATAGGGGAAATTTAATAAGAGAATGTAGGAAAATATGATGATTATGTAAGTAAATACCTTGACAAAATATGTAAGAAAAGTTATATTATAATTAATAGATCCCACCAAGCCTATGTAGTATTACTATATGCGTAACACGGTGGGACTTTTGTATATATGGAGGAATAAATGATACAACAGGTAAAAGAGTTTAAGACAATTGAAGAACAGATTTCAATATTAAGAAATAGAGGATTAATAATTGATGATGAGGAAAGGGCTAAAAATACTTTATCCAATTTGAATTACTACAGATTAAGTGCGTATTCACTTACACTTCGAAAAAATAATAATTTTAATTCAAATGTACATTTTTCTGATATAATTCAAATTTATAATTTTGATATGGAATTAAGAGCAATATTAATGTATTTGCTTGAAAGTATAGAGGTATCAATGCGTACATATATCGGATATTATCACGGGAAAGCATATGGAGCTTTGGGATACTATAATGAATCATCATTTGAAGATATAGATAGATTCCATTCATTTGAAAATGATTATAAAAAAGCTATTAATGAATATGGTAATAAAGAGGTTTTTGTAAAACATCATTATGAGATGTATGATGGAAAATTTCCTATTTGGGTATTAGTTGAATTATTGACATTAGGTACATTATCAAGACTATTTAAAAATTTGACGTTGGAAGTAAGAAAAGAGATTTGCAGAAATAATTATGGAAAAATAAATGATAAATATATTGGCAATTGGTTACAGGGGTGTACAATTTTAAGAAATATATGTGCGCATCGTGGAAGGTTATTTAATAGAAAACTTCCATTTGCACTAAGATTAGGGAAAGATGATAAGCAAATATTTGAAACGAGAGGAATTTCAACAAATAAAGCAAATAAACAATTATTTGCATACATCATTGTTATAAAGAAAATGATAGCAGATAAAAATGTTTGGGAAACATTTATGTTAAGGCTTATTAATTTAGAAAAGAAATATCCTTTTGTAAGATTAGACTTTTATGGTTTTCCTAATGATTGGAAGCAAATATTAGGAATAAATAGTGAAAATAATACATAAAATAAGAGTATAGTTCCTGATGAGCCTATCATTGTGATGCGTAACATATCAGGACACACTACAAGGTAACTTGTAGATTAAAGACCAATTAGAGAAATTCTGATTGGTCTTTAAATTTTAAATGCGTATAAAATATTTTGCCCTTTTCAGCCTTATTTACGTGCCTTATCAAGTGTTGTACTAATAGCATCTAAGAGAATCATATATGTATATTTGCAATCGTCTGTATAGGTTATATTTTCAAGTGACTGTGAATTAATAATCTGGTTAGATAAATCGTTAATCGAATTCTTCATAAGCGGATACATAGTAGTAATTGCTTCGTCCATATTTTTCACAGATATCGAATTGATTCGGTGCGAGTCCACACATACTTCAATTTCTAAAGAACTGTTGTTAAGCATAAGTGAAGATGTATACACACCGGGATTATAAGTAGTTTCACTATCAGATGCAGTATTTTTAGAGTTAGAATTATCAGAAGTATTTTGCGTTTCAGATGAACCGGAAATGTTAGTAGAATTAGCTAAATCAGTATTACCTTGAGTGTCCTGATTTTTGGTGGCATTTGCACTATCCGTTAATTCAGAAGAATTACTTTCTCTTTTAGAAACATCATTGTTAGCAGCATTTACTTCGCCTGAAGATGCAGATGGCTTCTTCTTATCCGATTTAAACATATTAATAAATAGAACAATCAGAAGAATACCAAGTACAACAAAAATGCCTGTATATATTAGTTCTTTTAATTTAAAAACGACAATGTGAGGATTGTTACTCATATATTATTTCTCCCGAATAAATTATATTCTAATATATTATCAAACCTATGATAATATACCAGAAATATGTTATAATATGATTTAGCATTGAGCTGTGCCACCTCATAAAAATATAAAATATATCTGCTTGCAGAATATAATTTATATTTTTATGAGGTGATAGGGCGAGAGCCCGTCAGTCAGAGAGAGCGAAGCGAAATCTGACAGGCACAGCGAAAGTAGAGATAGTGAGAAAAACAAGCGGCTGCGAAGCAGACATTTGTTTTTCTTACGCCATTAGCGAGCGAATCACTTGCGAAGCAAGTGAAAAAGTGCGAAAGCACGAATTCGCGAGCTAAAATGACATAACGGAATGTGATAGGGCGAAAGCCCGTCAGTCAGAGAGAGCGAAGCGAAATCTGACTGGCACAGCGAAAGTAGAGATAGGCAGATATTATAAATAGGAGAACTTATGGGATTACAACTTATTTTAGGAAGTAGTGGAACAGGTAAAACTACGAAAATTTACAATGATATGCTGCAGAAAAGCAGCATTGATAAAGATAGAAAATATTTAGCTGTTGTGCCGGAACAGTTTACTATGGAGACACAGAAAATCATAGTAGAATTGTCACCGGGACATGGAACAATGGATATAGATATTTTAAGTTTTGACAGACTTGCTAAGAGAATATTCGATGAGGCAGGAATGAATACACTAGAAGTGTTAGATGATACCGGAAAATGTCTTATTATCAGGAAGATAATAGAAGAAAACAAGAACAGGCTTACGGTATTTGGTTCAAAAGTGAAGATGTCAGGTTTCATTGATGAAATGAAATCACTTGTGTCAGAACTTTACCAATATGGAATAGGCGAGAAAGAACTAGATGAGATGCTTGTTAAAAGCACTAAGAAGCCATTATTATATGCAAAACTTGAGGATATAAGACTTATAATGGTAGAATTAAAGAAATATCTTGAAGATAAATTCATAATGAATGAAGAGATACTTAGAAGAGTATGCGAACTTATTCCTGAATCTGAAATAGTTAAAAACAGCTATATAACATTTGATGAATATACAGGTTTCTCGCCTGTCCAGTACGAAGTTATAAGAATGTTATTAAAATATGCCGGTGACATAAATGTTGCACTTACAGTAAGAGATGCTGATGAAATCGATTATGCAAAAGTTGGTGACGGATTAGATACATTTGGAATTACTGTTAAGACAGTCAATAAATTAAAGAGAATTGCCAGTGATGAAAATGTTGAAATATATAGCGACATTATACTTAAAGAGAATTACAGATTTAAAGAATGTAGTGAGTTCAGATATTTAGAAGAAAATATATTCTTATATGGCAAGAAACCATTTGAGGTTAAGGATAGTGAACGTATAAGTGTTCATGTCTGTGCAAATGCAGAAACGGAAGCAGATTATGTGGCATATAATATTAAAGAATTAGTTAATACAAAAGGCTATAGATATAAGGATATAGCTGTGGTTACTGCGGATATTTCTACATATCACAGAGTAATAACAGAAGTGTTCCAAAAACATGATGTTCCTTGCTTTATTGATTATAAAAGAAGTGTGATTGCCAATCCAATGGTGGAAAGTCTGAGAGCAGTTTTAGAAATCATTTCAGAGGGATATTCATATGAGTCAGTATTCCGACTTCTTAAATTCGGTATGTCATCATTAGAGCGAAAAGAGATAGATAAACTAGAGAATTATGTAATTCGTTATGGAATAAGAGGGTATAAGAGATATTCTAATGAATTTGTGAGTGCAAATGAAGAGATTGACGAAGATATTAACATAGCAAGACAGAAATTCATAGATGATACAGATAATTTATATAAGGCATTTAAGAAGAACACCAGAATTACGGTAAGAGAAGCGGTTACAGCACTTTATGAATTTGTGGTAAGACTTAATATGGACGGTAAATTAGCAGCCATGGAGAGATATTTTAGAGAAAATAATAATCTTTCGATGGCTAAAGAGTATGCCCAGACATATGAAAAAGTAATGAAACTTTTCGATAAAACAGTATTCTTAATTGGTGATGAAATGGTTAACGCCAAAGAATTAGCCGCTATCTTAGATTCAGGCTTTGAGGATATCAAAGTCGGAATAATTCCAACAACATTAGACAGAGTCGTAGTCGGAGATATAGAGAGAACAAGATTAAATAATGTTAAGGCATTGTTCTTCATAGGCGTAAATGACGGCTTAATTCCGAAGAGCGAGGTAAAAGGTGGAGTGCTTACGCAGGGAGAACGCAGTTTCCTTGAAGAAAATGATATCGAATTATCACCAGGTGCAAGGGAGAATGTATTTATACAGAAATATTATTTATACCTGATGCTTACGAAAATGAGTGAAAAACTTTATATATCATTTAAGAAAACAAATGGAGATGGCAAGTCGGAAAGACCGTCATATCTGATTAATACAATAATGCATATGTTTAAAGGCATAAAAATATATGATGAAGATAATATAAAATGTAGTAATATTGCAGATAAAATCACAAATATAAAGTCAGCTAAATCATATCTTGCGGAATTAATTGGTGGATATCTAAGAGAAGAATATGATAATGAAGATGAAGCATTTTTCAGGGAATTATATTCAATTTGCGAAAGATATGATGTAAAACCGGAAGAACTGGTAAGAGCGGCAATTTATGAAAGCTCTCCAACGAAATTAGATAAGGCAATTGCGAAATGTATATATGGTGAGAAATTAACGAATTCTGTATCAAGGCTTGAGAAATTTGCAGCCTGTGCATATGAGCATTTTATGAATTATGGACTAAATCTGCAGCCAAGACGTGAATTCGAAGTAAATAGTGCAGATATAGGAAGTATTTACCATAGTACAATAGAATTATTCTCAAAGAAAATAAGAGATGAGAAACTGTCGTGGAAAGATATTGATGATAACCGAAGAAATGAGCTTATTAACGAAAGTGTTGATGAAGCAGTTAAGAAAAATGGGACCGGAGTATTTGAGGATAGCGCCAGAAACAGATTTATAGTTAACAGAATCAGAAAAATGGCTGAAAAAACTGCATGGATATTACAAAAGCAGGTTATGGCTGGAGATTTTATACCAGAGGATTTTGAACTTAGATTTTCATCTAAATATGGTGCAGATGCAATGAAATATGAATATGAAGATGGAACGACAATGGACATTAAAGGTATAATTGACCGAGTAGACTATTATAATGATGGCGATTCTGTATATATAAAGATTGTGGATTATAAATCAGGTAATAAGAAATTAGAAATCAATGATATATACAATGGTTTGCAATTACAATTAGTTTTATATATGGAGGCTGCAATAGAATTTGCAAAGAAGAAATATCCGGGTAAAAATATAGTTCCGGCAGCTTTGTTCTATTATAATATAGATAATCCGATAATTGACAGAGATAAGATATTAAACATTCCAGATGTAATAAAGGCAAAAAGTGAAGAGAAGGAAGAAAGAATACAAAAATGTGCCCAGAGTATGGTATTAGATAGCCAGAAAGTGAATGGCTTCATTAATAATAAAACTATTTTAAAATCATTGGATAGAGATATTGAAAATTATATAGAAAATGGTGGAGAATCATTATATATACCTGTGGGATATAATAAAAAAGGTGGATTTAGTTCAAAATCGTCAGTTCTTACATCATATGACATGGAAAAGTTAATGACATTTGTTCATAATAAAATCGGTGAATTAGGACATCAGATAATTGATGGATGTATAGACGTTAATCCATATATTAAAATAAGTCCGGGTGGAGGAATGTCTAATGGAAAAACACCATGTACTTATTGCGAATATAATGATATATGTGGATTTGACGGTAAAATCAGTGGATATGAATATCGTAAATTAATAAAAAAGAAAGACGAAGAAGTCTGGAAAATGCTAAGACGTGAAGTGCATTTAGAAAACGAAGATACAGAAGGAGGTGTAAAAGATGGCGAAATGGACTAATGAACAGCAGAAAGTAATAGATACAAGGGATAGAAATATATTAGTTTCAGCGGCAGCAGGTTCTGGTAAGACAGCTGTATTAGTTGAAAGAATAATCAAAAGAATAACGGATACAAAGAATCCGATTGATATAGAGCGATTACTTGTAGTTACATTTACAAACGCAGCGGCTGCCGAGATGAGAGAGAGAGTTCTAAGAGCAATTGAAAATGAACTTGCTAAACAGCCGGACAATGTACATTTACAAAGACAACAGACATTTATTAATAATGCTAACATTACAACGATACACAGTTTTTGTCTTGGACTTGTTAAGGAACATTTTAATGAGGTGGATTTAGATCCAAGCGTTAAAGTTGCAGATGAGGGTGAAATGGCATTAATGCGTTCGGATGTAGCCAAAGAGGTATTAGAAGAATTCTATGAAGAAGACAGTGAAGAATTCAGAGATTTTGTTGCCCAGTTTGAGACAAAAAACAGTGATGAATATTTAGAAAAGATGATATTATCACTTTATAAAAAAGCTATAGACTATCCATGGCCTGATGAGTGGTTAGATGATTGCATTGCCAGATATAATTGCAATAGTGTAGAAGAGTTAGCAAATAGTGAATATATAAAATTAATTACAACATATACAAATGGTCTGTTACGTGAAATAGATGAAATATATGATGAAATGCTGAAAGTATGTAAAAACGGAGGCCCATATATATATGAACATACATTGTCATTAGAAAAACAAGATATACATAATATTATGGAGAAAGAGGATTTTGATGTAAGAAGAGTGCGACTAAATTATACATTTGAAACACTTCCAAGATGTGGAGCAGATGTATGTGAACCAGAACTTAAAGAAATGGTTCAGGAGCGTAGAAAAGAAGTAAAAGATACTTTAAAGAAGATTAGAGAAAAATATTATTTCCAGAGTCTGTCAGAGGCTTTAGAAGAAATGAAAAAGTGTAAAAAGGTAATTGAAATATATGTGAGGCTTACTAAGTCATTTATTCGTAAATTCAATGAGAAAAAACGTGACAAAAACGTTATTGACTTTAATGATTTTGAGCATTATGCAATTGATATACTTGTGAAAAAAGAAGGAGATAATGTTATTCCAACAGCTGTAGCGGACGAACTTGCACAGAGTTTTGATGAAATTATGGTTGATGAATATCAGGATAGTAATATAGTCCAGGAAACAATTCTTTCAAGTATATCCAAAGAGAGATTTGGTGTGTATAACAGATTTATGGTTGGTGATGTAAAACAGAGTATCTATGGATTCAGAGGGGCTAATCCTAATATATTTATTGAAAAATATAATACCTATGATAGTAAAAATAAAGAATCAAATAATTATAAGATAGTTCTCGATAGGAACTTCAGAAGCAGGGAAGGTGTACTTACAAGTACTAACTTCTTTTTCAGGCAGATAATGAATGAGTCGTTAGGTGGAATTAATTATGACGAAGAAAACCGGCTGAATTATGGTGCATTATTTAGTGAATGTGAAGATAAGAATTATGTAGACAGGATAGATGATAAATCAGAATTATTTCTTATAAGTGATGATGTTGATGAAATGTATGAAAATATGTCATCATATAATAGTGATACTGATAGCGAAAGTATGACTGATGATGATATACCTACTACGGCCAATGAATTAGAAGCTAAAGTAATAGCGGCAAGAATAGAAGAACTTGTTAATCCTGATACAGGAATGATAGTTTTCGATAAAGTTACCTCCCAATACCGACCTGCGAGATATTCTGACATAGTAATCTTACTTAGAAGTACATCAGGAATTGCTGAAGTTATCAATAATGAACTTATGAGTTCAGGAATTCCATGTTATTTAGAATCTAAGTCAGGATATTTTAAAACCACTGAGATAAAAACGATATTAAATTACCTTAAAATAATTGATAATCCATTACAGGATATTCCGTTAGCAGCAATATTAAAGTCACCAATTGTAGGTATAAATGATGAAGAGCTTGCTGTTATAAGACTTAGTGGAGGTAATGGTAAGCATCTTTATGAAAATATATGTAATTATTTAGATGAAAAGATTTTAGAAAAATCTGAATGGTATAAGGCGGAATTGTATGATAAATTAAAATATTTCAATGATATGCTTAATGATTTCCGAGTGAAAATCACTTATATGTCTATATACGATTTATTATGTGAAATGTTAGAAAGAACCGGATATTATAATTTTGTAAAGGCAATGCCTGCCGGTGAAAGAAGAAAAGCTAATGTAGATATGTTAAAAGAGAAAGCGGCAACATATGAAAGTGGAAGTTATAAAGGATTGTTTAATTTTATCAGATATATTGAGAAAATGAATAAGTATGAAATAGATATGGGTGAAGCATCGATAATTTCAGAGAACGATAATGCAGTTCGAATTATGACAATTCATAAGAGTAAAGGTCTGGAATTTCCAATTGTATTCATTGCAAATATGCAAAAGAAGTTCAATTTAATGGATAGCAGAATGAAATCGGTAATACATTCAGATATGGGAATAGGAATGGAATATATTGATGAAGATACACGAATTAAAACAAAAAATATTATGCGTACAGCTATAAATACAAGAATACAGCTGGATTGTATAGAAGAAGAAATTCGTCTTTTCTATGTTGCGTGTACAAGAGCAAAAGAAAAATTAATATTTACTGCCGGCAAGATTGATGACAGCAAACTTAAGAAGATGACAGCTAAGAAGATGAAAAAAGAAGAGTATCTGGGATATGGAGTAGTGGCTAAGTTCAATAGCTTTTTGGATATGATATCATATGGACTTGGGAGAAATATTGCATTTGCGGATATTTATAAAAATTACCTGCAATATTCTCTTCCAATGAATAATCCACAATTCAACATAAAGAGTAATGTGAGTGTAAGATATGTCGAAGTCAGAAATATCTTTGAAAATATTATTAAAGATAAAGCCAACGAAAAAGTCAACGCAGAGGCTTTGATGAATCTTCCTACCGAGCAGGTATTTTCAGAAACCATAAGAGATGAATTAGAAAAGAAGATTAATTATAGATATTTATATGAGAAAGAAGTTAAAAGTAATGCGAAGATGAGCGTTTCTGAGATTAAGAAAATAAGCTACGAGGCAGAAGCAGACGATACAGAGGAAAGCTTAAGCGCAGAAAATCTCTTCAAATCACTTGATGAAATAAGTGAGAATAGAAGTGCAGTTGTACCTGGATTCATAGATAAAGGCAGTAAACTTACAGGTGCAGCAAGAGGTACGGCATACCATACTGTATTTGAACTTTTTGATTTTAATATAGAGCCTACAAGGGAAAATATTGAGAAAATGCTTGAAAATATCAGAAAATCAGGCAGGTTATCAGAAGAAGAGAAAAATGCCATAAACGTTGATGATATAATTAAATTCGCAGGTTCTTCACTTGGCAGACGTATGAAAGCAGCATATCTGCGAGGTGAACTATATAGAGAAGCACAGTTTGTTATGGGAATCTCAGAGGCGAAAGTCGAAGAATTCAAGGAAATTGCCAGAAAAGTCAGAGAAGAAAAGGTATTTCTAAAACCGGAAGATATTAGTAAAGCTGGAGATGGCGATACTATTTTAATTCAGGGTATTATTGACGTTTACTTTATAGAAGATGGAAATGTCGTAATTGCTGATTATAAAACCGACAGGGTAAAGAAACTGCAAGAATTAAAAGACCATTATTACGTGCAGCTTGAGTTATATAAACAGGCAGTGGAACAGATAACAGGAATGAAAGTGAAAGAGAAGATATTGTACTCGGTTGAATTGTCGGGTGAAATTGAGACGTGAGAAAGGAACAAAGATATGATTTATCCAAAATTTATAAAAAAAGGCGACATTATAGGTGTAACAGCGACTTCAGATGGAGTTAATGATGAACTTGATATAAAGAGATTTGAAAATGCTAAGGTGAAATTGCAGGAAAAGGGCTATGATGTTATATTTACGGATAATGTATTTAAGGCTGATTCACAGGGAAGAAGCAGCTTAGGCAGTGTAAGAGGCGAAGAATTTAATGGACTTTTATCTAATGACAGAGTAAGTGGAATAATTGCTGCAAAGGGTGGAAACTTCTTAAATGAAATGCTTGAATATGTGGATTACGAAAAATTTGTAAGTAATCCAAAGTGGTTTCAGGGATATTCAGATAATACGGGACTTGTCCATACATTGACAACGAAATATGATGTTGCAACGATTTATGGCAGTAATTTTGGGGAATTTGGAATGAATGACTGGCATAAAAGTGTTAATGATAATTTGGCTATTCTGGAGGGCAAAAATATTATCCAGACTTCTTATGATAAATATCAGCACGAACTGACGGACAGGATAACAGGTTTAGAGGGATATGAGTGTGACACGAAAGTAGAATGGAAGATAGATAAGAGGACTGCAAAGAAGAGTGACAGCATAGAAATGAGTGGTAGATTTATTGGAGGTTGTCTTGATGTATTATTATTTCTTCAGGGAACACAGTATGATGGAACACAGGAATTTATAGAGAAATACAAAGAAGATGGAATAATATGGTATCTAGAGTCGTTTGACATAAGTGGTGAAAATATTATGATGTTCTTATGGAAATTAAAGGAAATAGGCTGGTTTAAATATACAAAAGGCTTTATGTTTGGACGACCATTATTTTATAAAGATTTTACGGGAACGGATTATGAAGAGGCTGTTATGTATGCACTTGGAAAGCTTGATGTTCCGGTGATATTTGACTGTGATTTCGGACATCGTGGACCGAGAATGACAATGATAAATGGGGCAATTGCCAATGTAAAGTGTGATAAGGGAAATGTTGGAACAATTGAGTATAGGTTATAGAAATAAAATATATTGGAATAATTGAGTATAGATTAAAAAAATAACTTAAACATAATACTGATTTATAGAACAAAACGTGTTGATAACTAATTCCTGTTATCAACACGTTATTTATATAGCTTAATTATTGTTTATTGTAAGTAGCACGTTCGCCGCCAATATATTTATATCTTGTTCTTGCACATACGATATGAGCATTACCGATTGTCTTTTGCTCAGTTCTTACGGGAACTGCTACAGGTCTGAGATGCATACCTATTAATGTATCACCGATATCAATTCCGGCATGAGCCTGGATATTTTCTACTGCAACTGCATTTTTGAAACCGGCATATGCAGCAGTGGAAAATGAACCGCCTGCTTTTAATTGTGGTACTACATTTACTATAGGAAGATTATATGCTTTCGCACATTCTTTTTCTACAATAAGTGCTCTGTTAAGATGCTCGCAACATTGGGTTGCAAGATATAATCCCTTTTCATTCGTTATCTCATATATAGTATTAAATATGGCAGCACCGATATCTTTACTTGAAAATGAACCTATCTGGTGACTTGCCACCTCGCTTGAAGAACAGCCGACTACAAGGATGTCGCCTTCTTCTAAGTTAGCTACTTCTAATAATTCTAAAACGACTTTTTTAGTATCTTCTATTATATTAGTTACATCAAAATTAGTATCTGTTGAAATTCCACTAGCCATAATAATCTCCATTCCGCAGGCACATTGTGTCGCATTTTTTATATATTTCAATAAATAAGATGTCGGGGGTCAAAAGCCTCCGAATTTGATGCCTCCGAATTGTTACGTGCTACGCACTCTCACAATTCTACCCAATATTCGCATATCGTGGGATTATCATCCTACTTTTATGCTCATATTGGGGCGGGTTCCAAGGTCTTTCGCCCACATATGAGCAAGCTCATGTGGGTGAAAGACCTTTTGACCCTGGCATCATAAATAAATTCTTATAATTTTTCATTATATTGTTCTTCTAACAGACTGTCAAGGAGGATAAGAGAAGAAGTCTTAAGCTCACGATTAGAAAATAGTCCTTTTGATGAAAGTTGTACCGCTTTCTTTAAATAAGAGATGAGTACCTGTGGATTACTACCCTTAGAGCCTGATAATGCCTTAGCTTCTTCGTAATACGCCTTGGCAAGCAGGGCAGATATCTCATCATATAAAGGATTACCCTCTATTAGAAGATTTTCAAACGTAGTTATTGCAAGAGAATAATTATGTTTAAGTAAATATTGCTTTCCGTTTAAATATTGTTCATCATCGGTTAAGTGTGTAACTGTATTCTGTTCAGGTTCGGGTATAAGCTGGTTAACCGGTATGTCTAGAACACCAGACAGATATTCAAGCGTTTTAAATGATGGCGTGGCAGTTCCGCTTTCAATCTGGCTTAGCATATTTCTTGTAATAAATGTACCGACAACCTCGCTCTGAGTCATTTTTTTAGAGAGTCTTGCTTCACGAATACGTTTACCAAGTTCAATAGAATCCATATATATCTCCTTCTACACGATAAAGGTAAATAATATTTACATAATCAGATAATAACAGATATTTAGATATTTTTCAACATATTTTATGTAAAAATAATTGACAAATTTAGTTGCTATGTTATAATCAATGTAAATCTTATTTACGTAACATAATTGTACATATAAATATATATTAATCCAGTTTTATGAACACCTATTAAGCAATATATGATTCAGGAGGAAATGTTATGGCAGTTTGGTGGGAGTCACTTATGACAATTGAAAAAGTTTTATATTGTATTGCTGTTCCATCTACGATTATATTTGTAATGCAGGCGTTATTTATCATATTCGGAAGTCATGGACATGGAATGGATACGAGTGATACTTCGGGAATTGATTTTGACCATGACGTATCGGGAATGCATGGAATAGGATTAGACCACGATGTATCAGGAATGCATGGAATAGGATTGGACCACGATGTATCAGGAATGCATGGAATAGGATTGGACCACGATATATCAGGAATGCATGGAATAGGATTAGACCATGATGTATCGGGAATGCATGGAATAGGATTAGACCATGACATATCGGGAATACATGGAGCAGGTTGTGGACATGACATATCAGGAGTTCATGGAACTGATTTGAATCATGGAGAACTTGATTATAGTCATATCTCAGCAGATGATGCAAGTACACATCATGATGCAGGCGATAATCTTGAATCATTCAGATTATTTACCATGCAGGGAATTATTGGCTTCTTCTGTATGTTTTCCTGGGCATCGATAGCAGGGATAGCGAACGATATGCAATCGGGACCTGCGATTCTGATAGGTTTTGTACTTGGTTTTATCTTAATGTTTGTTGTGGCAGTAATTATAAAATATTCATATAGATTAGCGCAGGATGGTACTTTTGATATAAGAGACACCTTAGGAGTTAATGCAACGGTTTATCTTCCTATACCACCAGCTAAGAGCGGTCAGGGCAAAGTAAATGTTATGGTATCAGAGCGAATGGTAGAACTTAATGCCATAACAGAGTGTGATACCATTATATCAACAGGCGAGACAGTTAGAATCATTGATATAATTAATGATGTGGTTCTGGTAGAAAAGGAAGTCTGACATTTATTATAAAATGTCTACTTAACTTTTTACATATATTTTAAATAGCACATACGATAAAGGATTGTTTAGTAAATGAATGTAATTCGGTGGCTTTTGCCAACGGCATCATTTAATGAAACTATTAATAATCTGAAAATAAAAATCAAGAAAGTTATGTGCAGACAAATACAGATTTCAGGAGGAAAAAGTATGGGTTACGAATTTATTATTGCCGTAGGAGTTGCAACAGTTGTTATTATTATGTTAATAGTGGCAATTCTTTCAAGGTATCGTAAGTGTCCATCAGATAAGGTATTAGTTATCTATGGTAAAGTAGGTGCAGACAAGAATGGTCAGGCCAGATCAGCAAAATGTATTCATGGTGGTGCTGCATTTATAGTACCAATTATCCAGTCATATCAGTATATGGATTTAACACCAATTTCCATTAATGTTGATTTGAGAAATGCATTATCTAAACAGAACATCAGAGTAGATGTTCCATCAAGATTTACAGTTGGAATTTCAACTGAACCGGGAATTATGCAGAATGCAGCAGAGAGACTTTTAGGCCTTAAGATGAACGAGATACAGGAATTAGCTAAGGATATAATTCTTGGTCAGTTACGTTTAGTTATTGCTACAATGGAGATAGAGGAGATTAACTCTGACAGAGATAAATTCTTAATATCAGTTTCAAACAATGTGGAAATTGAATTAAAGAAAATAGGTTTAAGACTTATAAACGTTAACGTAACAGATATTAATGATGAATCAGGTTACATAGAGGCATTAGGCAAGGAAGCAGCAGCTAAGGCTATAAATGATGCTAAGAAGAGCGTTGCTGAAAAGGATAAAGATGGTGAAATCGGTCAGGCTAATGCAAGAAGAGAACAGCGTATTCAGGTAGCAGCGGCAGATGCAGCAGCTATTAAGGGTGAAAACGAAGCTAAGATAGAGGTAGCTTTATCAGAGGCAGCAAGAAGAGAAAAGGAAGCTGAAGCATTAAAGATAGCAACAGCAGCAGAACAGGTTCAGGCAGCAAAGGCTAAAGAAGAGGCATATGTAGCTCAGAAAGAAGCAGAGCAGACTCGTGCAGAACTTGAGAGAGCAACACAGCAGGCAGATATCATTATTAAAGCACAGATTGCAAAAGAGCAGGCAGAGATTGCAGCAGAAGCTGAAGCAGAAGTTGCAAGAAGAAAGGCTCGAGGTGAAGCTGATGCCATCTATGCTAAGATGGAAGCACAGGCAAAAGGTGTTCAGGAAATGTTATCTAAGCAGGCAGCAGGTATGAAACAGTTAGTTGATGCGGCAGGTGGAGATGCAGATGCAGCAGTTAAGTTTATTGTTGCAGACAAACTTCAGGAACTTATGCAGATACAGGTTGATGCTATTAAGAATATTAAAATTGATAAGGTTACAGTATGGGATTCTATGAATGGCAATGGTGATGGAACACCAACAACTGCCAATTTTCTTTCAGGAATGATGAAATCAATTCCACCAATGAATGAATTATTTAAACAGGCAGGGATGGAATTACCGACATTTATGGGTAAAGATATTAATTCATCAGAGAAGAATTCTGCTAATACAGATGCAAATGTAAAAAAAGAAGTTAAAGTTACAGATGAAACAAATGTAGTTAGCAATGATGATGCAGCTGATAATAAGAATATAATATTTTAAAGAATAGCGTGTTCTAACATAAAACGTAATCTAATTGATTTTGCATTATAATATGTGTAAATTATTTAGATTACGTTTTTTGATTTAATGAATAAGTGTATTGTAATTAAACATAATATAATTAGAATAGGATGTTGCAGAAATGAGGTATAGTATGGGTAATTATGATAATCTGTCTGAAAATGATAAATTAAAATATGAGATAGCTGAGGAGTTAGGATTATTAGACAAGGTTAAAGAACTGGGTTGGAAAGGATTGTCTGCTAAGGAATCAGGTAAAATTGGTGGAATGATAGTGGCAAGAAAGAAAAAGTCTGAGAAGAATATGAGAAAATATAACTAAAATCATATGATGTGTATACTGTGCAATTTGATTAAATTGTGTTACAATATGGCATGTAATTGTTAAGTGTATAATCAGGAAAGGAATTTATATATGTTAGAACTAAAGAATATATCATTTGACGTGCCACAGGGAGATGGAGAAAAAGGTATACTTAAAAATGTTAGTGTTAAGATAGATGATAAGAAATTTGTTGCAATTACAGGACCTAATGGCGGTGGTAAATCTACATTGGCGAAAATAATTGCAGGTATTTATAGGCCAACAGAAGGACAGATAATTTTCGATGGTCAGGATATAACAGATATGAGTATTACTGACAGAGCAAAAGCAGGAATAAGTTTTGCATTTCAGCAACCTGTTAAATTCAAAGGAATTAAAGTTAAGGATTTGATTAAATTAGCATCAGGTAATACATTATCAGTGTCAAGCGCATGTGATTATTTGTCAGAAGTCGGACTGTGTGCCAGAGATTATATTAACAGAGATGTTGATGGAAGTCTTTCTGGCGGAGAGTTAAAGAGAATTGAGATAGCTACAATTATTGCCAGAGGTACTAAATTAAGTGTGTTTGATGAGCCGGAAGCAGGAATTGACTTATGGAGTTTTAAAAATCTGATAGATGTATTTGAGAAAATGCACAACGAGAAAGATACTTCCATAATAATTATTTCACATCAGGAAAGAATACTTAATATTGCTGATGAGATATTAGTCCTTGCAAATGGTGAGATACAGGCACAGGGTAAGAAAGAAGATATTTTACCTGAATTATTAGACGGAACAGGTAGTTGTAAATTTTATAAATAAAATATATATCAATCAGAAATGGAGAATAGTGTAAAAAATAATGCTGATACACTTATTTTTTACATAGCTATTTGTTTAAGAGCGAAAACAAATAGCATTTATGGCAGATGAGAAATCGCCTGTGCGAATTTCTCATCGCCTCTTCGCGATAAGACGCTCAGAAATGGAGAATATTGTGGATAACAAGAATAAAATAGATAGAATACAAATGGGATTACTTGAAGAAATTGCTGATCTTCATGGAGTACCGGAGGGAGCATATAATATAAGAGCAAACGGACAGCTTGCAGGAAGGAATACAACAGCTAACATTGATATAGTTACTAAAACAGATAAACCAGGAATAGACATTATAATTAAACCTAATACGAAGAATGAAAGTGTGCATATTCCGGTTGTTTTAAGCCAGACAGGACTTACTGATTTAGTATACAATGATTTCTATATTGGAGAAAATTGCGACGTAACGATAATTGCAGGTTGTGGAATACATAATGGTGGAGAGAAAAAGTCACAGCATGATGGAATTCATACATTCTATGTTGGTGAGAATTCTAAACTTAAATATGTTGAGAAACATTATGGAGCAGGTGACGGTTCAGGTGAAAATGTAATGAATCCAACAACTATAGTTCATATAGCTAATGGTGGATATATGGAGATGGAAACTGTCCAGATAAAGGGAATTGATTCTACAGACAGAATAACTAAAGCTGAATTAGGTGACAATGCAACACTTATCATTAAAGAGAAACTTATGACTCATGGTAAACAGTATGCGAAATCAGAGTTTGAAGTAAATCTTAATGGTAAGAATTCAAGTACAAATGTAATCTCAAGAGCTGTTGCAAAAGAAGATTCAAAACAGTTATTTGTTTCTAAAATTAATGGAAATAATATGTGTGCCGGACATTCAGAGTGTGATGCGATAATAATGGATAATGCTAAGATAAGTGCTATACCTGAAATTACTGCAAATAATTTAGAGGCACAACTGATTCATGAAGCTGCCATTGGTAAGATTGCAGGCGAGCAGATTATAAAACTTATGACACTTGGTCTTACTGAAGAAGAGGCAGAAGCAGAAATTGTAAATGGCTTTTTGAAATAATTATGTCGAAAAATGAAATAAAAATTTTATATTTTTTTGATAAAAAATATCTGTCATAATTGAGTAATATATGATATTATATTCTAAACAAAAGGTAGAAAATTGAGGAAAGACGAGTATGAATCAGAAATTTCACAGAAAGTAGGTGGTATTATGAAATTTCGAAGAATTGATGAAGATACGGTAAGATGCATAGTATCTAAGGAAGATATGCAGGAATTTGGAATTGTTTTAGAAGATTTCTTTAAGAATAAAAGTAAAATACATGATTTTTTACATGAAGTTGTGGAAAGGGCAGAGCAGGAAGTAGGATATGAACCTAAAGAGGGACTTCTTTCAATGCAGATAATGCCGATAAGCCAGAACTCAATAGCCATTACTTTCACGGAGAAAGAAGATGGTGGATACGATGATATGATTAATAACATCAAGGAAACAGTTGCAGACATAATCAGCGAGAATGAGGTAGATAATGAACTGCAAGGTGATGATATGATAGAAGATTTTGAAGATGAGATAGAAGCTAATGATGAGAAAGAGGACTTAGTTGAAGAGAATTTTACTGTAGGAAGAGACTACCGAAATATGCTGGATTATCCTAAGCTTATGGTTGCGATGCCAACGATTCAGGGATTGGTAGATTATTGTAAAGCAGTAAATATTAATAAATCCATCAGAAGCGAGTTGTATTATCTTAAGAATAAAGATTTGTATTGCTTAGTAATTGATAAGTATAGATTATCCGTTAATGATTTTAAGACGATAACCAGACTTGCAATCGAGTATTCATCAAATTTAACCAACAACAAGAAGATAATAGCTTATGTCAGAGAACAGGGCGAAGTGATATTTGATATGAGTGCATATAGATTTCTTACAGCATATATGTAAAAGTAATTTATAATCAAACAGGTATATAAGCAGTAGAATATGCGAAAATATCTGATATATAAAAATATATAAAATAAAGAGCTGATGTATAACAATTTTATGAATTGTAATACATCAGCTTTAATTATTTTATTTATTGGAAGTTAAATATTTTATTTAGAAGGTAACTATTTTTATAGAGGAATTATTTATAAAGATGATTTTTTAATAAGACCAACACCAAGAGCATATGGGCCAGTATGACAACCAATAGTAGTACCAATTCGTATCTTGACTGCAGGGTCACATTTTACACCTAATAATTCTTCGAATTCAGCCTGAAACTCTTTAGCTTCCTCAATTCCATAACCACATGCAACGGAGAAGTTATAATCTGCTATATTGATTGCAGGATCTTTGAAATATGATGAAATCGAATTTAATACACTTTGAAGTGATTTCTTGCGGCTTCTGGATATTCCTCCAAGAGAGATATCGCCATCTTTCATAATAATTATAGGGCGTATGCCGAGTTTATCTCCGGCTAAAACTGCAAGTTTACCGATACGTCCGTTTTTGACTAAATATTCTAAAGAACCGACCGTAAAATAGATTCTTCCTGTTGATTTTATATTTTCTAATTCGTTAACTGCATCCTCAAAAGAAATGCCTTTATCTCTTAATTTTACGGCTTCATTTACGAATAACCCTTCACTTGCTGTATTGAGTGTCGAATCGATAACTGCAATTTTAGCATCGGGATTAGATTCAAGAATTAAATTTTTAGCTGTACACGCACTGTTATATGAACCACTGAATTTAGTTGTGATGGTTATACAGATTATTGGCATACCTTCATCAACAAATGGCTGGAATTTATCTAAATAATCCTGTACTGAAGGAAGCGATGACTTAGGGACGGCATGTTCATTAATCATCTTGAGATAGAAAGCATCGTGGTCAATTCCTTCACCTTCTTTGGTATAATGTTCGCCATCAAAGGTTACATAGAATGGAACGATTGTTATATTGTGTTCTGTTGTATATTCAGGGAGTAAATCACATGCTCCGTCGCTGATTATCTGAAAATTCATTATATTCCTCATTTCCGCGCACACTTCTGTATATTATAATGAAATGTGTCGAGTGCGCACAGACACAAATCTCATATGTAAATTAAGTATGGCTGAAAAATTATCAACTAACCCTAACAGATGTGGATATTATATCATGTGGTTTTTGAAACTACAAGATGAAATAATATAAAAATTAAATAATTTGTATATAAATATTGTTTTATGTTATAATGACGCAAAAGAACTGATTAGAAATGAGGATTACAATGTTTAGATTATGGGCTAAAATATATAAAGATAATCGTATGCTTAAGGATATGGTAGTTGAAAATCCTGATATAAATATGACAAGGACAAAGAAGATATTTGCAGCACTAGATGAAGTTTGCTTGGAATTTGATTTGAGTAAACCAATCTGGTTAGAGTCGAATATTTCAGAATTTAAAAAAGTAGCAAAGACAAGATTTAATTCAGATAATTTTGTTGAAAGCATAGATTTTGATTTTCTGGAGATTCATATTATTGAAGAAGATTGTGATTTGTATTAAAATATGGTATTATGTAGAAAGATTTGTTTATAAAGTGAGGAAGTAAGCTATGTCAGACAGACAATGTAACAATTCAGAATGTACAAGTGAAAGTTGTGAAGGTTGTTCATCAAATAATAGAATGAAATACGAACCAATGAACAGTAGAAGCCAGATTAATAAAGTTATAGCAGTTATGAGTGGAAAGGGTGGCGTAGGTAAGTCATTAGTAACTTCTTCATTAGCTGCTAAACTTAAGAAGAAAGGCTATAAAGTTGGAATTCTTGATGCAGATATTACGGGACCATCTATTCCTAAAATGTTTGGGTTAAATGAAACAGCTAATGGAGATGGAAATGGTTTATATCCTGTAGAGACAAGCTCTGGAATTAAGGTGATGTCAGTTAATCTTCTATTAGAGGATGAGGAAGAGCCAGTTATCTGGAGAGGACCTGTCATATCAAGTGTTGTAAAACAATTCTGGAGTGACGTGTACTGGGGAGAATTAGATTATTTGTTAATAGATATGCCACCGGGAACAGGAGATGTACCATTGACAGTATTTCAGTCAATTCCGGTAGATGGTGCAATTATAGTAACTTCTCCACAAGACCTTGTAAGACTTATTGTTAAGAAAGCTTATAATATGGTTGTGAAAATGGATATTCCGGTTATGGGAATAGTAGAGAATTACAGTTATATAGAATGTCCTGATTGTGGTAAGAAGATAGCAGTATTCGGAGAAAGTAAAATAGATGAGATAGCATCAGAGATAGGTGTTGAAGTATTAGGAAAGCTTCCAATTGTTCCGGCAATTGCTAAATTGGCAGACGAGGGCAGATTTGATGAGGCTGACAATACATTTGTAGATATGGCAGTTGATAAAATTATAAATGCAAGCAAGTAGAAAGGTTACAGACAAGTATTTACTTAATACAAGGAAAGGGTAAGCGTAGAATACGCGGGTAGCAGAATGAATTATAATCATGATGAAATATTAGATGAAATGAAAACTAATGGGGATAACGCATCGGATAGTGAAAATGCAGAAAAAAATATTAATAATGAAGCAGCAGAGAATACTAAAACAGTCGTAAAATCCAGAGAAATTGACGATAAACAGAAGAAATCTAAGAAAAAGAATAAAGATGATGAAGAAGAAACATCATGGTTTAGAGAACTTTGCAGTTGGATAATGATTTTTGCAGGAGCATTTATCGTAGCATACATTTTAAGTAATTTTGTTATAGTAAATGCAAAAGTGCCATCAGGTTCAATGATTAGTACGATAAATATTAATGATAAAGTTCTTGGCTTCAGATTATCATATATGTTTAGTGATCCTAAACGTGGAGATATCGTAATGTTTAATGCACCTGATAAGGAAAATACTATTTATATCAAGAGAATTATCGGTTTACCAGGTGATAAAATAGTTATCGAAGATAATACAGTTTACATAAATGGTGAGAAACTTGAAGAAGATTATGTAAGAAATGGTTGGGAGAAGAGTGAAGGCAGAACCGAATACGAAGTGCCAAAGGGTGAATATTTTATGATGGGAGATAACAGAGATGAATCAAGCGATTCAAGAGTCTGGGGAACAGTTAAGAAGAAAGAAATTATTGCAAAAGCAATATTCAGATATTATCCATCAATAAAATCACTTTTGAAGAAATAGAGTAAAAATAGCACAAGAAAAAATAGAACAAGAAAATATAGTATAAGAAAATATTATTTTTCTAAAAATAACTGTGTAATGGAGATTAAAACGAAAGGTTTAGTTAGAATTAATTAATGGAAAATAAAAAAGAAACAAGTACAATTTTAACTTATTCAGCTATTGAGCAGAGCAAAAACAACATTATGGGAGCTGGAAGATACCTTATAACCTTTTTAGGTATTTTTCCGTTTATACCATTGTTTTTGTCTCTTTTTTCGTGTTTTATACAAAAAATTTCATATGATTTATATAGAATTCTTCTGCTTTCGGCAGCAATCGTGTCAATAATCATTATGGCTGTGAACATGATGCTATGGATATTTAATATGATGCGGGTATATATAATTGACGAAAAGGGCGAATTATACAGACTCAGGGCCTCAACCTTCTGGTATAAGATAAAGGATAAAATGTATCTTATTAATCCGACAGGAAGTACAGGTGGAAGATTAATGAGATTATTCTATATTGTAAATAACATTAAGGTGGTTTTAATGGCTGTTGCTGAAGATGTCACATACGAAGATTTTATTGCGATGGGTAAAATGGAGAAACTTTCAGAGATAAGCAACGTTGTTATTAATAAGAAATCTGTAAGATTAACAGCGAAAGTGCAAAGTAAGAAAGGCACAGAGCGTAAAAATATTTATATAAAACGAGTATTTGAGAAAGATGAAAAGTTTTGTGAATATTTGAAAATATTAGGAGATAAAGGTTCATATAGAGAAGCAAAAGAATGTTTTAATGTAAAGAATAATAAAGAAAGTAAATTTTTAAAAAATAATATTAAAAATAATGTTTCAAACTTAAAGAGATTTATCAGATTTACTATAAAATGGACTTGTGTTATGGCTTGGATTGCAGTATTTACGGTAAGCGGTGACCTTAGCAGATTAAGCAGGATAAATGCAGGAGAGTATGTTGAAAGTGTAGATGATAAGAATAGAGAAATATATGTTTCTGTTAAAGATGAGGATGAATATTTCCTGAAATCAGATTATGGAAAGACATACAAGCCAGTTCTGGTAATATATTTTTCAGTAGAAATTATTTATGCAATTATGAAAATAACAGATGAGGTAATCCTGAAGACTAAAAAAGAGCAAAATAAATAATATATTTGGATTGTACATATTAAGAATTTTCACATACTTTTAACATTACTGTCAAAATTTCATTAGACGGATTGATTATTATTAATCCATAATCAAAATGAAAGGAAGATAGTCATGAGAAAAAAATTAATTTCTATAATATGTATAAGTGTTTTAAGCTTGAGCGTTGTATTAAGTAGTTGTCAGAGCAAAAGTTCATCAAAGAATAATTCGGAGGTATCAAACCAGACATCAACATTAGATGAAGATGAGACAGACACAAGTAATATTTCGAAATTTGAGATAGACCCTGATTACACAGCTGATGAATTAGACTATGATTATGACGAGGCAGAAGTGGTTGCAATTACTCTTAATGGAGATAATATAAGCTGTAAATCATCGGATGTTAATATTGATGGAAGTACGATTACAATTCAGAAAGCTGGTACATATTTATTATCCGGAACATTAACAGATGGAAACATCATTGTTGATAGTGATGATAAAGAAAATGTAAGACTTATATTTAATGGTGTGGAAATAAGCAATAGCACTACAACACCATTGTATATTAAAAATGCTGAAAAAACTATTGTTACTCTTGTAGATGGAACAGAAAATACTTTATCTGATGGTGAAAATTACATATTAGATGATGAAAGCAATAATGATCCAAACGGAACAATATTCAGTAAAGATGATTTGGTTATAAATGGCTTGGGAAGCCTTACAATAAATGCTAATTATAACCATGGAATACAGAGTAAAAATTTACTTAAAATTATAAGTGGAAATATTGATATCATTTCCAACGGTGATTCAATAATTGGTAAAGACGGAGTTATTGTGAAAGAAGCTGTTATAAATATTGAATCGCAGGAAGATGGAATAAAAGCCACTAAAGTTGAAGAAAATAAAGGGTATATTTATCTTGATAATCCCGAAATAACTATAAAAGCTAAGAAGGATGGCATTCAGGCAGTTACCTGTTTGTATGTAAAAGATGGTAAGTATAATATTGAAACAGGTGAAACTAATGAGAATAGCCAAAGTAATTCGGACACTTCTACTGACTATAGCAGAAAAGGTATGAAAGCGGGCGTAGATATTACTATAGAAAACGGCGAATATACCATAGACAGTGAAGATGATGGTATACATTCAAATAATAGCATAACAGTAAATGCAGGTACAGTGAATATAGCTTCCAAAGATGACGGAGTACATGCAGATACGGAACTTACTATTAATAATGGAGATATTAAGGTAAGTGAGTCAGATGAGGGATTAGAAGCAAAATATATTACCATAAATGACGGAAATATTGACATAACAACTAGTGATGACGGAATTAATGCATCAAGTGGTTCAAGTACTACATTAGATAGTGGAAATGCACCGGAAGTAGGAAACAGACCGGAAATGCCAGCGAATGAGAATGGTGAAGTGGATACCAATGCAGGAAACAGATCAGAAATGCCAGCAAATGAGAACAGTGAAAATACCTTAGGTAACAATAGTCGAATGATGCCAGGTGGCGGTCAGGGAGGCTTTAATGAAAGTGATGGAAGCGAACTTGTTATAAATGGTGGAATAGTTCATGTAAATGCAGGCGGTGATGGTATAGATTCTAATGGTACAATTACTATAAATGGAGGCGAAATCTATGTAGACGGTCCTACTTCAGGCGGAGATGGAGCTTTAGATTATGCTGATACCTGTGAGATTAATGGAGGTATATTAGTTGCAACAGGAAGTATTGGAATGGCTACAGCACCAACGTCAGGTTCAACACAGTATTCTGTAAATGCAGCATTTTCTAAGACATATAATGGAGAAACAAAAGTTACGGTGAAGGATTCATCAGGTAATGAAGTGCTTACTTACACACCTGCTAAGAATTTCCAATCATTTGTATTTTCAACAGATAAACTTAAATCGGGCGAAACATACACCATATATGCAGGAGATACACAGGAGGGAACATTCACTGTTTCTGATATAACAACAACTGTTGGAAATGTATCATCAGGAATGGGTGGTGGAAAACCAGGTGGTATGCAGGGTGGCAGACCGGGAAAGAATTCAGAAACTAATGACAATACCAACAATACAGGAAATGTGGGAAATACGGGAAATACACAGAATAATAGTAATAACAAAGTAACTAATAGTAATTCGAATCAGGCATAATATAATAAAGTTATTGATAGCAAAGTGAAAGTATTATATAATATAAATGTAAGGAAAGTAAGGAATATACCGCAAAGTGAAAGGAGGTGTATATATGGAATTAGCAAAAGTAACATCAAAAGGTCAGATAACAATACCAATAGAGATAAGGAAGAAACTGGGAATAAAAAATGGAGATAAAGTACTTTTTATAGAAGAAGCGGGAAAAATTTATATTCTTAATTCTTCAATGGATGCATTAAATGAGGCACAAAGTGCATTTAAAGGAGAAGCAGAGCGACTAGGACTAAAGAATGATGATGATGTAGTGAGAATGATAAAGGAATTAAGAGAAGAGGGATAAGATAAATGAGGATTATGTTGGATACAAATGTATTAATATCGGCAATTTTATTTCCGGGAGATAAAATAAACAATATGATGAATTATATTTTTTTGAGACATCAATTAGTGCTTTCTTCATATGTTGTGGAAGAATTAAAGAGTGTAGTAAGAAGAAAGTTTCCTAAAAAAGAGCCGGTTATAGAAAAATTATTACTAATGATGAGTTATGAATATGTATATACACCCGATGATATGAAAGAAAATTTATTTTCTATTCGTGATGTAAAGGATTATCCCGTACTATATACAGCTATAATAGAAGATATTGATATTTTAATTACAGGAGATAGAGATTTTGAAGATATTATTATTGACAAACCATTAATTATGACACCTAAAGAATTTAGTGATAAATATATACAGGCATAAAACAAACTTATAGATAATATTGAATTTACTTATGACAAAAAATGTGCTATATTAACATAGTATGCGTTATATGTGTCAAAACATATACGAAAAATGTTAATATAGCACTTTTATAATTCAAGACATTTGAATTGACTAAAAACATGTGCGTATATCAAGGAGGACGAAACTATGGTAAGAGCAATAGTTGGAGCTTGTTGGGGCGATGAAGGAAAAGGTAAGATTACAGATATGCTTGCTGAGAATTCCGACATCATTGTTAGATTTCAGGGTGGAAGCAACGCAGGCCATACAATAATAAATGATTATGGTAAATTTGCATTACATCTTTTACCATCAGGTGTTTTTTATAATCATACAACATCTATTATCGGTAACGGAGTAGCACTTAATATTCCTTATCTTGTAAAAGAAGTGAATGAACTTGTAAGTAAAGGGGTGCCAAGACCTAAGATTTTAGTTTCAAATAGAGCACAGATACTTATGCCTTATCATATTTTATTTGATGAATATGAAGAAGAAAGATTAGGAAAGAAATCCTTTGGTTCAACAAAATCAGGTATTGCACCATTCTATTCAGATAAATATGCCAAAATTGGTTTTCAGGTATCAGAATTATTTGATGATGAAGTTCTTGAGGAAAAAGTAAATAGAGTATGTGAACAGAAAAATGTTATTTTAGAGCATATGTATCACAAACCAACAATTGATCCAAAGGAATTACTTGCTACATTAAGAGAATACAGAGATATGGTTGAACCATTTGTATGTGATACAGTAACATTTCTTCATAATGCAATTAAAGAGGGCAAGAATATCTTATTAGAAGGACAGTTAGGTTCATTAAAAGATCCTGATTTCGGTATTTACCCAATGGTTACATCATCATCTACATTAGCAGCATATGGTGCAATTGGAGCAGGTATACCACCATATGAGATTAAAGATATTGTAACAGTAGTTAAAGCATATTCAAGTGCCGTTGGAGCAGGTGAATTTGTCAGTGAAATATTTGGCGATGAAGCAGATGAATTAAGACGTCGTGGTGGAGATGGCGGCGAGTTCGGTGCTACAACAGGAAGACCTAGACGTATGGGCTGGCTTGACTGCGTTGCTTCAAGATATGGTTGTAAGATTCAGGGTGCGACTCAGGTAGCACTTACAGTAATTGACGTATTAGGTTACTTAGATGAGATTAAAGTATGCGTAGGCTATGAAATTGATGGAAAGGTAACAAAAGATTTCCCTACAACAGTTGAACTTGCTAAGGCAAAACCAGTATATGAGACATTACCAGGTTGGAAATCAGAGATTCGTGGAATTAAGAAATACGAAGATTTACCTGAAAATTGTAGAAAATATGTTGAATTTATCGAAAAAGAACTTGAAGTACCTGTTAAGATGGTATCAAATGGTCCTGGAAGACACGAGATTATTTACAGATAATATTTAGGCATGGAGGCAGATATGGAAAATATAGCAAAATATTTTGACCACACCATATTGAAACCCGATGCTGATATAACACAAGTTGACAGAGTGATTACAGAGGCGGTCCAAAAAGGATTAGCCTCTGTTTGTGTTAATCAGTATCGTACTAAAATGGTGGCAGAAAGACTTAAAGGAACAGATGTAAAAGTATGTACAGTTGTGGGATTTCCACTTGGTGCTGTAAGCAGCGAGGTTAAAGCATTTGAAACTAAGAAAGCTATAGAAGATGGTGCAGATGAAATCGATATGGTAATAAATGTGGGAGCTTTAAAGGATAAAGATTACGAATACGTTCTTAATGACATTAAAGCTGTCAGAAATGAATGCGTTGATAAAACACTCAAAGTAATCATAGAAACCTGTCTCTTAACCGATGAAGAGAAAGTTAAGGCATGTGAACTCGCAGAAAATGCGAATGCGGATTTTGTTAAGACCTCCACAGGTTTTAGTACAGGTGGTGCAACAGTCAGTGATGTCAGATTAATGAAGGGTGTTGTTAAAGACAGATTAAAAGTAAAAGCCTCAGGCGGCATACGTGATATAGAGACCGTTGAGGCTATGATAGATGCAGGAGCTGATAGACTAGGAACCAGCAAATTACTTATCTGATTTTGAATCTGATTTCGAATTAATGTTCTTTAAAATCTTTGAATTGTCAAAGTTTGTAAAATTACTGTTTTTATTAGTAGTATTTTTACTGTTATTTGAAGATGTTTTTGAAGAATCAATATTATTATGCTTGTTGGTATCAGAAACATTTTTGTTTAAGTTTGGATTATAACTTCTAAATACATTTGCAAGCCATATGAAAACATATAATATTAGTGGTACAAAAAATGTTGCATATAGCGATGCATAAAAGAATTTGTGAGTATATGAGTTATTCATAATTGCTAAAACCAGAGTAACAATATATAACGATAAGATTATTATAATTGCAATAATTGCAGCAATTTGTTTTATTTTTTTTAGAACTTTGTCCATACTAATCCTCATTTCTGAGCAACTTGTCTAGAAGAGGCGATAAGAAATTCGCCCAGGCGATTTCTCATCTGCCATAAAAGCTATTTGCTTTCGCTCAGAAACAAATAGCTATGTGAAAAATAAGTGCATCAGCACATTTTAGCACTATCTCCTATTCTTGATTTAAATCATATAAGGTATTATAAGATAAAACACCTATATTTTCAATAACGAAAGTGTGTTTCACGTACCTTTGCACTTGACGTCTGGCAATAGCATAGCTTTTGCTTTGAGTGCGAGCAGATAGCGAAGCTATAAACACCTCTCAGCGAGATGTGTATTCTGCCTGATAGGGTTTTTAATTTATAGGAAATACATCTTTCATATTATAATGTAACACAACAGTTACTATAGAATAAAAAACAGACAGCCGTATAGACTGTCTGTTAAAAAAGGGGAGGATAAGTATTTTATATTATACTTTAGTAATACATTTATAGTATTAACAGATACTCTGAAAATATTCTAAAAAGAATATGTCGTTGATTAATATTCCGATATTTATATATCAGAAATTATGTCAAAATTTTGTGAAGAAACTATCCTATACTTGAAAAATATATGCATATGCGATATAATGTTACATTATAAGAATTCGTGACGGAGCCACGGATTCTTTTATCACTGTCAGAATATATGACAGTTGTTCTTGAAAAAAACTGCTCCGACATGGAGGATTAAAATGGAAGATCAAAAACAGCTTACTTTATTAGAGACTTGGAGAGGAATTGCTTATTCATCACAGACAACTAAACAGGAAAGTGATAGATTCTGGGCAAACTACTTTGTATTAGAGAAAGGAATTTATGAGAAAATTCTTGCCAATCCTGATGAGGTAGTAAAGGGAACAGTTAAAGAATTAGCTGAGAAATACGATGTAGAATTATTAATTATGGTTGGTTTCCTTGATGGAATCAATGATAGCTTGAAAGAAGAGAATCCAATTGATACAATGACAGAAGATACAGTTGTTAATCTTGGATATGATAAAGAATTATTATATAAGAATATGGTTGAAGCTAAAGCTGAGTGGCTATATACACTTGAAGCATGGAATGACCTTATTCCGGAAGACAGAAGAAAAGAATTATATAAAGAGCAGAAATCTTCGCATACAGTAGTTAAAGAGAAGAAAATCGGAAGAAATGATCCTTGTCCTTGCGGAAGCGGAAAGAAATATAAATTCTGTTGTGGAAGATAATACTATTAATTTATAATATTAATAAGAACATATTAAAGATGTCAATGTTATGTTGACATCTTTTTACTTACCAGGAAATTTCGTTGAAATTGTACTGGTAAGTAAAAAACGCTCCGCGAGGATTGCACTGCGGCGGAGCGGAGAATGTCGCAAGCGACATTCTTTATTCTATAATAAGATTAAAATGTTAAAATATAATTAATATGATTACATACAAAGAATTTTACGTATATATATAATTTATATTCATGAAAGTTTAAGGCAGGTGGAAATGATGGAGAAAATATTGATTATCGAAGATGATAAAGACATTAATGAGATGCTTCAGAAATTATTAAAAGTAAATGGTTATGAAGTAATGAGTGCTTATTCTGGAACAGAAGGAGTGATATTGCATAATAAGGATATTTCTCTTATTATCTTAGATTTAATGCTTCCTGGTAAAAATGGCGAAGAGATAATAGGTGAACTACAGGCGAAAAGTGAAGTGCCTATTATTGTTACGACGGCCATTCACGATATGGATAAAAAGTTAGATTTATTTGAGTTAGGTGCGGACGATTATGTAACAAAGCCGTTTAATAATAATGAGTTACTTGCCAGAATTAAAGTACATTTAAGAAAGAAGAATAATGTAGGGCAGAGCAGAAACCTGACATTTAAAGATATAGAACTTAATTTAGATGATTATACCATAAAATGTAATGGTAAAGATATCGTTTTACCTAAGATAGAATTTGAAATTCTTAGGACACTTATGGAAAGACCGAATCATGTGCATACCAAGAATAATCTTATTGAAAGTGTATGGGATAACGAAGATTCAGCAGATTATAATACCCTTAATGTCCATATCAGTAAAATAAGAAACCGGCTTAATAAAGCTAATCCTGATGAGGAATATATTGAAACAGTGTGGAAAATCGGGTACAAGATGAAGAATTAAGAATTAATTAAGATTTGATTTAAGAGTAAATTAACACTTCTTTTATATAATATGGCTTGGAGGTGAAGAAATACTTATGAAAGATATAGTATTAAAAACAGAGAACTTAACGAAAAAGTATAAAAATTTTGTAGCCTTGGACAATGCCAATATTACGGTCTATAAGGGTGACATATATGGACTTATAGGAAGAAATGGTGCAGGTAAGACAACGCTTATGAAAACGGTAACCACGCTTACTGAGAAAAGTAGCGGCAAATTTGAATTGTTTGGAAAAAGCGATGTTGAATTAACGGAATCTAAGAGAAGAGTTGGATGTCTTATTGAGAATCCTGCTTTTTTTGGGAATCTTACAGCTTATCAGAATCTAAAATATTATGCAATTCAAAAAGGAATTGTAGATTTAAGCCAGATAGACAAAGCGCTTAAAACCGTTAATTTAGAGGAGCAGAGAAATAAAAAATTCAAGAGCTTTTCATTGGGAATGAAACAGAGGTTAGGTATTGCATTTGCAATATTAGATAATCCGGACTTTATTATATTAGATGAGCCGATAAATGGATTAGACCCAATGGGAATAAAAAGTTTAAGAGATACATTTACAAGATTAAATGAAGAAAACGGAATAACAATAATGATTTCAAGCCATATTTTATCAGAACTCTATATTGTGGCAAATCATTTCTGCTTTATAGATAAAGGCAGAATAATTAAAGAAATTTCAAAAGAGAAATTAGATGCAGAATGTAGCAAATGTATTGCAATTAAGGTATTAGATGTTAAGAAAGCTACCACTGTGCTTGAGAAAGATTTAAAGGTTGATAATTACAAGGTAATTGATGATGAAGAAATAAGAATATACGATTATCTAGATAATTCAGCTAAAGTTAACAAAGTATTAGCTGAGAATAATGTTGATGTTAAAAGTATCTATGAGGCTGGAATTTCACTTGAAGAATACTTCGAAAATCTTGTAAAGGACGGTGTTAAATAATGATAAATATGATAAAAGCTGATTTATACAGAGTGTTCAGAGGTAAAGGAATATATCTTGCTATATTGTTAGCGGTAATAATGGCAAGCTCAAGTATATATGTTATGCAGCCGGGATATATCGGGCTTACCTCATCGGATACGATTTCCGGTGATTCAATGGTTGATGATGAGACAGGATTAGAACTAAGTGCTACTAATAGTATTAGTAAAACCAGAAAAATACTTAAAGAAACTAGTGGCTATCCACTTGATAGTGCAATAATCGGCACAAATGTTAATCTTTATTATATGTTTATTATAATAGTTGTAGGTGTGCTTGTAACAGATTTATCTCATTCAACAGCCAAGAACACATTATCCTCTGCAATATCTAAGAAGAAATATTATCTATCCAAATTATTTACCTGTTGTCTGCTGTGCATAGGTCTGGTATTGTTGAATAACTATGGTACGTATATATTTAACAGATTAATAAATGGTGCAAAATTTTCGTCAGGAATTGAGAAGATTACAAAATATACTTTAGTACAGCTGCCTATAATGTGTGGAATAATAAGTCTGTTAGTATGTATGGCATTTTTATTAAGAAAGACAGCGGCATTCAATGCAGTATCCATACCATTTGTTATGGCAGCCCAGATAGTCATAATGGGAGTTTCATCATTATTTAGCATTAAGTCTAACCATATAATGGAATACGAGTACCAGTTTATGTTGTCCAATCTGATAACAGACACATCGTTTTCATATGTTATGAAATCAATTACATTAGCGATAATATATATTGTTGTATTTAATATATTAGGCTATAATGTATTTAGAAAATCAGAAATAAAATAATGGACTCAAACTTTGCACAGACATAATAGAATTAAATCATCTGTATTAAGTAAATTTGCATATATAAATATTGAAACTTTTGCAAGAATTGCTAATTTGTAGATATCTTTTTCGGCTCTTTTGATTATTTGAGTTCATTCAATGCCATACGCCTAAACCGATGTGTCCGCCTATGACATACACTTGATTTATGACGTATCGTGTGCGAGTTAATGCCATCTGAAGCAAAAGGTCGGTGCAGTAAATCACCGTTCAAGCGAAGTGCGTTTGATTTACTGCACCGTAATAACCTCTGCTGAGGATGGCATCTACTCGCACTAGATTAAGGAAATATGAAAGTGTATGCCATAGACGGACAGCTCGGCTTAGGAGTATGTCTGTTGAATGTACACAAAATCTGAGCCGAAAAAGATATCTTACAAATTTACACAATTTTTGCAAGGTGTTTCGATATTTATATCTGTCAAATTTACTTTAATAGATGAATATAAACTGCAATATGTCTGTGTGAAGTTTGAGAATTTAGTATTTGGATAACAGGATAGGAACATATGAAAACAATTATAGTGGTATTGGTGATTTTAATAGCATTTATTTTATGCTATGTTTTTCTTGAAAAAGCCGAGATTAAGAGGCTTAAAAAAGAACTTGATTTTATAATGTCTAATGATACAAACAGGATATTGCATACAGAATTTAATTCAAAAGAGTTAAAGGAATTCGTAAGTGCTGTCAATATGTATCTGTCGGAGATTCAGAAGCGTAAAACGGAAATAGAGCATAAGAACAATAATCTTATGGTAATGATGCGAAATATTTCACACGATTTACGAACTCCTTTGACTTCAGCAGCGGGATATACTGATCTGATATTGAATTCAGATTTAACAGAAGATGAGAAAATTAGTGAAATGAAGATAGTGAAAGCTAGGTTAAAGAGAATGACTGAACTTGTAGATTCGTTTTTCGAGTTTTCTAAAATTCTGACTACGAATAAGGAAATCGAGTTAGAAACAGTTAATCTGATAGGAATTTTAGAAGAATGTATAGGAAATTTCTATGAGGATTATAAAAAGGAAAACAGAGAGGTAGATTTCATAACTTCTAATAATAAGATATCTATATCCACTAATAGAACGATGTTAAGCCGTATATTTGAAAACCTTATCAGCAATGCATTAAAATATGGTTCAGGTAATCTTACAATTGAGGTTATCTCTGAAAATGCAGATGTAATAAGGATAAGCTTTACAAACAGAATAATTGATAAAGATTTGGATACCGGCAGAATCTTTGATGATTTTTATACAACTGACATTTCAAGAACTAAGGGAAGCACAGGATTAGGACTTGCTATTGCCAAAGAATTTACAGAGCAGCTAAATGGAAATATAGAAGCTCATATTGAAGATGATAAGCTGGTAATAGATACTACATTTGTTTTGATTTGAGTTTTTCTGGATTTACACATTTCGTGATTTACGTCTGGCTCTGCGTTTGATTCTTGATAGAGCCAGTTTCTTATTCTCCTTTGAATAATTAAATATAATATTTGGATAATTATCCTGCAAATACTGGATAACAGCATCGATATCCTCTTTAGTATTTCTTGGTGAGTAGATATAAATATGATGCTCGCATAAAAGGTGCAGAGTGTAAGTAAGCTTCATTTTAAACCACAAAAAATGATGCCATGTACTATGTTCGTATGCCCATACGATTTTACTTATCGGTACGATTTCAATGTTAAACAGTCCTGTTGCAACAATATAGCTTTCTGTTAAAGTTATATTTCCTGATTTCATAATCACTCTTGAGGACAATTCATAGTTTACGTGATGAATAGAGTGCTTTCTATGGGAAATACGGTTAAAACTCAAGCAGGCAGGATGAAAAGCCGGCATTACGATATAAATTATATTCACAATAATAAAACTTACAAGGATAAGAGCCATAATTCCTAAATAAACAGCAAGATAGAAATAAACATCAATATGATAAGATAATTCGTCAATTATAATTTCAGAAGAGACTTTCTTTAGTCCATCCTTTGTCCAGTTAAGATCTTTAGCGAAATCTTTAAACATTTTTTTTGATAGAGAATTCGATGGTACAAGTCTTGCCTTGATAGTGTAGTCATTGATTATATCGGGCAATGGGTTCTTTGATGAGTTTTTAACAAGTATAAATGTACAATTGTTATTTACAAGACAATAGTAATAAGAACCATATACTTTTCCTAGTCTGATACAGTCATAGCCTGTATATTTTGCATTGTTAAGAGTTACCTCCACGTATTCAACCCCGGAATTATATACAGTTGATGCAGAGGTTGCATAGGACATGGAAGTCGGAGAAAATACTTCTGAAAATGGAATACGTACAAATATGATATATATAATTATCAATGCAAATAATGAAATTGCAGAACTATATAAACATATTTTTCTAATATGTAAATATATGAAATTCTTTTTCAAAAATATCCCTCGCTTTCTTTAAATTATGTTACGGTATTTACATAAGATTATACGTTAATATAGTGTAATAATCAAGGTTGCTTTTATTAAAAAAATAGGGTATATTCTTATGGAATATAATATTCTAATTGTATAATAGAAATGGAGATAGTATGGAAGCATATTCAAGTTTTGCAAAAGTGTATGATATGTTTATGGATAATGTTCCGTATGAAGAATGGGGAAAATATCTTATAAATCTTTTAGAAGAATATGGTATTAAAGATGGTCTGGTTCTCGATTTGGGATGTGGAACAGGAAGTATTACTGAAATACTTGCAGATAAAGGATATGATATGATTGGCATAGATTATTCTGAAGAGATGTTAAATATTGCTTTAGATAAGAAAGAGAAATCCGGAAATAATATTCTCTATCTTAATCAGGATATGAGAGAATTTGAATTATACGGAACAGTCAGAGCAATTGTAAGTATTTGCGATTCGATGAATTATATGACTACGGAAGAAGACTTGAGAGATGTATTTAAGTTAGTAAATAACTATTTAGATATTGGCGGTATATTTATATTTGATATGAATACTATTCATAAATATGAGACAATAGGTGAACAGGTAATTGCCGAGAATAGAGATGAAGGCAGCTTTATCTGGGAGAATACATTTTATGAAGATGAAAATATTAACGAATATGATTTAACATTATTTATTAAAGATGAAAATGGAAAATATGATAAATATGAGGAAAATCATATACAAAGGGCATATTGTCTGGATAGAATAAAGGAATTAATTAGTGAGGCAGGTCTGGAATATGTAACGTCTTATGATGCATTTACTAAAAATGCAGTGAGAAAAGACAGTGAAAGAATATATGTGATAGCCAGAGAAAAAGGCAAGAAAGTAAGTTGAATATAGAAGAATGGAGATAGTGTGAAAAATAATGCTGATGCGATTATTTTTCACGCAGCTATATGTGTCGCAGGCACCACAAATAGCATCTATCGCAGAGCCAAATTTGAAATTTGACTCGCGATTCCTCCGGCACGTTGTGCCTGCGGAATGGAGATTATTATGAAAGATTATATAGTTAGAGCCACAGCAGCAAATGGACAGATAAGAGCATTTGCTGCAACTACAAGGGAAATGGTAGAATTCGCAAGACAAACACATAATACAAGTCCTGTAGCGACAGCAGCATTAGGAAGATTATTAACCGGTGCTGCCATGATGGGAACAATGATGAAAGGTGAAAATGACGTACTTACAATTATGATGAAAGGTGACGGACCTATTAACGGACTTACCGTTACTGCTAATTCTAAAGGATATGTTAAAGGTTATCCGGGTAATCCTAACGTTATTATTCCACCTAATTATTTGGGCAAACTAGATGTTGGTGCAGCCATCGGTTACGGTACAATGACTGTGATTAAGGATTTGGGTATGAAAGAGCCATATTCAAGCCAGATTGCACTTACTACAAGTGAAGTTGCAGAAGATTTGACATATTATTTCGCAGCTTCTGAGCAGGTCCCATCATCAGTTGCTTTAGGTGTACTAATGGAGAAAAATAATACTGTAAAGAGTGCAGGTGGTTTTATAATCCAGTTAATGCCATTTGCTGATGAGAAGATTATAGAAGTGTTAGAGGAGAAGATATCTAAGATTACTTCGGTAACTTCAATGCTTGAACAGGGAATGACACCGGAGGACATCTTAAATAAGGTATTAGGAGAACTCAGCGTAGAAATATTAGACAAAGTTCCTACAGGTTTTGAATGTGACTGTTCTAAGGAAAGAGTCAGAAAAGTATTAGTAAGTCTTGGTAAGAAAGAGATTAAAGATATGATAGATGATGGTAAGGAAATTGAAGTGAACTGTCATTTCTGTAATCATAATTATAAATTCAGTGTAGATGAATTACAAGAAATTCTGAATACAATTAAATAATTAAGATACAAGAAATTGCAAGGAAATATAAAAGAATATAAAGAAATATAAAAAAATAATGAGGAATTTTGAATCAGTAATGATAATGAAGCAGTAGAGAACAAAAAAGCTATCCGGAGAGGATAGCTTTTAGTAATCATGTTGTTAAACAATAGAGCTAATTCAAAATAAAAAAACCGAAATTTATATATTATGAAAAAGGCACACCATTTATACTTCTTGATTATAATTTTGTTACGTTTGTTGCCTGAGGTCCTTTTGCACCGTTAACAACTTCGAATTCAACAGCAGCGCCTTCTTCTAAAGACTTGAAGCCATCCATGTTAAGTCCTGAGTAGTGAACGAATACATCATTACCTTCTTCATCAGAGATGAATCCGTAACCTTTTTGGTTGTTAAACCATTTAACTGTACCTTTGTTCATTGTGATACCTCCGAAATAATTAATTGGATTATAAAATAATCCTCATATAGAATATCATATTTTATAGGGAGTGTCAAATTTAAACTTGCACGAAGATTACCCGTTAAAATTGTGCATATTTAAGAGGATATATAGGGCCTTGCACTTGAAATTTTATATGAATAATGCTAAACTGTTATAATGTAAATTGCTAAAGTACTAAATTTAATTAATAAGCAATATTAAGCAATATGATAAGGAATAATTTCAAAATATTTCATATAGAAATGGAGTAGTATATGGAGAAACTTAATTATCTTGCAGATTTGCATACACATACAGTTGCAAGTGGACATGCATATAATACGATTAACGAGATGGTAAATGCAGCTAAGGCAAAGCATCTTTCAATTCTTGGAATTACAGAACATTCTATGACGATGCCGGGAACATGCCATGAATTTTACTTTAATAATCTAAGAAATGCCAAAAGAGATTATGGTGATGGATTAGAATTATTATTAGGTGTAGAACTCAATATCATAGATTATGATGGAAATGTAGATATGAGTGATGAATTGATTAAACAGATGGACGTAGTTATAGCAAGTATACATGCGGACATCGGATATACTCCAGGAACGATAGAAGAGAATACAAAGTCCATAATAGGAGCCATTAAGAATCCATTAATAGATATAATAGGACATCCGGATGATGGTAGAATTCCGCTTGATTATGAACAGGTAGTTAAGGCTGCAAAAGAATATGGTACATTATTAGAGATTAATAATAATTCCCTGAACCCAAGTGGCTTCCGAAAGAATACAAGAGAAAATGACAAGACCATACTCGAATTATGTAAGAAATACCAGGTACCTGTAGTTATTGGAAGTGATGCACATTCAGAAGATATTGTCGGATTAAATGAACGTGCGTATGATGTAATGGACGAGGTAGATTTTGATAATGAACTTGTAATGAATTTTCATATTGCTAAATTGAGAAAATACCTTGGAAAATATAAAAGAAGTAAATAAAGATTATTAAAAGTCGCTTGGAAATGGAGAAGATTATGAGTGAAAAAATAAGAAACCAGGAAATGGACGATTTATTTAAGGCAATTTTAACTCTTAAAGATGAAGAAGAATGTTATAATTTCTTTATGGATATATGCACGATTAACGAATTACAGTCTTTAGTACAACGTTTTGATGTAGCGAAGATGTTAAGAGAGAAGAAAACATATCAGGAAATTGCTAAAGAGACAGGAGCATCGACTGCAACTATAAGCAGGGTAAACCGTTCGCTTAATTATGGTAATGACGGATATGCAATTGTGCTAGAACGAATGGAAAAATAGTGTAAAAAATAATGTTGACAGGTAAATGTTGCCTTATATAGAAAATATTATGGTGCAGTAAATTAACAAGGTTCATTTGAATGTTAATTTACTGCACCAGCTTTTTAAATTTCTTTCTTGTCTTTATCCTTATCTTTCTTAGGTTTTGTGGAAGTGTGTTCATTTGCTGCATTTAACTTATCGACAATGCTTTCTATCATCTGTTTTTTAATATACACATCAAAGCTAAGTGATACAATTAATGAGAATAATTGAAGAAAATCTTTATCCTTATCGGATTTGTCAGCAAAAGTTTCTTCAGATAAATTAATTTTACTCTGAATATCATTCATTATATCAGAAGTAAGCTGGTTTTCTAAATTCTTAACAGTTGAATATATCTCTTCAAGAGAAATAGGTGAATTAACGTCGAAATAATTCTCCGAAATAGGACCTAATATAGTCTTAATATCATTAATTGATAATATATTCTTAAAGTAGTATATAAAAATAAGCAGTATAACGTGCTGCTTTGAGTATCTTTTCTTAACTGGAGCAGGAAGCAGGTCGTTTTTGGCATAGTTATTAATCATGGTTTTAGTTAATATCTTGTCATCAGCAAAACGCTTATTGTTTTTAAGATGTTTATCCATAAACGTTGTGACCTGATCCATATATAAATCTATAGCCGGAATATCTGCGTCGTCAATAATATTTAGCTTGGAAATGATATCATTTAGCAATTTTTCTGAATCTATCATAGTAAAAATCATACCTTTCAAATACGTTATAATCTAAGACCGTCTACGAGGTTACACAATAAAGATTATATAGTATTAAAAACTAGATGACAAGTCTAAAACGACATTTTTTTAAATATTTAATAGTGACTTTTATTTTTATATACTGTATAATATGTATCACAGGCGAATAATAATTCGACAAAAATTTTTCATATCATAGGAGGAATGAAAATGGGAATTATATCTAGATTTAAAGACATTATGTCAGCAAACATTAATGCATTACTTGATAAGGCAGAAGATCCAGAGAAGATGATTGATCAATATCTTCGAGATATGGAAAGTGACCTTGGCAAAGTAAAAGCAGAGACAGCAGCAGTTATGGCTGAAGAGACGAGATGCAAGAGACAGTTAGATGAATGTACAGCAGAGATGGATAAATATCAGAAGTACGCAGAGAAAGCTGTACTTGCAGGCAATGATGAAGATGCGAAACAGTTCCTTGCTAAGAAAGCACAGTTAGCTACACAGCAGGCAAATTTACAGCAGGCTTATGACGTAGCATCAGCTAATGCAACAAAGATGAGACAGATGCATGATAAGTTATGCAAGGATATTGCAGAACTTAATTCACGTAAAGACTCAATCAAAGCAAAGATTGCAGCAGCTAAGACACAGGAGAAGATTAACAAACTTGGCGCAAGTGTTGAAGGCGTTAAGGGAAGCATGTCAGCATTTGACAGAATGGAAGCTAAAGCAGACAATATGCTTGATAAAGCCAATGCAATGGCAGATTTAAATTCATCAGCAGAAGATAACAGCCTTGATGACCTTGCAGCAAAATATGATTCAACATCAGCATCTGCACCAGCCGTTGATGATGAATTAGCAGCATTAAAAGCAAAAATGGGAATGTAATATTTTATAGAAAAGGTGCCTTACATATGCCACACCGTTAGTGGTGTGGTAGGCATCTTTTTTTAAATTTATCTACCAAATACTGAGAAATGAGGTATATGAAAATGTCAGAGAATATTTATTATTGCAGTAATTGTGGCGGGGTTATGGAATTTGACGTAAAGACACAATCCTTAAAGTGTCCTAATTGTGACACACAGGTTAATATTGTAAATGATAAAAAGAAAATTATAGAACATGAATTTAATAAACGAGTAGCGAAAACTATAGCTGTAGAAGTGAAACAGACATCTACAATGGAATGTAAAGGTTGTGGAGCAAAGGTTGAAGTAGCACCTGACTGTACAGCAACAGAGTGTCCATATTGTGGAGCTAAATATGTTTTGGCAGAGAAGCAGGAAGCAGCAATTGTTCCAGATGGCATAGTACCTTTTAAAGTTGATAAACATAAGGTGCAGGAAACATTTAATAAATGGATTAACAGAAGATGGTTAGCACCGGGTAAACTTAAGCATCTGTATGAAAATGGTAAGATACAGGGTGTGTACATACCATATTGGACATTTGATGCCGATGTAGTATGTGATTATTCTGCTGAGGGTGGTAAGCACCGAAAAGTAGAAGTTAAGAAAGATGATGGAAAAACAGAGACAAGAACAGAGACAGATTGGTATAATACACATGGACGTGTAAAGGAGTTCTTTGATGACGTTCAGGTAAGAGGTTCTAAGAATCTTAAAGAATCACTTTTAAAAGGAATTGAGCCATATGATACTAAGAAGCAGCTTGTTTCATATTCTCCTGAATATTTATCAGGATATGGTGCAGAATGTTATACAGTTTCATTAGATGATGCTCATAGAGAAGCTAATAACATTATGGAAAATGAATTGCGTGAACTTGCAAGAAAAGACGTAAGAAAGCACTATGATGAAGTAAGAAATGTAAGAATTGCACCGGATTATCGTGACGAGACATATAAGCACATATTGATTCCTGTATATTCTACAGCATTTACATATGCAAATAAAAATTATACTGTATTAGTTAATGGACAGACAGGAAAAATTAAAGGAAGTTATCCAAAGAGTCCTGTTAAGATAGGTATAATTGTAGCAATAATTGCAGCAATTGTAGCACTCCTTATTGCATTGAATATGAAAGGCGAGAACAATTCAGACAATTCAGTCTATGGAAATGGTATGGAAACAGGATATTCAATTGAGAGAACATATGATGACAACCAGTATTTAGAGATGTCAGGTTATGAGTATGTTATTGATGAAGATATCGAAATATTATAGAGATATATAAAAATATAATTATAGAAAATATAGTTATGATATGATAAAATGTATTTAAGTAAATGCTTTATTAGATAAATAGCATTTGCAATAGAATATTTCTGAAATACATATATTGAATTATCAGATAAAGTGTCAGCGGTGCAGACACAAAAACATAATATTATCGCCGCAGAAAGAGGAAGAGAATGGGACTTTTTGGAAATCAGTTTTCAAATGTTGTTGAATGGCAAGAGCAGAGAAACGACATTATGTTTTGGAAGTGGAATAATGACGAGATTAAAAAAGGAAGTAAGTTAATTATCAGACCGGGCCAGGATGCCATATTTATGTATAATGGTAAGGTCGAAGGTATATTTAGAGATCCGGGAAGCTTTGATATTGAATCACAGATTATTCCCTTCCTTTCAACATTAAAAGGAATTAAGTTTGGTTTTAACAGTGGTGTACGTGCTGAAGTATTATTCATTAATACAAAGGAATTTACACTCAGATGGGGTACAAAGAATCCTATTAATATACAGGCACCGGGATTACCTGGAGGTATGCCAATCGGTGCATTTGGTACATTCAGTTGTAAGATAAGTGATTATGATACATTTATCGAGAGGATTGCAGGTATCAAGAAGCAGTTCTTAGTTGATGAGGTTAAAGAAAGAGTAACATCTACTCTCAATCCATTATTAATGAAGTGGATAACAAAAGAGGGTAAAGATATGTTTAATCTTCAGGCTAATGCAATAGATATTGGTAACGGTATCAAAGAAGACCTTGATATGGAGATTATCAAATTAGGTATTACAATCACGGCATTCAACATTGAGAGCTTTAATTATCCTGAAACTGTTAAGAGAATGCAGGAAAAAGTTGCATCACAGAGTATGGTCGGAGATATGGGAAGATATACTCAGATGGCTATGGTTGACAGTATGTCAAATAATGGAAATGCAGGCGGAACAGCTAACAATATGGCTGGAATGGCTAATACAATGGCTGGTATGCAGATGGGTATGATGATGGGACAGCAGATGGTTAATTCAATGCAGGCTCCTATGAACAATATGCAGCAATCTATGTCAGGTGTTAATTTCCAGGGACAGCAGATGAACGGTCAGGCACCAAATCAGATGCCAAACCAGCAGCAGATGCAGCAGGCAGCACCACAGGAGGGTGGAGTTGCACCTAAGTTCTGTCCTAACTGTGGAACTAAGACAGAAGGAGCAAAATTCTGTTCAAATTGTGGAACTAAATTAATTTAGTTAATATTGTATGGGAATGGAAATACAAGAAAATGAGTATATACGATTCACTTAATGACAGACAGAAAGAAGCGGTTTACTGTACAGAAGGACCGCTTCTTGTTTTAGCCGGTGCGGGTTCCGGTAAAACCCGCGTACTTACACACAGAATTGCATATCTTATAGAAGAGAAGCACGTACAGCCATGGAATATTCTTGCCATTACATTTACTAATAAGGCGGCAGGTGAGATGCGTGAAAGAGTAGATAATCTCGTAGGCTTTGGCTCAGACAGTATATGGGTAAGTACATTTCATTCTATGTGCGTAAGAATATTGAGAAGATATATTGACAGATTAGGTTATGATAATAATTTTACTATATATGATGCAGATGACCAGAAAACGGTGATAAAGACTATATGTAAGAGATTAAAGATTGATACAAAATATACAAAGGAAAAGGCTATTCTGAATGCTATTTCATCGGCTAAGAATGAGATGCTGCTTCCAGAAGATTATGCATTGGAGAATTCAGGAGATTACAGCAAGAAGAATATTATCGAAGCATACAGGGAATATCAATTAGAATTAAAAAGAAGTAATGCCTTAGACTTTGATGACCTGCTTGTTAAAACTGTTGAGTTATTCCGTTCTAATCCAGAGGTGCTTGAGAATTATCAGGAGAGATTCAGGTATATTATGGTTGATGAATACCAGGATACTAATACAGTACAGTTTCTATTAGTCAAATTACTAGCTTCAAAGTATAGAAACTTATGTGTTGTAGGTGATGATGACCAGTCAATATATAAGTTCAGAGGTGCTAATATTGCCAATATCCTGGACTTTGAAAAGTATTTTCCAGAGGCCAGGGTTATAAAATTAGAGCAGAATTACCGTTCGACTAAGATGGTATTAGATGCTGCAAATGCCGTAATTGCTAACAATACAGCGAGAAAAGGTAAGGCATTGTGGACTGATAAAGAAGCAGGGGACAAGATTATATTCAAGCAATTAGGAAATGAATATGAGGAAGCAGAGTATATCGCTGATGAAATTAATGGATATGTCAGAGATGGAAGATTTAGTTACAACGATATAGCTTGTTTATATAGAACTAATGCACAGTCGCGTGTGCTTGAAGAGAATTTCATAAGACAGAATATTCCATATAAGATTTTTGGCGGACAGAATTTCTATCAGCGAAAAGAAATCAAGGACCTGATAGCATATTTAAAAACTGTTGACAATGGACGAGATAACGTCGCTGTAAAGAGAATAATAAATGTTCCAAAAAGAGGAATAGGCGCAACGACAGTCGATAAATTCCAGACATTTGCTGAGGCTAACGATATGAGCTTTTATGATGCACTTAAGAATGAGAATGCGATGGCTATTTTAGGAAGAAGTGCTTCTAAAGTAAAGCCGTTTGTAGATTTTATACAGAGATTAAGAGCTGAAAGCGAATATGGCAAGGTATCAGATCTTATGGAAATTATTTTAGAAGATACCGGATATGTAAGAGATTTAGAATTAGAAGATACAGATGAAGCAAGAGGAAGAATTGATAATATCAATGAATTCTTCAGTAAAATTGTTGATTACGAAGAGAAAACAGAGAATCCTACATTAAGTGGTTTCTTAGAAGAAGTTGCACTTGTAGCGGAAATTGACGGATTAGACGAAAACAGTGATTATGTAGTTCTGATGACAATTCACAGTGCAAAAGGATTAGAGTTTCCTAAAGTATTCTTATGTGGTATGGAGGACGGATTATTTCCAAGCTATATGACAATCAATTCAGATGATAAAACTGAATTAGAGGAAGAAAGACGTCTATGCTACGTGGCAATAACAAGAGCAATGGAAAGCCTTACAATTACCTGTGCCAAGGTAAGAATGATAAGAGGCGAAACATATTATGGAAAAGTATCAAGATTCGTTAAAGAGATACCTAAATTAATCATGGATACAAATATTTCAATGGATAATATTTCAACGAAAGATGGGTTTGTAAAACCGTCTGCAAAATCGAATGCCAAGCCTATATTTAATACTAAACCATTTGAAACGAAACAATATACAGTTAAAAAGCAGGAAAAACTTGAATATACAGTTGGTGATACTGTTAAACATATGAAATTCGGTGTAGGTCAGGTAATAGACATAACTGATGGTGGCAGAGATTACGAGGTTACAGTTGATTTCATTACTGCAGGGACAAAGAAAATGTTTGCTTCATTTGCAAAATTGAAAAAAGTGTAATATAAGATTAGATTGCAGGTAAATTGAAAAAAGTGTAGTAAAAATTACTTAAAGATGGTATACTATTACAATAAAGTTCGTAAGAGCGAAAGAAAGGTTGTGAACTTATGGATAAACTCGAAAATCTTATTAGTATGTCTAAACTTAACAATATCATCAACAAACAGGAAGAAGAGAAGAAGCAGAAGAAAAAGGTATGTTGTATCCTTATAGTAATAGGTGCGGTGATTGCACTTGCGGCTGTAGCATATGGCATTTATAAACATCTCAAACCAGATTATTTAGATGAATTTGATGATGATTTTGAAGATGATGACTTTGAAGAAGACTTCCTTGACGAAGATGAGGAATAAAAGCTATATTGTGTATAATACAATATAATAGGACGGCTATCGTGTAAAACGATAGCTGTTTGAATGTGTTGCGATAAGTTATAATGGTTACAAATGAAATTTAAATCAACAGTTTACAGGTTACGGAGGTATGAAAACAAGATGAATGAAAGAAATTCAGCAGGAAAACAGTTGTTATATTTGTTATTAGGAATTTTGATGTGTTGTGGTGGATTATATCTTTTTTCAACACATATAAGAGTAGATACCGGATTTAACTTTAGTGGAATGTATAGAAGCTTTGGAATATTTGGTTCAAGAGGTATTCCAGGTGGACTAGTTGTTATTCCGTTAATCTTAGGTATTGTTATCTGGGTAATCTTTCCAAAGAGTTTTGCAGGAAAACTTGTAACAATATTAGGAGCATTATTTATTGTATTTGGTGTTATTTCATCAGTTGAATTAAGATGGATACCTTCAACATTATATGAAATGGTATTAATGCTTGTATTAATATTTGGTGGTGGTGCATTAGCACTTCGAATTTTATTTATACCTGATTTAGGTAAGGATAAACCATCTAAGAAGAATAAAATTGATGAAATTAATGATAAATTGAATTAGTAGAGAAAATGAGTTTATAAAATAAAATTGACTAAATCAATGATAAATTTAATTAGTAGGAAAAATTTAACAAATTGATAATACATACAATACTGACCGAAGAGAAATCTTTTGTCAGTATTTTTAATATACAGGAAATAATCAGATATGTGTCGAAGTGTGAAAATAAAGGTTGATATTATGTTCTAATGTAGGATATAATTATTAGATGTTAAATGATATAGAAACGAGGTAAACAATGAAAAAAGGTCAGGAATATATAGGGGCAGTTGATGAAATTACATTTCCAAATAAAGGCATAATACATTATGAGGAAGAACGTGATGGCGATAAGGTCATAGTTCCAGTCATCGTAAAAGGAACTCTTCCAGGGCAGAAAGTAAGATTTCTTGTAAATAAAAAACGTTCAGGTAAATGCGAAGGCAGATTATTAGAAGTTATAGAGAAGTCAGAGTTAGAAAACAGGACAGCACCCTGTCCACATTTTGGAGTATGTGGAGGTTGTACATATCAGAATCTAAGTTATGACAATCAATTAGCATTAAAACGTGATATGGTTAAGAAGATTATTGATGGTGTGATCAGTGAACCATATGAATTTCAGGGAATAATAGGAAGTCCTGACGAATTTGGATATAGAAATAAGATGGAATTCTCATTTGGTGATGAATGTAAAGGTGGAGATTTGGCACTGGGATTGCATAAAAAAGGAAGCTTTTATGATATTGTGACTGTTGATAATTGTAAGATTGTTAATCAGGATTACAATATGATTCTTACTACGGTTTTAGCTTATTTTAAAGAAAGAAATATTGCTTTTTATCACAAAATGACTAAGGAGGGATATTTAAGACATTTATTAGTAAGAAGAGCAGTTAAAACAGGAGAAATCACGATAAGTCTGGTAACAACGACAGCACTTTCATTAGATTTGCAAGAATTAGTTGACGAACTCTTAGCGCTTAAGGTCAGTGGTAAAATTGTTGGAATAATGCATATATATAATGATGGACTCGCAGATATGGTTAGAAGCGACAGAACAGTGGTCTTATACGGAAGTGAATTCTTCTATGAAGAAATATTAGGATTAAAATTCAAGATTTCTACTTTTTCATTCTTCCAGACTAATTCGCTAGGTGCAGAAAAACTTTATGAAAAAGCAAGAGAATTTGTGGGAGAAACAAAGGACAAGCTGATTTTCGATTTATATAGCGGAACAGGAACGATTGCGCAGATGCTTGCACCTGTTGCCAAGAAAGTAATAGGAGTAGAAATCGTGGAGGAAGCCGTAGAAGCCGCCAAGGAAAATGCAGCCTTGAATGGTTTAGATAACTGTGAATTTATCGCCGGAGATGTCCTTAAGGTTATCGATGATATTGAGGATAAACCCGACCTTATTGTGTTGGACCCACCTAGAGATGGAATACATCCAAAGGCTTTGGAGAAGATTATTGATTATGGGGTAGACCGAATGGTGTATATTTCCTGCAAACCAACTTCACTTGCAAGAGATTTAGAGGTGCTGACAGCAAGAGGATATAGGGTGGAGAAAGTGTGTGCGGTTGACATGTTTCCAGCGACACCACACGTGGAGACAGTATGTTTATTGTCCAAACTCCACGAAGCGAAGCATCATGTGAATGTGAGACTTGACATGGACGAGACGGATTTAACGGCGGCTGAGAGCAAGGCTACTTATGAGGAGATAAAGAAGTATGTTGCAGAGTATAATGATGGGATGAAGGTATCTAATCTGTATATTACACAGGTGAAGAGAAAGTGTGGAATTGAATTAGCGGAGAATTTTAATATTCCTAGGTCAGAGGGAGCAAAGCAACCACAATGTCCGAAGGAGAAAGAAAAGGCAATTATTGGGGCACTGAAAGCATTTCAGATGATTTAAAATTACAAAGAGGAGTGAATTACATGATGTATAATCCACAACTTGATACATTTATCTGC